>ERZ1026800.707-NODE-707-length-26092-cov-4.440324_pt1 | contig 26092 bp, 19 predicted proteins | sample MGYA00520873_ERZ1026800 | MGnify/ENA primary metagenome ERZ1026800 (study PRJEB33270, sample SAMEA104284475) | anaerobic digester metagenome | biome: Anaerobic digester microbiome; feature: mesophilic sludge digester; material: Anaerobic digester biomass | place...
CATCATTTTTATCGTCAAGAAACCAGTGCGCAACATCGATTTTTGCATTAACAAAGATTCCCTCTGGGCGCAAGCGAGCAGCTCCAGAACTAGCCAGCAACCCGATTCGCTCACTCCCACGGGCTTGTTTACGTAACCAATTCCTGGCAACGGTGAGATCACGAGTGAGGAAGATTGGATACCGCGAGTGAATTTCCCTGTATAGGTTTTGTGATGTGGAGACATCACAATCTAAGATGGACTTCACCCATGCAGAGACCTTTTCCGCACGATAAGAGCGTACTGATACAGCAAGATGTAGCTCATCAATGATCTCCAATTGGCTTGAGGGAAGATACGCTTCTGGGGCGCTCTCAAGCTGATATTCTGAATCCGTAAGTTGTTGTGAAATATACGTTTTCCAGTGAGGATATTTTTCCCTTAAGGCAATAAACCATTCCTTCAGTCCCGCCTCCCCACGGTTAATTTCCTGCCCGCCACCCACCAGACAAATAATCACAGCCCAATCGGTATGGCGATCCATTACACCAATCAGAAATTCCGGTTCCGACAGATCAAACGATGATTTTCCCCGTTTTCGCTTCATAAAACTTGCTGTCATTGGCTGATCCCATGCTCGCTGTGCTTCATCAAAAATCACGACTTTTTCCAATGGTTGTTTGGGATCTTTGAGATACTCATCTCGAAAAAGGTGAATGTTTTGAATAAAAGATTTTGTTTTTCGGCTGGCATCTTTCCTTTTCACCCTTTTCAAAACTTCATCTCGAACAAGGGCTTCTCTTAACACCGTCACTAATGGACCGTTCCCAGAAAGAAAAACAGCGTGCTCATCTTTATCAACCTGTAAACGACGGTTGGCAATATTTAATCCTGCCAGCGTTTTTCCGGAACCTGGCACGCCAGTAATAAAACAAATGACTTTTTGGTGGTTTCTTTTTGCGTTGTCAATAACCTGATCGATGGCATCGGAAGTCTTACTGAGATTAATTGCGCCAGCTTCTGATCGCGAAATTTCGCCAACATTGTGCCCACGATACAGGGCTTGGGCTGCCTCAATTATTGTAGGGGTTGGTTTATACCGTCCCCGTTCCCACTCCACAGGGTCAACTGGCATGCCTTGAATGGATTGAATGCATTTTTCTATGATTAATGCCAGATTCTCTTGATTCGCAGTGAGTGGCTTATATACACGATCTTCGTATTGACAAAGAGTAGAGTCTCTTGCTGGCGCATCGGTTGCTACCAGAATGGGCACAATGGGGCATGCTTGACTGGTTTCATGGAAATTTTTCAAGTCCAATGCATAATCCATGACTTGATCAATTGCTAATGCTGAATACTGTGTTTCCCCAACTTTAAATTCCAGTACAAAAACGATTCCGTGAATGACTAAAACCACATCGACGCGTTTACCCATCCTCGGAATAGAAAACTCAAAAAACAGATGACCTTGAAACGGAATCAGAGTGCGCTCGAGAAGTCGGATTTCCGCTTGCCAGGCTAGTTTTTGTTGATCTTCCAGGTCAAAGAAGTGTTGTTCTGATAACTTCCCAAAGACTGTGGTGGGATTTTCAAGTAGAAAAGTCTCAATGGTCGATTGATAATACGCCCTACTCATTAAACAAATCCCCGAAATGAATATTCAGAGCATCCACAATTTTCTTAAGACTGAGCACCGATGGATTTCTTTCCCCCCGTTCGATGGCACCAATGTATGTACGGTGTAAACCAGACCTCAGCCCTAGTGTTTCCTGAGAAATTCCTGCCTGTTCGCGTAGAAAACGAATCCGAGCCCCTAAACTCTTCAATACATCGTCGATCATGGCAAGCTCCTGAATTGCTAGATGAAAAAGTACAACCAGGATACCCGCGATGCTACTGTTAGGCTACATACTATAAGTAGCATTAATTCAAGTTACTGCCACCCCCCTTCCCCCAATTGATTCCCCCCCCCGGAATGGTGCCATCCTCCATGAATCCCAGGCTGGAGGCGCTGCCGTGATGCCGGGTGTGAAAACCTGCAATCGAAACTTCACCGCCCCGCCCCTGGCGCGGGTGCCCGGGTGGAACGGAACCTCATGCGAAATTATTAACCAAACCATTAATTATTTTTAATTAATCTGAAATTAATCGCAATATAATGAATTGTATTTTCCCCTCCGGAACAATCATCCCTTTCGCCCGATAACACTTCCGGCACCCCGCTGACACCGCCGGGGGTGCGTGAGTGCTTGCATCAAAATCATCCATCCGGATAGGATTTGACTCTGTGTTTCACAAATGAAAGGAGTTGTTGAACCATGTCTCATCCTGAATCCAAACCTGATTCGCAGCTGCGAATCCTCAGCCTGGGGATTGTCATTCTCCTGGCTCTCTCTGCATTCCTGTTTCCAAACTCCGCCCTGGCTGCCATTCCGAATGACGTGAATGATATCGGTCTCATTGTCAATATCGGGGGTATTGACGACAATGGATTTAATGAAATGGCAGTGGAGGGACTTACCCGGGCGGAAACAGACCTGGGGGTGAACGGTACGATTTACCTCTCTGCCAGCCCTGAGGATTACCCCGTCCAGATTGCCCAGTGTGTTACGGATGGCAATGTCCTGTGCATCACAATTGGTTATGACATGATGGATGCCACCTGGAATGCCGCCGGGTTGAATCCCGGGGTGAATTTCGCCATCGTGGACGTGACCTGGGAGGACTACCCGGACAATCTGCGCGGCATCACTTTCGCTTCGGAACAGGCAGGCTACCTGGCTGGCACGCTTGCCGGGTTGATGACCACCAGCAAGGTCATCGGCGCCATTGGGGGGATGGACATTCCACCGGTGACAGCCTTCATGCTGCCCTATCGATATGGCGCCCAATGGGCTGATCATGATGTGGTCGTGCTTTTCGATTACGCCAACGACTTCATGGATCCGGACCTGGGGGCGCAGCTGGCACAGCACCAGATTGATCAGGGTGCGGATGTCATCTTTGGCGTCGGGGGACCGATGGGCAATGGAGCCATTCTGTATGCCGCCCAGGCTGGCAAATGGGTGATCGGCGTGGATGCCGATGCCTATTATGCGGTCTTCGACGGCGGCGCGGTGGATGGGGCGGAATTCCTGCTCACCAGTGCACTCAAGCGGGTGGACAATGCGGTCTATGACACCATCGCCGACCAGATCGCCGGTAATTTCAGCTCCGGCAGTATCATGTACGACCTTTCCGACGAGGGTGTTGGTCTGGCGCCTTACCACGAGGCGGAGGCTTCCATTCCCCAGGATGTGCAGGACCACGTCACTGCGGTGATGCAGGGCATCCTCAATGGTGAGATTGATGTCTGGGAGCCGTGGACATACAGGATGTTCCTGCCGGCGGTGGTGAAGTAAGGGGCATTTTCCAAAAGAAGATATGGCGTGACCGCCGGTCTTTTTTGACCGGCGCTTTGCCATTCCCCTGGTTGGCAGAAATGGGGAGGTGCAATCCCGTGCCGGTGCGGGAACCAAAGCCGTTGCGCCGTCGTCAAAAATTCATAATCCTGACATACAAGGTATAATTACGATACCATGAAAACCGCCTCCCTCTCCTCCCCCAACCACGCCAGCCGGTTGGAAAAAGCCGGTGCAGCCATCCTGCTCGGCGGATTGATTGCCATCGGCGCCCTGCTGATCTTTGTCCTCGGTTTCCAGGCTGTGTACGCCGGGAAAATCTTCCCGGGCGTCCGGATTGCCGGGGTGGATGTGGGCGGATTGAAGCCGTCCGAGGCTGCGGATCTCCTGTCCACCAGCCTGACCTATTTCCAGAACGGTCGGATCCTGCTGCAGGATGAATCGAATCAGGATGTCTGGCTGGTGACACCCATGCAAATGGGGGTCTTCCTCGATTCCAGCGGCTCCGCCAGCCAGGCATACCAGGTGGGGCGGGCGGGCGGCATCTATGAACGCCTGAACCAGCAGTTTGATGCCTGGTATTACGGCAGCGACTTCCCACCGGTGCTGATCTTCGACCAGCGGCTGGCGCAAAAATACCTGACTGACCTGGCTGCCGGGATTGACACACCCATCATCGAGGCGGATTTGAGCGTCCAGGGCACTGAGGTCATCGTCCGCTCAGGTGTGCCGGGTCGCACCCTGGATATCATCGACACCATCGAGCGGCTGACAGCGCAGGTTGTCACCCTGAAGGAAGGGATTGTACCCCTGGCGATTACCGAAACCGCCCCGGTCATCCTGGATGCCAGTGCACAGGCGGAGATTGCCCGCCGCATCCTCAGCCAGCCCTTCACCGTCACCCTGCCCGAGGGCGAAACCGCCGATGCCACCAGCTGGACCTTTGATCAGGCGACTCTGGCTGCCATGCTGACCATCGAGCGGGAGGATAACGAGTACAAGGTTGCCCTCAACAGCCAGCTTTTGCAGGGCTTCCTGCTCAACCTGCAGCCGGCACTCAGCCGGGTGCCGGTCAACACACGGTTCATGTTCAACGACGATACCCGCCTGCTGGAGATCATTGCTCCAGCAGTGATTGGACGCAGCATTGATATCGACACCACACTTGAAAAGATCCAGGAGGCAGCCATTTCCGGCAGTCATACCGCCAGCCTGGATTTCGATTACACCAATCCTGTGGTGACTGACGATATGACTGGTGAAGAGCTTGGCATCACCGAACTGGTGAGCTCGCACACCAGTTATTTCCGGGGTTCGGATGCCGCCCGCATCAGGAACATTCAGATTGCTTCCGCCAACTTCCACGGACTGCTGGTTCCGCCGGGCACCACCTTCTCCATGGCGGATGCCATGGGGGTGGTCAGCCTGGATAACGGCTATGCCGAGGCGATGATCATCATCGGCGGCAGGACGGTGAAGGGGGTGGGCGGCGGCGTCTGCCAGGTGAGTACCACCCTGTTCCGCACGGCGTTCTTTGGGGGCTTTCCAATCGTGGAGCGCAACGCCCATGCCTACCGGGTGGGCTACTATGAACAGACCGGCGCCGGGCATGATGCCAGCCTGGCTGGTTTGGATGCAACCGTTTTTGTGCCGATTATTGATTTGAAGTTTAGCAACGACACGCCTTACTGGCTGTTGATGGAAACCTACGTCAACCCCTCGCGGGGCTCGCTTACCTGGAAGTTCTACTCCACCTCCGATGGACGCACCGTGGAATGGCAGACGACCGGTCCGGTGAATGTTGTGGAAGCCCCCGATCCGCTCTACAAGGAAAACCCGGACCTGAAGAAGGATGAGATCAGGCAGGTGGATTGGGCGGCGGACGGCGCGGATGTGACCGTCCACCGGATTGTCTACCGCAACGGGGCGGTCTACCTGGAGGATTCGATTTACACCCATTACCAGCCCTGGCAGGCGGTGTATGAGTATGGACCGGGGACGGAAATTCCCACCCCCACCCCGAAACCATAAAGCCGTCCACAGATTTTATAAATAGCCCGGATGAGAATTGCAGGGGCAGGGTTCATCCCTGCCCGGTTTGTCCGCACCCCATCATTCCTGTGTGACAGGCTGTCATGATACAATTTCCCCATGCAGCAGGAAATCATTCAGCATCTGCTGGACATTAACTCCCACTTCTACGAAACCTTTGGGGGGGTGTTCGCTGCCACCCGCCGGCGCATCCAGCCCGGCATCCGCTCCCTGCTGCCGCGCCTGCCGGATGCCGGCTCCTGGCTGGACCTGGGCTGCGGTTCGGGTTCACTGGCGGCGGAGTGGGCGGGCTCCCGTCAATCGGAATACACCGGCATGGATTTTTCCACAACTCTGCTGGCGGCTGCCCGGGCAGCAGCGCCCGGTGTCCATTTCCTGCAGGGAGACCTTTGCAAACCAGCATGGCTGAAAAGCCTGCCGCGTTCGCAATATCAGGGGATTCTTTGTTTTGCTGTTCTGCATCATATTCCGGGGGCGGATTTACGCCTGCGCCTTTTGCAGCAGGTGCGTTCATTGCTGCCGGAGGGCGGCTGGTTTGTCCATTCGGTGTGGCAGTTCCAGAATTCCCCGCGCCTGGTGGAGCGTGTTTTGCCCTGGGAACGGGCGGGCTTGTCGGCGGATGACCTGGAGCCGGGCGATACCCTGCTGGATTGGCGTGCCGCCCAGCCGGGAGCCCCCTCCCAGACTGGCTTGCGTTACGTGCACCGGTTCTCCCGGGCGGAGTTGGATGAACTGGCGGAAAAGGCGGGGTTCACCGTCCAGGAGTCATTTGAATCGGATGGCAAGGGCGGCAGGCTGGGTTTGTATCAAATCTGGCGGGCAGGATGAGTTTTATCCATCCATGAAGTAAATGGATGCATCGTATTGCAGGGGCGGAGTTAGTCCCTGCCCGATTTATCCGCCGGGTGCGGTCAACATACGACTGCACCGAACATTAATCAGCCACAGATTTCACGGATTTTTGGATTTATCCTTCATGGCTGGCGTCTCCGGCGCCGGAACACCAGGAAAACCCCCGCCGCTGGGAGCGCCATGGATGACACCCCGCAGATTTGACCGAAAATATTCTCCAGCTGTCCCTGGATCCATTGCAGGATGCGCTGGATGAGGTTCTGCGCCTGCTGCTGCATCCATTCCCTGACACGCTGCTCAATATTTTCCATCTGTTGGTCGGTCCATTCCTTGATTTTCTCCTCCAGCTCGCGCTTCTGCTCAGCCATCTTCTCCGGCAGCACCACCACGCTGAAATCCACGGCTTCATCGAATGACTGCCCGGCTTTTGACATCATCCAGCGGGTTGAGTGGATTCCCCAGGCGGTGAAGGGCTCGGTCGTCCAGGTGAAGACTGCCGCCTCCCCAGGCGGGATATCCGCCGTCAACGGCAGCTCGGCTGGGGCACCCCAGGCGTTCTTAAGATTAATCAACCGGAAACTGCCGGTTGTCCAGGTTTCCTGCCCGGCATTCCGGATTTCCACCCGCACTTCCAGCGATTCCCCTTCCACCAACACAGGCAGGCGGGGTTGTTCCAATACTTCAGCGGACAGCGGCGGCGCTGGCTGGCTGAGCACCACGATGGACTGCGGAATCTCCCGGCTGGATTCGATGAGGGAACCGCTGCGGCAGCGCAGCTGGGTTGAGCCTCCCCCATCGAGCATGATGACCCGGTCGGCGCCAAAATCCCGCAGCACTTGAGCCGCACCCGTCTGCCGGGCGGTCTTTGAGTTGAAAATCAGCACTGTCTCGGCAGTTCCGTCCCCGTTGGAATCATCAATTCCCACGAAGGTCCGTCCGGTATCGTTCGCAGGTCCCTTGTCGGCATCCTCCGTCAAACCTGCCAGGATATCCGGCGCGGTGGAGGAATGAAGGGCTTCCCAGGTCAGGGGGGCGATCTCCGCCCGGCTGCCCCAGAGCTGCAGGATCAGCTTCTGGTCTGGATATTCGGAAATTCCATAACCGTCACTGACCATCACACCATCCTTTTTGAGCGGGAATGCCAGGGGTGTGGGGTTGTTGTCGGTGGAGAAGAACTGCCCGTTGGTCACACAAAAAACGGATGAACCGGCTGAAGCCGCCTGATCCCAGATTTCCTGCAGGTTCTGGCGGTCAAAGGAGGGGGAATTGCCGCCATAAACGCCCTTGCCCGTCCCCGGGTTGATGATCTCCCCGTGGTTGAACACGATCCCGGCGCCCTGGTCCAGCCTGACCACCTGCACATAATCCGGGTTGCCGCCGGGATAAATTTTTTCATACAAACTGACGCCCGTGTCGGACAAAATGAGCGAAAAACCAGCCGGAATCGACTGCGAAGGCGGGCTGGCGGCTGCGCTGGTGGTGAAAAGCAGGGTTATTCCCAGGCAGAGCAGGATCCAGAATAATCCGCATTTTTTTAACATTTGAGTATCTCCCTGTGGATGCAAACAATCATGAATGGTTACAGTATAGCGCAAACCGGGTACACAGTGGGCGGGGGGATTCCAATGTTAAAAAGCTATACGCATATCAAAATGTTTACTTTATTGACGGATACCTTCAATTTATGGTATGATATTTATCGAATCAGCAGGTTTTATCTGATTTCTTGTTTAAATCCACCCATTTTTTATTTACAGTTAAGAGGAGTAAGCCATTAGTACAGTAAATTTCAGAGTCAATGAGACAATCCGGGTGCCGGAAGTGCGTCTGATCGGTCCAAATGGTGAGAATCTGGGGGTCGTGCCGATCGAGAAGGCGCTCCAGATCGCCAGGGATGCAGAGTTGGATTTGGTTGAAGTTTCAGCAGGCGCCACACCGCCGGTCTGCCGGGTGATGGACTTCGGCAAGTTCATCTATGAGCGCACCAAGAAAGAGCGCGAAGCCCGCAAAGCCCAAACCAAGATCGAGGTCAAGGAAATCCGACTGCGCCCGAAGACCAATGAGCACCACCGCGGGTTCAAGACCCGCGATGCCCGCCGCTGGCTGGAGGACGGGATGAAAGTGCGCGTCACCATCCGCTTCCGCGGGCGTGAGATCACCTACCCCGAGCTGGCGCTGGAGGACCTGCGCGAGATCGCCGAGGAACTGGCGGATATCGCCACGGTGGAACAGATGCCCGCCATGGAGGGCAGGGTGATGAGCATGGTGCTCAGCCCCAGCCGCCCCGGGCACAAGAAAGCCGCCGTCAAGCCGGAAGCCCCGGCAAAGGAAAAACCCGCCATACCTGCTCCCGCACCCAAAGCAGCGGAAGACGGGGTGGATGAGGAGCCGGAATCCGAAACTTCCATGGAGGAAGCTGGCGAAGCCGAAGCTTGATCCACCGGACATGAAACATATCCGCCCCGCAGGCGACTGCAGGGCGGTTTTGTTTTAAATATTGCGGTCCTGCTCCATGCAGGATTAAACCGAATTGGGCTTTTTGGATTGTTCCAGGGCAGCCTGCACCATTAAAAATTCACCCACATTATCCATGGTCACCAAACCCACCAATTCGCCGTTATGGACAACGGGCATGGTGTGCAGGGGCTGTTCACCCAGGCGCTGCGAGACCACATCCAGCATTTCGGTCGAGTCGGCGGTTTCAAACTGCTGCTGCATGGCGGAAGCCACGTTTGCTGTCACCCCATCCCGGCTGAGGGCGTGCATCAGGTCCTGCCGGGTGAGGATGCCCACCACGCGCCCGCCGGAAACGACCGGGAAATCCTGCTGGTAGCCGGAGAGGATCAGATCAACCGCCTGCTGCAACCGGTCGGTGGGAGTCAGGGTGGCAAAATTGGTCAACATGGCGCGGTTGACGGGGATGCCGCCCAGGGCGGACTTGACCTGCACCATGCTGGATTCCTGCGCTGCTCCAATCCACACGAAGAAGGCAATGAAGATCAGGAAGGGATTGAAGAGCAAACCGATAAAGCCCAGTATAAATGCCATCACCTGCCCCAGGACAGAGGCATAATGGGTGGCGCGGGTGTACTCCATGCGGGAGGCAAGCAGGGCGCGCACCACCCGCCCGCCATCCATGGGGAACGCCGGAAGCAGGTTGAACAGCGCCAGCGTGATGTTGACCATTGTCAGCCGCGCCAGGAAGGAGCTGCTCTGCAGGGATAAATCCGCCAGCGACTTCAATCCCCCGGTCAACTGGAGGACAACCAGCAGGATGACGGACAAAACCACATTCGCCAACGGACCGGCAATTGCCACCCACAGCTCCTGGCGGGGATCTTCCGGCATGCGCTCCAGACGCGCCACGCCGCCGATGGGCAGCAGGGTGATATCGCGGGTCTGAATGCCGTACTTGCGGGCTACGAGCGCATGGGAGAATTCGTGGATCACCACACAGGCAAAAAGCGCCAGCACAAAGCCCACGCTTTCCACCACCGCCCCAAGGCTGTGATCCGCCAGCCAGGCGGAAATGCCGATCCAGCCGATCAATATGAGAAAGGTGGTATGGATGGAGATGTCAATCCCCGCCACCCTGGCAATTTTCCATGACCATTTCATGTGCACCTCCAGGTCATACCAACCGTGTGATGGAGTTGGTTTGATTCCAGTGTAACGAAAAACCTGCCGGTGGTCAATTAGAATATTATATGATTTTCCTCCCGGGGGAAGGGTTAAGGCAGGAGTTGATCATAGGAGCAACATCTATATTGCACAGGTTTTTTCATACAGAAGCTCATATATTTTGGTGCAATTAACAGTTTTGAAAGGTGACTACCAGGTGAACTTTATCATTAAGGGTGTATGTTAGAATGGTTTATCCTGCCAGCAGGGGTGGCTGGGAAATATCATCGAAACCCACAACACATCTTAATTAATAAATTAGCTCATGCGTCTTACCAGACATAATTTATTTACAATTGAAGGCAACCGGATCTGGCTGCTGGTCGTTGGCTATCTTTTCTATACAGCAGCCTTTTACTTTTTACACCCATTTACCGGAGAAGTATTGTTGGGAATGGGTTTTATTCTCGCCGCCTTTGCCGGATTTTTGGCTGGCTGGCGTTTTGGGGTTATGGGCTCGATGGTTGTGGGTTTGTTGAACCTGGCATTATTGACCCTGACCCGCCGGGGGGATTATTACCTGAGCCTCAAGGATATCATTTATGGCGCAGGTTTGTTGGGGGTGGGTTTCATCACTGGATTTAACTCGGATCAAAAACAGGTGATTGAACGTGAATTGGCTGCCCAAAGGAAGCTGGAGAAAAATTTACGCAAAAGCGAGGAACGACTGCGCCGCATAAACGATCAGTTAAACGATCTGATCTGTTTTGTTGATGTCAATGGCTACCCCTCATATATCAACCCGGCAGCAATCCGCACACTGGGATATTCACGTGATGAATTTTTCGGTGAGACGGTGTTCAGCCACATTCACCCGGATGACCGGGAACGTGTCACCCGGAGGTTTGCCGGGATTGTCAACGAGGTGGATCCTGACCGGATCCATTTCCGATATCAATGCCGGGATGGCAGAACCATCTGGCTGGAAGCCATAGGCACATTGCTCAAGGATGAACAGGGCAGGGCGGAGGAGGTCATCCTTACCTGCCGTGAAATTACCATGTACATGGAGTCGGAAGCCAGGATGCGCCAGTTGGCGGAAAAAAAACAGGCGCGCGTTGATGCGCTGGCGCGCGCCAATGCCATGTTTACCGCCCTGGCTAATGTCTCCTCAAAAATTCAACTCGCCACCACCACCGATGCCATTTTCAAAGCGCTGGGTGATGAACTTCAGGGCTTGAATATAAATTTCATGATCATGCTGTTAAAGCCCGATGCAGGTGAATTCGCACCGCAATATCTTTCCCTCAGTCCGGAAGCAATTGGCAGGTTGGAGTCCCTGCTCGGCAGTCAGGAATCATTTTTGTTGCCCACGAAATCATTGCCGTTGAAATATATTTCAAACAACCCGCCCCCGGGGGTGTATGTGGAAAGTGCCATGGAGATGGCGCAGGTAGTTTTGACAGAGGTTGCTGAAAACACCTTTGAACAGGTCTGCCGGGACGCCAATATCACACCCCGTACCAAGGGGGCGTACCTGCCGCTTTCGGAAAAAAACCATATGACCGGAATGCTTTCCGTGTGGGGTGAAGCCCTGCGCCGGACGGATATGACCGGCTTGACCCTGTTTGCCAATCAGCTTGAAGCTGCCCTGGAAAGCGCAAAATTATACACCGACCTGCAGCAGCTTTCGATCCAGGATGAGTTGACAGGCATTTATAACCGGCGCGGGTTTTATGATCTCGGCAGGCGCGAGGTTGAGCGTTCGCTGAGGTATAACCGACCTCTTTCCCTGCTCATGGTGGACATGGATTTCTTCAAGCTGGTGAACGATCGGTACCGGCATGTGGCAGGCGACCGCCTGCTGCGGTTGGTTGCCCGCCGGATGCATTCCAGCCTGCGTGAACTTGACATTATATGCCGTTATGGAGGAGACGAATTTGTCGTGATTCTCGTTGAGACGGATATGGACACTGCGCGACAGGTGGCAGAGCGGCTGCGATTGATGGTAGCCGGTACGCAATTTGAAGTGGAAGGGCACACTCTGTCATTATCCACGAGTATTGGCGTGGCAGCCCTTTCCTCACGACACCACACCCTGGAAGCCTTGCTGGAAGACGCTGACGAAGCTCTTTACCAATCAAAGCAAAAGGGACGAAACCAGGTCACCCTGCATACACCCATTGACACACCCGCACCGCAGCACCTGGTGAATGCCGGAGGTGATATGAAATGACCGAAATCCTGCGTCCGCCCCGCCGAAGAACGACCAGTCGGCGGTATCCGGATACGGGGGAATTACTAATCAAATTTGTCCACTCCAATCCAGGAGCGGTGATCCTGACCACGCGCAATGAAGGACGATTCCTGGTGGTCAATGAAGGCTTCCTTAACCTGGTGGGTTATGACCGCAATGAGGTGATCAACCGCACCGCCATGGATCTCAAGCTATGGCGGAATGAGGAACAACGCCAGCAGATGCTCAACATGCTTCGGAACAACCCCACCATGCGGGACTTTGAGACGACCTTCCAAAACCGGAAGGGGGATACGATTTCCATCCATTGTTCGGTGGATGTGGTTTTTTTCCAAAACCAAAGATGCCTGCTCTCCATGGTCACTGACATCTCCGAGCGGAAACGGTTTGAGAATCTGCTGCGCACCGGCACCCATAACCTGGTGGTTGCCAGCGACTTGGCGCGCACCCTGGCGGAAACCTCCGAGCCGCAGCAAATATTTGGACAGTTGAGCAAGGTCGTTCACCTGGTGTTGAGTGACCTGCGTTCCGTGACCGTATCCCTGTATAACGATGTTCAGCAAACCATAGAAACGGTTTACATGGAATGCGAGAATCATCTAATTGATACCCGTTCCATCCCGAAATTACCGCTCGCTCCGCCCCATCTTGGTGTGCAATCCGAGGTGATTCATTCCAAGAAACCGATGCTGGTTCCCGATCTGGATAAACGCCTGCAATCCAGCAAGCAATTAATCCGGCTGGATAAGACCGCCCCTTATGCCAAGTCAGGTTTGCTGGCACCCATGGTGGCAAACGGGCGTGTGCTGGGTGTGGTACTGGTGCAGAGTCTGAAGCCCAATCACTTCACCGAGAATGACCTGGAACTGTTGAGCCTGCTGGCAAACACCTCCGCCATTGCCCTGGAGAATGCACTTCTCATAAAAAAACTTGCGGAAGCCCATTCCCTGCAGGTGGCTGCATTTGACCGCTTGATTGAGGGCTGGGGGCGTGCCATGGAAGTGCGCAACCAGGAAATGGAAGGTCACACCCGCCGGGTGGCAGGTCTGGCGGTGGAACTCGGCAGGATGCTGGGTTTGCGGGATGAGGAACTGGTTGACCTGCGGCGCGGTAGCCTGCTGCATGATATCGGCAAGATGGTGATCCCCGATTACATCCTGCTCAAACCCGGTGCATTGTCCGAGGAGGAGTGGGCGATCATGCGCCTGCATCCCACCTATGCTCTTCACATGCTCCAACCCTTCAACCCGGTCGGCGCCATCCGGGATATCCCACTCTGTCATCATGAACGCTGGGATGGAAAAGGCTATCCCAATGGTTTGATGGGGCAGGGAATTCCCCTGTCAGCCCGGATTTTCACGGTGGTGGATGTGTATGACGCATTGACGAGCGAACGACCCTACCGCCCGGCATGGACGGAGGATAAGGCATTGGAATACATTGCCTCGGAGGCAGGCAAACGCTTTGATCCGTATGTGGTGGAACATTTCCTGATCCTGTACAAGGATCAATTCCCGTTTTCCTGGATGGACAAGGAAAACGGGAACAGGAATGGTTCCCACCATTTATAAATGTTTTTTGCGTGCTAGCGCACGACGACCGGCAGGAAGATTTTTCCCGGCTCCTTTACCAAACAGGACTGCACGCGCACATCATCCAGGTACCAGCCCTCGGCTGAACCGCTTTTACCGGTGCCCAGCCGGAAGCGGAACTGCACCGTCTGTCCGGCGTAGTCATCCAGTTCCACAACCGACCAGGTCCAGCCCTTTGAACCGCACCAGGCTTGCCGCCCGCCAATCGGGTTGAAGATTCCCGTGCGAACCTTGCCATTGTAGGGGTCGGTGAGGAGTTTATCAGCCGGAACCTGGGTCCAGGTTGTGCCGCCATCCTTTGAGATTTCCAGGATGCCGCCGTCATTGCAGCCCGATCCGCTGCCCTCCAGCTCGCGCCAGTGCCAGAAGGAAAGGCTGAGGGGCAGTTCACCAGCCGGCAATCCGATCTCCGGTGAGACCAGCCGCTGGTCAGCGATGGCTGCCACAGCCTGCGCCATCCAGGAGGTGTCCGGTGTATGTGAGCGTACGGTGGATTCCACCCATTTATTTGGATAATTCACCGTGGTGTCGGTCCAGCCGGCGGAGCCATCTTCGAAATTGGTGGAATACACCGCCTGCGCCGCGGTCCCGGCAGGACAATCCCCCGGACCGGGGCGGGTGAGGAAGTGGAACACCTGGCTGTAATTTTCCTCTCCACAGGGATTTTCAGCCACCACGCGCCAGTAGTAGCGGGTGTCGGTCTGCAGGGCAGCCGGCGGGGTGTAGGTTGTTTCAACCAGATCGGGCACATCCAGAACAACACGGGTAAAATCGGCATCCTCCGCCACCTGGATACGATGGGTGACCGCCTGTTCAACCGGATCCCAGTCGAACACCGGTGCTGGTTCCACGTTGGCGGCACCATTTGCGGGCGAAACCAGCAGCGGGGCAGCCGGGATTTCAGAAAAGACGGACAGGGACAGTTCAGCGGAATGGGAAAGCGCGCCGGAAGTGCCGCTGACAGTGGGGTTGTAGACGCCAAAAGCAGCCGTGCCGTCACCTGTCAGCGTCAGCTGGGAGCTTCCGGGAGGGGTTAACGTGCCGGGGTCAAGTTGCGGAGTGAATCCCGCCGGAACACCGACCAGTGAGAGAGACACCTCATCGGCAAAGTCATTAATACTGCCCACCGTGATGGTGGATGATATTTCTGCTTGATTACAGACGGAGAACGAATCCGGCGCCGCGGCGAGGGTGAAATCCGGGGTGCGCGGACCCAGAACAATCACCAGGCTGGGGTCGCCAAAAATATGATATTCCTCCCAGTAGTAATTACCACTGGAGGGGTATTCGGTCTGGACTGCCATCAGCCCCTGCCATTTCATCTGCGAAACGGAGGGAGTGGAAGGACCGGCGGCGTAGAGGGTGTCAAATATCGACCGTTCCAGCACATCGTCCTCGTCCCAGTAGGAGTTGTTGCTAGCGCCCAAGTAGGTGAGCCCGCCTTTGCCATCCTGGATGACCCAGGTATCGCCAAAGGATTCGTTGGTGGTAAAGTCCGAGGTCACGCAGGCATGACCCGCCACATAAGGCGAAATCACGCCGGTCAGGCTGCGCACCTGGCTCTGGTTCAGCGAGGGACCTGCCCAGCTGGTGGAACTGCCATGACCGGAATAAATGACCATGACCCGGTCATCGTTGATGGAATTCAGGACATTCGTGGTGCCTGCGCCGTAGGTGATGGCATACAATTTGTCGCCGCCGGGGTTGGGATTTACCGGGAAGTTTCCGGTATAACCCAGACCCAGTGTGTAGGTGTTGATCACATAGTTGTGGCTTCCCTCCGCCATCCAGTACCAGGAACTATCCGAGGAAGCCAGGAAGGCGGCTTTTTTCACCCAATCCTCCGCCCCGGTGACATCATTTTCATAATAAACGGCATTATTGACCATATTGGCAAGCTGGCTGGTTTCCCGCACCGGAAAGCGCCCGACGTGAATATCGGGCACGTAATCCGAAGAGCCATCCATCGTGCCGTAGAACAGATCAGTGTAATAGCTGTAACCGGGAAACTGCCAGGCGGGCAGGCTGTCAGCGCCGTCGTTGTGATCGCCCACCAGCAGGAGGTAATCCGGCGGGTATGCCCCGTTATACTGGGTGGTGATATAGGCTTTGATGGCTGCGGGTGTCGTCCCGCCCACATCTGTCAGGGTTGCCAGGGTGACATTGAAGCCCTGCTGCTGTTTGATGCTGACAAAGTCCGTCAGACCGGAATGATATGCATCGGCGGTGATGATCAAATAATTTTCAACAGTCTTGGCTGCGTCGGCATGCTGGTAGTTGAGAATTTGCCCTGCCAGGATGGAATCAAATGCCGGTGAATACAGGCGCTGTATTTCAGCAGCGGAGGCTTCGGGATCCCCGCCCTCCAGCCTGATGTTAAATTGGATGCTGGAATACAGGGTCAACATGCCGCTGGCGGGATTGTACGCCACGGGTGTAATTTCCACGATGACCGCTCGATGCCCGCGCACCGTGTATTCATCAATGATGCGCACCGGTCCGGCAGGATAATCGGCGTTCACAGTATAAATGGATTCGTCGGGCTGGCAGGGTTCCACCGGCTCGCCGCACTTGGGCTGGGATGGCTGCACCGGCATGATCTCCGCGGGCAAACCCAGATCGTCAAGGCTCACCCGGGTGGAGGTTGTATTGATGATTTCAATGACAGCCGCCGCGCCGCGGGGGATTTCCACCGCCCGGCGCAGGACAGGCAGGTTGGGTGCGCCAACCCCGCTGGAGGGATTGAATCCCTCACCTCCCAGGATGGAATAGGCGGTACCGGTTATTTCCCCCCGGCTGGACTGCACGCCCGGAATCTCCGCCAGCAGGCTGAGGGAGGAATCAGTGGCATGCAGGAGGCGAACCGCCGGAAGCGAACCGGGTTGAGCGCCAGGGGTGAACGGTATCCAGCCGTCGCCGGCGGGGGATGCCTGGACAGGCTGATTTGCCGCTGCGCCCAGGGCGGCGGCGAACAAAATAATGCCAAAAAGTACACGCAACAGAGTACGGATAAGGCAGGTGTATTTCATTGTAAGACTCCACAGGGGGGGTAAGGAATGAATGAGAAACTGGTAAATTATATCATCAATCATTCTGCACTTCCCTGCGATGATATAATCTTTTAACCCATGGACAGTCACCGCTGGATGACCGGAATCTTACTGCTGACGGCATTGTTCAGCCTCCTTGCCGCCTGTACCCGCCTGCCTGCCGTGGTCACCCCGACCCCAATATTTACCTTAACCGCCACCGGTACGGCAGCGCCGCAGCCAACCGCCAGCACAACACCCACGCCCATCTCCGCCGGCGCGGTCTGGGAGGGCTTCCTGGCACCGGTGCTGACGCCCGTCACACCCATCCCGCCCCCGTTGACCGGTCTGGCGGTCCCGGATGAGGTGGAAATCATTGCCCTGCTGGGGATGGACCGCACCTCTCCTTTCAGCGGTCGCACGGATTCGATCTCCCTCCTCATCCTGCACCCGCGTCTGGCGCGCGCCAGCCTGATTTCCATACCGCCGGATTTTTTTGGCTATCTGCCAGGCTATACCATGCAGCGGTTGAACATCGCTTTCTCATTGGGGGACTTCCGCAACCTCGCTTCAGCCCTGGAATATAACCTGGGATTAAAGCCCAGCCGCTACCTGCTGATTTACAAGGACATCATGGCATCTTTCATTGATGATCTGGGCGGGCTGGAACTCGTCATCCTGGAGGCGGTGCCCACCCATGCCTGCAAAGGCATCGGCGCCGGCAGACGCGTCCTCAACGGTTCCCAGGTGATCTGCTATCTCCAGTGGCGCGAGGGGGACGATGAACTGGCGCGGGCGCTGCGCCAGCAGGCGGTTTTACAGCAGCTTCTCACCCGGCTGGCTTCCGGCGGCACCCTGGCAAGGCTGCCCGAGTTTTACCATAAATATCATGCGATGATTCAAACCAACTACTCGCTGGATGAGCTTATCAGCCTGGTTCCGCTGACCGCACGCATGGCGGATGTGGACCGGATTGCCTGGTTTCAGCTCCGCCCGGGAGATGAGGTCACCCGCTGGACCATTGAGGGACCGCTGCCGGCGGATGTTTTCCTGCCCCGGCGCCCGGCGTTGAAGCAGTGTCTGCAGGATGCCCTGAATTTTGTGCTTACCCCGCAGCCTTTTTCAGAACTGGTCCTCACTTATGAATTCCAGCTTGTTGTCTCACCGACGCCCACCAATACCGGCACTCCCACCCGAACTCCCACCGTCACCCGGACGCCCACCCCCACGACCACAGCGACTCCCGCACCCACCGCCACCGTAACATTAACACCGACACCCACCCTCACGCCCACGCCTTAACAGTATATTCCGCCCGAAATTGGGGTTTATACATTGATCAATCCCTCCGAAAAACTGGACATTAAACTGCGGATTAGAAAAATCCCCCGCCGGCAGGTTAAACCTTGATTCGTTTGGTAAAATAAGCCAGATTCTTATGATTTTTCCCCCATTTCATTACATCATCGAGGTGCCTTGATGGATATTACCAATTCGCAGACGCAGGCGGTTCCTGTTAAGAAAAGAATTCCCATTGAAAAGCGCGAACGCCGCGCCTGGTACATGTACGATTTCGGCAATTCCGCTTATGCCGCGGTTGTACTGCTGGCGGTCTATTCAGCATACTTCAAATCTGAGGTGGTTGGCGGGGCAAATGGTGCCCGGCTGTGGGGCTTGTCGGTCGGCATTGCCATGCTGATCGTCGGTCTGACCTCACCCGTCCTCGGCGCTCTGGCGGATTCCTCCCAGACCAAGAAACGAATTCTCTTCATTTTTACCATCATGGCGTGTTTCTTTACCGCCATGCTTTTCTTTGTCCAGCCGGGTGATATTGCCACTGGCATGATCTTTTTTATCCTCGCCGAAGTCGGTTACCGCAACGGGCAGGTTTTTTACAACGCCCTGCTGCCGGACATTGCCGAGCCTGAGGATATGAGCCGGGTCTCCGGAAACGGCTGGGCAATCGGTTCAGCGGGGGGAATTGTCTGCCTGTTGATTGTGCTCGGACTCATCATGGGTGTCGGCGGCACCTTTGTCATCCGTTTCGCCTTCCTGGTCACTGCGGTCTTTTATGCCGCTTCAACCGCGCCGCTCTTCATCTTTGTCAAGGAACGCACCACAGCCACACCCCTGCCGCATGGTGAAAACTACTTCTCCATATCCCTCAAACGCCTGTGGCAGACCTTCAAGGCAGCCCGCAAGTACCAGTCATTTGCCCGTTTCCTGTTTTCATACCTGGTTTTCAACAACGGCATCATGATTACCCTGGATTTTGCCGCCATCATCGGCGCCACCCTCTTTGCCCTCAACCAGACCCAGTTGATCATCTTCATGATCATCGTACAGATCACCAGCGTCATTGGCGCCTACCTGTTTGGCAAGGCTGCGGGACGCTGGGGCAGCAAGGCGGTGCTGGTGGTGTCGCTGCTGCTCATGACCGGCACGGTTGCCCTGCTCTATTTGGCAGACTCGTTGACCGTATTCAACATCATCGGAGCCCTGGCAGGTTTTGCCCTCACCGGTGTGCAATCGGTAAGCCGCACGGCAGTGGGGCAGATTGCTCCGGAGGAAAAAGCCGCCGAGTTCTACGGTTTATTCTCGCTGGCAAGCCAGCTTTCCAACTTTATTGGACCCACCCTCTTTGGCATCCTGATCGTCTGGTTCACGAACTTCTACAGCGGTCGCGGGCTGGAAGCCCTGCCGGCTGAACAGTCCGGTCTGAAGCTGGCGCTGCTGGCAATCATCCTCTTCCTGCTGCTTGGCATGGGTTTGCTCTTCACCGTCAAGGTCTGGCACCGCAGCGAGGAGGAGGCATAACCGATGACTGAAGCAGCCATATCCATCCGTTACCCGCGGCGGCAGGGCATCCGCGCCCTGCTCAAGCTGGGCATCCGCGCCGGGTTAGCCGTCCTGGCGGACGTGCAGGTGGAAGGTCGTCAAAACCTGCCCAAGGATGGTCCGGCATTGCTGGTTGGCAACCATTTCAGCTTCCTCGACCCCGTGGTTTTCATCGGTGTGCTGCCCTACCCGCTGGAGTTCATCGGCGGCATCAAGGCGCCCAACGCCCCCCGCTGGACGGACACCTTCCGCAAGCTGTATGGCGTGGTGGGCATCCGCCGGGGGGCATCCTCGCGGGATGGCTTGAACATGGCGCAGGAAATATTGAAGCAGAAGGGTGTCCTGGCAATTTTTCCGGAGGGTGGCAGCTGGGCGGATGTGTTGCGTCCGCCGCGCCCGGGGGCAGCCCTGCTGGCGGCGCGCTCCGGCGCGTTGATTGTGCCGGTCGGTCTGGATGGATTCACTGAGGTGTTCCCCAATATTGGCAAAAAACGCGTCAAAACCACTGTGCGCATCGGCAAGCCGTTTGGACCCTTCAAGATGGACGTGCGCGACCGTTCCAGCCGGGTGCAGATGGATGAGCTGGGGCACGAGATGATGCGCCGGATTGCTGAATTAATCCCGCCGGAGCGCCGGGGATGGTATTCCCGCGACCCCAAAGTGCGTGAAGCTGCAATCGGCACCGAGGTGTACCCCTGGGAGGGAATCCAGGAGGAATGATTATTCCTGACCGCCCGCATCCCAATAGGTGATTGCTTTTCCGGATGGAGAAACCGACCCCTGCAATCGGGGTGGTTTTCCCCAGGGATGACCCCGCGGGCTTGACCAGCCGGGCAGGGTCGCGCCAAAAACCACCATTGTCAAATCGGTATTTTTTACGGTATAATACAAATCAAGGGGCGGTTAGCTCAGTTGGTTAGAGCGTCGCGTTGACATCGCGGAGGTCGTAGGTTCGAGCCCTATACCGCCCACCAATCGCCGCCGGAGATATCCGGCGGTTTTTTTATTTTGTATTCGGAAAACGATTCAAGCGATGCGGCTCCGACCGGCTGCTGCCGGGTTCACTCCGTTGGGTAAGGGGATGAGTTTTACCCAATCATTCCCATTAATTTCTGCGTATAGGAAAATTCGTCGCTTAAACCTGTTGCCTTTTTTCTGAACATTGGTATAATTATTGCTACCCCCTGTTGATTTAAGTGTTTGGGTTTGTGTAATTCATCTGTTCTTTCTCAGCTTTTATCATGCAAGTGCATAATTTTAAAAAGGGTGTAATTCATGTTCGCTGAAGCAAACAAGGAAAACCATGAGGACACGGAATAGCTGCCTGGGGATGTTATTTTTCCTGGGGCTTTTCGCAGCCCTTCTGCTGGTATTGGTATTGTCGAGCAATGATCCGGCTGCCAAGCCTGCCAGCATTCCTTCGCGCAATCCGATCACCTATCCGGTGGCAACCGTCTTCCAGGAGATTTACACCACCCTGGGTAATGAATCCATCCTGGGTCCTGCCATCACAGATCTCTTTTCTTATGAGAAGCTAAGCTGCCAGTATTTTGAAACCGCCCTGATCTGCCTCGATCCGGATTCGATCGACCTGAACCGCATCAGCCTCTACCCGCTGGGTCTGGCATTCCAGGAGAAAATCAGCGATCCGCCCGACTACAACCTGGATCCCTCGAAAGCCCGGGTGGTGGATGGTTATTCCATCGACCCTGAATTTGTGATGCTTTATGACAAGCTGTTCGGGTCCATGTTTGTGGGACGCCCGCTCAGCCAGCCGCGCCATAACGACGCTGCCGGTCGGCTGGAGCAGTACTTTGAGAATGTGGGCTTTTACCATCTTGACAGTGATCCCCCGGGCACGGCGCATTTGCTTTCCTACGGGGTTTACAGCTGCGACATGAGCTGCCGCTACCAGGCACGCCTGGGGAGCGAAATCATCGCCAAGACCATCCCCACCGAGCAGCCCTTCCTGGATGCACTGCGGGGGATGAACCTGGCAGTTCTGGGCTCACCGCTGACCCAACCCTACATTGCCGACGACGGCAGCCTGGAGCAGGTGCTGGAAAATGCGGTGGTTTATGCCCCGCTGGATACCCCGCAGGATGTCCGGCTGCGCCCCATTTCCCGCCAGCTCGGCTTGATCACCTCGGAACCCACGCCCAACCAGGCGTTTGACCCCAACACTTACCTCTTTGTGGCGGTCAATGGTGAGCTTGGCTACCCGGTGCCCTGGGTGTTTTACAACTACATCACCGCCCACGGTGGATTGGAAATTTCCGGTCCGCCCATTTCCGTCCCCTACCGCCACGATGCTGAACACTACCGCCAGAATTTTGAAAACTACTCGCTGGAATTTGCCCCCGCCGCCCCCCAGGATTTGCAGGTGCAGATGGTGGCGTTGGGCTCCGACTACCAGAATCAGGCGGACCTGGAACCCAACGTGGTCATCCGCTCCACCTATACGCCGGACCGGCTGGTGATGGTGGTGGGCGAGGCGTACCCGCGCATTGATGATAAAACCGATCAGCTGCTTTACATCACAGTGCTCAACCGTTCCAGCCAGCGCCCGGTGGCAAACGTGGAAGCCAGCGTAGTGCTCACACTGCCGGATCTCAGCAACCAGACCTATACCAGCGTCCCCACCAACGAGGAGGGCTTGACCGTGGTGACCATCCCGGCGCACCGTGACCTGCCCAACGGCTCCATCATCGGTTATGAAATCTGCCTGAACATCCCCTCCCCGGAGGAGATCTGTTCCCACGAGACCTACCTCATCTGGCGCTGACCCGGATGGGAACCCCATCCATGCCTTCCTCCCCGGAAAGTCATGGATGGCATGCATTTAAAATATGACTGGCTTTCGCACTTGACAAATCCCCCTCACACAGTAAAATCAACCTGCACCACCCGCCGGGTTAAGTGCAGTTATTTTCCAAATCATCCATTGAAAAGAGAATTCATAAAATGACCCGTTGTCTGATCATTGTGAATCCGGTCGCCGGACGAGGGACCGGCGAATCAACCCTGCCGCTGATTTCCCAGGCGGTCCAGGAAGCCGGACTGGATTGTGAAATTGTCCGCACCGAACGCCCCTGGCATGCCGCCGAACTGGCGGAGGAAGGCGCCGCCAGCGGTTTTGATGTGGTGGCGTTTGCCGGCGGTGACGGCACACTGAATGAGGTCATCAATGGGTTGATGGCAGCCAAACTGAAAGGTCGGGGTGAAGCTGCCCTCGCTGCCTTGCCAGTGGGGCGCGGCAATGATTTTGCCTTCAGCATGGGAGCGGCGGTCACCTGGCAGGATGGCATCCAGGCGCTGGTACAGAACAAACGCAAGCGGATTGACATCGGTCATGTCAGGGGCGGGCTGTACCCCGCGGGGCGTTTTTTTGGCAACGGGGTGGGCATCGGCTTTGACGCCGTGGTGGGGTTCGAAGCCCTCAAGCTCAAACGTCTGAGCGGTTTTCCCTCCTATATTGTGGCGGCGCTTAGAACCATCTTCCTTTACTTCCACGCTCCCACGATCGAGATCAAGCTCGACGATGAGACCATCACCCAGTCCTGCCTGATGGTCTCCATCATGAACGGCATCCGCATGGGCGGCGGTTTTTTTATGGCGCCGGAGAGCAAGTCGGATGACGGTTTGTTTGACCTGTGCATTGTCGAGGATGTTTCCATCCCCCGCACCTTCGGTTTGATTGCCAAATTCATGAAGGGCACCCAGGGCGTGGACAGGGCAGTGCGATTCGCTCGTTCCCGAACCATCACCACCACGGCGGTGGCTGGTTCGCTCCCCGTCCATGCGGATGGTGAGACGATCTGTGAGGAGGGTGACCAGTTGACGCTTGAACTTCTGCCCGCACAACTTGATTTACTGGTGATGTAGATGACTTTCCGGGCGCAGGCGGTCCAGTTTACCATCCGCGGTCTGCTCGGTTTTCTCTGCCGGGTGGACGATGATGAAATCGCGCGCATCCCCAGCCAGGGTCCGCTGATCATCATGGTCAACCATATTAACTTCCTGGATGCACCGGTGGGATTCACCAGCCTTTATCCCCGTCCAATGGCTGCCCTGGTCAAGAAGGAGACCTTCGACAATCCCTTTATCGGCTTTTTGTTTGATACCTGGGGTGGCATTCCCATCCGGCGGGGTGAGGCGGATCTGGAGGCATTCCTGAAAGCCAGGGAGGCGCTGCAGGAAGAGAAAATCCTGGTGGTGGCACCGGAAGGCACCCGCAGCAACCACGGCAGGCTGTTAAAGGCACATCCCGGGGTGGTTTTACTGGCGATCAAATCAGGGGCACCGGTTCTGCCGGTGGCATATTACGGGGCTGAACGTTTCCAGCAGAACTTCTCGCATCTGCTGCGCACCGAGGTGCACATCCGGGTGGGAAATCCCTTCCGGGTGGTGAATGATGCCCAGCCCAACCGCTCCGATCTGGATCAGATGCTCGGTGAGGTGATGTTTCAACTGGCGGCGCTGCTGCCAGCCGGCTACCGCGGTCATTATTCCCACCTTGACCAAGCCACCGAGAAATTCCTGCACTTTGAGGAAGGCGTATCCAGCAATCTGCTGCGCGCCGGCGGTTAGGCTGACCTAACCCTGCAGGCGGAAATCGTAAATTCCATCCTCCACCGGGAAGACCCAGCCGCACGCCGGGCAGCGGATTTCAGGTGGTGTGTCCGGCAATGGATCGTATCCGCAGGCGGGGCAGCGAAAGAATGCGCCCGGTTTGGCGGCGGCGGGGGAATCCCCCAGGGCGCGGGTTCCCACAAATACACTGGGTGAAAACTGCCACAGATCGCCTGTGAGCTGTGCCAGGCTGTCCAGCCAGACCAGCAGGCGGTGCGGCACCACCTTCTTTACCAGCGACGCCCGGAAATGCGAGACCGTCAGCTGGCGATCCACAGCAAAACCACTCAGTTTCAGCCAGGTGCGCACAGTGGCGGGTTGAAAATCAAAATTCAGGGGGGCAAACTCAACCGGCTCCGGCGTGAATGGATTCCAGGTCTGGCGGCGGAGCAGGTAGCGCAGGACGGCTTTAAGATTGCGCTTGTTGGCAAATTCCAGCAGGAAGGCGGCGCGCGGTTGCAACACCCGGCGGATGCCCTCCAGCGCCTGGCGCGGCTGGGCAAGATGGTGCAGGGTGCGGATCATGGTGGCGCCGTCGAAAAGCCCATCGCTAAACGGCAGGTGATAGATATCCGCTGCCACATACCGGTAGCGCGGGCTGTCTCCCAGGCGGGCGCGCGCCTGCTCCAGCTGGGTGCGGGAGTAATCCACCAGCACAATCTGTTCATAGCCGGGGTAGCGCGGGGTGTTGCGCCCGGCGCCGGCACCCAGTTCCAGCAATAACCTGCCCGATTTGGGCATTAAACGCTGGATGGCTATGGCTTCGGCGGCATCTTCATAGGCTCGTCCCCCTTTGTCCCAGAACCTTTCCTGGTAGTCGGAGCCTTCATAATCACAAATGGGTGGGGTGTCTGTCATGGCGTCTTGTCAGGTGGCATAAAGTGCACCCGGGCAGGTTACCGGCGGCACCCGGAAGGGACCCCTTACCGCTGCTTCCTCTCGGACCTGGCGGGGTTTGAGGATTTCCGCCGCGCCGGACCCGCCCGGGGGCGCGTTTAAGGATACCACAAACATGGATGCTGTCAATCTGCGGGATTCGGGGGGATAAATTTAAAGATATTCACGCAATTGGCGCGACCGGCGCGGGTGGCGCAGACGGCGCAACGCCTTGCTTTCAATCTGGCGGATGCGCTCACGCGTCAAGCCAAACTTGGCGCCCACTTCCTCCAGCGTGTAGGTGTGACCATTTTCAAAGCCGAAGCGCAGACGTAAAATGCGCGCCTCGCGCGGCGGCAGGGTATCCAGCACGTCCTCAATTTTTTCCCGCAGCAATTTGCCATAGGCGCTTTCGATGGGGGTGGGGGCGCTCTGATCCTCGACAAATAGACCCAGCTCGGAATCCTCCTCGGTCTCGTTAATGGGTGATTCCAGGGAGAGTGGCAGCCAGGAAACCCGCTGCATCCACTCCACCTTCTCGGAGGTCACGCCCAGCACCTCCCCCAGCTCCTCCGAGGTGGGCACGCGCCCCAGCGTCTGCTCCAGTTCATGGGTCTGACGGTACAGCAGGCGGATGCGGTCCACCATGTGCACCGGCACGCGGATGGTGCGCCCCTGATCAGCGATTGCGCGGGTGATTGCGGGGCAGCCCGCCGTGGCGGCATAGGGTTACGCGCCCAGTCGTACCATTTCTAGCTTGTGAATCGACCGACCCAAAAAGCGTTCGCCTATGGTTTGGAAGCGAAGCGGAATATCGGTGACAAAATACTGGTAGCTGGGCATGGTGCGCTGGGGATTAAGTAAGCCCAGCTCGCCGAGTCGCCGTGCCGTCGCTTCGGCGGTGGTGACGGCGGAGTCCACAATATTCATCTTGTCCCCCGCGACTTGCTGGAGTAGCGG
>ERZ1026800.711-NODE-711-length-25949-cov-4.158702_pt1 | contig 25949 bp, 21 predicted proteins | sample MGYA00520873_ERZ1026800 | MGnify/ENA primary metagenome ERZ1026800 (study PRJEB33270, sample SAMEA104284475) | anaerobic digester metagenome | biome: Anaerobic digester microbiome; feature: mesophilic sludge digester; material: Anaerobic digester biomass | place...
CTGTTGTCGATTCTGGTAGCCAATTCTGGCCTAGTTGAGACAAATAAGTCTCGTACTTTTTCGATCAATTCTCTTGGCCAATCAACTGCTCCGCCGAAAATTGTTATTTCGACATCATCATCTGTATGCTTCAAGAGTGTCGAGTCAGGAGAGTATGTTGTCGGTCTAACCTATGAGGATGGAGCTTCCACACTTTTAAAATCTGGTGCTAAGAACATTCGTATGGTCTACCCCAAGGAAGGAGTATCAGCCTCAGCTTTTGGATGCGCTGTTATAAAAGGAGCTCCTCATATGAATGCGGCCAAAGCAATGGTTAACTACCTGATGAGCGCTGAAGGACAATCTGTTCTTGGAAATGTTGGGACTATCAGGTTCACAAATAAGAATGCTAAGTACAGCACGACCTATCTTCCTCCTAATTCCGAGATTAAATGGATAAAGCGAGACGTTGATTGGCTTATCGCCAATAAAGTAAAAGTATTGGAGAAATGGAACAAACTTTATAATTCTATACATGGTTAATGCTAATCTTATTTATCAGTAATCTGATAATTAGGAACACTTAAATAATGGCTCATGTGCTAAGTAAAAGCCATGAGCCAGATTTTATTGAATGATATTGCCCTATTCATCGTGCGTCTTTCAAAGGATGTAAATTAAGCAAATTTATGCGAAGTGGTAGCTATGAGTGTAAATATTTCTGTTAAGCATGCATTTAAGAAATTTGGAGATAACACAATTATTCCTGATCTGAATTTGGAAATCAGAGAGGGTGAATTTCTTACTTTGCTTGGCCCTTCAGGTTGTGGCAAGACTACATTTCTGCGAATGATAGCTGGTTTTACTCAGATCGATGGGGGAGATTTTTACTTTGGAAATAATAGAATCAATGATCTTGATCCTTCTAAGCGAAATATAGGCATGGTTTTTCAAAATTATGCAATTTTCCCACATTTATCAGTACGAAAAAATGTAGAGTTTGGTCTAAAAAATAAGAAACTTTCGAAAGATGAAATAGAGCAACGAACCAATAAGTTTCTCAAATTGATGCAGATCGAAGTACTTGCTGATCGCATGCCCGACAAGCTTTCAGGAGGTCAACAACAAAGAGTTGCGCTTGCTCGTGCATTATGTATTCAACCTCAAGTGCTTTTAATGGATGAGCCGCTTTCTAATTTGGATGCCAAGCTCCGTGTAGAGATGCGTAAGGTAATCAAAAATATCCACCAAAGCCTTGGTATTACGACTGTATATGTCACCCATGATCAGGAAGAAGCGATGGCTATTTCCGATAGAATTGCTGTGATGGATTCTGGGGTAATTCAACAGCTCGGCACACCGAAGGATATCTACCGTCGACCTTACAATCTATTTGTTTCATCATTCATAGGGAGATCTAATATTATAGAAGGACATATTGTTATCAGGGAAGGAGCTGCGTTTGTCAATATTGGGGAATATGAATTCTCTTTAGCGAATATTCAAAAATCTCATATGTTAGAAAAGAAAGTCATTGTATGTGTTAGGCCCGATGAATTTTATATTGAGCGGAATACTGGTAGAGGAATTCCTTCCATAGTTGATGACTGCGTATTCCTTGGACAGAATGTGCATTATTTCATGCATCTAGAAGAAAACGGATTTGAAGTTGAGATTGTTGAACAATCTGCATTAGAGAGTGAAGTCCTTCCTGGTATGAGAGTCTTTCTGGGAATTGATCAAGAGAGAGTAAATGTTTTTACAGCCGATGGATCCACGAATATTTTGAGAGGTGTATATAATGATGTGCTTTGAAGCAGTGATATCTGCTGAAAGAGGCAAAGCATGAAGAAAAAAAGAAAATACGATGGATGGATAATAGTTTCTATCATAATATTTTTATTATTTGTGCTCTTTCTAATTTATCCTTTGCTTGGCATACTGAAAGCCTCTGTAATTGATTTAAAAGGGAATTTCGGGTTTAAGCAATTCGTAAAATTCTTTTCTCAAGCTTATTACATTAAGACTATTTTCAATAGTTTCAAGGTATCACTTGCTATTACAATATGCACATTATTGATTGGTATACCTTTATCTTATTTTTACACTTTTTACAACCTAAAAGGTTCTAAATTTCTCTTTGTGATTAGTATTCTATGCAATATGTCAGCACCTTTTATAGGTGCCTACTCTTGGATCCTTCTTCTCGGACGATCTGGTGCAATAACAACTTTTTTTAGAAATAAGTTAGGGATGGAAATAGGAAGCATATACGGTTTTGACGGCATTCTTCTTGTGCAATCACTTAAGCTTTTCCCGCTAGTCTTCATTTATATGAATGGAGCCTTCAGGAATATTGATAACACACTCATGGAAGCTTCCAGCAATTTGGGATGCGTGGGAATAAAGCGGTTTTTCAGAGTCGTGCTAAAGCTATCGATGCCTACTATTCTTGCAGCAAGTCTAATAGTATTTATGAGGGCATTTGCAGATTTTGGGACGCCTGTTCTTATAGGGGAAGGATATCGCACTTTTCCTGTGGAGATTTACAACCAATACGTGGGTGATACTAGCACAGACCATAATTTTGCAGCTGCCATCAGTGTCATCGCAATAGTGATAACTGCATTAGTATTCTTTATTCAAAAATGGGCTACAAGCAAGTATGATTTTTCTTTAAATGCCTTGCATCCGATTGAAAAGAAGCAGCCTAAGGGACTAAGCGGTTTCCTAATGTATGCCTATAGTTATATACTTGTCATAGTTGCTTTTATCCCTCAGTTATATGTTATTTATTTATCATTCAGGAATTGCGACCAGGCGGTATTTAAAGAAGGTTATTCGCTTGTGAATTATCAGTTAGCGGTGTCAAAGCTGCTTGGACGATCAATCAAGAATACCTTTTTCTTAAGCTTCTCATCATTAGCAATTATTATTCTTTTAGCAATTCTTATTGCTTATCTTGTAGTCCGGAGACCCAACATAATAAATAATAGTATCGACACGATGTCTATGCTACCATACATTATGCCCGGTTCGGTCATTGGAATAGCCTTAGTTATGGCATTCGACAGTAAACCACTGATACTCACCGGCACTATGATGATTATGATTGTATCTTTTGTAATACGGCGAATGCCATATGTCATACGTTCTGCTACTGCAACACTAATTCAAATACCGATGAGTATAGAAGAAGCATCAATAAGCCTTGGCACTTCAAAAATCAAGACTTTTTTTAAGATTACTGTTCCAATGATGACCAATGGTATATTATCTGGAGCTATATTGAGCTGGGTATCTCTTATTACTGAATTATCTAGTTCTATTATTCTCTATAACAACAAAACAATCACATTAACAATGTCAGCTTATGTCGCAATTTCACGTGGAAATTATGGTTTAGCTTGCGCCTTCTCGAGTATCCTCACATTACTGACATCTATTGCTTTGCTCGTATATTTGCTTATCAGTAAGTCCGAAGATTTGAAGATGTAATTGGAATCGGATGATGTCTGGCAATAATAGAGTCAAGCTCATTGGACTGGATCTAGATGGAACAATAACACAACATAGAAGTTGCTTAGAAGATGAAAACAAGAATATACTGGACAAGCTTCGAGCAAGGTATTCGCTATTGATTGTTGGTGCAGGGGGATGCGACCGTATTCATCAGCAAATGGATGGCTATCCTATCAACATAATTGGCAATTATGGGATGGAAATATCTCGTTACGACAACATCAATAATGAATTAGTGATATATCAACGCCATATTATCAAACCCAATCGGTCAAGTGTAATCGAGAGGCTAAAAAGAATTCGGGAACGATTTGGTTATACATCGTATGCTGGAGAAATGATCGAGTTTCATGATACTGGCATGGTGACATTTCCTCTTTTGGGCACAAAAGCTTGTTTAGAAGAAAAGCTTGCCTTTGATCCGACCAAGGAAAAGAGAAGATCTATATACAATTTCATCGTTTCTTATTTTCCGGAATATACTGTTTTCATTGGTGGAACTTCTTCGTTCGATTTAGTTCCTGCTCCTTTTAATAAACGTTGCGCTTTGGAAGAATATTGCAGTGAAAATGAAATTGATATGCGTGAAGTAATTTATTTTGGCGATGACTGGGGAATAGGTGGAAGCGATAGTCATATATATGCCTCTAATATTAGGTTTGTTATTGTAGAAGATTACCGAGTTTTTAGGCGAGCTGCGAGTTTTCTTCTATAACAAAAGAAATAAAAGAATTGCCTATATATTATTAATCTTTCAGTTCAGCATAACAATTATTCTATATCTGGGTGCCTCACCGGTAAACCGCAAGCTTGCAACCTAGCACTACTATGGTGCCAACTACAATAATCGCAGGGCTAGTTGGAAGATCCAGAAGAATTGCGAGAGCAAAGCCCGTAAGGTTTATGCATACTCCGAATACTGAAGCCAGCATCAAAGTAGGTCTAAAGTTTTTCTTGAGCGATTGAGCGGCGAGCGCAGGCAGAAGTGTCACCGCATCCACCATGAGCGCCCCAGTGATACGAATGCCCAAGCCTATTCCGACGCATACCATGACCAGAATGGCGGTTATGACAAGCCTTGACGGCAGGCCAAATGCAAACGCCGTCTCTCTGTCGAAAAGAACCGCAGAGATCGGCCTTAAGTAGCGCACAGTACCTGCCAGAATTAGCACCGATACAATTATCACTAGTCGGACTTCAGTTCTATCGAGTGCTAGCACATTGCCCCAGAAGAGATTGAACGCTTCGATGGCATGAACATTGGCCTTATAGAAAAGTATGAACACGATTCCAAGGCTTCCGGTCATGAGAAGAGCCATAGCTCCTCCTGAGTTGCCTCCAACTTTTTGCGAACTTAGAGCCGAAACGGCAAACCCTGCTCCGATCGAAAATAGAATAGCCAAGATAATGGGATCGATACCGACTATTAGTCCGATTGTTGCTCCCAGCAACGATAGATGCATTACGCCAAAGCGCACTGGGATCAAATCGAGCGAAAGTATGTATATTCCGAGTATAGGAAAGGCCGTGCCGCAAGCGAAAAGTGCGGCAAATGCTCTGCCAAAGGCAGGGATCCTGAGCAATTCCATCATGTTCAGTTTTCCTCTAACGCTCTCTAAATTTCATCTATGGTGGCGAGAAAGGCGCTGGTCTCAAGCAGTCTTGCCGTCCCTTTCTCGAAGAACAAGACCTCGTCGCATAGCTCGATTAGCTCTCGATCGTGAGTCACGAGAATAAGGGGTGTGCCTGATTCCGCGAGCGAGCGTATAAGGCTTTGCATGGCCACTTGGCCTTCCTGGTCGAGGTAGCTACCCGGTTCATCGAACAGGTAGATTGCTGGCTCAGCCGCTATCGCCCGTGCTATCGACACCCTCTGAAATTGCCCTCCCGACAGGTCCTGGACGGCCATATTAGCCAGCGATTCCAGACCACATCGGGCGATAGCGGCCTGTACCGCGCATCGATCCTCAGGGCCAAAGCGACCAGCCAATCCACACTTACCCAATCTGCCAAAAGAAACCGCTTCTATCACCGAAATACGCAGTTGCCCCGAATTTCCCTCAGGTTTGTTTTGTGGAATATAAGCCAGCTTTTTGCGCGTTTCTGCAAATGTCGATGATTTCGTATCAGTGCCTAAAAGGCACAGTTCTCCGTGTAATGAAGACAAAAGCCCAATACAGGTCTTGAGAAAGGTTGTTTTGCCTGCTCCATTTGGACCAACAAATCCAAGGATGTTCTTGCGTTTTTTATAGTCAAGAGCCTCGCAATCCGGAAGATATGCTGGAAAATCGAAGCTTATTCCGCTGACAATCGGTAAAGCGTATCGATATCCTATGGAGAGATCCTTTGCCGATAGAATGGGCTGATAATCTTGAGCGCATTGTTCTTGCATCTGTACCTGCACTTGCGTCTGAGTAGAAATCTGTCTTTGTGGCTCATCTGTCATTCTAGATGGCGCTCGATTCAATTGCTGCAGGCCATCTGTCACTCTTGATGGAGCTCGACATAATGCTCTTGAAATTGTTCGAAGCACTGCACTATCTCTCGCTTTTTATTTCACGATTTGTCCGAGTATGGCTTTTTCATTGTAGAGAAAAACATCCTCGATGGTGCGTGTGCCATCTTTTCCTGGGAAATTTATCAGTAGCACATTCGGTACGCCAAGGCTTTCCGCCAGAGCTTTACCACCTGGGTTGTGATAGTTGTCCAGAATCATCGCAGGCTTTTTCTTTATAAGATCGAGAACAACGGCCGGAGATGGTTCTCCGGGACCAAAGGTACCGACGACATCGAGCCCCAGCCATTCCGCAAATGTCTTGACATAAGCTTGCACGGCTACCCTTTTATCGGGCAGCGAGGAAGCAATTCTGGCGCGAATCTCATCGGAAAAGGAAGTAAACGAACGAGCCCATTTTGCATGTTCTTCGATGGTTCCTAGTGACTCTGCGATTTTCTTTGACTCTGCAATGATATTTGAAGGGATATTATCTGTATAAACAGCAATAATTTTGATGTTCTTGTTTTGAGCAGTCTCCGCGAGTTTTTTTGCAAATCTTTCATAGCTGGAATATACGATCAATGAAGCATTCTGTACCGCGACTAGGTCAGATGGCTTAATTTCATACTCAGGGGGATGCTGAAGCTCGAAAGGCGCGATTGTTTTGATATTTTTTGCGCCAGCGGCTGTCGCATACGCTTGCACCCATGAGGTAGAGGCAATGACAAGTTGTTCCTGGGAAGCAAGCGGAAAAGCAATAAGGCAGAGAAGTGCGATGTATAGAAGTATGCGAATACTCCGTGAGAGGTCTGTGATGCAACACGCCTCTAAACGGCTCTGCGTCTTCCGCGCTTTATGATTAGAATGTCTGATAGCCATAGAGGATCCTTTGGAGATGGAGAAATTTTAGGCAGGCTTCGAGCTCGCCCTAGGAGGCGTTCCGGACACTTCGATTTTCAATGATGGGCCAAAAGGCAACGCTCCCGGCCACATTCATTTAGGGGCACTTTTGGCAATTCAGCCCCCATGCATAAACTCGCGCAGCATTCAATGATCCGGCCTGTATTCATCCAGGCCAGTCTATAAATGCTCCAGCCTTCGGGCTGGCAGGTTCTTACCAGATTGTTTTAATGCTTTTCTCTCATATATACAAGTGCGATTTTTTGCTACTGTTTTTCTATATTCTTTGCAAGACTATCATGGAGCTCGGCGGCAAGAAGGCTAACCGCTTCCTCGATCAATTTCGATAAAGGCACAGGAGATACCCCGGCAAGTGCGAAATGAGTTTGGCCAACAGGCAGAAATATTTTCTTGCTTCTCGCGCGCATTATGGATTGTGCCATTCTTGGGGTAATCTCGCCCATCAAGGAATTGGGCAAAACAACACCGATCGGGCCAAGAACGACCTGTGCAGATCTTATGGAAACCCGTATCGCATTCTCTCCGCTTGCTCCCCGATCCGCGCCTGCTTTGATCATCTTTTCAGTTGCTGTGGAATTGGTGCCAAGAGCCAGGATTTCTACACGCTGCCCAAATGCCTGACGGATTCTTGTACATAGTTGGCACCCAATTCCTCCTCCAAGTCCATCGATTACAGCAATTATTGGTCTGTTCTGCATAAAAGAATGATAGAATTAATCAATTGATTTTGCAACAATAATACGGCTATCCTATTTTATGTAGATTTTACTAAGGACCGACGACCTAAATGGAAGTTTATCAATGGAATCTCATAAAAAGAATATAGATTACTATTCATTACATGGAATATGGGGAGCCTATGCTTCCTTCGTTCTTGGGCGTATGGAGCGCGGCGCAGGAGTAGTAGTTGGAAATGTCCGCCCTCCCGAGAGAGGGTTGTTTGTTGGATATCGTGTTGGGCATGAGGAGCCTCATCTTCTTCCTTTTTCTTCGGGGAGAAAATATGGTCTTGGTTCTGCGGCATATTTTTCAGGCGAATCATCTCAGAACATCGATGAAAATTACAAGAAGGCTAGGCGCTTTAATCCGGAGGAGATCGAACGGCAAATCTACTTTTCAGGCGAAGAGTGGCGTTCTAAATCTATGGGGTTTAGAATTTACTCTTTTTTTGGGGAAGTTCCTGATCCAGCCCTTGTTTCGGGAGCCGTTGCTCGCTCAGCCTTTAGGCCTTCTATCCTTCTTAGGCTTTCATTCGATAATTGCGATGGCAAGGACGAAATGACAGGGCTCTTTGGCATGCAAGGCATCCGTCGCCCTCTATCTGATTCCACCAACGGAGCTCTTCTGGGTATGGCATCTAACGATTGCTTTGGTTTTGCGATTAATCCTGCCGCCGATGTGGAAGAAGTGATGGATTGGTCTGTTATCAATGCCACATTCAATTGCAATCATTCGCTGTGCCGTCTGGCATCTGAGGGAGGTTTGCGCTTTAGAATACCTGCGCATTCCAGGGCTGAGTATATTATCGCATTGGGGGTATATCGCGATGGTATCACAACTTCAGGTCGCCGCGCCTGTGCTTACTATACATGCTTTTTCGAAGATCTCGAGGATGTCCTGGAGAGTGCACTCGATGAAACAGAAGAGTCTCTCTGCAAAGCCAAGAAGCTCGACGATTTGCTGGAATCCTCCGGCCTCTCGGAGGATAGATGTTTTCTCATTGCACAAGCTGCCCATAGTTATGTAGCAAATACCGAACTTCTACGAACCGAAGATGGTGAGCCTGTTTTTATTGTAAACGAAGGCGAATACCAAATGATGAACACTCTCGATCTCGTCATAGACCAGATCTTTTGGGAGGCTCGTTTTTCGCCCTGGACTCTTCGAAATGAGCTTGAGTCTCTAGAAGAGTATTCCTCTTATGAAGATTCCTATGGCCTTGCGTTTGCGCATGACCAAGGGGTAGATAATTGTTTTGCTCCAAGAGGCAGATCCGTCTATGAGCTGCCCGGACTTACGGGTTGTTTCAGCTTTATGAGCTACGAGGAAATCCTAAACTGGACGATCTCAGCCTGTATCTATTCGAATTTAGCCGGAGATTGGAATTGGGCGAAGGCAAAGCGTAAGGTCCTGTGCTCTTGCTTAGAATCTCTAATAGCCCGCGATGAAAACGGCGATGGAATCATGGATAGAGACTCAGATCGGTGCGAGGGAGGAGCTGAGATTACAACCTATGATTCCCTCGATATCAGTCTAGGCCAGGCACGAAACAATCTTTACCTGGCTGTGAAGGCCTGGTCGGCCTTTGTCTGCCTTGATGCTTTGCTCAGGAAAATAGATGGAAGGGAAACCGAAGAATCACAAATCGCCGCAAAGGCGGCGAATTTGGCAGCATCTACCATCGCGGCAAATATGCTTGAACCCGATGGTTTTATCCCTGCTATATTTCAGAGCGATAATCGTTCTCGTATCATTCCTGCCATCGAAGGATTGATTTATCCAGGTTTTTGTGGTGCTCCCGAGGCTGTAGCTATAGATGGCCCATATAGAGAATTGGTGTGTGCGCTAAAGCGCCATCTGGAGCATGTTCTTGTTCCGGGTTTATGCATAGACAGCTATTCGGGAGGCTGGAAACTTTCTTCGACAAGCAAAAACACATGGCTAAGCAAAATATTTCTAAATCAATATATAGCAGAACATATCCTAGGCATCTGCGACGAGCGTTTAAGTCGGGACGCAATACATGCTTCTTGGCTGAAAACTGGTAGTGCCGACTTTGCGGCTACCGATCAGGTCGATTCCGCTAACGGGAAAGACCTCGGCTCAAGACTCTATCCGAGGCTCGTTACATCGATTCTGTGGTTAGGATGAATCTAGACTCGTTGACTAAAAAATCCATAGTAAAGCCGGCCTTCAATCTGCCCTCTTTTTCTCTCTAAAGAAGCTTTTTTGATCTTGACAGTTTCTAGTTGTCGTGTTTCAATTATATTGATAATGATTATCATTATCAATAAGGCGATTTTAATAATCGAGATTATCCAATATTCGAAAGGCAATAAATGGATAGATTTGGTTTTCACGGTGCAAGAATGAATCGGAAGCGGGAGCATGAGCGAAAAGACAAGAGGGCGCTCCATCATCTTTGTGGCGAATGTAGTTTTTCTCAAAGATCAGGGATTGCGCTCGAGAATGTTCTTTCTGAAGCAAGGCCTGGTGAGTATGAATTCATTGGCATTCTTTCCGACAGACCCGCTTTCCGATGCAGAATGATGTCATTTGGCCTTCTTCCAGGAACAAAGATACGCATACTTGAAGGCGGTAGAGGGAGGCCTTTCCTTGTGGAAATAAGAGGAGGCAAATTCATGTTGGATCTAAGAAGCGCAACCATGGTAGCGATAAGGCAAATACCGCCAGTTACCGAAGGAGGAAAACAATGAAAGACAAACTCAGAGATTACGAGGTCGGCGATAGCGTGGTGATATTGGGTTATACCGAAGGCGATCGTCGCTATAGGAATAAGTTGCTTTCTATGGGGCTTACTAAAGGATGTGTGATAAAGCTGGTAAAAGTAGCCCCATTGGGCGACCCCGTAGAGATTGAAGTACGAGGTTATGGCCTTTCTCTGAGAAAGGGCGAAGCAGATGCCCTCATAGTAGGAGGAAAAATATGAAAGAGAAAGGAACTACCATAGCAGTAGTTGGAAATCCTAACTGCGGCAAGACAACTCTCTTTAACGCGCTCACGGGAAGCGATCAGAGAGTCGGCAATTGGCCAGGTGTGACAGTAGAGAAGAAAGAAGGTTTTCTAAGACTGGGCAAGGAGAAAGTGTCTCTAATAGATTTACCTGGAATTTATGCCTTATTCGCAGCTTCCGAAGACGAGCGAATAGCTAGAGATTATATTCTCTCCGGTGAGCCGGGCCTTATCGTCGATATCGTGGATGCTACAAATATCGAGAGAAACCTCTTTCTTACTACTCAATTGCTAGATCTACAGATTCCTCTGATCGTAGTGGTCAATATGGTAGACTTGGCTGAAGGGCGAGGCATTTATATCGATTATCAAGCCCTTTCCGACCGGCTTGGCTGTCCTGTCGTTGGTACTGTTGCCAGCGACAAACGCCAAAGCGCAAAGGTGCTTGTTGCTATAGAGAGAGCATGGAAAGCAAAGAGAAAGCCCTCGATATTGGTCGAGGCTCCATATCAAGCAGAGCTTTTTGCGAAGAATTGGAGCGAAAGGCTTTCCAAGGTCGCCGAAGCCCTTGGCACGAATGGTCGCTGGCTTGCATTCAAGCTGCTTGAGCGAGACGAATGGGGGGTTCATCGAGTGGTATCCTCTGGTGTCGCAACATTATCCGAAATCGAAGCTGAGATTTTGAAAGTTGAGAAAAACCTTGCTGAATCTGCAGATGTCGTTTTAGCTGAAGCTCGGTATGAGTTCATCAAGAAAGTCATCTCAGAAAGCGTGCGCCATATCGAGCGCAAAAGAACAGCGACAGAAGCAATAGACAAAGTAGTATTGAACCGATGGCTGGGTATCCCAATCTTTCTTGTAATTATGTATCTGCTATTCTGGATAACGATCAATGTTGGAGGCGCCTTCATAGATTTTTTCGATGGCTTGGGAGGTACTTTATTCGTGGATGGCCTTGGGCATCTTCTCGATGGACTTGGTACACCAACCTGGCTCAGAGTCATCATTGCAAATGGAATAGGAGGAGGGATCCAAACAGTAGGCACATTTGTTCCTATCATATTCGTCATGTTTTTCATGCTTTCCCTTCTCGAAGATTCGGGATACATGGCAAGAGCGGCTTTCGTAATGGACAGATTCATGCGATGGGTGGGATTGCCAGGCAGATCTTTCGTTCCAATGCTGGTGGGCTTCGGTTGCAATGTGCCAGCCATCATGGCAACTCGTACCTTAGAGAACAAGCGCGATAGGTACTTAACGATTTTCATGAATCCTTTCATGTCCTGCGGTGCACGATTGCCGGTCTATGCTCTTTTCGGTGCAGCTTTCTTCGGAGCAGCATCGGGCGCTATGGTCTTTTCTCTCTATCTTATCGGAATACTGGTGGCAATCGGAACCGGACTCATACTGAAGCGTACTCTATTCAAAGGAGAAGCTTCTTTTTTCGTCATGGAGCTTCCTCCGTATCATAAGCCGCTCATGAGCAATGTCATACAGTATTCAGGTCGAAGACTTACGGCTTTTATAAGCCGAGCGAAATATATAATTCCCATCGTGACAATTCTTGCTGTTCTCAATTCCCTTGGTGTCGATGGAAGTTTTGGCAACGAGGATAATCCCAAGTCCGTCCTCTCGCAGGTAGGAAGAGCCATTACTCCAATTTTCGAGCCCATGGGAGTTGAAAAAGAGAACTGGCCAGCGTCTGTAGGCATTTTTACCGGCATTCTGGCCAAAGAAACGGTGATAGGCACCTTGTCTTCGCTTTATAGCCAAAAGGCCGCTGCTATAGCGGAGGAGAATTTGGCTGCCATAGATGCTGAAGATCTATCGGCCAATGGTGATCTTGATTTATGGGACAGTATTCTTGCTGCAATTGGCACTATACCCCAAAATTTATCGGGCATTGGTAGCAGTCTTGGCGATCCTCTAGGAATCGGAATGGTAAGCGGCGACCAGGAGGCCGTAGCAGAGGAAGTAGGCGCCGATACTGGTGTCTATGCGGGTTTAAGAGCGAATTTCACCGGAGGTCCGCTTCAGGCCTATGCATACCTTCTCTTCGTGCTTCTCTACCTGCCCTGTGTAGCGGCCTTTGGCGCGATGACCAGGGAGATGGGATTGAAATATACTCTCATAGCTAGCGCTTATATTTCTGTCACTTCTTGGACAAGCGCAACGCTATTCTACCAGATTAGCCTTGGCCATAATATTTCCTGGATAATATTCTCTGTTCTTCTGTTCGCTGCGATGATCATTGCGCTAAAGGCTCTCGGTAAAGAAGCCAAAGATGCAGTTATTGATCCCTCGGCAAAAGCAGTCGGGGTATGAGAAACTTGATAAGAAGACCGGTTTTTCATTTATAACTACTCATTGGGGAATGCTGCTTATTGATTTTTTAATCAGAAATCAGAGATCTCTGTATGAGCATCAGCCTCTTGTCATTCAAAGAATCATCAATCGGCTTTCATTCCTGCACCGTAGCGATCCGCGACACGCGTAGCGGGTCGATACTGTCCGAATATACCCGGGCTCTCCAAAAGAGCTCGCTCTAAAAAAGCGTGAGTTGAATATCCTTTGGCTTGCCAGGAGCATTATTCTTGACAAGCGGCACAAGTTCTTCGATTTCGGAAAGAAAGCGGCTGGGCGGGAGGCTGAGCTTGCGTCCGAAAAGGCGCCTGGAGCGAGCCCAGGAGAGATAGAGTCCTATGCGGGCTCTAGTCATGGCCACATATAGCAGCCTGCGTTCTTCCTGGATTTGGTTTTTGTGGTAATCCTCATTCTCGAAAATTGTAAAAGGAAGAATTCCATCTTCTAGGCAGGGAACGAAAACATAATCGAACTCTAAGCCTTTTGCAGCATGGATTGTCAATAGAGAGACGCACTGGCTGCTAGCTTCGTAACCATCCTGGGGGCTCCCAAGGGCTAGGTCGTCGAGGAAGGATGAAAGGTCGTTATATAGCGAAGCTTGGGTTGTGAGGCGCTCAAAAGAAGATTGGGGTTCATTTAGAGAGGCTCCTTTGGGTTTCTTTATGCCTTTCTTGTTTTTCATGAGGTCTATTGCGAAGCGAATTGCCTCTGCTGGATTTTTGAGCAGACTGGCGTCTAGAGAATCCGAGCGGATCGAGGTTCGCAAGAAAATCAGCACTGATCTAGCGGGCTCTTCTTCCCACCAGGGTTTATCTCCGATCAATCGATAGGGTATGCCATGATCGATGAGGGCTTTTTCGATAGGAGGCGCGAGCGTGGCAGCACGGATGAGGATTGCGCACTGCCCGAGGCTAGAGAGCGCCGGGCGCTCTTTTATATAGATGGTATCGGAATCGATGGTATCGGAGCTATCGATGCCATTGGAGCCATCGCCGCTATCTGGCGAAGCTTTTTCCGAAATGCTTGTATTTATATGAGATTCCATTGGGCGAGGAGCCTCTCTAAAATCGAAAGACCCCGCAACGCCAGAATCTATTGCAAAGAAGCTGGTGCCTCCTATTAGACGATCTATCTCACGAGCTATGCCCTCTGCCTCCGACGCTTCGGTTGCGAATTCCGATCTTGAAAGCGCAATAGTCTTCCCGGAGCCGCTTAGATCGGCATTCACAAGACGACCTGCAGCAGCGATAATTCCCGGAGCACAGCGGAAGCTCTTTAGAAGACGATAGATCGCGGCGCCTGGATAGTCCACGATGAATCGCTCGATGAATCGCCTGTCAGAGCCCCGAAATCCATAGATAGCCTGATTTGGGTCGCCAATTACAAAAAGCTCCCGCGCGCAGAGATCTAGCTCTTCAATTTCGTGATTAGGCGCAAGGAGTCGTATCAAAGCGTACTGAGCAAAGTTGACATCCTGATATTCGTCGACAAATATGGCTCGGAATCGCTTGCGATATGACTCAAGCAAGGCTGGCCGAGCTGCTAGAAGTCGAACGGTGCCGGCTACAAGGTCATCGAAATCGAGGGCATGCGCCTGCTTGAGCAGGATGCGATAGCGAGCATATGCGAGCTCAAGCTCAAGGTTGGGCCCATTAGATGGCGGGCAGCCGAGTTCAGCAGCCAATTCTGCGAGACCAGCAGGAGAGCACGGTCCAAGGCGTGGTATCTCATCGCCTGGTAGAAGAAGAAAGCGTTTGCGCTCTTCGATATATGAGGCAAGGCGCTTGATTTTGCGGGAACGCGAAGTTGTAGATGGAGGCTCGGAGGGCAAATTGAGGCCTAGAATATCGGAAGGCGATGGTTCTAGCGAGTCGCTGGCTTTTTTTTGCTCGTTGCCATCTTGATCGGATTCAAGTGCCGATTTTAAAAAGGAAGATCTTTCTTCTTCGTCGAGTACCGCGAAGTCCTGCGGAAGAGAGGCCTCGGCCGCATGTTCTCTCAAGACTGAAAGACAAAAAGAATGGAATGTCTTTGCCTTGATCTGCGTCGCCTTCTCAGTTCCCATGGACTCTTCTATGCGCCTTCGAAGTTCGCTTGCAGCTTTGTTTGTAAATGTGATCGCGAGAATCGATGACGGGTCGATACCTTGCCCTACAAGGCGAGCGATACGAAGGGCGAGTATGGCAGTCTTGCCTGTGCCAGGCCCGGCTACAACAAGGGCTGGTCCCCCATAGTGATTGATAGCGGCTTTCTGTTCTGGGCTGATCCGGAAGACTGACTCGGCGTTCCGATCACTATTAGGAGGCTTAAAAGAATTTTGCGCTTTTTCTTTTTCCGTCCCGTGAGGATTTGGTTGGTCTTCTTTGTCCTTCTCAGGGACAGAGGTTCTGGTCGCAGCTAGATTGCTCTCTTGGCTTTGTTCCTCTAGTGTTTTTTCGAATTGATTGTTGATCTGCGTTTCTTTGCAAAAAGGCTCGGCAGATGCCTTTTCTTCGACGAAAAGGCTGTGTTCTGCTTTTGCCTGGATTCGTTCTCCGGGTGCAAAAACGTGGATTATCCCATATTCTCCATCGTATCCAGGCTTTATCGAGACTTTGCCAGCTCTCATTCGTCCTATGGCCAGCGCGAGAAGCTCTCCTGATAGGCCAACAATATGCATAGCTTCAATTTCTTTTTCGCTCTTTTCCATGAGTAAGGCAAACTCACTGCCAGCTTGCTCTAGGAGTTCGCGGTAAGCGGCGGCGACTTTTTTGGAACCGCTTCCGGTACCGAGTAGTTCTGCTAGCATTTCAGGAAGGGGTATTAACTGCCAGTAAGGTCGTCGATTTGTGCCTTCAAAGTCAGCAGGGCAGGGAGCATTTTCGTCCACTGGGCGATCGGCTAGCTCTGTAACACGGCGCATGACCCCTGGTGTAATGGGCTTGCCGCATACAGGACAGCGCCCACTAAGCCTTGCACTTTCCTGAGGTGAGAGGAAAATTCTGCAGGCTCGATGACCGTCATAGTGATATTTCCCTTCCTGGGGGAAAAATTCTATTGTTCCCAGGACCGTCCCTGTAGTTGCCGCCGCAACTGCATCTATGGCCGCTCTTGTTGCTGAGGCTGCGGCCTGTCCTGCAGCGTTGCTATGTGTTTCCGTTGAGTCTGATTCTTTTCTTGTGAGTGCCTCGGAAAGGCTAGCGTAAGAATTTTCCATGTCGATAATTGTCGCTTCACGGCCTAGCTTCTCTGGCGAATGAGCATCCGAATTGGATATAATGGCAAATTCATCCAAGGAGCTCACAGCCCAGTTCATCGGGGGATTGGAAGACAGACCTGTCTCTATTGCTCCAATTCGCGAGCTAAGCTCACCATAGCACTCTTCGATGGAATCGAAGCCCGAACGCGCTCCCAGCGCGGAGAACCATGGTGTCCAGATATGGGCGGGTATGAGAATCGAGCGCTCATCAGAATCCAAAAGTGCAGTAAAGAGATCGCGCGAATCCATACCAAGTATGGGTCGCCCGTTGGAAGAGATGTTTCCTATCCGTGCGAGACGCGCCTGAAAGGCAGCCGCAGCCTTTAGATCCGGTAATATTACGACATGATGGACTTTTCTGGTTTTGCTATCTCTTGTGTAGATGGTGCTTATTTCTCCGGTCAGCACAAAGCGCACAGAACCTTGAGAAGGCCGCCCGGGCTGCAGCCTCTCATTCCAAGCAGCCCATAGTTTTGAATCAGGCAGCCCTTCCATCAGAGCTTTGCTTGCGTCGAATTCTTCCCTGACAGAATCTCTTAGCCGAAAGAATCCGCCTTCTGTAGGCTCAAGTTGCTCATTTAGCTCCTTGAGCCAAGCCGGATGTGTGCAATCTCCTGTCCCTACAAGGTTTATGCCCTTTATCCGAGCCCAGCGTTCAATGTAGGGCAAGGTCAGTTTGGGGCTGGTGGCGCGAGAAAATCGAGAGTGTATATGAAGATCGGCAATTATTCTCATGCTGTAAAGAAGCTCCTCTCGGCCGATAGCTTATCAGGCAGGCAGTCAGGTAATCGGGCAAATTCGTCGATAAGTTGGGAATTAAATCACCATTGATTCAGAACATCTTCTGCAAGCCCAAGTATCTTGTCTATATGCAATGTCCGTCCATCGTCGAGGATAAGTTGCCCAGAATAATATCCAAAAAGCTGATTCTGTATCGAGGAGAGCATCAGAACCTTGAATTTGCTATGGCGGTTAAGCACAGGCTCGAAATTCATCTCGAAGCGCCCGTCGCTGCTGGTGATTTTCCATGGAGCCAGATAATTCTCCGGATCGATATGAAATTCTATCTCTTCGAGCTTATGGGCTCTGCCATTGTAGAAAATCATGTTCTCCGAAGCAGGAGTCCTATCGGAAAATCCATATCCAAGATTCCAGCCGATAGGAACACCTTCGTATAGACCAGAGGCAGAGCCCCAGAACCAGCGATTGCGATATGTCCAGTAGCCGCGCCCCCAATCCAAGACACCGAAGGAATCCTCTGGTTCGAATTTGAAGGTCTCGTTACCAATGATAACTTCGCCGAGCGCTGGCATGCAATTTACCTTGTGATTGTAATAGAAGGCTCGTCGGTTTTCCTTCCAGGATGTGGCGATATTCATGCTGTCTGCGGACATATCCTGCTTGAGCCTTATATCGCACTTGAGTCCTTTCCCTTCGCCGAAACTCGGGCTTTCCGCCACAATACGCCTTTCGCCATCTCCGATAAGGTAAGAGATGCTGAGTTTCTTATCTTTATAATGCAGATCTCCTCGTTCTGGGACGGGCGAATGTCCGAGCTTGCCTAGCGTAAGCAGTTTCAAGCTATCGATAGGCGTAAATGTACGATTTATAAAATCGAGCCATACGATGCTCGAAAGCCCTGCATAACCTAGATCCGACACGGTAAACGCAATGCCGTAACCACGCTTCTGCGAGAGCACACAATAATAATCCCATTCCTTGATTCGATACCATGGCGCCTTTATCCGCGATCTGTCATAGCGCCAGAAAGGGCGTCGCGCCCAACCCTCTTCGGTGATATGCCCCTCGTCATCCAAAAGTTCGATTGGCCTAGTTATTTCGTTCTGTTTCATAAAATTGATGATATCTTATATCTGGCTGAAGTCAATACAGCTTGTTGATTTTATTTTAAGCAGTATAATCTAGGTTACTATCCTTTTTGGCACTTCTATCGAGGATGAGGAATTATGTACGTCAATCTATCGTCAAAAAAACAGCGATCTCAGGAAGTCGCTTCTCATATCAAGGAACTCATCCGCGATGAGAAACTGAAACCTGGTGAGAAGCTTCCCAACGAACTCGAACTCTGTAGCCTTTTTTCTGTTTCGCGCCCCACCATAAGAGAGGCCGTTAAAATCCTCATCTCCCAAGGGATTATCGAGATACGCCGAGGAAAAGGCACATATGTAACGGAGGTGCCGGGTATTGCACAGGATCCCCTGGGCTTGGATTTTATTACCACTCCCAACCTCCGTCTCGATATTATCGAGGCGCGGCTTCTCATCGAACCGGGTGCGGCTCGTCTTGCCGCTCAGAAAGCCGACAGCAATGACATAGCCAAAATAGCGGCTAGTGTAAAAGCCATGGAAGAGGTCGTCTATCGGCATAAAGTGGAGATAAACGCTGAGCTCGACTTCCATAGGAGCATTGCCGAGGCTACTCGGAATCCCGTAATAATGCGAATCATCCCTATTATCATGGAATCGATTGAGAAAACCTACCAGGATGCACCAAGGACAAGCGAAGATCATCGTCATGCTTTCGAAGAACACAAATTGATCTACAAAGCTATCGCAGACCATGATGCCGATGGATCTTTCGCTGCGATGCAAAGCCATTTAGAAGCCAGCTACAAGCGGACATTGGCGAGGCAAGTGCCATCAGCAAAGAATAAAGAAGGCGCATCGGACTAGGCAAGCTCGCCTTCCGTAGCTCTGCTGCTTAGAAGTTTCTTACGGAGGCTCTTGACGGAGACTTCTTACGAAGGCTTCTTAGAGCTAGACTCTAAATTTCGATTTTTACTTGGTTTTGCTCCTCTTGAAGCTTCTGAAGGAATAGAATATCGAGGCAACCGCAAAGACATAGAACAAAATCGCAAGCGGCGAACGCACAAGGACAGTCCAATCCCCATGGGATATAATGAGCGCCCTGCTGAGCTCTTGTTCTGCAATAGGTCCGAGAATGAGCCCCAATATCACCGATGGCGCGGAAAATCCATATTTCTTCATAAAATAGCCAACAATTCCGAATACAAGCGCAAGCATGACATCGTAGACGCTATTGCCCAGAGAATAAGCCCCCAGAAGGCATAGACACAGAATTGTGGGATATAGGATACCCAGAGGCACTCTCAGAATCAGATTGGAAGCGCGAATGCTGAGGTAACCCAAAGCTACCATGATGAATTGTGCAAACAGGAATCCGATGAATAGATCGGTGATTATCTGAGGCGATTGAGAAAACAAAAGAGGTCCGGGCTGAACGCCGATAATCATTAGAGCGCCCAGCATTACAGAGGTTACGACATCTCCTGGGATTCCTAAGGTGAGAAGAGGGATCATTGCTCCGCCCGTAGTTGCATTGTTAGCCGCTTCTGGCGCCGCTATCCCGGCAAGATTACCTGTACCAAAGGAATCGGGCTCCTTCGAGAATCGCTTTGCTTCGTTGTAAGCCATAAAGGAAGCAATAGAACCACCAGTAGCAGGAATTATCCCAATTATGGTCCCTATGACCGAAGATCCTAAGATCACTTTCCATAGACCCCTCATTTCCTTTTTTGTAGGCATGATAGATCCGATCTTGTGTTTTTTTGAAAGCCGGACGATTTTTCCCTCACTCATAAGTTCCAACTGGGCAAAGACTTCGGAGACCGCAAAGAGACCGATGAGTACTGGCATCATAGAAAAGCCCGTGAGAAGTCGTATAACTCCGAAGGTAAAGCGCTCGGTGCCCAGTGTGGGATTCAAGCCGACCATCGAAAGCAGAAGTCCAAAGAAGCCCGATAGGAAACCCTTAGTCAGCGATGCCGAGGAAACGCTCGCCATTATTGTCAGCCCGAAAATCATGAGCGCAAAATATTCGGGGGGCCCGAATTTAAGGGCAATCTTTGCAAGCTGGGGCGAAAGAAAGATTAGGCAGAGAGTGGAAAATATGCCACCCAATGTCGAGGCGATTAGGGCAACACCCATCGCCTTTCCTGCTTCTCCCTTCTTGGCGAGCGGATAGCCATCCAGCACTGTTGCTGCCGCAGAAGGTGTGCCAGGTGTCGAAACAAGGATAGATGCAATCGAACCACCAAACATCGAACCGCAAAAAAGTCCACTCATCATGATTAGAGCTGCGGGCGGATCTATGTAGATCAGAAAAGGCAACATGAGAATTATACCCGTGGATCCGGACAAGCCGGGGATCGCCCCCACGATGATACCTCCAGCCACGCCAATTATAAGGAAATGCAAGTTTGCGAGGACATAGAGAAGCGCATTGATTATTGCTGTCATGGTAGGTTTCCTCTTACCAGATAATAGAACGCGGCAGGGGTACCCTGAACACAGTCCGAAAAACCCAATATAGGATTACCGGAACGAGTATAGATACAACGATTATTCGGAGCGGCTTTCTTTCACCAAAGAGGTACATCGTAAAGGCCATCAAGAGCGGAGTTACGATTATATAGCCTAGAGGTTCGAAACCAATTACATAGGCCAGTATAACAATGGCCAAGGCGATGAGTTTTAGAGCTGTCTTGCCCTTCGGAAGGCTTACATCACAAGAGCTAGGTTTTGAGATACCTTTCTCTGCGGATGTCTTTGTGGAAGGCGGTCTTTCTTTTCGGAGCTTAATAATACCTTGAACCATTAGCATCACTGAGAGCGCAAAAGTAGAGATAATGATGAAGAGCGGATAAACCTTGGGATTTATACCAATGCTAAATTTCGGAAAAGAAAGAGTTCCAATATAGAATACTATAGAAAGAGCCGCAAAAATTATTCCTAATACTATGTCTGCCTTGGCCATTCTTATGAAATCCTCCAACTTGACCATGTGTATGAGATGCTAATATAGAGAGCAATCTCTGTGCACAAAATGCTACCAGAGAGCATTCCGGCCAAAGCCGCGGCGGCTCAAAGCCCTATAATGCCAGGATTACTTGAAACATCACAATCATGGCCTGGCCGGATGTATCCCGCTCTCCTGTCATGTATTCTCAGTACTTGCTCCCCAGTTTGTTTTCCTTCACGATCTTCATATAATAGGCATCTTCTTCCTGGATAAGCTTTTTGAAATCCTCGGTGTTGCGGTAATCGAACAATAAGCCCGATTGCTGAGCAAGCTTTATGACTTCAGGATCGGACATTGCCGCCTTGAAGGCATCGTGGATTATCTTTATGCGCTCGGGATCTGTTCCTTTGGGAGCCGCAAGCCCTCTCCATTGTCCCATGGCGAAATTATACCCAAGTTCCCTGGCTGTAGGGTAGTTAGGGAATTCCTCGAGCCGCTTTTCAGAGAAAACTCCGAGACATTTAAGCTGACCAGCAGCAAGTTGCGGCACGCCCTCTGGGGGCCCGCAGGTAATTACATCGACTTGCCCCGCGACAGCTGCGGTAACTGCTGGCGCTCCTCCCGAGTACGGTACATGATTGAACTTTACCCCGACGGCCGATTCGAAGGCCAGTGCTATCATATGGGTACCTCCGCCCGCCCCGGCATTTCCTAGATTGATCCTTCCGGGCCTCTTTTTTGCATCTTCCACAAGATCCTTCAAGTTGTTGTAGGGAGAAGAAGCCGGTGCTAAGAACCACACTGGTGCAGTGACTATGTTGATGATCGGCTCGAAGCTGTTGGCATCATAGGGAGTCTTCTGCATATGCGTAACGGTTATGGATGGCGTCGCCCATGCTACCAGGTAATAGCCATCGGGCTTTTTTGTCATAGCTTCCACATAACCTGGAACCGCAGCCCCTCCTGGCTTGTTGGTGATGAGAATCGGGACGCCAAGATATTTCTGGATCACCGGTGAGAAAATCCGCACCATGAGATCAGTAGCTCCGCCGGCAGCCCATGGCACCATGATTTCGATCTCCCTTGTGGGGAATTTTTCCTTTGGCTGCGCTCCAAGGCATAAGGTACTAAGAAGCAAGAGCACAGAAATCAAAAGCACGGCTTTTTTTGCTTTCATAGGAAACCTCCTTAAATATGTTGTGGGGACTTTAGTCCCCTCCTAAAAGTTGTTATTCAATGTTTTAGGGCGAAGCGCCCCTTCTTACAGTTCCTTTTTTCTCTTCGCAGGCAGAGACCTCCTTCTTATAGTTCCAAGATGTCTGGCCTTTTGAATACATAGCCATTTCTTTCAATAGTGAGCACAGGGAAAATCGATGGCTCCGAGAGGACAATAGGACCATTTTTTGTTGCGAGCATGGTATCCTCGCTTTTAGTACCTGTTATCGATGGATTCCAGGTAAAGGCCTGGTTTTCCCGAATGATCTCCCTGGTTTGTGCAGTCACTTTGTAATCTCTGCCCATATAGCCAATTCCGCCTCCCTGATGGTGGAGCTTGTATTCTTCTGGATAGCCTTTTTCGGCATAAGCACGCAAGGCTGCTTCGAAGACCTCTGAAGCAGGTCGACCCGGGATCGTGGCTGTCATCATCGCTGTATCGACATAGACATTGTCCTCATAGCGCTTTCTGAGATCGACAGGCACCTTTCCAAACTGAATGAAACGCGTTATCGAGACGATAAGCCCGCGCCTTCTGGAATTGACGCTGATCATCGCGCGCTTTTCGATCTTTTTATCCGTGGCAATAGGATGGCGAAAGAGAGAAATGCGTTCATCCGCGGCGCAGAAGGCAACAATGAAATCCATGCCTTGGCTCCAGAGCTTTTCCGAAAGCCTGCCTATAACAGCCCTCTCTTCATCGCCAGGCTTAATTGAAAGGGCTGTCTCCTCCGCAATCCGCGCCGTGTCGAGGGCTTGCTTACGATAACGCTCAATTTCCCATTGCGTCAGGGAATAGCGCAGGGGATTGATATGGCTGGAAATGTCTATGGAGCCCGGGAAAGCATGATCCGCGCCAAATTTTCCACCCGAAAGAGACTTTACAATAGATGTTTCTTGATCTTCATACCAGGGAAAAGAGACAATCGTGTAGCCTTGTTCGGTAAGGCGCTCCTCTTTCTCCATCCGCGGTGCTTCGATATTATTACATATTATGAATTCACGGTCGGCTGTGATGAGGGCTCCAGCAACGCCCATCTCCGTAGCTATACCAACAATATTGTAGCCGCCTCCCGTAATCCAAGAAAAATTGGAGCTTTTCTTGAGATATACAGCATTTAGCTCGAGTTCCTGTAGCAATTTACGAACACGGAGTTTTTTCTCGGCGATTTCTTGATGGACAAATTCGAACATCAATTCTCTCCTATAGTGAATTTCCTTGACAAAACAAAAGAGTTCCTATAAATATTACGTTGTAAGACGTCAGTTGTCAATAAAATTTTTTATCAAAATGAGGAAATGAGATGCGTGTACTATTCATAGGGGGAACCGGCAATATTTCATCGGCTTGTACAAACGAAGCGCTCAGAAAGGGCTTCGAGGTCTTTCATCTTAACAGAGGAAACAGACCGGAAAAGGAAAGACGAGAAGTAAAAGTCTTGAGAGCGGACATCAGGCAGCCAGAGGCCGTAAAAAGAGCCATTGGATCGCTGTGCTTCGATAGCGTCGTTCAGTTCCTGGGATTCGAGCCCAAACATATCGAAGCCGATATACAGCTTTTTAAGGATATCACCCATCAATATATATTCATAAGCAGCTGTTCAGCGTATAAAAAACCTTCCCTAACCCCAATTATCACCGAAGAAACACCTCTCGAAAACCCGTTTTGGGAATATGCACGTCTAAAAGCAGCCTGCGAAAAGGTCTTAATGGAAAGCGGACACACGCATTCCTTTCCGTATACGATCGTGCGGCCTTCGCATACTTACGACAATGGCTGGATACCAGGGTGTTTTGGCTCCGCGGGTTATGGCCTTGCGTGGAGGATGCTCAATGGCAAAGAAATAATAGTGCCGGGAGATGGTCAGTCTCTATGGACTCTCACACATGCATCGGACTTTGCGGTGGGCCTTGTAGGGCTCATCGGAAACCCCACTGCGCTTTCGGAAGCCTTTCATATTACTTCAGATGAGCATCTCACCTGGGATGCAATACACACGATTATTGCAGAAGAGCTTGGAGTCAGCCCGAGAATCGTTCATGTCCCTTCAGATTACATTGCCAGAATAAATCCCGAGCGCGGAGCGGGGCTCCTTGGCGACAAGGCTGTATCAGTGCTATTCGACAATTCCAAGATCCGGCGATTTGTCCCTGAATTCAACCCGCAGATTACCTTTAGAGAGGGCATTCGGCGCTCGCTAGCCTGGTACGACGCTAATCCACAGTTGAAAATGCCAGATTCCATCATGAACAAGGAGATGGACACAATTTTGGGATATTGGAATAAAGGGCTCTCGGTGCTAAATACGATGGACAATTGAGCTTTCTGCAGGCTTTTGTCCATTACGATGGACAAAAATCATTCGACAGGATTGACTGAATGGGTTATGATTCACAGGATTTTCTCTAAACCTTAAAGATCATAAAAATGGGTAGCTTCTGAGAAAATTCTAAAAGTTTGCAATCAATACTTTACATTTCAAAGTACTTTGCGCTATAATTCATATATAAAGAAATACTAGGAGCACCGACTCCCAAGGAGCGTGAATCATGAATGAAGAACCTTCCATAAGCCCGGATCAGCAACTGGAGCTCATTGCGCGCATGCTGGAAGAATCTCGCAAGACCTTTCTATCAACGGGGTTCTCTTCGATGGTATGGGGAGGCTTTGTCAGCATAGGTACTGCCTTGAGCTATGCCTTTGAGTCATGGCAATGGTATGCGGCTATAGGGCTATTATGGGCTCTCCTTATGTTGAGTGCCTTTCTGATAGTGCTTCAGCATAGCAGGCATGCGCAGCATAAGCATTTGAAAACGACATCGCTGCACAAAATCTCCAATGAAATGTGGACTTTTGTAGTTGGGGTGACAGTACTCTATGGAATAGCCGGATATTTTCGCCCACAGAATATTTCTCTTTCCTACGTCCTTTGTGTAATTTCGCTCCTTGTAGGCACCGCATACTGGATAAGCAGCAGCATGACGCATTATCTGCTCTTGCGAATAGTGAGCGCCCTTTGGATTGTTTGCAGTATTGTCGTTCTGTTGGTACAGGCCTTCTGGTCGCCAGCGGTTGTGGGAATATGCGCCTTCTTATGCGAATTCGTACCAGGGATCTATCTCTATGCAAGAGAACGAAAAGAATCAGTATAGCTATCAAAGCTTCGATGAAATGCTCTCATCTCGAATACGGCTTGCCGCGCTTGCGTTGCTGGCCGGCTGCGATGAAGCAGAGTTTACCTATATTCGCGATGTGATCCAAACGACAGATGGCAATCTAGCAAGTCATTTGCGAAAGCTGGAAGAAAGCGGATATGTGCAGTATCAAAAGCGATTTATCGACCGTAAACCCACTACATACTATCGAATTACTCCAAAAGGGAGGTCCGCCCTTTTAGACTATAGCCGTCGATTGACGGAATTATTGAAGAATTCCAATAATCTAGGAGGTTCATCAAATGAAAAAGAAACCACATAAAATACTGTGCACAACATTGGGTCAGATTTTGCCTGTATTGGTCTTCCTTGTCTTTGCAATTATGCTGCCGGCCCAAGCATCTTCTCAAGCTGCTCAAATTGAGAAAGCACCCACCAGCGCGAGCCATATGTCCGCGAGCCGTATTTCGCTGAGTTTTTCTCTTCAGGAATGGGGCAACGAATTTGGCACGGGCTTTCAGATTACTAGCCCCTGGTTTTGGCATGAAAAAACTGCGGTCCGGCTTGGTGGCTCTGTATTAT
>ERZ1026800.712-NODE-712-length-25917-cov-10.298720_pt1 | contig 25917 bp, 23 predicted proteins | sample MGYA00520873_ERZ1026800 | MGnify/ENA primary metagenome ERZ1026800 (study PRJEB33270, sample SAMEA104284475) | anaerobic digester metagenome | biome: Anaerobic digester microbiome; feature: mesophilic sludge digester; material: Anaerobic digester biomass | place...
AATGAAATGCTGGGCGTGATGCTGTCCCAGAGCGACAAGGACGCCATCCGGAAAATTGCCGAAAAGAACAACATCACCTTGAGCCTTGTTGCTCGAATATTGATCACGGACAGCCTAAAGCATATCAGCGAACGCAATGTTCTTAAGATGGTGGTTTGAATGAAAGTAGAGGATTTTGCTGCTTGGAAGGAGCGGTTCATAAAAGATGTTGATATGGAAACAGGTACGAAAACTTCCTATCAATTAGAGAATTTTCATGCGAACTGGATAGACAATATTAGATTCATGGATAGTATCGAAGGTATTGAATATTTCATTGGCTATCAATCTGGTCCAAAAAGTTTTGGCATAATAACATTTGATACATTGGATGAATTCAAGGAAGCACAATCATATTCAGTAGAACATACTTGGGATGTAGACAAAATGCTAAACGAGTATATTGATGATTTAGGTGTCGTATTTCCCAACACACCTGAAAATATTGAGAAATTCAACCAAAAAGGGCTAACTGAAATTAAATAAAAAATATCGCATGAACAGTGATGTGGCACTGTCATGCAAAAGGAAGTACACAAAATATGACAAATAAATGTATTAATACATCTACTATAAATAGTTTTTGCTCCTATGAGCAATTGGAAAAGTTTCTGGGCACAATATGTATATTCAACCTGACCTTCATGGATAGATCGATTACAGGCATGGTCAAGGAAGTTGGCAAGGACTTCATCTTGCTGGAAATGAGGGACGGACGGCTATTGTGTGCTCGGATAGATTGTGTGCTGGGCTTCGGCATGGTCAGGAATCAGCCTGTAGAGGCGGTTTAAATGACAATAACATTGACCCCTATTACCGGTTGCATTTTATTCGATAAAAATGATGTGCCTGAGAGATTAGACGTTTTCAAGACGGTGGATTGGTTGCAGGAAAACATACCGATCCGAACTATTTTAGAGACAGGCGAAATGCTTTTTTATCATAATGGCATTTATGTGCCTGGCGGCGAGCAGTATATAAGCAGAATTCTCGCTAGTACTTTCAAGAATTTCTATAAATATAGCGGTGCTCCTATTTATAGTCGGCATGTTAAAAGTGAAATTTTAGCAATGCTTAGGGATAGCACTTATACGGAAGTGGCTAAGTTTGATAGTGACCTTTCCATAATTAATATGGAAAATGGCTTATATAATTGGCAAACCGGAGAATTCTTGCAACATACACCTGATTATTATAGTGTTATTCAAATACCTGTTAGGTTTGATCCGGATGCAAGGTGCCCAAACATCGATAAGATGATTAATATTGTTGCAGATGAAAAGGATAGAATGAAGTGCTATGAAATGTTTGCTTATTGTTTATATAGGAGCTATCCTATTCAGAAGATGTTTGTGCTATTTGGACCTGGTGGAACTGGCAAAAGCTATTTCTTGGATGTAGTACAACGGATGTTAGGCGATGTAAATTGTTCTAATGTCAGTATGCAGGATTTAGCCAAAGATAGATTTGCATCTAGTGATTTATATAAAAAGCTGGCTAATATTTGTGGTGACTTAGACAATACTGCAATGTATCAAGTTGCTACTTTAAAGCAGCTTACTAGCAACAAAGATAGAATAAGAGCGCAGAGAAAAGGCGAAAAAGCTTTTAATTTTGTGAACTTCGCTAAACCGATTTTCAGCGCTAATCATCTGCCGTCCAGTAAAGATGACACATCTGGATTTTATAGAAGATATGAAATAATACCTTTTATGCATGTATTTGGGGCAGATGAAATTGATCAAGATTTCTTAGATAGTTTGACAAGCGATGCAGAAATATCTGGATTATTTAATAAAGTAGTAAGTATATTATGTGACTTATTAGTTAGAAATGCCTTTACCAACCAACTTAATATTGAAGATGTTAAATCAATGTACAAAGACAGAAGTGCTCCTGAAGAAGCTTTCTTTGACCAATTTGTGGTTGAAGTTCCAGGAGAGACTACAGCTAAAAATGAGCTAGCAATGTATTTCAATGAATACTGTGAAATATTAGGGCTGCCTAAAAGATCTATGAGTATGCTTGGCAGATATATAACTTCTAATGTAGAATGGATTAAAAAAAGAGCCATTTATGATAATAAAGGCGATCATAAAAGCAATTATAGTGCCTGGAAAGATGGAAAGTCAGTAGCTGTCTGGCCAGACACAATGATAGATCTTAAGAAGTTTATCGAATGGAAAAAAGCAAATACTTCCAAATAGATTTTTTACTAAAAGTATAAGGTTTGAAATCGTTATTAAGAGCCTTAATTTACTACTAACCTTATACTATTATACTATTATAGTACAAGTAGAGTAAAATAAATTAGAAATACTTTATAGTAGTATAGGGTGTTTTTATTAGATTTCTATAAGGGGTTTACTAATACCGGTTTTGTTTTTAAATCCTAATAAAGTTGTTGGCCGATAACGGTTTTAAAATTATAGATTTGAATCGTAAAAGTGAATAATGGTTACTTATATTGAATATGTATTATAATAATTATTTACTTTTCCTGTACTTTCCAAGTTTCTCCTTTGTTTATAATTTTTAATTTATCTTATTATTCATATCTTCATTCCAAGGCTCTTGAGTATATATAGCAATCCCCCATCAGGTACAGGCAAATTAAAATATGTCATGACAAATTCAAATGTTTCTCCAACAGCTTGCATTTTTACTCTATCGACCATGTCGCCCATCGTTCTTGATTTTGAGCCATCTTTAGGTGGCGGATTATCTATTTCCCATAAGAGAATTGCAGTCCATACTGAAAAAACCATTTGAATAAATCTTTCAATTGAGTGTTTATCTCTTAATTGGTAATCTTTAAATCCTAATTTTTGATTTGCCTCTCTATGAGCTGTTTCTATATCCCATCTGTCCTCGTAAATTGAGAGTATTTCTTTCAATGAAAGCGATCCATTAGTGCTGATTATATATTTTGTCGTGCTATCTTTTTTTCTCTTGGAGATAACAAGCTTAACTTCGCCTACCTTGTCTATGATTACCTTCTTTTCAAATGCATAATAGGTCTTCTTTTTTCCACGAACGCTAACTGTTGTCTTAATAAAAAATTTATCTTCAATTTGATTCGCTAGATCTCTGACTTGGAAATACATATCCTTATTTATTCCGACTTTCTTATCAGACTTGATTTGGCATACGATATTATGCCCTAGCTTAAGGCACTTGCTAAATAGATCAGAAGAAAACCACCAGCTATCGAAAACGATATAAAGATCGATGCTTTTTGGTACAACTAATGGTTTGATGATCTCTTCAAAGGCAATCTCCATTTTTGTTTTAAAATTCTCATTTTCGTCATCATTCTTAATATACATCTTAGCTTTATGTGGAATAAATAGTCCTTTTGATTGGACAACAGAGGTAACGAAATTGTTACCCCAAATATAGGCTTCTTTACTATGATCGTAAAATTTGCCCACACCATCTGTTTGGTTTCCTTCTTTCTCATTGTATGTATCATCAATTATTAATAATAGTTTATCGTTCTCTTTCAAACATAAACTATCGATGAAAAGATCCACCTTGCGTTGTGCAACTTCATTTTCATCCCAATTCGCATCGCTAAAGAACCAATTATATGAAGAACGTGATTTTTTCCCTTTGCTGCAATCTGCCATAGTATCACAAAGGTTAGAAACGGTCTTGGATTTATCACATACGCTCAACGCGCCACACAGATCTCGAAATGATCCGTAACTCGGTTTTGTGAAGAGATCCCTAAACTTATCTAAAAACGGCTCCAATTGCAACGGTACCTTTACTATTTTGATCATTTTACTCCCGAAGAAGGGATTCTGATCCAAGTATAAAAGCTTTAATTTTCTATGGGAAATTTATGGTTTGAGTTAACAGGAGAATATTATAAATCTGTTAAAAAGTTGGAAAGTACAGTCATGTTGAGATAAATTATACCATAAATATTAAGTAATGATATATATATTTTAAATGAGTGCATGAGCAAATCTGAGATCATTCGGCAACTTCAAGATCAAAATGAGCAATTAAGATTTGAGAATGAATCTCTCAAGGCCAAGATCCGTGAGCAGAAGCCCGTTTCCCCACCGCCAGGGTCAGGTTCCCGTAAGGCATGACCAGCATCCTCGCATCCTTGCCCTGCCTCGCTTTGGCCATGGCCAAAGCCTCATCCAGAGTCTTTGCCGGATTCATAAAGCACATCTCGACCTTATCCCTGGGCATGGAAGAGACCAGAATCAGATGGTGCTCCATCGACTCCCTGGCCAGGAAGGCCGCCTTGTGCCCTCCAAACTCGTACTCCCTGCCGAACCGCTCCCAGCAGTCCTCGGCAGACGAGGCCTCGCAGGCCCAGCGCTCGAATGCCGGATGGCCCAGCCCCTCGCAACATTCCGCTAAGAGGATGATGGTACCGCCGGGAAGGGCGGCATTCTTGGCATTGTCCAAAGCCTTCTGGGCCTGGAATAAATTGAGGTCCTTGGGCCTGCCTCCGGCGCAGCTGACTACGATCTCCGCCGGCTCCACATAACGGCGATACATCCGGTCAACTGCCGCCGCCCCCACTCTATGCGCCTTTATGAAGTCTCCAGCGGTAGACAGGACGATCTCCTTTTGGCTATTCAAGACAGTGTTAAGTATGAAATCCAGATCCGCGATTCGGGCAGCATCCTCCATATCCAGGCGGACGGGGCTTTTCAGGTTCCCGGTAGTTGCCGCAGGATCCCTCATCAGCTCGTGATTCCTGACCACAGAGGGCTCGGAGCTAACCCCGGGGAGAATGGCCTTTGCCCCGCCGCTGAAGCCGGCATAATAGTGATACTCGATATTTCCCGTAGCCACTATCAGGTCAGAGGAGGCGACCGCCTCCAGAACCTCCACCGGAGTTCCCCGCTCAGTCCATCCCAGGGGAACACAGCCTTTGGAGTCGTGCTGAACATGAGGCAAGCAAATGCAGTCCTTTAAGAGATACTCCTCCTCGGCAACGGTCATCCTTCGATGGGTGCCCAGAGCGAAGACAACAAACAGACTCCTGATACCCAGCTCCCGGATCCTCTTGACAAGCGGAGGAAGCATGAGGTGGCTGGGAGCAGGGCGGGTGATATCGCTGACCAGAATGGAAGCCGACCTTGCCCCTGCAAAATCCTCCAGCCTCCTTCCAACCGCCTGATCTAAGGATCTCTCGACCTCCCCGGAGCCGGCTGGCGGAAGCTCCTGGGGAAGGACGACCTTTGCCTCCTCGCCTGCAAGAAGATCGAGGCAACCCTGGCCGTAATTGAGCTTAATGGTATTGTTATTCGGTTTCATTGGCGTGGCAGTCCGCTATTCATCTTATATTATCCAGAGATGGTTTTGAATATATATATGACCTATGTCTTCCAGACCACCGCTCGGGTGAGCATCTCAGAGAAGGCATCGAATATCGGCCGGTCCGTCTGGAAGAGGAAATAGTTCGCACCGACCTGGTCACATGCTTCTCTGATCTTTTCGTTATGCTCTGCCAGTCTCGTCTGGTAGTCCGCCCGCTCTCCCTCAGTCACCCGGGTGATGACGGAAAGGCCGCTCTCCATATCTACGAATTTAACATCCCCGCCGAATCCCATCCCCATCTCATCCGGGGAGAGGACCTGAATGACCACCAGCTCATGTCCGGAGAGGCGAAAGATGCTGGTTATCACATCCTCGGTATCCTCCAGGAGGTCGGATATCAGCACCACCAGGCTGGTGGTCTTGATCTGGGAGGCAAAAAGCTCTGAGACCAGCTTCAGGTTGGTTCTTCCTCGGGGCAGAGTATCATCAAGCATGGCAATGGATGAAATCAGGTTCCTCCTCCCTCGCTTTGGCTCTCCGGGATAGAACCGGTGGCAGAAGCGCGACAAAGTGTATTTCTCGTTCTCCATGGTGGCCAGATAGGCAAAGCCCGCAGCCAGGCGGGAGGAATAGGCATACTTTCCGGCATAGCCCATGCTGGCGCTGCTGTCTAAGAGGATATGGACCACAAGGCTTCTCTCCTCCTCATGCTCCCGGATGAAGAGCTTCTCCGTCCTTCCGTAGACCTTCCAGTCCACCAGCTTGAAGTCGTCCCCCTTGCGATACTCCCGATAGCCCACCGGGCTGATGCCGTGGCCAAATCGCATCGATTTCCTCCCACCGCTATATGCCGTGGAGACGCGCTTCCGGACGAGCAGAGTGAATCGCTCCAGCTCTTTGAAGAAATCAGTATCCATAATTCATCTCATAGCGATAGGCTCTTCAGGATGTCACCTACCACCTGATCGCGGGTGAGGCCCTTCCTCTCCGCCTCGAATCCCAATATTATTCTATGCCTGAGTACAGGATAGGCCATTACATGCAGGTCTTCTTTGGATACATAGTTCCTCCCCTGCAGAAATGCCCTGGCCTTAGCCGATAAGATGAGGCCGATGGAGGCCCTGGGGCTGGCACCGTACTGGACCCCGTCCCAGTTACGTGTGGCCAGGACCAGGTTAACCACTGCACGTTTCAGATCATCCGCGATCGGTATATCGCGACAGAGCTTCTGAAGGGCAATAACCTCCTCCTTGCTCACTTGAGGGGAGACCTTGGGCTCTGCCCGGATGGTATACCGCTCCAGGATCTCCAGCTCCTCATCCATCGTGGGATACTCCATGAAGATCTTGAGCAGGAACCTGTCTAGCTGGGCCTCGGGCAATGGGAAGGTTCCTTCCATCTCTATGGGGTTCTGGGTGGCCAAAATGAAGAAGGGCCTGTCCAGAGCATAGGTTTTGTTGCCCACGGTTACCTGTTTTTCCTGCATGGCCTCTAAAAGGGCGCTCTGAGTCTTGGGCGAAGCCCGGTTGATCTCGTCCGCCAAGACGATATTAGAGAAGACTGGCCCCGGCTCGAAGCGGAACTTCTTTCCCCCGCCGATCTCGTCTATAATGGTGGTGCCGGTGATATCCGCCGGCATCAGGTCCGGCGTGCACTGAATTCTGCTGAAGTCCAGGCCCATGCAAGAAGCAGTGGTCTTCACAAGCAGAGTCTTGGCCAGACCCGGATTGCTCTCCAAAAGGGCATGACCTCCGGCGATAATCGACACCAAAAGCTGCTCTATGGCCCTGTCCTGGCCGACGATCACCTTATCGATCTCTTTTCGGAGCCTCTGGAAAATCTCCGGAGCTCGGCTGTAGACTGATCTGAGATCCTCCGACATTATTCTCTTCTGAAGAGATTTTGGTCTAATTATACCTTTTCCAGCAATCCAGAAGATGTAAATATAGTGCATACTATCTTATTAATGGAGACATAGATGACGAGCACCGATGCCATAAGGGCTACAGTGGATGAGCTTCTAAGGGTGCTCTCCGCCAGGAACATAATTGGGGAGCCTATGGACTTGGAGGACAAGATCATCATACCCATCACCAAGATGGGGATGGGATTTGGCACTGGCCAGGAACCAGGGGAGAGCGAGGCCATTAAAGTCAAGGCAGGCGGAGGGGTGGGAGTTATACCCATCGCCATAGTGGTAGTGTTCAAAGGGATTCCCGGTGAGGATGGTGTCAAGGTGATTCCTTTATCCGGCCATATCTCAGGCAACCAGCCCCTGGCTGAGATGGCCAGTGCTGCCCAATCTATCCTGGAGAGATTTGCTGCCTCCCAGGAGAGAAAAGAAAAAGATAGGAAAGAGAAGAGATCCTCTCGAGAGACTGCGGTGCTCGTCGAATAGAGGGCCATTGATAGATGCCTTATAATGGATTTCAAAGGACAATTTCAGGATCTAACTCAGCGTGAGGCATTCTTGATGCCACTGACCCTACAAATTCTGACAGGGATATCGTCCCCTAGCCTTTTGACATCAGCCGCATTAATCCTAATGCTTTTTATCGCCCTCCTGCTAATCCTTCTGATAATTCCCTTAAGTCTATGCCTGTTCCTCTGCAAAGAGGGGCAACTGGTTGAGGGAAAGCTGAGAGGATCATGGCTGGGAATATCTGCAGGCGGTGACTTGAGAAGCAAGGAGACCCAGCTTCTGGGAAGGCTCTGGATATCGTGGCATAACATCAGACTGCTATATAGAGAGACTTCCGCTCCATCAGCCCTCGATCTTATTGCATCGATAACCGGGGGTGAAAAGGAAAAAGATGAGGAAAAAGAGATTAAGAAAGTTAAAAAAGGCAGCGCAGGAATAGCGAAAAGAGGATCACCAGACAAGAGAAAGTATAAAGAAGGGCAAGATGAAAGCCATCCTGGCTCGGATGAAAAGGGCGGAGAATTGGAGGTTATTGAAGAGGGCGATGCCGATGGAATAAGCGTTCACCGGATCCGGTCTGTGCTGGCAGCCATGCCCGCCTTTATCGATTTTATTCGGGATCTTTTCAGATCATTCCACTTCAAGACCATCCGCTGCCACCTGCAGTTAGGGCTTGATGATCCTTCCGAGACTGCCATATTAACTGGAAGGCTCTGGTCTATAGCAGCTTTTCTCAGTTATCTTGGAGCGGATATCCAGATCGAGCCATTCTTTGAAGAAGAGCGATTGGAGGGAGAGCTTCTGGCAGAGGCCAGAATGCGTCCCATCCGTATCCCAGCAGCGGTTATCTCCGCCCTGCGGGAGAAGGAGATGAGATCGCTGTTAAAGGATGCTATCGGCTGGGGGCGCTGAATGAAAATGCGGGATGCAAATGAGCTATATGAGAATGGGCTGTATGAGAATGGGCTGTATGGAGAGGTGCCTCATAGATGAATAAAAATACTAAAAATAAATGGATCCCCAAGATGCAGACGCATATACTGGCAGGAGCAGAGATCAGGGCAGGATCCAGAGTGCTCTATCCCATCATCAAGATCCTGGTCATCGCCGCTGGAGATCGGCTGCTGGGATTCAGATTAAGCCCGATTGCATTACTGATTGCGGAGCCCGGAATGCGATATGCGATCTCCATGGAAGGAAAGCAATTGGCCTTGGATGAGGTCTACAAGCTGGCTCCATCTCTGAGAGATCTTGATCTCAAAACGGCTGATCAGCGCATCCATAGGATATGCGAATCCTCCTGGGGAATAAACGCATCCGGATGATAGGGCACAATCCGAGGTGTATAATCCTCTGCATGCCTGTTTGCCGGAACATCAGCGCAGTAAACGAACCCATTGACCGAGCCAGTAAGCGTCCCTCTCTGATCCATAAGGATCCTCGCCGGCTTCATCTGCTCTCCCCGGCTGGATTGGGGCAGAGGATCGGCATAAAGCTCCACCTGAATATCATCTGGATAGACATCACCTAAATATATCTCTATCTGGAAGTGCCACCGATCCTCCTCGTCCCCGGTCACCTTCAGGTGGCCAAAATGAACGCCTCTCCAGCATTGGTTGATCCGCTTCTGCCAACCCACCAGCTCCTTCGCCAGCTTTGCACCCTCTTTTGCCCTCTTTCTATAGGCGTCAGCCGCCGGCTGGTAGACCTTCTCTACATACTCTTTCATCATACGGTTGCCGCTATAGCGCGGGGTTAGCTCAGTCATGCTGGCCTTGATCTTTGCCACCCAGGATGATGGAACTCCCTGATCGTCCCGCTGGTAGAAGAGCGGTATTACCTCCTCCTCCAGCAGACGGTAAAGGTTCCGGGCATCTAAATCATCTCTTTCCGGCCCAAAGCCTGCAGGGGACTCAATCTCATCCCCCTCATCTCCCAGCAGCCAGCCCACCCGTGGTTCATAGGCCTCATCCCACCATCCGTCGAGAGTGGAGAGGTTCAGCCCGCCATTGGCCAGAACCTTCATGCCGCTCGTCCCGCAGGCCTCATTGGGACGGAGTGGAGTGTTAATCCATAAATCCACTCCCGCCTGCAGATGCTGGGCCAGATCGATATCGTAATCCTCGAGAAATATCACCCGATCCGTTATATCCGGCCGATCGGCGAAGTTGGCCATCTGCTTGACCATCTCCTTCCCAGCGATATCGGCAGGATGAGCCTTGGCGGCCATCAAGAGCTGAACCGGCCTATCATGATTGGTCAGAATACTGACCAGCTTCTCCTCGTCCCTGAGGAGAAGATTTGTGCGCTTGTAGGCGGTTGCCCTTCTGGCAAAGCCTATGGTGAGGGTATTGGGGTCCAAGACATGCCTTGCGGCCTCGATCTCCTCAGGCGAGGCTCCGTGCTCCTGCATCTGCCGGGCGTGACGCCTGCGAGCATAATCGATTAGGTCTTTTCTGGCAAGAGCTCTGAAGTTCCAGATATCCTGGTCGCTCTGCCTGGCGATCTTTCCTGCCTCGTAATCGATGCTTTCCGGACCGCATCCGGTCGGACAGCTCAAAGACCACAATCTCTGGGCCACAGGAGAATCCCAGGTGGGAATATGGACCCCGTTGGTAATATAATCAATTGGCACCTCATTCTCCGGCCAGCGGGGATAGCGGGACTGAAAGATCCTCTTGCTCACCTGGGCATGAAGCCTGCTCACTCCATTAACAAAGCAGCTCCCGCTAATGGCGAGAAAGGCGATGTTAAATGGGCTGCTGTAATCCTTCTCGGTCTTCAATCCCATTATAACCAGATCATTCGGAAAGAGGCCTTGAGCGTCTGTATAATGCTTTGCATATTTTTTCAAAAGATCTCTATCAAATCGATCGAAACCCGCCTCCACCGGGGTATGAGTGGTGAATACATTTCCCGCCCGGGTGGCCCAGAGAGCCTCCAGGAATGAGCAGCCTTCCTCATGCATGAAGCTATAGGCTCTGGCCAGGACTACAAATGCAGCATGGCCCTCGTTCATATGGCAGACAATAGGCTTTATTCCCATCTTTTTTAAGGCCAGCCAGCCGCCCACGCCCAGGATGATCTCCTGGATGAGGCGCAGCTCCTGTCCGGGAGCATAAAGGCTGGCGGTGATCGCCCTATCCCATGGGCTGTTTAGAGGATCGTTGGAGTCCAGGAGAAAGAGGTTCACCCGGCCCACCTGAGCCCTCCAGACCCTTAAGTACAGATGTCTCCCCGGAAGGCTGATCTTGATTCTGAGCCTGCCTCCCTCCTCGTCCTGGACCGGCTCTATGGGAAGGCTGTTTGGATCGTTATAAGGAAAGGCCTCGATCTGAGATCCGTCCTGGGCCAAAACCTGACGGAAGTATCCCTGCTGGTAGAGGAGGCCTACTCCGACCAGTGGGACTCCCAGGTCGCTGGCCGTCTTCAGGTGGTCTCCAGCCAGGATTCCCAGGCCTCCAGAGTAGATGGGAAGGGCCTCAGAAAGGCCGAATTCCATACTGAAGTAGGCCACAGAGTCCAGATTGAAATGCTCCTCGCACCATCCTGGCTGTGCCAGAAATTTCGTGTTTCTCTCCTGCCAATCTCTTATCTCCGTTCTCAGAGCATCGTCTTGTGCCAGCTCGTTTAGTCGGCTTTTTGAGATGTTTTGCAGGATGAGATAGGGATTTTTGGTCTTCTCCCAGGCCTCGGGATCCAGCAGCTCCCAGACCCTGTCTGTCGTCAACCGAACTGTCCAGCGCAAATCTAAGGCCAGATCAGCAAGACCTTCCAGTCCTGAGGGCAATTGCAGGTCCGTATGGCTTTTCATTTATCCGCCTCGATCAATTTCCATAGCAGGGCTTTCTGGAGCGCTTAAGTAACTTGTGTTCCTTTGCATTATTTTAAAAAGGCTCCTCGCTAAATACATATCCATCATTATAGGTCTTTCCATGTTTACAGAGTATATTCAGGCAGCCTTGGAGAAAGTGCAGTATAAGGTCATAGATAATGGCGATGAGCCATATTTTGCAGATGTCCCAGAACTCGATGGTGTGTGGGCCACAGGTCATACCGTTGAGGATGCACGCAGAAATTTCATTGAGGCTCTGGAAGAGTGGATCGCAGCTCGCCTGCAATGGGGCCTGCTCATTCCACCAATAGGCGGCCAGACCATCGAGGTCTCTAAGGAGCCGGTTCCAGTTGTCCAGGCTCGGTATTCACAAATCCAGCGTTCTAGCCTACGGCGACATAGGCAGCCAGTTCCAAATCCATCCCATCACAAAAGCAGCGGCTGCATCTGATGCGTAAGCCTTCCAGGCATCTCACTCTTTTCTTTTTTTGCCTTTATTCTTCTTTTGGATTCCGGTAGGAGAAGGCAGCATGCAGGGCAATGCCGTCCCTTTACTTGTGAGGATTGAGATTTCGATATTCTATCACCAGACTTCTTGATCTACTCCTTTCTTTTCCTCTTAATCTCTTCGAGGATCTCATCAAGGCTCTGGTCCAGCCATCCCGCCCTCTCCTTCGTATAATCGCCGCTCCCTAGATCAAAGCTTTGCAGGAACCTGGCCATATCCACAGGCCCCAGGGCTTCAGCTAGAGCATCTATCCCCAGCTTCCTGATCTCATTGATGCTTCTGACATCTACTTTAGAGGACATCTAACAACCACCTTGCAGGGTTCATGACTATGACTTTGATGTCCGCGCTCATCCTAATCGCTGCTCTCAAGATCTCATCATCCGTGGTCAGCATAACATCCGCTGATCTCTCCGCACAGGCCAGATGCAAAGCATCCATGGGCTTTAGCCCTTGCATCTCGATCTCCCGAGCTCTGGAGACGATAGACTCATCCACAATGGTCTTTTCTCTTGATATCGAGGCAATTTGTTCCACTTTGCTTCGCCTCTCGGCATCTGGTATTCTGGAGATTTCGTAATCTATGGCTTCGCTGCCTATGAGAGTCCACTCCAAGAGGCACCTCTTTAATATGGCCAGGACTGCTTCTGATTCCATCCTGATTATCTCTTCGGTTTGGTCATCAAAAGGCCGGTTGATGCAGCAGACGTCCAGGTAGATTTTCATGAGTATCTTGGCCGTATTTGATATCTTTTTTGCAGTTGATTGGTTTGCCCAACTATTAAATCTTTGGACAAATTTGCTCATCGAGATTGGAAAGAAGTGATCTTTGTTAGTCGATTTCCAGAATCTTGTCAGGATTAAAGGTTAGTATCAATAAATGCGATCTCTTTTTTCAGTGGGCGCCGCGAGTCGGCCCTCTGGGCCTCCCGCGCTAATGCCCTGGCCCCCTCAACGCCGGGGAGGCTTGGATACAATTGGGCAGGCCGTTGAGGATTTGAGAGGTGGGACACAATTGTTCTCCGGATGTAGAATGAAAAGGCAATATGAGATTTGTCCAGGAAGCGAATTAGTAACACTGATCTTCAGATCCCTATAACCATCGCCAGCTTCGCTGCCACAAGCCCAGAGAAGGAGAATCTGCATGAATAAAATACTGAACTTTCCGATCGATTACGAAGACAATCGCAAACCAGTGGTTTTAGCTGATGGCGAACGGGGCAGCCTGTCCCGATCCATCCCATTATGAAGGCAGCGGCCACATCTGATATCTTCCAGATCATCATGAATCTTGTGGGAATTCCCTGGCTTCCGGCCCTGTTCTATGGCCGCGGCCGCTCCAGCTCCTTTCATCTCCACCGCAATTATCTTGGGCGCACTGCAGCATTCATGGCCAGGGAAAGCCCCCTCGCAGAAACCCAACAAATCATTTTATATATTTAGAAACACTAATAGAAAAATATGGCTCGGAATGAGCGACATGTGGTAAAGAATTCCCGAAACGGATGGGATATCAAGAAGCCCCATGCATGGAGGCCTTGTGGTCACGCTCAGACCAAGGCCGAGGCGATCAGGCTGGCACGAGAGATATGCAGGAAAGAGAAGGCTGAGTGCATCATCCATAGTGAAGATGGAAAATTCGAGGTCTACGATAGCTATGGAAGGTGCCTGGACGCGTCCAGGTATATGAAGACAAGTCCATTTAAGGGATTTGTTAACTGGATGAGCAAGCTCTTTCAGTCAATAATGCACTCATCAAGGTTTCGGCAATAGCTTTCAGCAGTCTTTTGCCTTCCAGCATCCAGCTCGTGAAGTGTGGCATAGCCAGTGCCATCTTTACTACTGCATCTCTTTGCTTTCAGTCTCGCCAGTTGCCCTCTGAAGTGCTGCTTTGCCTGCTTTTTCATAGGCCTTGGGGAGCAATGCTGCCAAATTGACGCCTGCTATGTAAAAAGGGCTCGGCCCCAGTCTCTCCAAAACTGCCCCCTTTACATCAGGGGCTCTTGGATTGATCTCCAGCAGATCAAGCTCGCCACCTCCCCGCCAGTAGCAATCCAAACACTCCTCCAAGGGCTTGAATTGCTCCCGTGCGTCCTGGCTTGATCTCGAAATCCCATCTGCCTCCTCAACAGCCTCAGCGGAACGCATCTTGCGCATCGCTTCCATGATCTGCTCTTTGCTTCGCCCTCGAAGCTTGAAGATCAGGAAAGGATCGCAGTCAAACTGCTCTGCCAGAAGATAGTAGACCGCAGCTATATGCTTGCAGGGATTAGACCAGTCCGGGCAGGAGCAATCTGTCTTCAGGTCCCTGCCCTTACTGGGAAAGAGGGATAGACCTGACTCGGAGAAGGCCTCTTCGATGTTCTGCGGCATCTCCCCGCCCAGCAGCCGGGCTGCAAATACTGCTTTTGAGGCCATAGTCGAGGCAGCCTTATCCCACTCAGCATCCGACAGTGGCTTCAGCTTTATCACCACATCATAAGGCTCCGATCCGGTCCCCTGCACCCTGGCCCTCACTATGCCGGGATTGACATCTATGGATATAACCTGCCCTTTTCGAGCATAGCTTTTTCCTCGAGTGAGCCTGGCTCCCAGATTGAAGGATTCAAGGGTCTTGACCCAGCGCTTGGACCACCATGTTTCTCCTATGCATCCTCGTTTACTCTTGGCTTTTAGCCCGTTCTTGACCTCTTTTGGCTTGGCTGGTTCATAGTAGCTCCAGTAGGGGCTCATTTTCTATCGCTCCGATCGCTGCTATCGCTCCCATTGCTCACTGCCTCCTGCCTCAGAACAAGCAGCTCTCTCAAGCTATCATCAGACAGCTCAGTCAGCCAGGCTTCGCCTGTCCCTATCACCGATTCTGCCAGCGCTTTCTTCTGTTCTATCATCTGGTCTATTCTCTCCTCAAGCGTTCCAGCACAGACGAACTTATGCACAAAGACGTTCTTCTTCTGGCCGATGCGGAAGGCGCGGTCAGTAGCCTGATTCTCCACCGCAGGATTCCACCAGCGATCGAAGTGGAATACATGGTTGGCAGCAGTCAGATTAAGGCCGAAGCCTCCGGCCTTTAGTGATAGTATGAATATTGGAGAGCTTCCCTGCTGGAACCTTTGGATCATCTCCTCTCTCTGCTTCCGGCTGGTCTTGCCGTGCAGGAAGAGGACTTCAACCCCGAGCTTTTCCTGCAGCTGATGTCTGAGCATCGCCCCCATGCCGGCGAACTGAGTGAATATCAAGGCCCTGTCACCAACAGAAATGGCCTCGTCGAGCATCTCCTCCAGACGGGACAGCTTTCCGGAGCGGCCCTCCAGCGGGCTTCCGTCCTGCAGGAAGAGCGCCGGGTGGTTGCAGATCTGCTTGAGCTTGGTCAGTGCAGCCAGAATCTGACCTCTGCGCTTCATGCCTTCAGAAGACTCGATCCTGGATAACATATCCTCCACCACCGCAGCATAAAGGCTCGCCTGCTCCGGCGTCAAATTATAGCCCACCTTCATCTCCGTCTTTTCTGGGAGGTCCTTTATCACTGTGGTGTCGGTTTTTAGCCGGCGCAGGACAAAGGGCTGGATGAGAGATCGCAGGGCCTCGGAATGAGCTCTATTATTGTATCTTTCTATGGGCAGCACGAAATCCCTGCGGAAGGATTCGAATGAGCCCAGATAGCCGGGATTGAGGAAATCCATGATCGACCATAGCTCAGAGAGCCTGTTCTCCACGGGCGTTCCTGTCAGAGCGATCTTTTGGGTGGCTTTCAGGCGCTTTATGGACTGGGTCTGCCGGGCAGACTGGTTCTTGATGCTCTGCGCCTCGTCCAGTACTATGTGACCCCAGGATACGGCATTAAGCTCTTCTTCATCCCTCTGGGCAAGGGAGTAGGTGGTGATAACCACATCTGCCTTTTCCGCCGCCTTCTCGAAGTCCTGGCCGGAGAGGCGTCCCAGGCCGTGATGCATGAGGACCTTCAGCCCGGGGGCAAAGCGCTCGATCTCTCGCTCCCAGTTGCCGGCAACAGACATGGGACAGATGAGAAGAGTGGGGCCGGGGCCCTTCATAGTCTCTCTCTCATGCAGAAGGAATGCAATCAACTCTATCGTTTTTCCCAGACCCATATCATCCGCCAGACAGGCTCCCAGGCCGAGCCGGTTCAGGTACATGAGCCAGGATACGCCCCGTAGCTGATAGGGCCGCAGTGTGCCCTGGAAATCTCGGGGTGAAGGGAGTTGCTCCATATGGCCGCTGGGGTCAGAAAGGGCGGAAAGCATCTCTTTGATCTTGCCCTCGGCCTCAAAGCCATGCACGGGAAGGGTGGTTTTCGCTTCAGGCAAAGGATGGCCGGCTGGATTCAAGCCCAGATGCAGAGCCTCAGCCAGGGTCATCTCGTGGTTCCTGTTCTTATGGAAAAAATCAATGGCCGCCTCGATATCCTGAGGCCTCAGCTCCATCCACTCTCCCCTTATTTGAATGAGAGGGATCTTGAGGTGAGAGAGCTGTGCGAACTCCTCTCGAGAGATAACATAGTCGCCTAAAGATAGCTGCCAGTCGTATTCCACAACCGAGTTCAGGCCGAAGAAAGCAGAACCAGCATTGCCCTCTTTTCTGGGTGCGTCCCTCAGCTGCAGCTTCACACCCAGGCGTGTGCCGGGTCGCTGCCACCAGGCGGGCAGCATTACTCCGAAGCCATTCTGCTCTAAAAGAGGAGCCGATTGGCGCAGGAATGAATAAGCTTCTGTGGTTTCCATCTCCAGTTCTGCAGGCCTGGCAGTCTCCAGGCTCTTTTCCAGCTGGGGAAAGAGTCGCGCTGCTCTGCCCAGGTCAGCGAGAAGCTGCTCTTGCGGATTCTTTATGCTCTTTTTCAAGAGGGTGAGAGCATCCGACTTTGTCCTCCATACCTCTCCCGCCGGGACCATCAGGCTGCGGTCGTCTTTTGCCTGGAGGAAGAAGCTCAATCTCCAGGTCTCCTCTTCCGCCGGGGCTTGCAGCCGGAAGCAGGTGCGAAATGGTACAGACACCGCTTTCGGCTCGAGTTCACTGATCCAGGAGTTCATCTTCTTGGCGAAGGCGGCGACCTCCTCAGTCGAGGCTTCAAGCGTTGGGTCCTTTGAGGTAAGAGACAGCAAGAACTGCTGGGGCAGAGGAATCACTCGCGGTCTGCGCCCTCTCCTGGGTGGGAGGAGTGTAAGCTGTTCCAGGCTGCCGCGCACCAGAGAGTCGGCCATTTCATCCACGAAGCTTCTCGCCAGATCTTTTGGAGAGGATTTATCTGTGGGGAACAATCTGAGAGCCTGGCAGCTTGGTGGCATGGCTTTTGAGAAGCGATCAAGCCGTTCCAGATCGGTCTCATCCATCACCGCCTTCCATAGAGAGTATCTTTCTCTGACCGCAGGCACAAACTGCTCTTTTGCCACCAGCTCCAGGGAATAGAGGGCGAGCCTGGACCAAAACCGCATTGAATCAGCATAAACAACTCCCTTGAGCGGATGTATGGGAAGATCCAGAAGAAATTTGGCTGCCAGGTCAGGCGCAAGGGCTAGAACATCAACAGCGCATTCGATCAGCCCAGCAGGCTTTTGTGAGATATAATCCTCTCTCAATAGCCAGGGCGAGGGAAGAGGTCCATTTTTGCCGGAAGGAATCCTGAGAATCAGTGCTCGAGTCTTGGCGCCATTCAGATGAAATGCCCTGGAAATTTGCGTTTTCAGCTCCTTTCCCGGCAAGGAGAATGGATGAGCTGGAATCCCTTCGCTGCTAACTGAATAGCCCTGATTGACCAGAGGTAGAGCTGAGGATTCAGCCCAGATATAAAATGCCTCGGTATCCCAGAGAGAGTGCAAGACGTACATGCTTTAAGTCCTTTGGCTCAATCGGGCTTAGGTTATATTGTTATTTAAAAGCTTAGCCAGCGCAGCACGGCGACTATCAAGACTGCCACGGCAGCAATGACGATTATCGGCCTGATGCCTATAAGCTCCGGTATTGTGCCCTCTGGAAGGGGGCCCCATTTCAGCACCGACCGGTTCAGGACAGGATAGAGGCGGGCGAACATCCCCGCTCCAATAATGATGCCAACCATCCCCACCAGGGCATCAATCGCTCCTGACCCAAATGCAGCAGCAGCGGTTCCTGGACAGTAGCCCAGAATAGCAAACCCCGCCCCGAATATCAGCCCGCCGATAACGGTAGATCCGATCGATCCGGGTTTGATGTGCAGACGAACGAGCCCTGCAGACCTCATGATATGGATCCCTATCATCCCTACCAGAATGGCTGTGAGCATAACCCTGACCACGGTGAAGTCGGTGAGCTGGAGCTGGCCAACTATCACCCCATAGTCGGTCAGCCCTCCCTTTTGGAGGAGGAATCCGAAGATAACGCCGAATAAGAAACCGAGGGCGACCTGTGCCCTTCCATTTGACCTGATCGTCTCAAAAGGCATCTTTATCACCCCTCATTTGATCCCCAATCCAAAGATCAGTGCGGCGACTGCAATCCCTGAGACAAAAAAGCATACCACCGCAATCCAGCTTACCAGCGATAGCTGAAGAGTGCCGGATATGCCATGACCGGAGGTGCAGCCATCAGCCCAACGGGCCCCCAGACCGATCAGAATCCCCCCGATCAGAGCTATGGCGAACCGGAATAGCGCATCAGCTCCGAAGGCCTCAGCGAATATCGGGGGCACAATCAGAACCGCAAGACGGCCAGAGAGGAATGATGACAGAAGCGATCCAATTATCATGCCGAAGACGATCATCCACTGCCAATCAATTTTGGGCTTGATCTTCTGGTAGTAGGACATCTGGTCCGCATTTTCCCGGTTAATCGCCGATTCGATCATACCGGCAGACTTGGCAAACGCCGTCGAGGCACCCAGGGGGCGATCGGAGAGAAGGAAGGCGATCCAGGAGAGGACCCCTATCCCCGCTCCCACAACATACGGCGACCATGAATCCATCGTTATCCAATCGATCATAAGAGATCAGTCGTTAAGGGCGCAGATACCCAGCTTCTGGTACGCGGTGAATCCGCCTGCCATATTAAAGACGTTATTAAATCCGTTCATCTTCAGGATGGATGCCGCAATGCTCGCCCGCTGTCCTCCTCTGCACATCACAATGTACTTCCTATCCCTGGATAGCTCTTTATGTCTGGTTCTGAGGTCGTGCCAGGGGATCTGAATCGATCCGATGACGCAATCGTCAGTCTTCTCCTCCGCTGACCGGACATCGATGATAACCGCCTTTTCCGATGCAACCAGATCATTTGCCATATTGGGGGTTATTATTGGAACAGTATCTACTGGCATAGCGTTCACTCCCCAGGCCAGCATGCCCCTTTCGAGGAACGCTTCCACGCTATCCAGACCTACCCGGCGCAGCTGCATAGCAGCCTCGTCCACCTGTTCATTCCCTTCAACCACCAGGAAGATGTCCTTTTTCGGGGGTATGACCCAGCCTGCCTGGGTGGCGAAGCTGCCGGCAAGATCGATATGCCAGGATCCAGGTATATGCAGGCCGGAGAATGCCGGATAGCTTCGTACGTCCAAGATCGCCGCCTTTTCGGATTTTATGCTATTGGAAAAGGCCTTCGGATCCAAAGGTTTAGGAGTTTTGAGGCTCCTCATGAGATTGGGCCCCACCCTGTTGATCTCTGAGCAGCGAGCGAAATGGTCCGGGGCAGCTGGCATATCCGAGGTGAGGGAATGTATGAACTCCTGGCGATCGGATATCTGCAGGGCATAGTTGTATTTTCTTTCAAAGCCAATGGTGCTGCTCCTCTTTGCGCTTATCGCCCGTCCGCAGAGCGATCCCATGCTATGAGCAGGATAGACCTCGCAGTGGTCCGGAAGCTTAAGGATCTTCTCGTGCAGGCTATCATAGAGGGATGATGCAAGCTCCTCTGCTCTGCCCGGAAAGAGGTCCGGCCTGCCAACGTCTCCTACAAAGAGAGTGTCACCGCAAAAGAGGGATACAGGGTCATCTGCCCTGCTGGTGTCAGCAGCTATGTAGGAGATGTGCTCTGGGGTGTGGCCTGGGGTCTCGATCACCGAGAATATGATATCCTCCAGCTTTATCCTGTCCCCTTCTTTTAGGGGTTCATGGGGAAAAGCGCAGTTCGCAGATGCTGGAGCATAAATCCTGGCTCCAGTCGCTTCTTCCAGATCGAGGTGGCCGGAGATGAAATCAGCATGCAGGTGCGTCTCCAGGATATGAGTTATCTTAAGACCCATCTTCTTGGCAGAATCCAGATAGGGACGGATGTTTCGTTCTGGGTCGATGACTGCACAGATGTTATTCCCGGCTACCATGTAGGAGCTATGGGCGATGCCGGGGACGAAAAATTGATGGATGATCATCATTCTCACCTCTTATCAGATTAACAAATAGATGAATGTTGTTTCAATGCATATGAAAAGAACGGTCATAACGCCTCCCGCCTTGAGGTAATCCCTGATGGTATATCCACCGGGATCCATCAGCAGAGCGTTCACCTGGTGGGTGGGAAGGATAAAGGAGTTCTGGGATGAGACTGCCACCAGCAGAGCCAGAGCCCTGGGATCCGCCCCTATGCCTGCGCTCAAAAGTAGCACCAGAGGAACTAAGAGGACTGTTGCCGCCACATTGGATATGATCAAAGAGAGAGCGGTTGTGAGGATGGCTAGGGAGAGCATGACTGCAATTGGGTGGGCGCCAGCCAGAAGATCGACAAAAGAGCTGGCGATGAGCCTGGAAGCTCCAGTGTTCTCCATCGCTATTCCGAAGGGAATCAGGCCGCCTATGAGAATTACGCTCTTCCAGTCTATGGCGTGATAAGCCTCGTCCGGAGTGAGAATCTCCGCCAGAATCATGGCCACAGCTCCAGTGAGAAGAGCGATAGAGATCGGCATTCCTGTAAAGGTAAGGGCCAGGGAAGCAATGAATATCATGACGGCCAAAGGCCCCTTCTTATAGCGAATCTCCTCTCCCTCGGGATGAGTGAGCAGCAGAAGATCCTGGTGGCTGGCAAGAAGCCTCAGGGTGTCCCATGATCCAAAGGCGATGATGGTATCGCCGGCTGCAAGAGGGGTATCGTAGAAATCCGATCTTGACTCCCTCATTTTGCTATAGTGAACGATCGGTTCTATGGAGAACTTCTGGCGAAATCCGATCTCCCGCAGGGTTTTGTCTATGATCGAGGCCTTTGGCCGGACGATCAGCTCAGCCAGGCCAAATCCTCCGCTATCCAGGATGGACTTCAATCTGCTCCGGTTTTCAGTGGGCACACAGCCGGAAGCCGAAATAAAATCATTAAAATCCTCTTTGGATCCGAGGAAGGCCAGCTCCTGGCCGGACTCCAGGCGAGCATATCGGGAAGGGGCTACAGTCACCTCAGTATTCTTCCGGATGGCAAGCAGATTGAGGTCATATTTGATCTTGAATGATGCCTCTTCCCTTGTCTTTCCAGAGAGATTGGATGATCGGGGGAGAATGCAAGTCTTGATAGCGTAGTCGATGCCCCAGATCTCAGCCACTGTAAGCTGGCATTTCTTTTCCTTTTTATTCGGGAAGATGCGAGATCCAGCCAGGGCGAAGAGGGCGACCCCGGCTATGAGCAGAGGCAGTCCTACCGGAGTTACGGCAAACATGGAGAAGGGCTCCATCCCGTTCTGGCGCAAGAGATCATTGAGGACGATAAGAGGTCCAGAGCCGATCATTGTTACTGTGCCACCCAGGATGGCGGCAAAGCCCATGGGCATCATCAGGTGGGAAGTGGGGATTGAGGTCTGCTGACCTATCCTTCTTATCGCCGGCAGGAATAGGGCGGCTGCTCCGATATTTTGCATCACTGAGGAGAGCAAGCCCACGGTCATGGATACAGTAGAGATGATCCTTTTCTCATTCGTCCCAGCATATTTGATAATAGTGCTGGCCAGGCGGGATGTTACCCCGGTTCTCTCGATTCCGTATCCCAGGATCATCACCGATGCCATTGCCACCACGGCATTTGAGGCGAAGCCTGATATCGCTTCCAATGGGCTGATAAGGCTCAGCCAGGCTAAAGCGAGGCAGGCCACTATGGCGACAAGATCGAGCCGTATACGGTTGCTTATAAAGAGGACGAGCATGGCTGCGATCACCATGCTGAGGAGAAGGATGCTATTATCCATAGGGAAGAGGATATTTGCAGCCAAAGAGGATAAAAAGGTTCTCTCCTTGTTGGCGGGATGATTGCGTGAAATGCTAGACAAAAAAAATGAAAAATAAACAAAAAAATGAAAAAAATGCTCAGATCGTCAGATCAAATGGTAAACCTGTATGCTGCACCACTTAAGAATGTCCCTGTCTCCCAATAGCTCTCGCCATCCTTGCTGATCACTATGGTATGCCACATATTCCCAGGCACATTAAATCTGTAAATGCCATCGGAAAGATCCTTTCCGAATCCCTCTGTGCCTATATATTCTCCATCAAGGTATACATCATAGCCTAAAAGCCAGCTTGACCTGAGGGTCACAGCAGCTGTCCCGCTGAGCGGCACTGGAACATATGAATTCCGATCTGTCCAGGTGCCGGAGCCCTGGCCGTAGACATATACGTAGATATAGTTGCTCCATCCATTGCAGTAATACTGGAGGATATGCCAGCCAGGAACATCTCCATTGAACCATTTCTTATTCCATCCGGCAGAGGAATAGCCCAGATATTTTACACTCAGCTCTCCATTGGGGTACCACTCATAGATCCATAATGGGCCGGAAGAGGAAATCTGCAGCCACATAGGCTGCCAGCCAAATAACCTGCAAGCTCCTGTCGTCTGAGGAACATAGCTCAAATAGAGCTCATTTCTTGCTATCACTCCACCTGGGACTGCGGCGCTGATACTGGATGGATAAGTGGACTTTTCGCTTGATGTCGCTCTTCTCTGCTGGCCGGAAGAGAATCCAGTTGCAGAAGTGTCAGCCCTATCGATGCCTGCTTTAGCGAAGTCGGTCGGAGCAAAGTCAGTTGCGGCGATCAGTGAGTCTTCAGCCTCGGCAGAACTGGGCGCCTCTTTATAGTCCACTATAGATGATTCTGGAGGTATATCCAGCCCCAGGATGTCCGGGCTGCTGGGAGCAACAGGAACAGGAGCGCCAGAAGGAGCCGCGGTCTGGTAGATTGTGCTCTCCTTGGAGCTGGAGCCTGTCTCAGTTAATTCGAATCCATCGAACTCGGAGTATTGATTCAGGCTTCCATCGACATAATACTGGCCTTCTGAGATATATGGTACCATCGCAGACGGACTGTCCGTATAAGCCTGGTCAAAGCCCTGCTGGCCATGGGCAGATATCGCCATGAATATGACAAAAATGCTCAACATTGCTAGAAAAATGGTTTTCTTCATCCACTTCACCTCGATTTTAATATGATATTACACTCCCCTTTGATTCTTGATCTCCATCGACTATCCCGATGGATAATATTTCGATCGCTCTCATGATGTAAAAAAGTATGTTTTGTATGAACCTTATGAAGATCCTTTAAAGGTCCATCACCAGTTGTCAGGGAAACATGGCCACCAGCTCATAGACCCCGGAATCGCGCCTCTTGCTGACTGCAAAACCCATTTTTTTAAATAGATGAAATACGGGATCATTTCCTGCCAGGACCTCAGCGGTAAATCCGAGGAGCCCCTGCCTTTTCGCGAGGTATGTCAGATATGCCAAGAGCTCGCCTCCTATTCCATGGTTCTGGCAGTCATCCCTTACCACCAAAGCCACATCTGCGGTGAACATATCGCTGTTAATGCCATACTGGCCCAGGCCGCAGATGGACTCGATGCCATCCTCTTCTACAGTTGCCACCAGAACCATCTTCTGGAAGTAATCCACCGCAGCAAACTTCTGAAGCTCCTGGTGGGGAATATCTCTCCGGGCGGAGATGAACCTCTGGTACATGCTCTCGTCGGACAGGGAGTAGAAGAAGTCTTTGAGAAGGGGCTCATCGCTGATCTTCACCGGCCGCAACAGGATTCCGAGACCCGTCCTGGTGGTCTTCCATGCCTCCAGCTCTTCCGGATACTCTCCCTGCACTCCGGGAATGAAGGCCTGGTCCGGATAGATCAGATGCATCCTCTTAGCCTCCTCAATCAACCAGAGGCGGAATAAGGGATGAGCGATGGCGATTAGGGCCATGGCCCTCTCTCGGATGCTCTTTCCATGTAGATAGGCGATGCCGTATTCAGTTACCACATAATGAATATCTCCCCGAGTCAATGTTACCCCTGCCCCCTCCCCAAGGAATGGAACTATTCGGGAGACTCTTCCCCCTTCCAGGGAGGCCTCATTATCTGAGGAATCAGCACTGGTGACTAGAGCGGTAGAGGGCAGAGCGAGGACGGTCTTTCCTCCTGGTGCAATAGCCGTGCCCCTCATGAAATCGGCCTGGCCGCCAATACCGCTATAGAAGCTATGGCCCAAAGACTCTGCTGTGGCCTGGCCGGTGAGATCGATCTCCAGGGCGCTGTTGATAGCTATCATCTTGCTATTCTGGGCGATGATCAGGGGGTTGTTGGTGTAGTCGATGGTCCTGAATTCTATGCTATCGTTATTTCGCAGAAAATCATATGTCGAGCGGTGGCCCATGCAGAAGGTGGCGATGGTCTTTCCAGGATTGATGCTTTTATTGCTGTTGTCCACCACCCCATCCCTTATGAGCCCGGCTATGCCATCGCTCAGTAGCTCAGAATGCACCCCTAGATGCTTTTTCTTCTTCAGGCTGGAGACGATGGCATTGGGAATGCTGCCGTATCCCACCTGGATGGTCGAGCCGTCTTCCACTATTCTAGCCACATATTTTCCTATTCTCTGGGCGATCTCACCTGGGACATCCTCTATGTACTCCAGAAGGGGCTCATCCCAGGGGATCAGATAGTCCACGTCGTCCATCCGGATCCAGCCATCGCCATTAATGGCGGGCATATGAGAGTTGGGCTGGGCGATGACTATTCCCGCCTTCTCCACCGCCGTGCGGACGATATCGACGCTCACTCCCAGGTTCAATCTGCCATCCTTGTCCGGCAGGGTGGTCTGGATGAGGGCCACATCCAGCGGTATTCTCTCCGATCGGATCAGCTGGGGAAGATTGGAGAGGAATATGGGGGTATAATCAGCTTCGCCCCGATTGACGGCGTTTCTAGTATGGTCGCCGATGAAAAAGGAGTTGAGCCGAAAGTTGCTCTGGAACTTCTCGTCCGTGTATGGTGCCACCCCAAGGGTGACTATGTTTATGAGCTCAGCGTCAAGAAAGGCTTTGGGTCGCTCTTTGACGAATTCAAGAAGCGATCTGACCAGATGCTGGGGCTCCCCGCAACCTGTTCCCACGAATATCCTGTTGCCGGGGCGAATTTCCTGGAAGATGAAGCGCTCCAGATCTCTGAACTTGCCCGGCCACTTTTCCTTGATATCATGCCAGAAGGCTTCCCTATCATATGATTCTGAATTGAGTGATTCCTGCATTTCGAGCTCCTTGGTATTGATTATTATATCTGGTGACTACTCCCCTGCCTAGAAGACCGGGGCTTCTACGGATTTGATGCCGACAGATTGTAGTCCCAATCTGAGTATGTTGATTGCAGCATTCCAGTCTCGATCCATTGAAAGACCGCATTGAGGGCAATTGTGGACTCGATCTGAAAGCGTCTTTCCGACTAGGATACCACACCTAGAACACATCTTTGACGTATTTCTTGGATCTACCAGTACTACCATCGAACCGGCACTTGCAGCCTTGTACGAGGTCAGAGTCACAAGCATATTCCAAGCCACGTCTGAGATGGATTTTGCCAGGCAATGGTTTTTGAGCA
>ERZ1026800.717-NODE-717-length-25761-cov-4.465905_pt1 | contig 25761 bp, 26 predicted proteins | sample MGYA00520873_ERZ1026800 | MGnify/ENA primary metagenome ERZ1026800 (study PRJEB33270, sample SAMEA104284475) | anaerobic digester metagenome | biome: Anaerobic digester microbiome; feature: mesophilic sludge digester; material: Anaerobic digester biomass | place...
CCACATACCTGCGTGAATACCTGGGGTGGGGCGTGTTCGCGCTGATGAAGCGGTGATAAGGGGATTACCGGGCGGCTCGGAAAGTAGCGAAGCGTGATGATGAGGGAGAAGTCTGCAAGCGGCAGTACTGGTCTGTAGGTGGATCATGATACCGAGGGGTACTTCAAGGACTTGGAAATCGTTTTCAACAGGTCACTTGAAACGACATCCCCGTTCCACCGGGGCAGCAGAAAAGGATGAACGCCATGAATGACAGGATCAAGGAATTGACACCAAAACAACGTGAAGACCTGCTCAACGCGTTGAAAGCCCGGTTTGATGGAAACCTGGACCGCCATTCCGGTCTTGAATGGGCAGGAGTGCAGGCAAGGCTGGAAACGAATCCCGAAAAACTGTGGTCGCTAAATGAAATGGAAAGAACCGGCGGAGAACCGGATGTTGTGGGTCATGACCAGCAGACCGGTGAATACCTTTTTTTTGACTGTTCAGCGGAAAGTCCCCCGGGTCGCCGCAATGTTTGTTATGATCGTGAAGGGCTGGAATCAAGGAAGGAATTCAAACCGCAGAACAATGCCATTGATCTGGCGGCTGCCATGGGCATTGATTTATTAACAGAAGATCAATACCGGGAATTGCAGAGGCTTGGAAACTTCGATGCGAAAACATCAAGCTGGTTGAAAACCCCGCCTGACATTCGTAAACTTGGCGGTGCCATCTTTGGAGATTACCGCTATGGCAGGATCTTCGTGTATCACAACAGCGCATCTTCCTATTATGGTGTCAGGGGATTCCGCGGCTGTCTGAGGGTCTGAATTGATCATTTAATCCAAAAAGAACACCGGATGGAAGAAACGCCACCCGCTTCATCCGCCTTCCCCGCGGATTGCCCGCAGGCGCTGCGCCAGGGTGGGATGGTTGTAATGCAGCAGCACGAACAGCGGGTGCGGGTTGAGGTTGGACAGGTTCTCCTGCGCCAGGCAGACAAGCGCATTTCCCATGGCTTCCCGGCTGGTTTTTCCAGCGGCGAAGGCGTCAGCAGCATATTCCGCCTTGCGGCTGAAGTGGTTCATCGGGATATCCAGCAGAAAATCCAGCGGGCTGATCAGGATGCTGAACAGCAGCAGGCTGAAACCGAAATGGGCGCCCGAAAGACCGAATGCCTGCGCCAGGCTGTCACTCCCGGCAACCAGCCCGAACAATGCCAGGTAGGCTCCGAACAGGATCACCTGTTGAAGGAGCATACGGGGTATGTCCTTGTGGATGGCATGCCCCAGTTCGTGCGCCAGCACGGCAGTAATTTCATCTTCGCCCATCTTTTCAATCAGTGTGTCGTACAACACCACCTCGCGCGTCCTGCCCAACCCGCTGAAAAAGGCATTCAACCTGGTGGAACGGCGCGAGGCGTCCATCACCGAAATGGCGGATACCCGGAAGCCCACACTGGCAGCCAGGGCTTCAATTTGCTCACGGAGCGTTCCTTCCGGCAGGGGTGCCAGCTTGTTAAAGATCTTCACAAAGAATTTGTTCAGAGTGATCATCACTGCCATCACCAGCGAAGCGGATGCCCATGCCAGCAAAATAAACAGCCACAGGCGGTCTGCGAAAACCTGGAACAAAGCCTGCAGCCCCGCCGTCAACCCTCCGCCCAGCACGGCAATGAGCAGCAGGTTTTTTACCTGGTCCAGGAAAAAGGTCTTGCGGGTGGACTTGTTGAAGCCATATTTTTCCTCAATCACAAAAATCCCATAATATGCGAGCGGCAAATTGATGAGGAGATTGAAAAACAACACATACACGCCCAGGAAAGCCAGCGTGCGCAGGATTTCGTGATCAAACCAGGCGTTGGTGGTGCGCTCCAGCCAGCCAAAGGCGCCGGAAAGCAGCAGAATCAACATCAGGATCAAATCAATCCCCTTGGAAACCAGCTCCAGCCGCAGGTTTTCCATGGAGTAGCTCAGCCATTTGGTGTACTTCTCTTTGTCGTACACGCCCTCCACGATTTTGGGGATGGGCTGCCAGCGCTGACGGTAATTCAGCAGGGACACCCACAGGTTGAAGGTGAACATGATGAGGATGATGCCGATGACGAGCCATTTGATCATGGTTGCTGCTCCTGTTGCGTGGAATGGGAGAATCATACCTTAACCAGGCGGTTGTGGAAAGGAAATGAAGATAAAAAAACGATGGGAATCCAGAGCTGTTTTCCCGGGGCTGATTTCCCATAATTTCATCGTGAGTATTAAGTCTGAGAACGATTGTATCCTGGCTGACATTTGACTATAATCAAATCAATCGGGTTATCAATTCAGCATGCCTGCTTGATATGCATGCTAAATTGGATCCATTTCCCCAAAAAGCAGTACCCTGTTTGGTCTGGCAATCGCCCAACATATGCAGGTGTGATTGAGACATGGAACGCGTAAAGGAATTAAGCCGGCGTGAAGAGGAGGTAATATCCCTTTTATTACAAGGCAAAAGCAACAAGCAGATTGCCTATGCGCTTGGCATATCAGAGCGCACCGTTGAATTTCACCTGAAAAACATATATGAAAAATTTCAGGTAAGTTCCAGGGTTGAATTGATTCTTAAACTGGGGAAAAACACAGGTGATCATCCCATTCAACAGGGGGAATCAACAGGTGATTCTGGTGCAGCGAATCTGGATAATGGTAATAAGCCCGATTCCCATATCACCCGGGCGCATTCATTGGGCAAAAAAGTTGTTACAGTGAATAAGGAGTCTGCCATGTCCAGTAACATTCGCATAATCCTCAGCGCAATCACAGTCATCCTTGGGATTGTTTTAATGATCGGCGGGATCATCACCGATAAGAATGGAGCCGTGGTTGTTGGTCTATGTGCATCCGTGGCTGCTGTTACCCATTGGGTCATCACCAACCGGCAATCCCCCAAAAGCAGTGAATGACCTGCCGGCTGCGGTATCATTATTCTTTAAAACAACCATCTTCCCAACCCGGGAATGCTGCTCCACGCAAATGCAGTCATGAGGATAACAGTATAATCAATATTGATCTCCACATTAAATCCCCTGAGCCATGCTTCAATTATGATTTACTAGAGAATTCCCATGAATAACCGCCTTCTTCCCAGGGATGGCTGCACCAATACCCGCGGCCTGGGCGGTCTGTGTACCGGCAGCGGGACGTGTCGTAAAACCCTCCCCGCCGCAAGTATCACGTTCCACTTCATCCCTGGACAAGGAGAATGATCAAATGCAAACAATGGAAACCAACGGAAGCTCATTCCATGCCCATCTTGCCATGCCGGAAACGGGAAAGGGACCGGGAGTCCTGCTGCTGCACGCCTGGTGGGGGCTCAACCAGTCCTTCATCCAGGCATGTGACCAGCTTGCCCGGGCGGGGTTCGTGACGCTGGCACCCGATTATTACCAGGGCAGGGTGGCGGAGACGATTGAAGCCGCCGATGCCGCCCGGCTGGAGCTGGACCACAAAGCCACCCAAAAGCTCGTCACCCAGGCAGTGGACTACCTGGCAGGGCTGCCAGCCGTGACCGGGAACGGGATCGGCGTGATTGGATTCTCACTGGGCGCGGGTTACGCCGTAGAGGCGGCGCGCAGCCGGAACAAAACCGTCAAGGCTGTGGTTGTGTTTTATGGCACCGGCGGTGGTCTGCTTGATAAAACCAGCGCGGCATACCTCGGTCATTTTGCCGACCACGATGCGTGGGGTGCAGACCCCGCCCGGGTGAAGCGGTTTGAAAACCGCATCTGTGCGGCAGGTAGGGAGGCGAGCTTTTACATCTACCCGGATACGGAACACTGGTTCGTGGAAGCCGACCGCCCGGAATACCAGCCCGCCGCCGCGGCGCTCGCCTGGGAGCGGACGATCCAGTTCCTCCACGCCGCGATTGGTTAATGGTGGAGGATGAACTGGACTTCACGCCGCCATGTCCGGATATCACCATCATCCAGGCTGCCATTGAAGACTTCACGGATTTGGAATTTATGGAACGGTGGGTCAGGACGGACCTCCGGGCTATATCTCTCTATTACAGGGATGCGCTCCGGCGCTGGCTTTCGATCCAGTCGGGTTAGCAGAACAGGTGGCAGTAGTCAGCGCCGTTCCGGTTGGTGCAAGTGGAACACAGTCCATTATAGTTGCCGTAAGGAGCAAGTCCATTGTGCATAGCCGTGGGCATTGGACGCTTTGGTGTCTGCTGGCGGCGGGCTAAAATCCCTCAGCAGTTTGTTGGCTGGGGGTTTGCGGTGGAGCAACCAACTCAGCAAGCCATATACGATGATTGCCGCGCAAACCGCGGCGTGGGTGGGGAAAAGAGATTGACCAGAGAAAGTCAAGCTATCCCTCCTGGGGTAGGAATCAAAAAGGCACACCTTTCAAAAAGGGGAATACGCCGGGTTAATAAAAAAACGCGCCCGCCCAGGGGGGTGCGCAAAGTCTACGAGGATTTAATGCTAGATTGGGTTTGCAGTCAAGGATTTTAAGTTTCACTGACGCACAACGCCGGATAACACGATCATTAATGGATAGTACCTGTGCCCGTTGTAAACCATTTCCCAATCTCAACCACTTGAACAATAAGTGACCTTGTGTAATAAAATTAGGTCATAAACGAGAATCTTTTATTCGAAGAATGCTCGGAGAAATGTCATCAACTGCGGTGGTTGGTAAATTTCTTCATAGGTGAGCCCATATTTTTTCCAGAATTCAGCTAAAAAGAGAGCAAGAAGTGGAAAATCCCAATCGCTGAAATATGGTTGTAAACTAAATCCAGGCAACCTATAAATTGTAGGAACTTGAATTGGGGAAGATACACTTATAAATTTATGTGTTCGGGTCATACTGTATGCCCGATAGAAAACTACCGCACATAGTTCATCAAATTGTACCGGTAATAACCGGTTATTTACGGTTTTATTATACAGTTCTTCTAGACCTTCGTAAATCATTCCATTATCTTTTAAGCAGGCAATAATTCCGACATTACCCATGCGAAGACAAATGGTCATTCCGATGGGATTGTCCGAATAGCCAAAGGGTGGAAATCCTTCCGGAAGATCGAGATCAAAAATAAAAATAGAGCCGGGAAAAAAGCCTTCAAATTTAATTTCCATTCGAGCAGCCTGGAGAAAGGAATGTAGCGCTCGGAAATTTTCCATCGCTTCTTTTTCCACCAGATAGCCGGCATTTGGATCTTGACGACTAGCTAACAGGGACAAATCCCGATAGAGCAGACCGTAAAAGATTTTCCCCATCCAAACATAAACAGTCATAAGATTGATTTTCCGGACTTCATCAGCTCCACGTTTAATCGCTGCCTCCATAATCGCTTCAATCCGCGATAAATACACAGAATTACATTCATTACAACAGGGAATTGTAACCTGGCGGTAAGGGATTAAGGTGCGATTGAATAAGGTAAGCCTTTCATCAAAGAGATCAAATTGACCCAGCAACCAGCGCGGAATAACATGTTCCCGTGTTCCGTTGTCCTTATTTAAAAACTTGCCACACAAGAAGCACTGATAGTCAGTGAACTGCATATTATCGAAAGGATGATATGGTGATGAGGAATGATCCACTACTTATTCCTATATGATTATCCCCATATGAAAACATTTTTAAGAAATTCCCAGAACTATGTATATTATATTCGTTAAACCGCAAAACACAATGATGTGAATAACTAGTTTCCCTCTTACGCTTTCGTTCGACTAACCAAGCCTAACACTACCCTCCCTGCCTTATACACCTCCCTGAACACCACATTTGCCACCTTCATCTCCGGCTCGACCTCCCACACACCCAGAATCTTCCTTTTCCCCTCCAGCCACCCCACCTGCACCACCAAATCCACTGCCTGGTCGAAGATCTCCCTGGCGGCTCTTCACGGTACCTGCACACCCGCACCCATGATCACCGCCATGCGATGAACAGCAGCCATCGCCCTGGAAAAAGCCATGTTGCACCGTCAGCTTCTTGGCAAGGAATTGCTCGACAGGCAGCTGCTGCTGGCTGATTACATCGCGGGCAACACCTGCAACCATTATGCCTGGGCTGCTTCCCGGATCCGGGAATGGGAAAAACCTAAAATAAAGGAAGGCGGCTGAATATTCTTTACTGTTGAATGTTGGGGAAAATCATTGTAATATAAATGTGAATGAACCTGACAGGCAGTCAAAAATATCAACTGTTGCTGGAAATTTCACACAAGATCCGGGACACACTGGACCTTGATGTGATCATGGAACACTTGCTGGACACGATCAAAACCGTGCTGGATTATGATGCTGCGGGCATTTTCGTCCTCAACCAGGATCTTGTTCACGGCAGACGGCAGCAGCCCAGGGAATTGATTGCCGGCATGTGCTACCGCGGATACGGTCCGCTGCCAGCCGGTGGGGACGATATGTTGAATTTTGGGAAAGGGATTATAGGACAAGTAATCCTTTCCGGCAGCTGCCTGGTGGCGCCGGATGTGCGGCAGGATCCATACTACATTGAAGCGCGTCAGGGGACCCTGTCGGAAATTGCCGTACCCATCCTGCGCAATGAACGCGCAATTGGCGCCCTGAACCTGGAAAGCGACCGGCTGTCGGCTTATGATCATAGCGACCTGGAGGTGCTCCAATTCTTTGCGGATGCTGCAGCCATTGCCCTGGAAAAAGCCATGCTGCACCGCCAGCTTCTTGAAAAGGAATTGCTCGACAGGCAGCTGCAGATGGCGAGGGAGATGCAATTCAGCCTTTTTCCCGGCGAAGCTCCCCGGATCCCCGGCTATGACATGGCAGGCATCTGCATCCCGGCTGAAGAAATCGGCGGAGACTATTACGATTTCCTCCGCCTGCCAGGTGGAAACCTCGGCCTGACCGTGGCGGATATCTCGGGGCATGGCATCTCTTCAGCACTGGTGATGACCTCCTTCCGCGGCTTGCTCCGGACGCACACCCATGGCAGGCTTGGTCCGGCTCAGATTGCTGTCAAGATCAACCGCCTCCTGCCTGAATTTACCGGCAGCAGTCAGTTTATAACAATGGTTTATGCCGTTCTGAATCCCCGGGATCAGATTGTGACCTGTGTCAACTGCGGTCATCCACCGCCATTGTGGAGACATGCTGACGGCAGATGGGATGCTCTGACCACTCACGGACCGGCATTGGGGATCATGGAAAAATCAAAATTTATTCCAACCGGGTTTTCGATCCAACCCGGTGAAATTCTTATCCTGTACACCGATGGTGTGGTGGAAATGGATAACCCGGACGGGGAATATTTCGGTATGGAACGCCTGAAATATGCCATCGACAAGTACCGGGATCTATCGGCATACGACCTGGTGCGGGGGATCATCCAGGAGACCCGGGATTTTTCGGGGGTTCAAAATTATGTGGATGATTTTACAATCCTGGTTGTGAAAAGAACCGATTGATTTTCTCCAATCCATGGTAAATTATCATGAAAGGATTTTCTCATCATGTGCCGAAAAAAGGACAGACATGTGCCGGAAGGTCCAGCCATGGTCTTCTTGCGCATAGCTGCAAAACACCCTGATGCTCTGCTGGACATGGTGCGTGAACAGCCATCCTTAAATGTCGTCACCCGGCAGCAATGAGCATTCCCGCAGGTTTGAATCAACTGGCAGGTTCGTGGCAGGGCATGCAGCGGCTCTGGCTGATGCCCACCGATCCCGTGCGGGAATCACACTCAGAGATGGTGATTTCCCCAACCGCAAATGGGAATTTTCTCCTGCTCCGCTATACCTGGGCGGAGGATGGACAGGTGCAGGAGGGTCTGCTGGTTGCCGGGAGCGCTGAAAATTCCTCCCGTGTGCGGGCAGTCTGGGTGGACTCGTGGCATATGCAGCATGAGATGATGATTTGCGAGGGTGAAGAGAAGCCCGGCGGAGGTTTTTCCGTCCGCGGGGCATACCCCCCACCCTACGAATCCGACTGGGGCTGGCGTATCACCATCACGCTGCAGGAGCCGGACACCTTCCTGCTGACAATGCACAACATCCCCCCAGACGGGCAGGAGCTTTTGGCGGTGGAAACAATCTACCTGCGCCAGCCATAAATAAAAAAACAGGGGCCGGGCAATGCCCGACCCCTAAATGGCGTATGTTCAAAAAAAAACGCACTAGCCCTTCTTCTCCACCTTTGCCCACTCATCCTTGAGCGGGACGGTGCGGTTGAAGATCAGCCTGCCGCCTGTTGAATCAATGTCCACGCAGTAGTAGCCCAGGCGTTCAAACTGGAAGCGGTCGCCCGTTTTGGCATTTTCCAGGCTTGGCTCCGCCAGGCAGCCTGTCAAGACTTCCAACGAATTGGGATTCAGATCCGCGATGAAATCCCCGCTCTCCTCCGGGTCTGGATTATTGAAGAGCCGGTCGTAGTTGCGCACTTCAATCGGCACGGCATGGTCTTCAGAAACCCAGTGCAGGGTGGCTTTGACCTTGCGTCCATCCGGTGAATCGCCGCCGCGCGTGGCGGGGTCGTAGGTGCAATGTAATTCAACGATGTTGCCTTCAGCGTCCTTAACCACACTTTCGCACTTGATAAAGTAGGCGTTGCGCAGGCGCACTTCCCTGCCGGGTGACAACCGGTAGTACTTGGGCGGCGGCACCTCGCGGAAATCCTCCTGCTCAATGTAAATCACACGGGAGAAGAGCACCCGGCGCGTCCCGGCATCCAGATCCTCAGGATTGTTGAGGACATCGAACTCCTCCGTCTTTCCTTCCGGGTAATTATCAATGATGACCTTCAGCGGATGCAGCACCGCCATTTTGCGGGGAGAATGACGGTTCAGATCATCACGCACGCAGGCTTCCAGCAGCGAGAAATCCACCATCACGCCGGCGCGTGCATTGATCGTCTTGGAGACGCCCACCCGGTCAATAAAATTGCGGATGGCTTCTGCGGTATAACCCCGGCGCCGCATGCCGCGCAGTGTGGGCATGCGCGGGTCATCCCAGCCGTTCACATGACTCTCCTCCACCAGGCGGCGCAGCTTGCGCTTGCTCATCACCGTGTAATTCAGGTTGAGGCGGGCAAACTCGATCTGGCGGGGTTTGTTTTCAATTCCCAGCTCATCCAGGAACCATTCATACAAAATGCGATGGTCTTCATACTCAATGGAACAGAGCGAGTGGGTTACCCCATGCATGGCATCGTTCTGACCCTGCGCCCAGTCGTACATGGGATAGATGCACCATTTGGTGCCGGTGCGGTGGTGGGGCGGTTCATGGATGATGCGGTACATGATCGGGTCGCGCATATTCATGTTGCCGTGCGCCATGTCAATTTTGGCGCGCAGGGTGCGTGAGCCGTCGGGAAACTCGCCGTTTTTCATCCGCTCCAGCAGATCCAGGTTTTCCTCCACGCTGCGGCTGCGCCAGGGGGATTCCACACCCGGTTCGGTCCATGAACCACGCGTCCGGCTGACCTCCTCAGGACTCTGGTCATCCACGTATGCCTTGCCTTTTTTAACCAGTTGGATTGCCCACTCATACAACAAATCAAAGAAATCAGACGAATACAGCACCCGTTCCCACTCGAGCCCCAGCCAATGGGCATCCTCCATGATGGCGTCAACGAACTCGGTCTCCTCCCTGGCGGGGTTGGTGTCATCAAAACGCAGGTCCATCGAACCCCCAAAGTTTTTGGCGATATTGTAATCAATCAGGAATGCCTTGACATGCCCGATGTGCAAATAGCCATTGGGTTCGGGTGGCAGCCGGGTGCGGATATGTGTGAACCGTCCGCTGCGCAGGTCTTCCGCCACAGCCTCATGGATAAAATCAGTGGGAATGGGGTTTTCGTCAGTCATAACAGTAATCCTCTTTCCGGGAAATCCCCGGGGAATTTACGGGTTCGCGATGTATTATAACGTATGGCGGGAAGGATGGGGATGATGGATCATCCTACCTCTGCGAGGACTTGCAATAACAGGAATTGGCACTTACCTGGCAAAAAACCAGCCCTGCTTTTACGCAGGGCTGGGCTTGCTCAATCACGATCGATCTAGTACTCCGGCATGGGCGGAGCGGCGGGTTTTTCCTTCTCGGGCACATCGGTGATGAGTGCCTCGGTGGTCAGGATCATGGCAGCGATGGAAGCTGCATTTTCCAGAGCGCCGCGGGTCACCTTTGCAGGATCAATCACACCGTCCTTGACCATGTCAATATATTCATCGGTCAGCACATCGTAGCCGATCTTCAAGTTCTTGGCTTTCTTCTGTGCCTGGCGGACATTTTCCACAACCACGGAGCCTTCCTTGCCGGCATTTTCCACAATCTTACGCATCGGAACTTCCAATGCCTTGCGGACAATGTTCACACCGATCTGGCTGTCTTCGTCATCCATGGTGAGTTTTTCCAGCTCAGCGATGGCGTTGATCAACGCCACACCGCCACCGGGGACAATGCCTTCTTCCACAGCCGCGCGGGTTGCGGAGAGGGCGTCTTCAACACGGTGTTTCTTTTCCTTCAGTTCGGTCTCGGTTGCAGCACCCACGCGGATGATTGCCACACCACCGGCAAGCTTCGCCACACGTTCCTGAAGTTTTTCGCGGTCATAATCGCTGGTGGATTTGTCAATCTCAACCCGGATCTGTTCAACACGGGACTTGATGCCTTCGGGATCGCCAGCGCCGCCCACGATGGTGGTGCTGTCCTTGTCGGAAACCACCTTGTCAGCCTGACCCAGGTCGGCGACAGTTGCGGTTTCCAGTTTGCGACCCATTTCCTCGGAAATCACGGTTGCACCGGTGAGGGTGGCAATGTCCTGCAGCATGGCTTTGCGGCGGTCGCCAAAGCCGGGGGCTTTAACAGCCAGCGCAGTCCACACACCGCGGATGCGGTTGAGCACCAGGGTTGCGAGAGCTTCACCATCAATGTCTTCAGCGATGATGACAAATTCGCGTTTGCCCATCTGGAGCAGTTTTTCAAGGATGGGAACAATATCAGCGGCAGCCGAAATCTTGCGGTCATAGATGAGAATGTAAGGTTTCTCGATGACCACTTCCATGCGGTCGGTATCGGTGATGAAGTAGGGTGAAACGTAACCCCGGTCAAACTCCATGCCTTCCACGTATTCGGTTTCAAATTCCAGACCCTTGGATTCTTCGACGGTGATGACGCCATCCTTGCCAACCTTGTCCATTACCTCGGCAATGAGATCACCGATGGCTTTGTCCTGGGCGGAAATGGTCGCCACGGCGGCAATGTCGGATTTGGTGGTAATTTCGATTGACTGTCCCCTGATTTGTTCGGATACGATCTTGGCGGCGGCTTCAATGCCACGCTTCAGCAGCATGGGATTGGCACCGGCAGCGAGGGTCTTGAGACCTTCGGTAACGATGGCATGCGCCAGCACCGTGGAGGTGGTGGTGCCGTCACCGGCAATATCATTGGTTTTGGTGGCGGCTTCCTTTAAAAGCTGCGCACCCATGTTCTCGAACGGATCTTCCAGTTCGATTTCTTTCGCAACGGTCACGCCGTCATGAGTGATGGTGGGGGAACCGTATTTGCGATCCAGCGCCACATTGCGACCCTTGGGTCCGAGTGTTGTGGCTACGGCTGTAGCAACAATGTCAATGCCGTTCTTTAACTTGCGGCGTGCTTCTTCAGAAAAAACGAGTTGTTTAGCTCCCATAGGACTACTCCGTTTGTGTCAATTATTTGGTTTCGACAATGGCAAGCAGATCGCTCTCGCGCAGGATGAGCAGCTTCTTGCCCTCAATTTTGATTTCCGTGCCGCCATACTTGGCGAACAGGACTACATCACCGACCTTCACATCCAAGGGGATGTGATCGCCGTCTTCATCCCGGTCGCCGGGACCTACGGAGATGACGGTGCCCTTCTGGGGCTTTTCCTTGGCGGTATCAGGCAGTACAATACCGCCTGCAGTGACCTCTTCTTGCTCAAGAGGTTCAACAACCACACGGCTGCCGAGGGGTTTAAGATGGATTGCCATACATTCCTCCTGTATCAGGATTATGATTTTTGGTGTATCGATATTAGCAATAGGTTGCTAATATTGCTAAAACCAGGCTCAAGTATATTCAGGAAATCACCAGAAGTCAAGATATAAAAACTGATTCTTATGGATTTCTGATAAATTTAAAATTTCATAGTGGAGGAACAGGTCGAGCGCCGCGAATCCATCTCCACCGCTTAAGAAAAAGCAGCTGTTGCATCTCACTCACCCCGCATGGAGATCGCAATGAAGGCTGGACCTACTTCTGATAATCCGTACCCAGGATATAATTCTCCAAGCCGGCAATCAGCATCTTTTGATCGGAAATGACGGATTTCACCACATCCCCGATGGAGACCAGCCCGATCACCCGACCATTCTCCACCACCGGCAGATGCCGGATATGCTTGTCGGTCATCTGAGCCAGGCAGGTATCCAGCGAATCCTCGGGTCCCACATAATACACCCCGCGGGTCATGACCTCGTTGATCTTCACAAATTCAGATTTTCCGCGCAGCACCCCTCGCCGGGCATAATCACGTTCGGAGAAGATCCCCAGCACGCGGTCGTTTTCCATTACCAGCACGGCACCAATCCCCTTGTCTTCCATCACCTGAAGGGCTTCCAGTACGCTTGCTGTTGGCAGCACGGAATAGATCTGGTTTCCCTTGGTTTGCAGGATTTGTTTCACAATCGTCATGGCTTCCTCCAATAATCGATCAAGTAATCGGAGTAAATCCGAACGGAAGGGGTAAATATATATTTAGTTTAGTTGTTTTATCTTAATTGTCAACTTAAATTTTATTCACCCGGATGGACCCCAGCCCTTTTCACTTCATATCCCGCTCTCCCTTTCCTTGCCAGAATCCCTTGATCTTGTCTATAATGGGAGTCAATTCATTAAAAAATTGAGGTCATCATGGAAAGTACAATCCTGATCATCCTGGGAGTCCTTCTCCTTTTCCTGCTGGCTGTGCTGCTGATTCGCACCGCAGGTTTTATTAAATCCGGGGAGGTGCCGCCACCTGCTGCCAGTCTGCCGATTGATCCCTTTACGGTCGCGGAACATCTTTCAAAAGCAGTCAAAGCCGCCACCCCCTCCACACCGCCCAACAGCCCACCCGCGCTGGTGGACATGCAGGCACTGCACAGCACATTGATGTGGAGTTATCCCAATGTGCATACCCTGCCGCGTGAAGTCATCAGCGGCGGTTCGCTTCTGTTCACCTGGCAGGGAACCAATCCCGATCTTCCGGCAGTGATGTTTATTGCCCACATGGATGTGGTACCAGTGGACGAACGCACTCTGGATCAATGGACCCACCCGCCCTTCTCCGGTGAGATTGCCGATGGATTCGTCTGGGGGCGCGGCGCAATGGACGATAAATCCTCGGTCATCGGCATTCTGGAAGCCGCCGAGATGTTAATCAAACAGGGATGGTCACCGGAACGCACCATCCTGCTTGGCTTTGGACATGACGAAGAAACCAACGGGGGGGGCGCTGCCAGCATCGCCGCCCTCCTTAAGGAACGCGGCGTCAGCCTGGCTGCAGTATTGGACGAGGGCGGTGCCATCATGCAGGGAACCCTGCCCGGCGTGGATTTCCCGGTTGCCCTGGTCGGGATTGCTGAAAAGGGTTACCTGACCATTAAATTGTGGGTGGACGGTCAGGGCGGGCATTCCGCCATGCCTCCGGCTGAAACCCCCATCGGCATCCTTGGGGCTGCATTGGCAAGGCTGGATTCTTACGAATTTCCCCCACGAATGTCAGCCATCGTTCAACTTTACAGCGGGTTGGGCAGCCGGGCTTCCTTCCTGCGCCAGGTGATGATGAGTAACATCTGGCTCTTCAAGGGTTCCATTTCCCGGATGGCAGCCGCCTCCCCCAGCGTTAATGCCAGTATTCGCACCACCATTGCACCCACACTGGTCGCCGGCGGTGTAAAGGAAAACATCCTCCCAAGCCACGTGGAAGCACTGGTGAACATGCGTCTGCTGCCCGGGGATACAATTGCCTCGGTGTGCAAGCGCATCCGCCGGGTGATTGGCGATGAGCGCGTCCAGTTCGAGCCCATGTCCGGCTGGGAGGCTTCACAGGTTTCCAATATTGAAGGTGAATATTACAAATCCATCTCCCATGCCATCCAACGCTGCTTCCCGGATACCGCCGTGGCACCGTATTTCCTGATGGGGGCAACCGATTCCCGCCATTACCGCGAGTTGACCGCCGAAATCTTCCGCTTCACCCCCATTCCCATGTCCAGTGAGGACCTTGGGCGCGTGCATGGCATCAACGAGCGGCTTGCCGTTGACTCGCTGGCACCAATGGTCCAATTCTATGGACACTTGATGCAGGACTGGTCAAAATGATCAGCTTTCGCAAAGAACTCTGGTTTAACATCCCCGGCAGACGCGGTTTCGTCAACATCACACCGGATGTGCAGGCTGCCGTGCGCGAAAGCGGTGTGCAGGAGGGTTTGGTGCTGGTGAATGCCATGCATATCACCGCCTCGGTTTTCATCAACGATGATGAGCCAGGGTTGCACCAGGATTTCGACCGCTGGCTGGAGAGACTGGCACCCCACGCCCCCACCAGCCAGTATGACCACAACCGCACCGGCGAAGACAACGCCGATGCCCACCTGAAGCGCCAGGTGATGGGCAGGGAAGTGGTGGTTGCCATCACCAACGGCAGGCTGGATTTTGGTCCCTGGGAGCAGATTTTTTATGGTGAATTTGATGGCGGCAGGCGCAAGCGCGTGCTGATCAAGATCATCGGCGGGCAGTCTGCCCCAGCACCATGAAGGTGAACACCAGCAGGATCAGGGTGATTACCAGCATGAAAAGCCAGTTAGCCTGTGCCGCACTGGATTGGGTAAACAACAGACGATCCGCCCAGTAGCCGGCTGCCAGGATTACCGCGATGATTTTAACCGCCCTCGATGCCCACCAATAATCGGCAGCCAGCACCCAGAATCCCAGCCCTGCCAGCACGCCCACCACACCCCCGGTGACCGCAATGTACACCGGCAGCGGATATATGCCAATCTGCCGGAGCAATATCCGGTTGGAGATGGCAAGTGCCATGCGCAGCCAGCCGCCGGCTGAGAGGATTAACAAACCCGCCAGCAGCAGACGCAGACCCCAGCCAATTTCCCGCCTCCCCTTCACTCCCATTCCACTTCCCACAGGTGAACATGGGAGGGTTCAGTGTCGCGCACGCTGAGGATTTCCAGCTTCATTTTTTCCACAGCCATGGCATCAAATGCAAACTGAATCGCCTTGACATCCACGGTATCGCCCATTTGTTCGGTGAAGGTGACCGGTTGATCCTCTCCAGGGGCGTACAGGTGCAGTGTGACCCGGGTTTCGGTCCCCCCCACCAGCACACGCAGATTTGAAATCTCAACCGGGGCCGGAAAATTAATTTCCAGCGCGAATGGATTGGCTTCCAGGGTGCGCGCCAGGGTGCCTTCATTGCCATCAAATACGTTCCTGATCTCCCCCATATCCAGCGGGGAATACTTAACGGTGATGATGTCGTTGTTGGGAAGCAACACCCCGTCCACCTGAAGCGCCTTGCGCGCCTCGGCTTCCTGCTCAAAAATCACCTTTGCCTCCTCGGTGTAGCGCAGGCGCACAAAATAAAAGCCCGGTTTGCCATCCGGGTAGGGGATGGTCTTTTCCACATCAATCAGGGAAAACTTGCCGCTTTTCACCACCTTTTCATACTCATCGGGGATCATGACAAACAGATTATTGTCATCCAAAGGCTGGTAGTCGTTGATATATCCTTCCACGCTGCCCATCTGGAAGGGCAATGGATCCCGCACGAAGAAGCGGGCAATCACATCCGTCCCATTTGCCCAGGAAGGTGAAATGGTCATTTTGGTGTCAGGGCTGTGAATCAGGTACGCTTTTGCCTCGGAGAAAACCTGCCTGCCGCCCCATTGCATGCCGCCCAATCCATAATCGCGGTACCAAAGCGGACCATTCTGCAGGGCGTCTGTCAGCATGAAGATGTTGACCCCCAGGAGGATGACCAGGATCAAGCCTCCTGACAGAAGGCGGGGGATCCTGCGGTGTGTCAGCCATTCCAGCGTTTCGCTGAGACCGACTGCGGTCAGCAATGCCACGGGAATCACCATGAACAGCGCCCGGGTAATGCCCATGTGAGCCAGCGCTGCACCCGCCGGTGCTGCCAGAGTGATCAGGATCAACATGCGGTATTCACTTTTCTTGATTCGCCTGAACGCCACAACCAGACCCACCAGCAGGAAGGGCAGCGTATGGCGCAGGATGTGCCCGTAACCTTTCATCAGGTGACGTTGTAGATCCGCCCCGGTTGGAAGATACCAGTAGAGCGGGTTCAAGCCTTTGAGATATTCCTTGAAGTAGGTGCCCAGCTTCTCACCCCAGGAAATGTTCTGCACCCAGTAGGAGTTGAGTATTTCCAGGTGACGCAGGTTTTCTCCGGGATGAAGCACCAGGAAACGCACATAGGGCAGTGACAGGAGCACACCCAAACCCAGGACGCGCAGGACAATCCTGCGCTGCTGCCAGTGATAACGCACATCCGAAACTGCCAGCAGCACGGTGGAGAGCGCCATCACCAGCTGAGCCGGGCTGTAGCTGTAAAATGCCAGTGCCCCAAAGACCGCCACGCCATAGAGAAAGCGCGCCTCCCCCTGCCGGTAACGGGCATAACAATAAATAAACCCGGCGAAAAATGATACCGCCAGGACGGTCTCAAAAGCCGTGCGCGAATGCAGAAACCATGCCGGAGTGATCGAGAGCAGCAGGATTGCCGCCCAATCGTATCGGCTTTTAAATACCCTCCGCATTGTTAAACCCACCCCCAATGCGGCGATCAGGCTGATTAATACACTGACCCCGCGGGTTACAAACTCCGAGCGGGGCAGAAAGAATGACGGCAGCACCTGGGCATATACGGAGACACCCAGGTTATACTGCCCGCCGTTGACGAAAAAGGTCGGCAGCAATTCCTCGTTGTAACTCTTCAAACCCTGATCCAACAGATCGGATGCCAGCACAGTCTGCACCGCCTCATCCGTGAAGAAATAGATGGGGAAACGCTCCAGACCGATGAGACGGGTGAGCAGGTAGACAGCCAGCGCCAGTGCCATCAACCACGCAGCGGGATTGCCGGGCAGACTGGCAGCCGTCCGTTGGAACCACTTCCACAGGCGTTCATGCCAGGGCTGGCGGGAAAGGCTGACAGCCTGGACGCTGCCGTTCTCCTCCACCAAAGCCGCCTGATCGGTGGGGTTTTCAAAGGAAAGGGTGCGTTCAACACCCTCCCCACCCCGGGTCGATTCCAGACGGAGGGTAACCTCCAGGCGTGCGCCGGGAGGCAGCTCGGCACGAATATGGAGCTTTGCCGCTTCCAGTTCCTGTTCAGATGGGGTTACAGGCAGTTCAGGAGTGGACATCCTCCATAATTATACCTTGTTGAACGAAACGAAGACCACCGGGCGGCGGTGTGTTTCGTTGTACAGGTAGGTGGAGATATCCTTTTCCATTTCCCGTTCCGGGTTGGCGCTGTTTTTGTGTTGCAGAACACCTTCAAGCCGTTTTTGAATGCCTGCTGTGATGATATCCGCGTCACCGTTGGCGGAAAATCCATACATCCGAATGTTGGGAGCCTGCATCATGCGCCCGGTGAAGCGGTCCACCGCCACACCGATCATAATGATGCCATCCTGCGAAAGCTTCTCGCGCTCGCGCATCACATCCTCGCTCACACCTGCCACACCAGAGCTGTCCACAAAGACATAGGGGGTGGGAACGCGCTCGCCCAGCTTCATCCTGCCATCGGTGAATTCAATGGATTGACCGTTTTCAATGACGGCAATATTTTCAGCGGGGATGCCCACCTGCTGCGCCAGCAGGGCATGCTGCTTCAGATGACGCAGCTCGCCGTGAACCGGAATGACAAATTTCGGGCTGGTGAGGTGCAGCATCAACTTCATCTCTTCCTGTGAGGCATGACCCGAAACATGTACCGGTGCGATGGCTTCGTAGATGACATCCGCACCCAGCCCAAAGAGCCGGTTGATGGTGCGGTACACATTCTCCTCGTTGCCCGGGATGGGGTGGGAGGAAAGGACGATGGTGTCTCCCGGGATGACATCAAAGAGCCGGTTGCGGGTCGTCGAAAGCCGTCCAAGGATGGAAGTCGGCTCACCCTGCGAACCGGTCACCATGATGGCAATATCCTTCGGGGGCATTTTAAGCGCCTGATCGATTGGCACCACCAGGGAATCCGGGAATTTAATATATCCGAGCTTGCGGGCAATTTTCACGTTATCCTGCATGGATGTGCCGACAAATGCCAGTTTGCGCCCATGCGACTGGGCGGAACTTGCCACCTGCTGCATTCGTGAGATCAACGAGGCAAACGAGGCGATGATGATGCGCCCGGGTGCTTCATCAAAGACCTTGTCAAGGGCGGCATCCACCACCTTTTCAGAGGGAGTCCAGCCGGGACGTTCGGCATTGGTGGAATCCGAGAGCAGCGCCAGCACACCCCCGCGGGAAATCTCAGCCAGGCGGGTGTAATCACTCGGCCAGCCGTCCACAGGTGTGTGATCAAATTTATAATCGCTGGAATGGATGATCATCCCGGCGGGTGTTTCAATCCCCAGACCCACCCCGTCAGGGATGGAATGGCAGACGTGGAAGAGGTGCACCTTGAAGGGACCGATATTGATGGTCTCACCAGCATGTACCGTGCGCAGGTCGGCTTTTTGCGCCAGACCGCCTTTTGCCAGTTTGACCTCCAGCATACCCTGGGTCAGCGGGGTGGCATAGATGGGCGCTTTCACTTCCGCCAGCAAATGGGGCACCGCGCCCGTATGATCCTCATGACCATGGGTGATGACGATGCCGCGCACTCTCTTGCGGTTTTGAATTAAATAGGTAAAATCCGGGATAATGTAGTCCACTCCCAGCATGTCATTCTCAGGGAACATAATGCCGCAGTCAACGACCAGGATGTTCTCCCCATATTCATATGCCATGCAGTTGCGCCCGACTTCTCCAAGACCTCCCAGCGGGGTAATTTTCAATGTATTTCTTTTCATTCTGTTGTATGGTACTCTTTCTTTGTTAAGCAAACCACCCCGGCACCCAGCCGGGGCAGCTTGATGGTTTTTTCATCAAATTTCAGATGACTTGCAATCAACCTGTGGCGGATTGTTCGGCTGGTATCATCTGACAACGGAAGGATTTTAACACACAGAAGGGAATTTGTCAAAACATCCTCTTCCCAGATTCGATTCTTCTGGTATAATGGCTACTCGCGGCTTAAAAGCCGCTTCATTTCCGTATATTGGTTAGAGAGGAGTACTACCGTGCCTCGCAAGGCGAAAACCTCAGGCAAAATCAAGCTGAAGACCCATAAGGCAACCTCCAAACGGTTCCGCCTGACCGGGTCGGGTCTTCTGGTACGCACCAAGGGCGGCAAAAGCCACCTGCGCCGGCGCACCCCCAAGCGCGTGAAAGCCGTTCTCACCGAGATGATCCCGGTGGAAGGCAAGAAGATCGTCCAGCGCGTCAAACGTCTCGCTCCCAACATGGAGGAGTAGGCGCCGCGCGCCCATCGGTTCCTTTTTTTGATGTGCGGTTGCTGGGTGCATGCAACGGGTGAGACCCACCGGCGCCCAGAGGACTGCAAAGGAGAATTCAAATGGCTCGTGTAAGAGGTGGTCCGCAGAGTTATCGGCGCCACAAGAAAGTATTGAAGCTGAACCAGGGATATCACGGATCCCGTCACCTGTTGTTCCGCCGCGCCCAGGAAGCCCGGCTGAAGAGCATGTGGTATGCCACCCGCGACCGCCGCAATCGCAAACGCGACCTGCGCCGGTTGTGGATCATGCGCATTAACGCCGCTGCCCGGCTCAACGGTTTAAGCTACAGCCAGTTAGTTTACCTGATGCGGAAGGCGAACATTGCCATCAACCGCAAAATGCTGGCTGACCTGGCAGTGCGCGACCCGCAAACCTTTGCGGCGATCGTGGCAAAAGCCAAAGCTGCCTGAAAGCAGGTCATCAAACGATAAACCAGGGCTGGAAATCCAGCCCTGGTTTTATTTTCCTATAACTCCGCCTGAAATATGTTCTCTTTGGTGCGGGGTCGGAGGCGCCGGTAGAGGGCAATGACAAACGGCACTGCCAGAAAGATGATGCCGCCAAAGGCAAGGAAAGCCACCGGGTAGCCAGCCGCATCTGCCAGACCACCGCCCAGCCCCAAGCCAATTCCCTGCCCCACGTTGGTGACCGCCATCAGGATGGAATACATGGAAGCGGCAATGGTGCCATCCGTCACCTGCATTGCCAGCGCAAAGTAGATTGCCTGCGAAGCACCGAATGCCACGCCAAAGAGAATCACCACCAGGTAGGCAACAACCAGCGAAGGGATGATGGCAATCAATACCATGGTCACCGCCACCGAGAGAATGGACAGCCAGAGGGCGCGTTTCCCGCCAAGACGGTCCATCAGGCGTCCGCCTGCCAATGCACCAGCAACACAGCCAATCCCCCACAGGGTGGTCAGCAGCCCGGCAGTGCTGGTGGAAATCTCCAGCCGCGTGGAGAGGGAGGGGTTGACAAGCTGGTTGGCACCCACAATGACCACGAAGACAATCAAGCCGATGGCTGCAACCAACAGCACAACCGGTTTTTTAAACGCCCGGAAAGCACCCCAATTGAAACGCATTCCCGGAGTGCGCTCCGGTTCCTTGATGAAGAAGAGCAGCAGGAACGGCAGCAGGGTCAGGGCGGCAAGAAAGAGGAACACACCCGGCCAGGAAGACTCGGCGATGATGCCTGCCACTGAGGCGGCAACAATTACGCCAATGGAGCGACCCCCGACCATAAAGCCCTGCAGGATGCCCTTCTCGTCCGCCGGGGTCACATCCAACGCCAGCCCATCGGTGCAGGTATCGTAAAACGCCATCCCAAGCTGAAGCAGGAAGGCGATCCCAACAAACAGCCAGTACTGCGTGCCCGGGTTGATGAACATCACCACAATCAGGCAAATACACTGGATCAGTAAACCCATGACAATATATGGTTTACGGTGACCCCAGCCCAGGAAGTTGTAGCGGTCACTGAGGATGCCAAACAGGATCTTAATGATAAAGGGGATGAGGGCAATGGTGCTGAAGATGCCCACGTCGGCAATGCTCAAGCCATTTTTTAGCAGGTAGATGGCGTTGAGCGAGGCAAAATACCCCAGGATGGTGCCCTGAGTGAAATACAACAAACCAAACATGGAGAATCGGAGGATTTTGTTCTGGGATGTCATGACAGTCCTTCAATAATGGGGATGGTTGAATTATATCTAAAAACAAAGAGGGCGATTGGGATTGACAGTGCAATCACTATATCGTAAAATTACGATATGAAGAAGGTGGCAAAATGAATCTCCGGGCGAATATTTCCGATCTTTCCAACGAAGAGCAGCGCCTTGCCCGCATGTTAAAAGCGCTGGGAAACCCGGTGCGTTTTCAAATCATGCAAATCCTGGCAGAAAAACAAACCTGCATTACGGGCGAGATCGTTGAATTCACTGCCCTGGCACAATCCACCACCAGCCAGCATTTAAAAGTGCTGCGGGAGGCAGGTTTGATCATCGGAGAAGTGGACGGTCCAGCCACCTGTTATTGCCTGGATGAAGCAGGCATCCGCTGGCTAAAAGGGCAAATTGAAAACTGGCTGCCCCAGTGCTGCCAGACCCTCCCTGAAGATTTTTCAAATCCAACCTGTTGTTAGCGATCGGAAAGGAAACCGTATGTCTTACCAGCATCCATCCACGCCAAGCCAGGCGGAAGCATTTACCGAAGCATCCTGGAAAGAAATTCTAGCAAAAACATACCTGCTGCCCGGCAATCTTGTTGCAGTGATTGGCGAGAAAAGAAATGAAATTGCCGCCCGGTTGACTCAACTGGTCCGGCGTATCTATGTACTGGATCCCGAAACCAGCGCCCAGTCCGCCAATCATTCCAGCAACAAATTGGAGCAGCTCACATATACCGGATTTCCCCTTCCGCTGCCGGAGGAAAGCGTGGATATTGTTTTTGCTTCTAATTTTCTCAATGAACATCCAATCGAAGCACTGCAGGAACTGGGTCGGGTGTTGGTTCCAGGCGGGCGGCTTGTGATCCTGGAGGATTGCCCACCCAAACCGGATCAATTTCACACCTGGTTCCAGGAGGCGGACCTTGTCAATCTCATCACGAAGCGATTGGATGCATCCGGACAGGGAATGGCAACAGGGACCAGGCGCATCCGGATGAGCGATGCAGTCCAGGAGGCATATGGCAATCGCGTTAAGCAAAGCATGGGCTGTTGTGGCGGATCCAGTTCATCGCAGTCATGCTGTTCCAATGATGGTTACCTGCCCACCCAAAACATGTTGTTTTTCACCGGGTATTCAAGCGAGGAAGTAAGCCTCGTGCCCACGGACGCAGCCAAAATTGCATTGGGTTGCGGCAACCCCACCGCACTGGCAAACCTTGTCCCCGGCGAAGTGGTTCTGGACATTGGCAGCGGCGGCGGGATGGATGCCTTCCTGGCAGCCCAAAAGGTGGGGGAATCCGGCAGGGTCATTGGCGTGGATATGACGCCTGCCATGCTTGGCAGGGCACGCTCCACCGCTCGCAAGGCGGGAATCACCAATGTGGAATTCCGGCGGGGTCATGCCGAGCAATTGCCAGTGGAGGATCATTCCGTTGATGTAATCTTCTCGAATTGTGTTATCAACCTTTGCGAAGACAAGGGACAGGTATTACGGGAAGCATACCGGGTTCTTAAACCAGGTGGACGGTTGGAAGTCAGCGATGTGGTGATGGATCAATCCATCCCGGTCGAACTGAGAATGAATCATGACGAATGGGCAGGATGCGTTTCCGGTGCATTGCCGGAGACCGAATACCTGGACCTGATTCGGGAAGCCGGTTTTATCCAGTTGAGCGTGGTGCGCACTACCAGCAGTGGATGGTTGGGGAAGTCGCAAGTATATAGTGCACTTGTATCTGCCCGCAAGTCTGCCCAATCCGGCTGATCTTCATGATCAATGGCAGCTATCGCCCAGCCAGGGCAACCATAGCCCGGAAGCTGCGGTATGCTGAGGGCATATCCGGGGCAATCAGTTCAACCCGTCTGCCATCCAGCCGCACCACCCCCGGCATCCGGCAGACACTGTCCGCCATGTGGGCATGGAAAAATTCAATTGTGATTTTTACCGGCGTCGAAACCAGCAGCGGCTTGGTCCCCCGACCCTCCTTGAACAGGACCACCGCCCGTTCGGCTGCATCCCGGATAACCCGGCGGGCAGCTTCAGGTGGCAGGCAGATTGCCGAGGTGCGCCCGGAGGCTTGCTTGACCACGGCAGCCTGGATGCCGGGAATCCATTCCTGCGCTTCCTCAGCAAGGGTTTGGTCACCACTGACCATCAACACCGGCGCCCCAAACGCCCCGCAGACTGCGCCATTCAGTCCGGTTTCACCGGTGAGACGGTCATTGAGCCACAGGTTGGCTATCCTGGAGGAGGACCAGGTATGGTCGAGGATGCCGTTGAGTGAGCCGGCACGGGCATGGTAGCCAATGAAAAAGGCTGCATCCACGCCGGTCTGGATACCCTCCACCATGCCAAAGGGCGCCGAGTTGCCCGAATTCAGGCGCACATGGGGATCAAGTTCCTCCAGCAGGATATTGGTGCCGTCCCAGTGTCCATCAGCCACCAGGATATCATCGGCGCCAGCCGCGCGTGCCCCGGCTGCCGCGGCGTTGACATCCCCGGTCATGATCCGGCGGAAACGCTGGTATTCCGGGTGGTTCAGGGTGACATGATCGGGATTGACAACCCCGGTTATGCCTTCCATATCAACAGCGATCAAGAGTTTCATGTCCATCTCCTTGTGGAATGGGGATGGGGACATTATACGCCATCCAGGTATGATTTCTGGCGGATATTTTCAGTGATCGATGGAATCGTTCCGTCCCTGCCTGAAGAAAATTCCTCCCGGGTGCAGCTGAACAGGCGGCAGACATACTCAAACAGGATGAAAGTTCGTATTCCATTATTTCTTTACATTTTTTCCGCATTGTGATAATATCTCAGGTAACAATCGAACAGCCCATGCTGGCACTCTTATCCAGAGAGGCGGAGGGACCGGCCCGATGATGCCTCGGCAACCTGGAGCTGCAAGCTCCAAGGTGCCAATTCCGGCAGAGAATTTTCTGGAAGATGAGAGGCAAAAAGAAATCTCTTGAATTGCCCCTCGCCAGAAGGGCAATTTTTTGTAAAAGGAGAATCCAAAACAAATGAATACTTCCCTTGAAAAGTCGGATCACTTCCTCTTCACCTCCGAATCGGTGACCGAAGGACACCCCGACAAGCTCTGCGACCAGATCAGCGATGCCGTGCTGGACTCCTGCCTCGAACAGGATCCCAAATCCCGCGTGGCATGTGAAGCCGCCACCAAGACCGGTTTCGTGATCGTGATGGGTGAAATCACAACCAGAGGTTTTGTGGATTTTGACCAGTTGGTGCGCAAGGTCGTCAAGGACATCGGTTATGACGACAGCTCCAAGGGCTTCGACGGCAACACCTGCGCCGTGCAGATTGCCATTGCCCAGCAGTCGGGCGACATTGCCATGGGTGTGGACGAAGCGCTGGAATCCAAGGAAGGTGAAATTTCCGATAATGATGTTGAAAAGATCGGCGCCGGCGACCAGGGCATGATGTTCGGCTATGCCTGCAATGAAACCCCCGCCCTGATGCCCATGCCCATCTACCTGGCGCACAAGCTCAGCCGCAAGCTGGCTGAAGTGCGCAAAAACGGTGAGCTTCCCTGGCTGCGCCCGGACGGCAAAAGCCAGGTGACCATTGAATATCACCACGGCAAGCCCGTCAAGGTGGATACGGTGCTCATCAGCGCCCAGCATTCCCCGGATGTCTCACATACCGAGATCGAAGAAATGATCCATGAATCCGTCATTCTGCCCTGCATCCCGGAAGATCTGATGAATCACGGTCCCAAGATTTTTGTGAACCCCACTGGTCGTTTCGTCATCGGCGGACCGATGGGCGATGCCGGTCTGACCGGTCGCAAGATCATCGTGGATACCTACGGGGGGATGGGCAGACATGGCGGTGGAGCTTTCAGCGGCAAGGATCCCACGAAGGTGGACCGCTCGGCGGCTTACGCCTGCCGCTGGGTCGCCAAGAACATCGTGGCAGCCGGCATGGCGGAGCGGGTTGAAATCCAGGTGGCGTATGCCATCGGTGTGGCACATCCCCTCAGCATTAATGTCGAGACCTTCGGCACCGGCAGGATTGCGGACACCAAGATCGAAGCCATCGTGAAGGAATTTTTCGATCTGCGCCCCGGTGCCATCATCCGCGATCTCAAGCTGCGCCGCCCGATTTATCAGCAGGTGGCTGCTTATGGTCATTTCGGTCGTGACGACCTGGATTTGACCTGGGAAAAAACCGATCGAGCCGACGCCATGCGCCGCGCTGCCGGTTTATAAATTTACAATTGATTACCTGAAAATCCCCATTTTTGACGAATGGGGATTTTTATTTTCATTCCAGCAGAAAAGGTTTCATCGGCTCCCAGACCGGCTTCCACTCCACGGCGACCAGCTGTTGAATCACAATCGACGGGAAGACATCCTCCATCGCCATCCGGTCCTCCGGCTGCAGATTGTAAAGAATGAAGGGGATCACAAGTGCGCCGGGCTGGGCATGTTC
>ERZ1026800.718-NODE-718-length-25752-cov-2.993132_pt1 | contig 25752 bp, 23 predicted proteins | sample MGYA00520873_ERZ1026800 | MGnify/ENA primary metagenome ERZ1026800 (study PRJEB33270, sample SAMEA104284475) | anaerobic digester metagenome | biome: Anaerobic digester microbiome; feature: mesophilic sludge digester; material: Anaerobic digester biomass | place...
TATTTACAAAAAAGAAGTGATTTATTTGGTACTCACGGGTTGTTTCACAGCCACAAACCATCTAAAATGCACCAACAATTGTCTAAAGTCATACTTGAAAGTTGGGGACTAAAACCAACCTATGCGGTACTTCCTTTTAATGAAGAAAGCCCAGAATATACTGATGAAGTGTGGGGATTGAAAGTATTAGGTAAAAGCGAACGACTGGAAGACTATCTTGAAAAAATGCCGAAAGCAAACGAACTACCAACAGATGATATTGTTTATCTGCACGAATGGAGATTTGGTGAGGGTAAATGGTACTCTTGGGATAATTTAGATAGAACACTTGAAAGGATAAAAAATGGACTTGTTTAATATTGTAACTTGCTATTTTAATGAGGAATTATTGCTAAAAAAACAAGAGAAGTTATGGGAAGGTTTGCCTAATAGAATAATTGTTATTGATGACCATTCAACAGAAGTAGTAAAGACAAAGTATGAGGCATACAGGGTTGATGATGATATAGCTTGGAATCAACCCGGAGCAAGAAACTTAGGTTTAACAGTTGCAGATGACGGGTGGGTACTGCTACACGATATAGACCATTACTTCAAAACAGAGGATTTAAAAGCTCTTATGGATATGCCTAAAAAACAAGGCTATATCTACATATTCCACCGCACTACATTTACAGGTGTAGGTCAAAGCACTACATACTCAACACTTTTACTTGAGAAGAAAACCTATTGGGATATTGGTGGTTTTAATGAAAACTTCTCAGGACATTATGGTTATGATGATGTTAATTTCAAAAACAAAATAGAGTGTTTAAGAATACCTACCGATTATGCAGATGTACCTGTTTATATTGAGGATGTTGAGGAAAATAGAGAACGACCTGTAAACAGAGATTCCTCACATAATTCAGGAGTAGGTAGTGGGTTAGAAAAGACTCCTTGTATAAGATTTAAGTGGCATAAGGTAGAAAATGGATTATAACGTAATAATTGAACAAGGTAGATCTAAAGAAAATGATGAGATTATAGAGTTTTTAATCCCTAAATGTGTTGGCTATACGCTTGATATAGGTGCAAATGCCGGGTATTTAATAAGTAGACTACCTAACGCCGTGGGGGTGGATAATTCACCTATAGTAGTTGATAAGGCAAAAGAGTTAGGTAGAAATGTAATTTTAGTTGAAGATAAACTACCTTTTGAGGATAAAACCTTTAATACAGTAGTGTTATCCTGTGTTTTAGAACAATGCGATGATTGGGAAAAGGTTTTAATTGAAGCCTTGCGAGTATGTAAAGGAAAGGTAATTGGAATAAACCCGATACCTGAAAAGTCCCCTTGGGGCTTTGTAGGGGGTTGGGTAAAGTCAGTTATTAAACCTGACTATTTGAAGTCCTTTTATGGTGCGACAATACAATATCCTGACATTGCGGGTAAGTATTATTTTGAGATATTTGCACAATAATTTTAGGTATGTTAGAAACTAAATAGTTGGCGAATAGAATTGAAACCAACTAATAGGTAATTCTTATCAGAAACGATAATGAAACCTCACTTTATGTGGGGTATTTTTATTAAAGGAGGAAAATATGGCATTTGATCCAACCTTCGGGTTATTTGGAACAGTTACAAGGGCATTAAAATTGCCTGAATATGGAGTGTCGGAAAAGTTAGGTGGTAAAACAGGAAGTGTGGAAAGAGCTATGCAAGATATGACTTCGTTTAGACCGCCAGAAGAAGAAAGGAAAAGAAATGATAATGACACCAGCAGGGGAACCAGCGGAACCGGGGGAACCGGGGGAACCAGTAATTATACAAACCTGTATAAGCCTGTAAGCAACAAGAAAAAGAAAACAGAAAGTGCTGGAGACCTTGCAAGAAGGTTAGAAAAAGAAAGGAAAAGACAAGAAGCAGAAGAAAGGAAAAGAGTACTAAAGCAAGTACGAAAGTCCTATGATCCTTTCTTTCAAGAACTTTCAAGGCAAGAAGCAGAAATACCAAACATTGAACAGCGATATCTAAACACAATGAACACTGCATATCAGAATCAGGCTGGTGTTATAGGTAGAGGACAACAGGCAGGACTTGAGCAAGCGGTGGCTTCACAAGGACAAATAAAACAAAACCAAGCCACATCGTTAAGGGATTTAGCCTTAAACTTGTCAAGTGCGGTAAATGCATTTGGTCAAAGACTTGGTCAAGCAGGAGCAGGAGATAGTTCAGCAGCCAATATGGCAAATTATGCATATTCTAAAATTGCTAACAGAAACACAGCAGATGTTATGAATCAAGTTAGACAGCAACTTGCCGATGTTGAAACAGTTAAACAGAATATCGTCAGGGATGCACAGGATAAACTAAGTGCATTGGAAACTTGGAAAGCAAATCAAACAAACGTTATAGCAGGATATGTCAATTCGCTTAGGGACTATATAAATCAGGCAAGAACACAGGGAAGAATGGCACTTGGGGAAAATGAAGTAAGTATGATAAGGGAAGGTTTTGCAAGGGCGCAAGAAAGAATGCAACAGATCAATGATCTGGCTGTAACAAGCGCATATGAAATTGAACAGAATGCGGCGGCAGCGTTAGCAGAACAGCAAGCATTTAGCGACCAGTTGGCAGCAACGGGTAATGTTCAAGTAGATCCAATTACAGGGCTTCCAATAGATACAGGTTCAATATCAGGCAGTGAGTCTTCGTTATTAGTACCTTACGGTACAGAAGAAGAAAAAGAAAAAAGTCTAAGCGACTTACTATACAGTTCAGGCGGCTATTAAGTTTAATAAGGAGCTAAATGAGTCTGCGTTCGTTAATAACAAACAGGGCGTCTGATAACTTAGACGAATTGAAGAAAAACTTAAACCCTTTACATTATGGTGGGTATGTTAACCGAAAGATAATAGCACCGCTGGAAAAGTTTCAACTAAAAGCACAGAAAAAAGCAAAACAGCCTGCTAATTTAACACCTACACAGATAAAGGCTTTAACTGATGTTGGATATGTGAGTCAGAAGTGGGCAGAGGGGGCAGCGGAAACACTTCCTGTTGTTGGTCGTAAGTTTATTGCACCAGCAATGTCTGACCCCAATTCGTTCTTTAACAAAGAACTGATGAGCGGAATGCCTTTGCCCACACAACCTGCAACTAAAGCAGGACAGGTATTCGGTGAGATAGCAAACATAGCACCTGCGGCGATAGTAACAGGAAAAGGACTACCACAGAAAGCTGCCTTTTCTAAAGGTGCTTTATCTAAACTACCTGTGCCTGCACAAGTTCTATTATCAAAAGGTGTACCAACCGCTGCGGTAGGTGGAACATTAAACAAAGCATTTGGCGGTAGTCTTTATGAGGGAGCAAAAGCAGGATTAAAAAGCACACCTGTAATATCTGCTATAGGTCAGTATACTAATCCTGTTATAGAAAAAGTTACAGGCGGTGCTTATAGAAATGTTACCAATCCCCTTACAAGACAGGTTGTATCAAGGGGTACAACAGGGCTTCTAAATGTATTAGAAGGTGTTCCAATGGACATCGGTCTTGGACAAAAAACCACTAAAGAAAGTATGGCGTTGGACTTTTTATCAGGTGTAATTTTATCAACGCCAGCAAATAAGGAATTGAAACTTAACCTAAAACTTGCACTTAAGAATATGGACGAAGTCCAGTTCAATAAAGTGATAAAGGAAGCTAAACAACAAGGGGTAGTTGTAAATGAAAATGCAGTTAAACAAGTAAGAAACTACATCAAAGATACAACAGAACAGATAAAAGCCAGTCCAGAACTGGGGGGTATAAGACCTAAAGAATATATTACCAAAGCAGGAAAAAATATCCCAGAATCAAAGCAAATGGAAGTATTATCCAGAACAGGAAGGGGTTTTTCACCCGTTCCCGAAGTTCCGCAAAAACTCCCACAGTTATCACAAGAACCCCAAATGCAATATAAAGATACAACACAATCATATGAGGATATTATAGCACAAAATAAAAAAATGATAGGTTCAACAATTGAAAAGCCGACCAAGTCAGTAAAGGAAACGTTTGATACTGCGTTTGGGTGTCTTTTCAAAAGCTTCGGGCTGTAATTCAATTTTGGCAATACGGCTGAAAACAGGCAACAGCATATTGAGTCTCATACGGTTTTCTTCCATTAATTGTGCCAGGTGCATTGAATCCAGCGATTCCTGGGACACCCGGTCATAATCGGGAAATACCAGGGCTACCAGTTTTTTATCGCGCTCCACAACAATGGATTCCACCACGTAGGGCTGGTTGTTCAACTTGTCTTCGATCTCCTCGGGATAGATATTCTGGCCGCTTGCCCCAATAATCAGGCTCTTGCTGCGACCCTTGATAAACACATTATTGTCCTTATCCATAAGCCCAAGATCACCGGTACGCAACCATCCGTCTTTGGTGAAGGCAGCTGCCGTTGCCTCGGGATTTTTGTAATAACCTATCATAACGTTGTCTCCCCGGGCCTGGATTTCTCCTACAATGGTACGTGGATCCTCAGAATCAATTCTGAGCGACATCCGTTGTACGGGTTTTCCGCAGGAACCTTTGACAAATCTGGCCGTATCTTCATAGGAAAGCAGCGGCCCGCATTCGGTCATTCCGTAACCTACGGTATAAGGCAGTTTCACGGCTTTCATCAGATCTTCCACTTCCTCGTTGATGGCCGCCCCTCCAATTATGATGGTACGAATATTGCCGCCAAAGGCATGCAATAGTTTTTTGCGGACCTGTTTGTATATCACAGAAGCCAGCCCGGGTACTTTCATGATGGATTTGATAATTGGTTTCTGGATGGTGGGAAAAACCGAACTCTTGAAGATTTTTTCTATCACAAGGGGTACGGTAATCATCATATAGGGCTTGACCGTTGCCAGGGCATCCAGCAGCACCTTGGGAGAAGGTACTTTTCCCAGGAAAAAGACCTGAGTTCCTCCGGCCAGCTGGTAAAGGTATTCAAAGGCCATTCCATACATATGGGCCATCGGCAGCATGGAAACCAGCGTGTCACCGGGACCGTTTGGCATTTCACTTTGTCCGAACTGGATATTGGAACTGATATTTCTGTAGGTCAGCATGACTCCTTTAGGGGCACTGGTGGTGCCTGAAGTGTAGTTGATCAGCGCCAGATCATCAAAATTGTCGGTTGGATAACTGACCTGTTCGGGCCCAAATCCGCCGGGATATTTTTCTTTGAACAGGACCTCTATCGAGGCATGGGCCTGAGTCACGGCAGGATCTTTGGAATAAAGGAGTTCATACCCTTCCAGACAAATTACAAGTTTAAGATGTGGCATCTTAGCTATATCGATCTTCTCCCAGATATCCCGGCTCACAAAAAAGACACAGGACTCTGAATGATCTGTCAGTGTCATGACGCTTTCGGGCAGGAAATCGTTAAGCAACGGCACAGCGACTGCTTCATAAGCAGTAACTGCCAGAAACGATATGCCCCATTCTGCACTGTTGGGTCCGCACAGCGCTACTTTGTCCCCTTTTTTCAATCCCAGCTTTTCAAACAGGATATGGTGCCGGGCAACATGTTGGGCTATCTCGCCATACGTATAGGAGTTCTTCTTGTAATTGGTCAGACCGGGCATGTTCCATGTCGTGACAATACTGTTTTGGATATATTCCAGATAATGAGTTTTCATAACCAGTTTTTTTAATACTGGTTAAAAATACGTATTTTTTTGAAATAATCCTTTTTCCTAACAGGTATTTCAGACGTTCTTCAGAATCAGTGCCGTTCCCATTCCGCCTCCTATGCACAAAGAAGCAAGTCCGTAGCGGGCTTTTCTGCGCTTCATTTCATAGAGCAGGGAAACTGTTATGCGGTTCCCGGATGCGCCTATGGGATGCCCCAGGGCTATGGCTCCCCCGTTTACATTGCAATGTGTGTCAAGCCATTCACGGTCCACACCTTGCTGTTGTTGCAGCTCAAGCATAACGCCAAGGGATTGGGCGGCAAAAGCCTCGTTTAGTTCTACAAGGTCCATCTGATCCAGTGTCATCCGGGCCCTTTTGAGCACCTTGTCAATAGCCGGTACGGGGCCCATACCCATATAAGCCGGATCAACACCTGCCTGTGCCGTAGCCACGATTTCTGCCAGCGGAACCAGGCCATGGTCCTTAATTGCCTTTTCCGAGGCAAGCAATACAAACGAAGCCCCGTCATTGATCCCCGAGGCATTTGCAGCCGTGACTGTTCCGTCTTTTTTGAAAGCGGGACGCAGGTTAGCCATCTTTTCCAGTGTTGTGGCCCTGTTGGGGAATTCATCCGTATCAAAAACAAGAGTTTCTTTCTTGCTGACAATTTCAACGGGAACTATCTCGTCCCTGAACTTTCCGGCATCTATGGCCCGTATGGCCTTCTGCTGCGATTGGAAAGAAAAGGCATCCTGCTGCTCACGTGTGATGTTGTATCTTTCTGCAATGTTCTCTGCGGTCACGCCCATATGATAATTGCCAAATGCATCGGTCAGACCGTCACATACCATATGGTCAACGGCTTTGAAATCTCCCATCTTGATTCCTTCCCTGATTCCCTGCATTACAAATCCGGATGCAGACATGTTTTCAACCCCTCCGGCCAGCACAACCGATGCCTGCCCTGCAAGTATGGAATTGCATCCGTTCATTATGGATTTCATACCGCTGCCACAGATCATATTGACACTGTATGCCGGAACATGGTGTGGAATCCCTGCCTTGACAGAAGCCTGCCGAGCAATTCCCTGTTTTTGTCCTGCCATGAGGATGTTCCCAACAATGACTTCATCTATTACAGATGGGTCCAGTTTTGTTTCTTCCAGTATATTTCGGATTACTTTGGCTGCCATATCGGCAGGGTTGATACCGCTTAATGACCCCATCATTTTTCCGATGGCTGTGCGTTTTGCTGCTACAATGAATACTTTTTCCATAAATCTGGTTTGATAATGATTACATGTTTTTCAGGTCTTTAGGAATGATCAGCCGGCAACCGGTAGCCTTCTGCACTTCCTCCAGTGTGAACTCGCTATTGATCTCCCTGAGGACCAAACCTTCCGGAGTCACATCCATAACGCCCATTTCCGTAATGATACGATCAACCTGGCCGGCAGCCGTGAGAGGCAGTGTACAGTTTTCTAGAATCTTATGCTCCCCTTTTGCTGTATGTTCCATGGTCACGATCACCTTTTTCGCTCCGGTTATCAGGTCCATGGCTCCTCCGATGCCCGGTGTCTTTATCCCGGGTATCGACCAATTGGCGATGTTCCCTTTTTCATCCACCTGCAGTGAACCCAGTATGGTAATGTCGACATGCCCGCCACGGATGATCGCAAAGGAAAGGGAAGAATCAAAACAGGAAGCTCCCGGTTGCAAGGTGATAGCTCCTCCACCGGCATCTATCAGATCAGGATTTTCCCTTCCGGGTTCCGGCGGATTTCCCATACCCAGGCACCCGTTCTCTGATTGGATGATCACTTTCACTTTTGGCGACAGGTATTTCAAGACCTGTGTGGGCAATCCAATGCCCAGGTTTACAACGTCTCCGTCTTTCAATTCAAAGGATGCGCGACGTGCAATGGTTTCCCTGATTTGATTCTTGTCCATGATTTTCTGCTTTTATTATTCTTTTATTTTCTTTGTTTTCTGTTTACAAATTCCTGGACTACAAAAGAAGCCACATCATCGGCATAGGTGTTGACTCCAAAGCCGGCATCAAAGCCCAGCTCCTTGGCCAGTTCATGAGAGATCCTGGGTCCTCCGCATACTAAAATCATGCGTTCCCTTATCCCTTCGGCCTCTGCCATTTCTATGAGTTCCGTACAGTTTTTTATATGAATGTCTTTCTGGGTGACTGTCTGTGATACCAGCACGGCATCTGCCTCAAGCTGGATCGCCTTAGCAATGAGCTCTTCGTTAGAAACCTGTGAACCAAGGTTATGTGCTTCTATCATTGCGTACCGTTCCAAACCATAATGGCCAGCATATCCTTTCATGTTCATGATGGCATCTATTCCCACGGTATGGGCATCCGTTCCGGTGCTGGCTCCCACCATGACCAGTTTACGCCCTATGTGTTCCCTGATGTATTCATCCACCTGGTACATATCCATGACCCTGCTATCCACCTTAGGTACGCGGATGGTAGTATAATTAACTGTATGACGGAGACTTCCGTAACAGTTGAAGAAGGTGAAACCCGGGGTCAGTTCCTTGGAAAACACCACCTGGGGGTTATCCATTCCCATACTGCGGATCAATTGTTTGGCCGCCTCTATCGCTTCCGGCCCAGCTGGTACAGGTAATGTGAAACTTAGCTGGACCTTGCCATCGTTCATGGTATCTCCATAGGGTTTCACCCTCTTGAAATCCAGAGTCTTATCAAAATCCTGCATTTCTGTTAAATACAAACCTCCGCTCATGATTATCTTTTTCCTTTTAGCAATTCAATAAATGGATTCACATAACCCGAAGATTTCCGGGTCACCCCGTCAAGTCCTTTCCCCCCTTCCCTGGGTCTTCTTACTCCGGCAAAGATGCCTTTTTCCAAAGCGGTAAAGAGTCCTTCTTCCTTCACGTTTTCAAGCAATTGATAAGCATTGTCCAACACGTCCCCTGCACGCCGGCGTATGATGCCCCCTTGTGCGAATTCGACTTCTTTTCCTATGTCCTTGAAACTTTTGAATATATACCTGGCGTTCTCAATGGCCAGGTACCTGTCACTCATGAATGGAGTGTGGATGGCCTCTGTGGGCATTCCCAGGAGCTGAATACCCTGTCCGGTCCAGATGCCGGCCATGTTGAACAGGGCGTCCTGGATATGTCCTTTGAATATGTTGCCGGTCATGAATTTTGTTGGCGGCATGTATTTCAGGGGTGCCCGTGGAAATATTTCCCGGGTCATTTGTGCCTGAGCCAGTTCATAAAGGAAGGCATTTTCCAGCTCGGGATCCATTTCAAAGGCATGTCCCAGGCCCATCTGTTCTTCCGGGATCCCTGCTATCAGCGCCAGTTGCTCATTGATGAAATCCGAGGCAAGGACCGTATGTGCTTCTTCAAACGCATCGGCTGTCGTTAGGTAATTGTCCTCTCCGGTATTGATTATCACCCCTGCAAATCCATTGATTATCCGGGAAAAATACTGGTCCACCAATGTCCTTTGCATGTTGATGTCACGGAAAAGAATGCCGTATAGCGCATCGTTCAGCATCACATCCAGTCCTTCAAAGGCTCCCATGACGGCAATCTCGGGCATACACAAACCAGAGCAGTAATTGCACAACCTGACATAACGGCCCGTTTCCGGAATGACCTCGTCCAGCGCCTTGCGCATGATACGGAAATTCTCCTGGGTGGCATAGGTTCCGCCAAAACCTTCGGTAGTGGGCCCATAAGGGACGTAATCAAGAAGAGACTGGCCTGTGGTGCGGATAACCGCCACAACGTCGGCTCCCTGGCGGGCAGCGGCCTGTGCCTGGATGGCATCTTCATAGATATTCCCGGTGGCTACGATCACATAAAGATAAGGACGGGCTCCTTCCCCGTGCTTTTTTATGGCTTCTTCCCTGGCCAGCCTCTTGTTCCTTATCCTTGCAATACTTTGCTCTATGTACGGATTGAGAGCCTCGGAAACGTTCACGTTCTTGCTGGTATCCAGGAGTGAAAAATCGAATTTTCCCCTGGCAATCGATTCGGCTGTCTGCAGTGGAGTCTTGCCCGTTACGGCAATGGCATTGCCCAGGAAACGGAGCACCCCCTCGCCCAACATTCCCTTTTCCCGGACCGCATCCACCACGATGTTGGGTAAAGGTACTCCATCGCTGTCAACACCGTCAATTCCCATCAACCGGCACAGCGTCCTTTCTACTGCCACCGTGGTGTAATTTTCCACAAAGTGTTGTACCTGGGCGGCTATTTCAGCAGCAAGACTCCGGGCACCTTTTACTTTGGCAAAATCAAGACCTAATTTCGATTCTCTCATTTTTCTTTGTTTTTCACATATTGTTGTGCAGATCGTATAAAAGTCTCATCCACGCCCAGCAGACGCGCTATGTGCAATGCTTCCATAGGTACTGAATCGCCTTTTTCCTCAATCAGGCTGTAATTCATATGTTCATTCATCATCAACGGGTCCAGGCGGCCTTTTACCTGTTTGCTGTCAAAGCCGCTTACGCGCAATTTACGGCAGGACAGGCCCAGGTCCCCGTAATGGGTACTGATAAGGGACATGGTATGGTAACGGTCCAGAAATTCAACCAGGGCACACAAAATGGCAGCTCCTTCGGCAGGGTTGGTGGTCCTGGCGGGTTCATCGGCTAAAACAAGCACTTTTGTTCCTTTTCTCACTTTAGCCATTATCCGGTCCAATTCGAGCATTTCTGCCGCAAATGATGATAATCCCCGGTATTGGTCCTGTTTGTCGCCTATGACAAGAAAAACTTCCTTTACAAGGGGAATTGATGCATTCCGGGCTGGTACAAAGAAAGAAAACTGCGTGAGTGCCTGCAGCAAGGCCAGAGTCTTTAAAACCACCGTCTTGCCGGACATGTTAGCGCCGGTCAGAAGGCAGGGGCCGCTGCAGAGCATTATGGATACGGGTTGAAAGTTTTTATTGACCGGTTCCAGTGTATCTGCTATGACAGGGTTCACCATGCCCTCTATGCTTAAGACACAGGGAGCAGAGGCAGGCACTATCTGTGGTCTGACCATGTTGTAGCGTTTTGCCAGGGTGGCTTTGGCAAACCATATCTCCAGGCGGGCTATACGGTCAAAATTCTCCTGCATCACATCATGCATCAGATGCAAGGCATGGGAGAGCTTCTGCCTGACCAGCAGCTCTTCCTCAGTAATCAGATCGCAAAGGGCGTTCCACTTGTCCGGCTCCTTCTCCGGATCGATGGAAGCAGCAAGTTTACGGGCGTCTGACAAGGACTGGCTGTAGGAATCGTACAGATGGAACGATACGGTTCCGCTCCCGCCGGGATCCAGCAGCTCAAATGCCTCCTGAAGGGACTGCAGGGTTTCATATGGAAAACCAAGTGTGTTGCAAAGTATGCTGAAATCCCTGCACAACGCTGAGAAATACTTGACTTCAAACAACTCCACCTCGTCAAGCACACGTAGTTCGCGCAGGGCATCCAGGGTTGCCCTGATATCATGAACCTGTGTGAAGAGATGGCGTAGCTGCATCACACCAGTCATGGCAGAGCGGTCTTTCACTATATCAAGCGCCTTCTGTAATATATCGAAGTGTAATGCAAGAACATTTTCATGGGTGCAAAACGACTCCCGCATCAGGTAACGGCGAACACGCGAGCCGGATAGTTCCATTCTATCAGTCAGGTACTTAAGGCCTTCAATTCGTTCCGAAAAATGCGCAAAAGTCATGTTTCAATCTTTTTTATATCGTAAACGGGCACCCCAATTGCCTGCTGTATCCTGTCAACAAGATCCTCAGAATGAAACCGGTATCCTTCAGGGGAGACAGGATTCACGCAGACAGCCAGCAAATGGGTAGTGAAAAGCTGGAAGATCCGCCCTCCTTTCCGGAGAAACGTGTAATAAACACGCGGTTCTGCAAAAATCCGGGAAAAATCCCTGATATACAATTCTATGCTGCTTACATCCTTTTTTTCTCCCAGGGCTTTCAGCAGCAAATTGCTTACTACCCCCGGAACATACAGCCTGTTACCGCACTTTTCAATCACCTGTCTGATCTGCTCCGGAAGCAAAGCCTGTCCCACATCCGGATTGGTCACTTCTCCCCCGGGAGTAATTCCCCTTATCCCGTTGGTGACATGTGCCAGTTTGTGTACTATGTCCAGGGGTGCGGCAGGCAGGCATATGGTATCATACACATAACGTGTCCTTTCTGCAAGGGCTTTCATATCATGCGAATAAGCCGCTCCTGTGGCCAAAACCATTGACCCGGTTACAACGGGGGATGCCGGGCTCAGACGTGATATGGCCCCGTCGACAAGACACACATCAACAGGGAATCTTTCAGGCATCTTCCTGACCCATTCCTGCAGGGAACCAGTGTCGGAAGGACCTGCCAGGATCATTTTCCCCCTTTCCAGCGCCCTGGCTGTGACCATCTTGCCCAATACAGTCTGGAATTCTTCCACCTGGCAGATCTCTGCCGTAAAGCGTTTGTTCAGGTAATAGGAAGCAGCGGTAGTGAAGTACATACCCTTTTCCAGGCATATTTCAGGCTTGGCCGTATTAGTGACCTGGTCGATCCTCTCTCCATCAACACCTATGGATGTGACAGCCACCACTTTCTGCATTTCAGATAACCGTCTCAATACATACCTGAGACATTCTGTCTTTCCGGTATTTTTCCCCAAACCCACGACCGAAAGGCTGCCGTAACGGACTATCTGATCTACAAAAGGCATTTAATCATTTCTTGTGATTTCGTTCTTTTCTTGCAAGATTAGACGGTTCAAGGGATAGCTTCTGACCTTGCAGTATACCCGAGACCCCTTCCAGGCTCTCTTTTTCCCTGCATTTAATGCAATCGCAATAGTTCTTATAGTCAGATGGTTCTGTGTATGTAGTGATAACACCCTCGTAATTGCGCAGCACCATACGACCCGGAGCATGACTGATCACATACGTTGGCATTACCGGGATCTTTCCTCCTCCTCCCGGAGCATCCACCACAAAAGTCGGAACCGCATAGCCGGAAGTATGTCCGCGTAATCCCTCAATTATCTCTATCCCCTTGGAAACCGGGGTTCTGAAATGTTCCAGACCCATGGACAAGTCACACTGGTAAATATAGTAAGGACGGACACGGATGAGTACCAGCTTGTGAACCAGTTCTTTCATAATATGAACGCAATCATTCACTCCACGCAGCAAGACACTCTGGTTCCCAACTGGTATACCGGCATCTGCCATCATCTCGCAGGCAGCCCTGGATTTTTCGGTTATCTCGTTGGGATGGTTGAAATGCGTATTGATCCAAATAGGATGGTATTTGCGGAGCATTGCCATCAGCTCCGGAGTGATCCTTTGCGGGCAAACGACCGGTGTTCGTGTGCCAATCCGAATGATCTCCACATGCGGGATCTCCCTTAAGCGGGCAATGATAGATTCAAGACGGCCATCGCTCATGGTCAGCGGATCCCCTCCGGAGAGCAGGACATCCCTTACCTGGGGTGTACGCGCAATATAATTGATGCACTCCTGGATCCTGTCACCGGATGCTTCGTGATCCTTCTGTCCGGCAAAGCGACGTCTTGTGCAATGACGGCAATACATGGAACACTGGTCGGTGACCAGGAACAGGACCCTGTCGGGATACCTGTGTGTCAGGCCGGGTACCGGTGAATCTTCGTCTTCATGCAGCGGATCCAGCAGGTCTGCAGGGGAACGGTATGTTTCCTTTTTTGTAGGAATGGCCTGCTTCCTTATGGGACAATCAGGATCATCAGGATCAATCAGGCTCAGGTAATAAGGCGTTATAGCCATGCGGAGCATTTTCAGGGACTCCTGGACACCTTCTTCCTCTTCCGGGGTCAGGCTGATATATTTCCTGAGCTGTTCAAGGTTGACTATACGGTTTCGGACCTGCCACTTCCAGTCATCCCATTCCTGGTCCGTAACATCGGGAAACAGCTGTTTTCTTCTTGATTCTTTCATTTGCGTAAAATTATGATGCGTAAAGTTCTGTAAAGATCTTGCGGAGCTTTTCACTTTCCCTGAGCAACTGCAGGGTGATCTCTGCGTGACCTTTCGTATAACCGTTTCCTACAATCATGGTGACATCGGAACCGACTCCTTCTGCCCCAAGCGCCGCTTTCGTGAAACTGGTCGCCATGGAGAAAAAGTAAACAATCCCGGTATCTTTGGTACAGAGGATGGAAGTCATCTCGGTATCGGGAATGTTCACATTGTTGATGGTTATATCACATAACTGCCCTTTTGTAAGCTCCTGGATCTTTTCCAGAACGGCTACCGGCTGCGTGGCATCGGCTGAAAACACGTGATCGCAAAAACCCAGGTCCTGCATACGTTTGGTAGAGCGTTCACTGTGGCAGAGGCCAATCACTTTACCCGTAACCCCTGCCCTTTTCCTGGCTTCATAGCTGCATAGCATGCCCGATTTCCCGCCTGCCCCTATAATGAGCACTGTATCACCAGGCTTCACCAGTTTGGCTGTCTGCGCAGGAGCTCCTGCCACATCAAGGGCAGAAAGCGCAAGTGTCTCGGGCATATCATCCGGTATCTTGGCATATATGCCGCTCTCGAAAAGAATGGCTTTCCCGTCGATATCCACCTGATCTATGTCGGGACGGATGTCTTTTATCTTATCAATACGGAGCGGGGTAAGGGAAAGAGAAACCAATGTGGCGATCTTATCCCCCACTTTCAGGTCGATTTTACCCTCCAGCGCTTCTCCGATTTTCTCCACCACTCCCAGCAACATTCCCCCCGATCCGGTTACCGGATTCCTGTGCTTGCCTTGTTTGGCAACAATATCGAGCATGATCCGGGCAATTTCGGCCTTGTCGCCTCCGGCCTGCTCCTCAATTTGGGTAAAACTTGCCGAGTCAACATTAAGGGTCCTGACATCTATCAGGATCTCATTGTCGTAGATCTCGTCCATATTGTTGTCCAGCTTGTTTGCCGGCTGTGGAAGGACGCCTTTGGGCTCAATTACCCTGTGGAGACCATATTTGTTTCCTTTTTTCATAGATATGATGGTGATAAATTAATGATATTCTTAGCTCATTTTCTTTTTGGCAGGCCAAGAATCTGACGTGCTTCAGATGGTGTTGCGATTTCCCTTCCCAGTTCCACGGCCATACGTACGACCTTGGCCACCAGCTCCCCGTTGGATTTGGCCAGAACGCCTTTGGACAGGAAAACGTTATCCTCAAAACCCACCCTTACGTGGCCCCCGTCAATGATGGCAGCCGCTGCCAGGGGCATTTCAAAGCGACCCAGCCCGGCTACCGTGTATGTGGCGTCTGAAGGTATGCTTCCGCGCAGGAATAAAAAGTCTCTTAGGGAACCGCCTATTCCCCCGTTGACTCCCATGACAAAGTCAAAATGCATGGGGCTCAGGATATAGCCCTTTTTGTGAAGACGCAGTGCCATTTCAATCATGCTCTTGTCAAATACTTCCAGCTCGGGTTTGATCCCCCGCTCAATCATGCGTTGACCGAAGTACTTGATCGTATTTTCTGTGTTTTGAAAAATCTCATCCCCGCCGAAATTGAGCGTTCCGCAATCCAGTGTTGCCATTTCAGGGTTCAGTTCAGTGGCCTGCAACCGTTCATCATTGGTCATGCCCACTGCTCCTCCCGTGGAAGGCTGGATGATCACTCCGGGACATGCTTTTGCAATGGCCTCCATCACCACACGAAAACGTTCCTTGTCCTGAGTGGGCGTACCGTCATCGTAACGGACGTGCAGATGGATCATGCTCGCACCGGCCTGGTAGGCCGTAAGGGCTTCCCGGACGCATTCCTCGACAGTGTATGGGACTGCGGGATTGTGTTCCTTTAGGACTTCGGCGCCACATATTGCGGCGGTAATGATCAATTTTTCCATGACAGGTCGATATTTTGCTAGATGTATTTTTTCAGCTCAGCGAATGATTCTGCAACCATGTCCGCTGCGTAAATAATGTCTTCATCGGTATGACGGTATGCTACATATCCGTGGTGGTAAGGCTGCAGGAATACACCGCGCCTGATAAGTTCCGTATAGAAGCCGGGACGGAGTTTCTTGTACAGGTTGTCGGCATCCTTTTTAAATGTGATGAAGGGCATCAGGGGTATCCCGGACACTTCCACATCATAAGGCACATCCCTGACGATCTCTTGTAGCCGCTTACCGAACAACTCTCCCTTTGCTTTCACTTTATCCAGGATGTTATCCCTTTCAAGGATCTCTATTGTCTTGAGGGCTGCCACCTGTTCCAGGCTGTTAGGAAAGAATGTGGATGAAAGGAACACCTTATCTGCCAGCACTTTCATGTACTTTTCCTTTCCAACGACAGCTCCAATGGGATATCCGTTTGCCATGGCCTTGCCAAAGACTGAAAGGTCGGGGGTGACACCGAACAATTTCTGGGCGCCACCCAGATCATAGCGGAAACCGCTACGGATTTCGTCAAACACAAGCACGGTGCCGTATTTGTCGGCCAGCGCACGCACGCCCTCCAGAAAACCGGGTTTGGGCATTTGAACCTTCTCGGCCATAGGGTGCCCAACCGGTGTGATGATGATAGCGGCCGTTTCGTCTCCATGCTGCTTCATCAGATCCTCCAGCTCGTCCAGCTCGTTGTAATGGAATTCATAGACATCTTCCCATAGTTTCCTGGGTATACCTCCCTTGACTTCCACACACCAGTCGTGCCAGCCATGATAACCACAGCGGATCACCTTTACTCTTTCCGTGCTTGCCCGTGCAACCCTGATGGCAACCGATGTTGCGTCCGATCCGGTTTTCACAAAAGATGCCATCTCGGCCGAAGGTATCAGTTCAATGAGCTTTTCTGCCAATTTGTTTTGTATAGGTTGTGTGAGGGAAAAACAGAAACCTTTGTTCTGTATTTGCTCAATAACTGCATTGTCTATCTCTTCTTCACGGTGTCCTATAATAATGGGACCATAGGCACAAAGCATGTCTATGTATTCGTTTCCGTCAACGTCGGTAACCCTTCCTCCTTTTGCATGATCGAAATATATGGGATATTCACCAGGCACGAAGTTATAAGGACGACGGATTCCGGCTATAGCACCGGGAATGATCTTTAGGGCTTTCTGATACATATTATCGGAAATCTCCAGCTTCAGTTTTTTTGACATGATGATCTGATTTATATGTTATGATTATTTACCTACGATATAGTTCACAAATATGGATTGTGTATGCACATTTTCAGGCAGGATATCTCCTGTTTTGACAATTTCCTTGGGGTCTGCAATTACAAGATCGGCAGCCATGGCCATCATTACATTGAAATTCCTTGAAGTGCCTCTGAAATAAAGGTTTCCCTCTTCATCGGCCATGCTGGCGCCTATGAGGGCTATGTCGGCCTTAAGGGGTTTTTCCAGCAGGTAATCTTTCCCATCCACGTTGATTATGTCTTTTCCTTCTGCCACTATGGTACCAAGTCCTGTAGGGGTAAGAATCCCTCCCAGCCCTGCACCTGCGCAGCGTATCTGTTCAATAAGCGTTCCCTGTGGCACAAAAATGACCTGCAGTTCACCGGAATGGTATTGTTCCCCGGTAGCAGGATTTGTTCCTATATGGCTGGTTATGACCTTTGATACCCTGTGTCGGGCTATCAGTTTTCCCGGACCCTTGTCTGGAAATCCTGTGTCGTTGGTAATGATAGTCAGGTCTTTAACGTCTGTTTCCAGGAGAGCGTCCAGTATGCGCTGAGGACTGCCCAAACCAAGAAAACCGCCAACCATGATGGTCATGCCGGATTTTATGAAAGATACAGCTTCCTGCAAGGAAATTTGTTTGCTCATAACAGATTGAAAAATTAAAATTGAATCGGCAAATATAACGATAAATTACGAATTTCTTGACAAAAATGTCTTATTTTTGTAAGCAAAACCTCCATAATGATAATAACTGTCGAGAACTTTCTTCTGATAGGATCCTTATTACTATTCTTTAGTTTACTGGCGGGAAAAACCGGCTACAGATTCGGGGTCCCCACCCTTTTATTGTTCCTGGTAGTGGGAATGATATTTGGAAGTGAGGGCCTGGGACTCCAGTTTTCCAATCCGAAAACTGCACAGTTCATAGGCGTTGTGGCATTGAGTATCATTCTGTTTTCGGGAGGTATGGATACCAAATACCAGGAGATCAAACCCATAGCAAGACAAGGAATCATTCTTGCCACTTTTGGAGTGTTGCTCACAGCCATCCTGACCAGTTTGTTCATTTACGGACTTACGTTACTCATCCCGGGCTTCAACCTGTCATTTCCAGTATGTCTGCTTCTGGGAAGCATCATGTCCTCTACCGATTCCGCCTCGGTATTTGCCATATTGAGGTCAAAAGGACTGAAACTCAAACACAACCTCAGGCCTCTTCTTGAACTGGAAAGCGGGAGCAACGATCCCATGGCCTATATGCTTACCATCACTATGATCCAGGTGATCATGACCACGGAAGGTCTCAGGATCTGGCAAGTTGTATTGTTGTTTTTCTACCAGATGATCACAGGAGGTCTTGCAGGCTACCTGCTGGGGAAGCTATGTGCTTACCTGATGAGAAAATTCAACATCGGAAACGACTCCCTCTACCCCATTCTAATACTGGCCTTCTGTTTCTTTATCTTTGCCTTTGCAGACCTGATAAAGGGAAACGGCTTCCTTGCCGTTTACATAGGAGGACTTGTGATTGGCAATTCGCGTTTCCTGCAGAAGAGAAACGTCATGAACTTCTTTGACGGTCTATCCTGGCTCTCTCAGATCATCATGTTCCTGGCCCTGGGATTGCTGGTCAATCCTTCAGAACTTTGGCCCATAGCAGGTGTGGGTTTGCTAATTGGTATCTTCATGATCGTGCTGGCCCGCCCCATTGCCGTTTTGTTATCGCTTTTCCCGTTTCGCATGATGACTACCAACTCAAGGATTTTTACAAGCTGGGTAGGACTCAGGGGCGCAGTGCCCATAATTTTCGCCACTTATCCACTGGTAAGCGGGATTGCCGAGGCAAGCATCCTTTTCAACATAGTCTTTTTCATAACCATACTTTCCCTTCTGGTCCAGGGTACTTCCATACCCTGGATTGCTAAAAAACTTCATGTATCCATCCCGCAGAAAATCGCCCGCAGATCCGAGTTCGAAATGGAGTTTTCCGAGGACATAAAATCTGCCATGAGCGAGGTTGTCGTCACCCAGGAAAGCCTGCGTTTCGGGAGCAGGATGACGGACATTCCGCTACCCGACAAAACCCTGGTTGTAATGGTTAAAAGAGGTGATTCTTTTTTCATTCCCAGGGGTGGAACAGAGATTCATATCGGGGATAAACTGCTCATTATTTCAGATGATGAGAAGGCATTAAGGGAAACATACGGAAAACTAGGTATGGATTCAGATATCTGATATATATAACAAATATGTTATATAGTATAACACGTTTGTTATATGTCGCCTTATTTATTTGATATTCTGTGTTCTGGATTAAATAGCACACTCGAGTCTCCATAACTAAGAAAACGGTAGTTTCCGGCCAGTGCATGGTCATAGATCACCCTCCAATCCTCCCCTGTCAGGGCTGCCACCAGCAAGAGCAAAGTAGAGTTCGGCTGGTGGTAATTTGTGATAAGAATATCGGTTGTCAGGAACCTGTAGGAAGGAGCAATTATTATCTGCGTTGATGCATCCAAAATATCTTTTTGCACCCTGTCCATATAGGCACGCAAATACCCCAGTGATTCCCTGTAAGGCATCCCGGAGGAAGTTACATACGGCTCCCACTGACCCACAAAAGAGGGTGTCTTGCCCCCTGCTGCCTGCAGCCCCAGGTAATAGAGGCTCTCCAGGCAACGGCATGAAGTGGTTCCAACAGAAACCACAGGTCCCCTGTGCGCGGTCAACTGCTCAAGGAACTCCCTGGTTACACTGAAGGGTTCACTATGCATGATGTGATCCCTGATGTAAGGTGTTTTTACCGGTCTGAAAGTACCTGAGCCCACATGTAAAGTCAATTCAGCTATTCCCATACCTCTTTTTTGGAGGTCGGAGAGTACTTTCTCCGAGAAATGAAGTCCTGCAGTAGGCGCAGCAACCGAACCCCTCTTCCGTGCATAAATAGTCTGGTAACGCTCCAGGTCCAACGCCTCCGATTCTCTTTTCAAATATGGGGGGAGGGGAACCCTTCCCGTAGCCTCAAGCAATGAAGAGAAAGGCATGTTTGCAGTCCAGCTGAAACGGACCAGATACCTGTCGGCTTCCTGACCGATAAGGCTTGCAGACAGTCCGAGTGCGGATAGTTTGGGATCGTTTTGCGGATTATAGAGAGGAAGGTTTCCGGTTTTCCATTTTTTTGCATTGCCAACAGCACAATACCACGTGCAGGAAGTGTGCTGGCTAAAGGCAAGGATATACTCCCTGGGAGAGGCGGGCTCAAGGCAGAATACTTCAATGACAGCTCCTGTTTCTTTCCGGAAAAACAAGCGCGCAGGAACTACTTTGGAATTATTGAATACCAGGAGGCTTTCTTGTGGTAAAAGAGAAGGAAGGTCAACAAAAACATGGTCAGAAACCCTCCCGTCACGGTAGAGGAGTAATTTTGAATCATGACGAACCGGAAGCGGATATTTTGCAATCTTGTTATCCGGCAATTCATAAGAATAGTCCTTTATGCGTACACCGGGGATAGGAATATGGAATGTTGTCATAAGTAACATCAAAGGTATGGTAAAATGAGTTGATTTTATATCTAAAGTTTTACTTTAACACATGTTTTACATTTGTAATTTACTTATGTAATTTCGTATAATACAAATGTCTCTTTTTTGGGTTTTTGTTTCTCTTTTTTCCTAAGATACGAAAAATACATTGGTTTACATATTTAAACACTTACAAATATACGTATTTAATATTTGATAACCAGTATTTTATAAGTTATATCTATATCTTTATGTGAACAACATATCGTGTCAACTGTGTTTTTTGACATGTTTTTAATTGAAATCAGATTAAATGATTGTTTATGTCACTGTTTACCAGTTATATATATTGATTATATAAAGTTCTGGTAGATGATATGACCTATGACTGCTAATCTTTATAAATTGATTGATTGTTAGTGGTTTGAAATATGTTTATGAAAATAAGTGTTTACAAATGTATTTTCTATAGTAGTTACAATTGTAAACTATATTTGTATTACATTTGTAAAAACTAAGTTTACAATTATGAGAACGCGTTTGCAACAATTTTTAACGGCAGAAAACATCTCTCCTTCGCGTTTTGCAGATCAGATCGGGATCCAGCGTTCCGGTTTGTCCCACATATTGGCTGGAAGAAATAAACCCGGATTTGACTTTATTGAGAAAATGCTGCTTACCTACCCGTCTCTCAACGCTGAATGGCTAATCACAGGAAAAGGAAAGATGTATAGAGAAACCAGGGAAAAAGAACCTGAACTCTTACCAGAAGAACCACCAATTCAGGAAACAAAAAACTTATTTGCAGACACTTACAACATATTACCTGAAGCAGGACATAAGCTGATTAAAGTGTTGTTGTTCTATGATGACAATACATTTACAGAGCATAATCCTGCCGATGCATCTCTATAAAGATTGCCCGGTGCAATTTATCCTGTATATTTGTTTCATAAACTAAAAACAAATGTATCGTATCATCAGGCCCCTATTATTCTTATTTCCTCCCGAGACTGCTCATAATCTGGCATTCAAGGCCTTGGCAATAGTAAAATACATTCCCCTGGGAACCAGGATTCTCCGGTCATTGTTCTCGTATAACTCCCCATCCCTGCAAAGACAGGTAATGGGAATTGATTTTCCGAATCCGGTGGGACTGGCTGCCGGTCTGGATAAAAAAGCAGAGGTATACAATGAAATGGGTGCTCTTGGTTTTGGTTTTGTCGAAATTGGCTCTGTCACGGTCGCTCCCCAGGAAGGAAATCCCAAACCTAGAAGTTTCCGCCTGGTAAAAGACAGGGCTTTAATAAACAGGATGGGAATAAACAACCCGGGAGTCAAGCAAATAGTGCGCAATATCCAGCAAAACAAGCCCCGTGTCATAATTGGCGGGAATATTACAAAAAACACTTCAACCCCCAATGATCAGGCATACAAGGACCTTGAAAAAGCCTTTGCCCAGATGTACGACTATGTGGATTATTTTGTCGTCAATGTAAGTTGTCCCAATGTCAAAGACCTGCGCAGCCTGCAGACGGTTGATAACCTAACGGGAATAACCAGGCACCTGACAGAGATCCGAAGGTACAGCGACGTATACCGCCCCATTCTGCTTAAGGTGTCCCCAGACCTGTCAACCGATGTGCTGGACCAGGTAATTGAATTGATCCTGCTATCGGGACTGGACGGCGTGGTGGCCTGTAACACAACAGTTTCCAGGGAAGGACTCATGACCGGAAAAGAAAAACTGGACGCTATCGGGGAAGGAGGCCTGAGCGGGGCTCCACTCAAGGAAAAAGTTCTGTCTGTGATCAGGTATATTCATGAAAAAACCGAAGGGAACCTGCCCATCATCGGGGTGGGAGGAATCATGACTCCACAGGATGCCAAAGATATGCTGGATGCGGGAGCTTCCCTTGTCCAGGTCTATACTGGTTTCATATATGAAGGCCCCTGTTTTGCGCGTAAAATACTGAAATATATTAGTTAGCAGTAATTACTTAAACTCTTGCTTTATGATAAAAAAAGGGCTTTTAATACTGTTCACACTTACGGTAATGGTAGTGCTGCTTGTTTCGTGCAACAACAAAAAGGATAACGCTATCCGTGTAATTGATGAATTGTTCACAGACATGTGGCCATCCGGTGAACCGGGGGGTGTTGTGCTTGTTTTGCATAAGAACAAGGTGGTTTTCACCAAAGGATATGGGCTGGCTACCATCGATCCGGAAACACCCGCTACACCTTCAGTCAATTTTTGCATAGCATCTGTATCCAAGCAATTTGCGGCTGTTGCCATACTGAAGCTGGCCCAGGAAGGTAAATTATCCCTGGATGATCCTGTCTCTCACTATTTTCCTCAGTTCAAGGCTCCCTTTTTCAGCGACATAAAACTGTCACAGCTTCTTTCCCACACTTCAGGGATTCCAGATGTCAGACCTCGTACCGACAGCCTTTACGTTTACCATTCCACGGATGTAGAATCATATTCCTACCTGGATACCCTGAGTTTTTTGAATTTTCCTCCCGGATCTTCCTACGAATACATGAATCCCACGTATCAGCTGTTGTATACGGTAATTGAAAAAGCCTCGGGGGTTCCCTTCGAGGAATACATGAGGGATGAAATATTCCTGCCTGCAGGCATGTCAAACACGCAATATTTTGAGTCCGGCAGGGATATCCCTTCAATGGCCCACGGGTATCGTTTCAATAGCGAAAAAGGGAATTGGGAAGAATACGACTACGGCGAAGCAAGTTTTTTTGCATCCAAGGCTGACGGGGCTCTTTATACGTCGGCAGAAGAGTTTGTCCTGTGGGAATACGCCCTGAGAAACAACACGATACTTGGACAGGAAATGACCCTTGAAGCCCACACTTCCCGCATTGCCACCGATATCCCTGATACCGGTTACGGTTACGGCTGGTTTATTTCCAGTATAAACGGAGCACCTAAGATCTTCCATACCGGGGACAACGGAGGTTTTAAGATCTATGCCGGCAGGTGTCCGCAGTCAGAAACCCTGCTGCTGATATTCTCGACCAGGGATTTTGAACGGGAAGAGACAGTGGAAAAGGTGGAAGGCATCCTGGCCGAAGCCGGCTGGTTATAAAAGCCGCAGGAAATTGCCCCCCATGATCTTTTCTATATCCGTCAAGGAATAACCCCTGGCATGCAATTCTTCCGTAATAACAGGCAGGCGTGAAATATCCTCCAGACCGGCCGGACAAACCTCTATGCCGTCAAAGTCAGAACCAATGCCTACATGATCCGGACCTACCAGGGAGACGACATGATCAATATGGTCGACCACCCTTTTATAGGATGGTCGGGGAAGTGCAAAAAGGGCTTTTTTTGCCTCCTGCATGCGTTTTTCGTTATCGGAGGGATTATCCTTGTATGCTTCCTCGGCTTCTTCATAGGCGTCCAGTAATGGGGCAACAGCCAGCGAAAAGGCCTTGTCAAGAAAAGGAGGGTTGAAGTTGATCTGGACCACCCCACCCTGTGCTGCAAGATCTTTAATCATCTGATCTGTAAGGTTTCTGGGCACATCACATAAAGCTCTGCAACAAGAATGGGTGGATACAACCGGACGGGTGGAGTACTTGAGAACATCATAAAAAGCATCATCAGAAATATGCGCGACATCCACCAGGATTCCCAGACGGTTCATCTCGGCAATCAATTCCCTGCCAAAAGGACTTACCCCGTTCCAGTGCTTTTCTTTGGTGGCACAACTGTCACATACTTCGTTGTTACCCGCATGTGTCAGGGTTATGTAGCGCACACCCATCCTGTGGAACAGGCGCAGTAAGGAAAGATCCTTGTGAATGGGACCGGCGTTTTCCATACCCAGGAAAATGGCTATCCTGCCCTGCTTTTTCAATTCCCTGGCCGTCCGGGCGTCTGTTGCCAGGGCCACTTTGTCGGGATGGCGTTCCAGCATGTCGTAAACAGAGGCAAGTGCTTCAAGTGCCTTGAAGGTACATTCGAACGGATCCCATTTATTGGATACATAAATAGCAAAGAAGGACGCGTCAACGCTTCCTTCTTTCATCCTTACAAGATCCACGTGGCCTGTTTCGGATCTGTAACCTATATCCAGGCCATGCCTCCTGAGCATTATGGGTGTATCGCAATGTGAATCCAGTACCAGTATTTTTTCATGGATCTCTTTGGCTGTCATATATAAGGATTTAATAAGATGTCATTTGGGCAGCGCCGCTGGTGTTAACGTTCCGCAGGGATACATTCTTGTTGTAATGCAGTTTGGTAGCTCCTGATATCTTCGGCTCAAGCGAGCCCAAAACCTTTACCTGGGCTTTTGCCACGCCGCTTAAAACGGCTTTCATAACTTCAACTTCGAATTCCTTTCCCTCAAAAGCCCCGGTCCCGCTTATATCAATCGAAGAACGTATGGCTTTACCCTGCATCCTGGCATTTCCGCTTCCACTTATTTCAATCTCGGCAAAGGTAATGGTTTTTCCCTCCAAACCGAAATAACCCTTGGAAGCCCCGCTTATTTCAAGGTCCAGCTGGTCTGTGATGCCATGAAGCTGAATCTCAGATACACCAGAGATCTCGATATCCAGGTTGTCGCATGTTATCTGCTTAAGTTCTGCATAGGTGACTCCGGACAGCTCTATCTTCATTACGCCGGTTGCAAAAGGATCCCTAACATACATCTTCGTCACGCCGCTCATTTCTATGCTCCTGAGTTCAGGGAGTGTCACTTCGCATTCAATATCCAGGCCCTTGTATTTACGCTGAACCTGTTTGGGAATACCTCCGTTGACAATCCCTATATGCAAGTTCCCGTCACGCACTTCTATGTCCAGGTACTGAAAAACATCATCATATGTTTCCACTGACAGGGAGTGAACAGGACTTTTAGCCACGTTAACCTTTACTACACCGGAAACTTCTATCCCCGAAAAAGCTCCTACCTGGAAATTCCTTTTTTCCAGGGACCCCTGCTGGGCCCATGTCATCGTGGAAAAAAGCGATATTATAATAATTGTAACTATTTTTTTCATAGCATTTTATTTTATTTATCTAAATTAATACTATATATCAATAAGTATTGATAGAAGAAGCTCCGCTGGATACCGACCGGGTAAATTTCGGATTGCCTTTTATGTGTACAGCAGATGCTCCGGTAGCAGATACACCGATCTCTTTAGTCACATGGACTTTTGCGGAAGAAGCTCCGGAACATTTAATATCCGTCTCTTTCGTTTCAAAGTCAAGGGCTTTCAGATGGCTTGCGCCCGAAACCGTCAGACTGGCGCTTGTTGAACTTCCATTCATCACAACCGTAGAGGCGCCTGACGCCTTCAATTCGATCTGATCAGTCTCCTGG
>ERZ1026800.723-NODE-723-length-25644-cov-3.517341_pt1 | contig 25644 bp, 19 predicted proteins | sample MGYA00520873_ERZ1026800 | MGnify/ENA primary metagenome ERZ1026800 (study PRJEB33270, sample SAMEA104284475) | anaerobic digester metagenome | biome: Anaerobic digester microbiome; feature: mesophilic sludge digester; material: Anaerobic digester biomass | place...
CTCCTCTTCCGCGGCGGCTCCGCAACCTTGATTTGGAAAAGGGAGAACACACGCCATGAATAAATTGACGCAATTCCTGATCGTTTTGGCCGGGACTTCTTTTTCCATCCAGGCCATGGCTGCCCCATTCGTCGTCTTGCCCAATGGCAAGCGAGTGGAGGGATCCGCGATCCGGGCCCTTTCCAACGGCGACGTCAATTTAACCACCTCGAGCGGCATCCAGACGTTTCCCAAGGGAACGTATGCCAAGGCCGTTGCGGACAAGCCGGCGGAATTCGACCAGGCCGTTGCCGCCGACGAGCTCCTCGGTGGACCGTGCGATGGTGGGCAGCAGCACTGCACCGGTCGGTCGCAGTGTGTTGATCGCGCCGAGCCCGAGCACCACGAGTGCGGCAACTGCGGGCGAGGGAAGGTCGAGCGCAGCAGCGATGGCAGCCCCGGCCAGGGCCACGGCCTGCACCGCGAAACCGGCGAGACGCACACTGTGGGCGCGATGGCGCGCGGTGAGATGCGCGGCGAGCGGAGCGAAGACCAGGGTCGGCACGTGCACCGCGAGGGCGACGAAACCGACCGCCGAGGAACCGCCCCAGCGGTATGCGTGCACGAGGATGCCGACGATTGCGGCCCACTCGCCGACCACCGTCAGCAGGTGTGCCAGCACGAACCGGTGCATCCGTGCGTTGTTCATCGACACCCGCTTCACTGACGTCTCCTACGGCCGCGCCCGCCGACGCGGTTTGCGGGCCGGAGCATAATGGCGTCGCCGCTGACGAGCAGGTCGCCTGTCGATCAGAGGCGGATGATCTGCAGGTTCCACTGGATCGGCATCGGCACGAAACCGGCGCTCTCGTACGATCGGCGCGCGGGGGCGTGTCCTGGGTCGTCGGCTGTTGCGACGACGACGTATGACATCGACTCCTCTTGGCTTCGTTCGAACGCAACGCGGTTGAGCATCGGAGCGATGCCCTGCCCTTGCTGGGCCGGATCGACTGCGAGGAGGTCGATGTCGGCGATGCCGTGGTCGTCCATCTTGAGGACGACGAAGCCCGCTGGCCGTCCCTCGAGGTCGTACACCCATGTCTCGTCGTCGCTGTCGGTGATCGCGCGTCTGATGTATGAGGCCTGCGACGCTTCCCAGTCCGGCTCGAAGCGCCCGAAGAGGTCCGGACCGTAGAGATCCTCGAACGAGGCGTACACGGAACGGAACGCCTCGACGCCGAACGTGACGCACGCATCCACGTCGGCCTCCGTGATGCGGCGAATCCGTGCTGGCCGGTGTGCCGGGGAGCCGGGGAACTCCGTCGCCCGGTAGAGAAGGACGGGCATGACGGCGCGGCGCGTGAAACCTTGCGACCGAAGGGCGTGATGAGCTGGCTCGTGGCCAGCGAAGTCCCGGATGTATGCCTCGACGTATGCCACCCCGGCGTCTCGTAGATGGGCGAGCGCGTGGGAGATCAGCCTGGCGCCGATTCCTTGTCGTTGCTGATCCGGATGGACGGCGATGATCTCGAGCATGCCCATTCCGGTGGACAGGTCGCAGGTGGTGACGATGAAGCCAACGGTGACGCTGTCGAGTTCCGCGACCCAGGAAGAAGTCTGCGGATCGTTGAACCATGCATCGACTTGTGCGGCCTGAGCGCTCGACCAGTCCGGGCGAAGGCGCTCGAACAGTTCGTCGCCGTAGATCTCCCTCATCGACGACATCACGCCGACGTGCGCGTCACGCGCCAGACGGATGCATTCACCGACATCGGCGCGTTCGAGTCCTCGGATCACCAACACAGCTGGCTCGAGTCGGAACAGGGCACCTCGCGACGGTATCGGCCGACGTTGCTCTGGTGGTCATGCTTTCGGTGGGCTACGTGGCTGCGGCAGCGGCAGTCGCAGTCGCCGGACTTCTGGGCGTGATCCGTTCCAAATGCGCTTCCAGACGGGATTCGTCTCGGCGTCCGAGACGAATCCCGTCCAGGCGCCTCGATCCGAACTGCCTGGTTGATGATCTTGATGGCGTTGCGGTCCGTTCGTGGCGTCTCGGTTCGCTCGGTGGTCTGGCTCATGAACTGCCTGTCGCCCGTGGGTTGGCGTCCGAACGAGGAGCGCGATCGAGTGAGTCGTCGCCGACTCACGCATGCCTCGTGCATCCGGCGAGAGGTGGCATGCCGGGCACGGGACCAAGCTCCGCGATGTCGAGGTCGCCCGAGTTCAGGATCCGATCGTGATCGTCGGGCCGTCGGGCAGGCGATCCCACCACCGTCCGAATCGGGAGAACACCGTGGGTTCCCGGTCGGCCAGGAGGCGTCGCAGGTGACGCGCCTCGTGGTCCAGATCGTCCAGGGTGGCGTCGTCGAGCGGCTCCAACGCTCGGACCTCGATCGCGTCGGCCGAAGCCCGCCAGACACCCCGGACGAGCCCGTCGACCAGGACAGTCGGGAGGACGTCGCCGTTGCGCCGGATGACGTGCGGACGGTGCTCGTCGGGGATCACGCGAGAGCGATCCTCGTACGCGAGCAGCACGCTGTCCCACATCCCGAGCAGTCGCGGCGGGAGCGTTGCCGTCGTTGCATCTGTTGGCGGCTCGCCACCGATCACATCGAGGAGCCGCGATCCGCCCGGCCCGGAAACGGCGACGACGTCGGCCATCGACTCGACGACTTCCCGGAGGGCCGACCGCTTGAGGATCGTGAACTGCGACATGTCAGCGACCGTCGCCGGCCCGAAGGCCGTGAGGTAGCGACGCACGAGTTCTGCAGTTGCGGCTGGTTCGTCATCGGCTGCAACCGTGCAGGGCAGGAAGGCCGGGCGACGGCCGAACGACCAGGGGCCGGTCGTCGGAGCGTGCCGAAAGGCGCCGACGACGCGCAGCGCCGACCAGAGTCGGGCAGGGTCGCCGCTCTCGGGAACGAGCTCGGAGAGCACCCGTTCGATGGCGGTGTTGTCGTGCGGTTCGGCCATCACCGTCGACAACCGTTCGCGGAGCTCGTCGAACCGTTCCGCAGTGAGCCCGGCGTCGTCGAGGATGCCGTGGTACCCGGCGTCGCGCGCGCGACTCTGCATGGCGGCCCTCGCCCATGGGATGTCGTTCGCGTCGACGGCGTGCAGCGTGAACCGAAACAGGGACGCCTTCACGATCGCACCGTCGGCCAACGCCCGGTCGAGATCGCTCGGATCGAAGTCGTCGATGCGATTCCACAGCGCCAGGTACGGCGCCGCCGGTTCCTGGGCCTGCAGCGCCAGCACGGAGCGCACTGCGTCGGTCACCCCCACTGGTCGGCGCGACGACAGGCCCTGGCGAACCATTGTCTCGTGGGTCAATGCCTCCCGGGTCCACGACGTCACGACCGCAATCTAGAGCTCACCAACAGGCCCATCCGCCGAGATCACCCGAGCGGGCACCAACGTGCCGTCCTGTGCTGCAGCTGACGGTCACGCCAGGAGGGCGAGGTCCCTCCGGACGTAGCGTAGGTGCGCCCACTCCTCTTCCAGGATCACGCGCACGCAGTCGCCGACGGTGGGATGCCAGTCCCCGCCGCCCCACGGGTTGTCGCGCTCCTCGGCGAGCAGATCCGGCGTAGCAGTAGTCAGAAAGTCGGTCACCAACTGCTGCCGCTCGGCGCGCACCGCGAGGATGTCTTCGAAGGCTGGCTCGTCGCCGCGAAAGATCGAGACGTCGAAGCCCATCTCGGCAGCGCCGGTGAAGATCTGGCCGATCTCGTGGAACGGCTGCTCCACCTCCATGACCCCGCCGCGCAGCCAGGCGTCGGTCGCCAGCACGAGGTGACGCAGAGTCTGGGCCAGCGACCACTCGCCCTCGACGTGGGCGTCGACCAGTTCCGGAGGCGTGTTCGTCACCGTCGTCTCCCACGCCGCCTGCACTGCGACCCAACCGTCGCGCAGGCCCTCGGGCGTCTGCGCCTTCTGTAGCTCGCGGCCGGGAAACTGCCGGTTGAGCTCAGCGTCCACGAACGGCACCACGTCGACGCCGTTGACGACGAGGCTTCCGAAGAACAGGTCATGGCTGTCGATGTCGAGCCCGTCCACGGCGACGCTTCGCATCGTGACCCCGCTGACGTCACACGATCTCAGGGTGGCGCCCCGAAAGCTCGTCCTGACGAACGTCGCGCCCTCGAACTCTTGGCTACCGGGCATCGAGACCCACGCTCGCATACTGAACCATATAGTTCACTGTTGTACCACGCGCCGGGGACGGCCGCAAGCGCCAACGCCTGTCCGCTGTTGGTTCTACGCCCCCAGGAGCTGGCTGATCAACATGGTCTCGCGGGTGAAGCCGCGCTGCTCGGCGACCGTGAGCGCCTCCTCCAGCAGGCGTGCCGGCTGGTCCCCGTCGCCGGCGGCTCGAAGGGCGACAGCGAGGTGGCGACGGCTGGACACTCCTTCGAAGACGGCACCGATGCTGTCGGCCTGCTCGACTGCGGCGCTCAGCAGTTCGAGTGCAGTGCGGGTGTCGTCGAGTGCGTGAGCGAGCATGCCGATCGTGCGTGACACGAGACCGAAGCTTGACGAGCCGCTGCCGGTGATGCCGGCGCGCCCGGCGTACTCCAGCAACTGGTCGTACAGGTGCTGGCACAGGTCGCGTCGCCCGAGCCCGACCGCGACCTCGGCGCGTGCCTGCTGCACCGGCATCCAGAAGTAGTTCCGCGGGATCTCGTCGGTCCGTCCGAGCACGTTCTCGGCACCGGCGACGTCGCCCGACCAGAGCAGCGCGACGGCAAGACCAGCGGACCACATCGTGGCCTGCGGTCCGGTCGTCATCGCTTGCAGCGCATGCACCATCTCACCCATCGTGCCGGCTTGATACGCCACGACGGCCGTCTGGATCATCCAGGTCGTTTCGGCGTCGACGTGCTTGGCCCCGAACCGGTGGAACAGCTCGTCGACCTGCTGTTGGGCATCAGGCGCCGAGCGCATGATGTCGAGCGTGACCATCAGGCGCGTGGTCAGGAACTCGTAGTAGTCGCTCTTCGTCGTCTCGACGACCGGAGCGAGCTCGTGCAGGCGTGTCACGCTGCCCGGCAGGTCGCCGCGTTCGGCGAGGCAGTAGGCGGTGAAGAAGCCGCTGAGGAACTCGGTCTGCGGGTCGCCGGTGGCTCTGGCCAGTCGGCCGAGGTCGCGGGCGATCTGCTCGCGCCGGTCCAGCGTCGCGGGTTCCCACAGGCAGACGAACTCGGCATGCAGCACCTCGGCGGTCAGCAGCGGGTCGCCGTGCTGCACCGCCAGGTCGTTGGCTTCCTCGATCAGCTTCACCCGCGGTTCGCGTTCCGGAGCGAAGGTGAGGTGCGACGCGAGCGTCGCAAGGATGCGAACCCGCATCGGGTCGGTGTCCGCCAGCATGCCGATCGCGTCCTCGCAGAGCTCGATCAGCTCCACATCCGGCATCTCGGCCATGAAGAACGACGTGCCGAGCCAAGTGCTCAGGGAGGCGGCCTCGGCCATCAGCGCAGTGTTGCGAGCGGTACGGGCCAGGCGGCCGGCGCGCGCCACCGCCTGCTTGAAGGCATCGTCGCCCAGGGCCCGCGCAGCGGCACCGAGCCCGAGCCAGGCCTCGGCCCTCTCGACGACGTCGGCATGTGGGTCTCGGTGGAGAAGATCGATCACCTGCTGGTACCGGGCCCGGGCCGACTCGTACGCCAACGCAACCATGTCGCGCCGTGCGGCCTTGGCCAGGTGCTTGGTCGAGTTCGATTCCGCGCCCGCCAGCTGCCAGTGGCGGGCGAGCTCGTCGAACTGCTCGGCACCGCGGGCTTCCAGCGCTTCGGCGACGCGGCGGTGCACCCGTGCTCGTCGGCTCGCACTCAGCTCGTCGAGCAGCGCGTTGCGCACGATGGCATGGACGAAACCGAACCTGTCGACGCCGAGTTCGATGACGATGCCGGAGCGAGCAACGTCCTCGAGCAGATCCAGCACGTCGTCGGGCTGTTGGCCGCTGACATCGGCGACGAGGTCGACATCGAACGTGGGCCCGATGACCGCGGCGATGGTGAGCAGCTCGTGGGTTCCCGGCGCCAGTCGCGCCAGTCGCTGGCCGAGGACGTCGTGCACCGAATCCGGGATCGGCAACCGATGGTCGGCACCGCCTTCCAACGCCTTGTCGAGCTGACCGGTCGATGCCAGGTGGTGCAGCAGTTCCGACGCGAAGAACGGGTTGCCGGTGGTCTCGCCGTGGACGGTCTCGGCGATGGCGGCAATCCGCGTGACGGGGGCCGATGGAGCGAGCGACGTGACCAACTGGGCGACATCGGATTCGGTGAGCAGGTCGAGGTGGGCGTGCGTCGTCTGCTTGGCCGAGCGAGTGTCGGCGAGCAGCTCGCGCAACGGATGCGATGCCTCGAGGTCGCCTTCGCGATAGGTGCCCACGATGAGGAGGCGCTGGTCGTTGTGCTCCTCGATCAGATGGCGAAGGAGCAGGACGGTCGGAGCAGTCGCCCAGTGCAGGTCCTCCACCACGAGCATCAACGGGTGCGTCCGCGAGAGCCGGCGCACCAGTGCCGCCACGGCGTCGAACAGCTCGAGTCGGGCCAGCACCGGCTGCGATTCACCGGGGTTCGAGGTGCTGCCCGGGAACAATCGTGCCAGCGAGCCCGACCGGGTGGCGATCGCAGTGTCGAGCGGCTCATCGAGACCCGATGCGGTGCGGAACGCCATCGCCAGCGGCTCGTACGGCACATCGACGTCGCTGCTGCACAGGCCGCAGAGCACGATCGCGCCGCTCTCGTGAGCGAGCTCGGCGCAATGCGAGACGAAGCGGGTCTTGCCGATTCCGGCCTGGCCACGCACCAGCATCAGCCCGGCAGTCCCCGCTCTGGCTTCGGACCATTGCGACCGGAAAGCGTCGACCTGCCGGTTGCGGCCGACCAGTGGCAGCCGCTGGTCGGCAACGAGGACGCGGGGTACGGGCGGCGCGGTTCCGTTCGCCCCGTCGATCACCCTGTAGACGAGCACCGGACGGTCGAGCCCCTTGAGCGTGCGTTCGCCGAGCTCCTCGAACGTCACGTTCGAGCGCCGATGGCCGAGCATGCGAACCATCTCGGTGGCGAGGATCTCTCCTGGCCGCGCCAGGGCCTCCAGCCGGGCCGCTTCGATCACGGCAACACCGCGGCGGTCTCCGCCGTCGTCGATGGTGACCTCGCCCACGGCCAGCCCGACCCGCACCTGAAAGGCCGACACTGCAACATCGCTGATGCCGTAGTCGACGACGGCCCGCTGGATCGCGATCGCAGCTCCGACAGCATCGGACGCGGTGGGGAACGCTGCTTTGACACCATCGCCCGTGAAGCGGGTGACCGTGCCACGGTGGGCATCGACAACGGACGCCAGCAGTGCATCGTGGTGCGATCGCAGCAGATCGGCCCGGTCGTCGCCGATCCGGGTGCGAAGTGCCGTCGAATCCACCATGTCCGTGAACAGGATCGCTCCGGTGCTCACAGTCGGTCCCACGGCGTTCGACACTAGCTGCGCCCGGCCGACCCAGATGTCGGGGCTGTGGTGAACCGCATCGCTCCGGCGGTCGTACTGTTGCGCATGAGCTTCATCGACACCAATGGGCACCTGCTGCACAGCGTCAGCTTCGGTGCCGGCCCCACCACCTTCGTCGCTCATGGCGGATGGGTCGGCTCATGGGAGCTGTGGGAAGGGCCGTTCCAACGGATGCAGTCGCGCTGGCGCTGCGTGTCGTACGACCATCGCGGTGCCGGCGCATCCACCTTCCCGGCCGAGACGATCAGTCCTGCTGCCTTGGTGGACGATGTGTTCGCCGTGCTCGACCACTATGAAGTCGAGCGCTGCGTGCTCGCTGGCGAGTCGCTGGGCGCGCTCACCGCGGTCGCCGCCGTGCTGCGTGACCCATCGCGCTTCGAGGGGCTGGTACTGGTCGATGGCGTGCCGTTCACCGACGGGAAGGTCGACCCTGCCGAGCGAGCGGCGATGATGGCCGACTTCCCCTCGTACGTGAAGGCGTTCGTTGCTGCATGCGTGCCCGAGCCGGCCAGCGAACACCTTCGCCGATGGGGCGAGCAGATCCTGTTGCGGGCCGAGCCTGCCGCCGCCGCGCAGATGCGAGAGTCGCACATCGCAGCTGCCATTCGACCCGACTACGCGGCGCTCACCGTGCCGACCCTCGTCGTGCACGGTGAGCTCGATCACATCGTGCCGGTGCAGGCTGCGCACTACGTGGCCGGCGCGATCGCAGGTGCCACGCTGGAGGTGCTACCGGGTGCCGGCCACGTGCCCAGCGTGACACAGCCCGCTGCGCTGGTCGATGTGATCGAGCGGTGGTGGGCGGGCGTCGCGCCGCAGGCATGATCGCGAGCGTCACGGTGAACGTCGTGGGGCGGTGTGCGGCTACGGTCCGGCCATGGTCGGCACGCATGTAGATCCTGCTCGCTTCGCGGTGCACGCCGCCTCCCCACGAGGGTTCGCGCAGGCATACGTGCGCGAGAACGTGGGCGGCGTGCCGCTCGTCTGCGTGCACGGCTGGCCCGAGACCAAGCGGGTCTTCTGGAAGGTGATCGAGCCACTCGCGGCCGCCGGGTTCGAGGTGATCGTGCCCGACCTGCGCGGCTTCGGCGACAGCGGCCTCGGTCCCGACGGCTTCCACGACGTTGCCAGCCACAGCCGTGATCTGTACGCGCTCGTCCACGATGTGCTCGGCCACGATCGGGTGGTGCTGCTGGGCGGTGATCTCGGTGGCCCGGTGATCCAGGACCTCGCGCTGCGTCACCCCGAGTGGGTGGACCGCATGGTGCTGTTCAACTCGCCGCTGCCCTACCTGAAGGACGCGATGGCCACCATCGTGGGAACCCGCCCGCCGCTGGAAGCGGCCGACTACTTCCTGCGGCAGGGCACCGACCCCGACGGCCTCGCCGTCGACCTGGCCACACCCGACCAGCGTCGCCGCTACATCGCCACGTTCTACACCAGCCGGTTCTGGGCGCACCCCGGCGCGTTCACGGGGGCAGGCGAGGTGGACTTCCACACCGAACCGTTCGCCGATGGCGCGAAGTTGCGCGCCAGCTTCGGCGGCTACGAGAGTGCCTTCAACGCGGCGGCAAGATCGGAGCCGACTCTGCTCGCGCAGAACGATCACACCCGCACGCTGGTGCTGTTCGGACCCAGCGACCACGTCATCTACCCGGCCTTCGATCGCATGGCTGCTGCCGTGTTCGGCGACCACGTCGGCCCGTTCCTGCTGCGCGACTGCGGCCACTTCGTGCCATGGGAGGCGCCGCACGCGTTGGTGAGCGGCACCACCATGTTCTGCGGCGACCTGCTCGTCGGCCGCTGACCTGCTCGCAAAGAGGAGCGAAGGCCCACTCAGTCGCCGATGCCGCCTTCGACGAGTGCAGCCCACGTCTCGGCACCGACGATGCCATCGGCGGTGAGCCCACGTGACGTCTGGAAGTCCTTCACCACTCGCTCGGTGCCCGGCCCGAACTGGCCGTCGGCCGACACCGAGAAGCCCAGCACCGTCAACCGTTCCTGCAGGAACGTCACCGCGTCACCACAGTCGCCACGCCGCATGGTGTCGTTGATGTTGACGACCCGGCAGGGGGCTGTCGTCGGTGGTGCGGTGGGGGCCACGGTGGGCGCAGGGGTGGGCGGCGCAGCGGAGGTGGGCGCGGGTGTCGGTGCGGTTGTGTCGAGCGGTGCCGCGGTGGTGGTGCTGTCGCCGGCGACGCTGGTGGTGGCCGCCCCGGCAGTGGTGGTGGTGTCGGTGACCAGTGTGGTGGTCGTGTCGATCGTGGTGACGTCGCCCGCGGAAGGGCCGGAGCTGGCCTTGCTGCTACATGCGGTTGCAGCCAGCAACAGCGAGACGGTGAGAACGGCCACTCGGCGTGTCATCCTGCAATTCAAACACGCGCGGTGCGTCGCCGACCGGGCAAGCGTCGATGTGGGCGGGCTGGGTCAGGCAGAGGACGAGCTGTCGGCACCGGCAGTGTCGTTGGCTTCAGTGTCGTTGGCGGCAGTGTCGTTGGCAGCAGTGTCGTTGGCTTCACGGTCGGGTGTGCCGTGGTTGAGGATGGCATCGCGCTGGCGGACGCTCTTCGTGATGCGCCAACCGATGAACGACATGCCACCCATGAGCACGGCGAAGGTGAGGTACATGCGCCACCCGCCTTTGCTCTTGCTGCCGCAATCAGGTCGTTCCAACGTGCCGACGCAGGAACTGACGTTCGCGTCTTCCGGGGTGAACACGTTGCCCGCCGGCTCGCTCGACGGTGTTCCGCTCGCCGAGCTGTCGTCGATCGCCGCGCTGTTTGCCGAATCGGCTGCCTGGTACGGGTTCTGGCCGCTGCAACCGGCAGCGAGCGTGAGCACGCTGAGCACTGCGAGTGCCGACGCTGCGAGAGGGCGGGGCAGGCGGGTCATGCGCACATCGTCGCAGCCGTCGTGCGGTTTCGCACCGCGTGACGGTGTGATTGTCGGCCGGGCACCGTCGACAAACAGGCTGAGGCCCTCGAATGTGGCCGTGCCGGGCAGCGAACCCCTACCATCGCTGAGATGGTGCAACGCACACACACGGTGTTGGTGGTCGACTTCGGAGCGCAGTACGCGCAACTCATCGCACGTCGGGTACGTGAGCTCAACGTCTACTCCGAGATCGTGCCGCACCGCATCACCGCTGCGGAAGTGGCAAAGAAGGAGCCGTCGGCGATCATCCTCTCCGGTGGCCCCAAGAGCGTGCATGTGGATGGCGCCCCCTCGCTCGACCCCGCCATCTACGAGCTGGGCGTACCCATCCTGGGCATCTGCTACGGCGTGCAGCTGATCGCACAGCAGCTGGGCGGCACCGTCGGCCGTGGCCTGCGCGGCGAGTACGGCCGCGCCAAGGCAACGCTCATCGGCGATGCGGCCGGCACCCTGCTGCAGGGTCTGCCCGTCGAGCAGGACGTGTGGATGAGCCACTTCGACGCAGTCACCGTCGTGCCCGACGGCTTCGTCGCCACAGCCACGTCGCCCGACGCGCCGGTCGCCGCAATGGAGTGCGCCGAGCGCAAGATCTGGGGTGTGCAGTGGCATCCCGAGGTCGTGCACACCCCGTACGGCATGGCCGTGCTGCAGCGTTTCCTCCACGACCTCGCCGGGTGCGAACCGAACTGGACCATGGGCTCGATCATCGACGAGCAGGTGGCTGCAGTGCGAGCGCAGGTGGGCACCGGCAGGGTGATCTGCGCCCTCAGTGGTGGCGTCGACTCCGCGGTCGCGGCCGCGCTCGTGCACAGGGCGATCGGTCATCAACTGGTGTGCATCTACGTCGACACCGGTTTGATGCGCCTCAACGAGAGCGATCAGGTGGTCGAGACGTTCAAGCGCAACATGGGCATCGAGCTCATCCACGTGTCGGCCGGCCCCCGCTACTTCGAGAAGTTGGCCGGTGTCGTCGAGCCCGAGACCAAGCGCAAGATCATCGGCGAGCTGTTCGTGCGCATCTTCGAAGAGCACACCGGTGGCCTCAGTGATGCCGAGTACCTGGTGCAGGGCACCCTGTACCCCGACGTCATCGAGAGCGGCGGGGCCGACGGCACCGCCTCGGTCATCAAGAGTCACCACAACGTCGGGGGCCTGCCCGACGACATGACGCTGAAGCTGGTCGAGCCGCTGCGCGACCTGTTCAAGGACGAAGTGCGCAAGTTGGGCAAGGAGCTGGGTCTGCCCGACGAGATCGTGCTGCGCCAGCCGTTTCCCGGGCCCGGTCTGGGGGTGCGCATCCTCGGTGAGGTGACGCCGGAACGAGTGAGCACCCTGCAACACGCCGACGCCATCGTGCGCGACGAGATCCACAAGGCCGGCCTCGAGCGCGAGCTGTGGCAGAGCTTTGCGGTGCTGGCCGCCGACGTGCGCTCGGTGGGCGTGATGGGCGACGAACGAACCTACGCGCACCCCATCATCATCAGGGCCGTCACCAGCGACGATGCAATGACCGCCGACTGGGCCCGCCTGCCCTACGAGCTGCTGGAGACGATGTCGAACCGCATCATCAACGAGGTCGCCGGCGTCAACAGAGTGGTCTACGACGTCACCTCGAAGCCACCGGGCACCATCGAGTGGGAGTGAGCGACGGCGAAGGGATTCGGCGAGTGGACGTGAGCCGACCCCACTCGGTGAGGAGCTCGCTGTCGTCGTCTCGGCCGCGCTGGGTGGTGTTGCGTCACACAGCGCCGCGGTTCGCAATGCATTCGTAACATTGGTAGCCTGTCGCCTGTCATGACCTCCCGTCGCTCGTTTCGCTCGCTCCTCGGCGCCATGGCTGTCGCCCTCGGCATGCTCGCCGGGCCACTGGTCGTGCACGCTGTTGGTGCTCATGCCGACGGTGTCGACGATGCACAGCGCAAGGTCGACCAGATCCTCGACGAGCTCGACAACCTCCGCAACCAGATGGGGCAGATCGACGAGGACTACTCCGCCGCACTCGATCGCCAAGACCAGCTGGCCATCGAGATCACGGCGTCGCAGGCCCGCATCGACGAGCTCACGATCCAGTTGGGCGACGTCGAAGGGGTGCTGCAGCAGATCGCGGTGGCTCGCTTCACCGGCGGCGATTCGCTCAGCCTCAGCCCCATCTTCTCCGATGCGGCCACGTACAGCCAGGCCGAGCAACGGGTGGCGCTGGGGTTGGTGGCCATCGACACCGGCGAGAGCGACATCGACGGGTTGCAGTCGCTGGTCGACGATCTCGCCGCCGAGCGGGCGTCGCTCGAGCGCAAGCAGCAGGAAGCTGCATCGCTCATCGCCACGCTCGAGCAGAAGCAGAAGGACTACACCGAGCTCGAGACCGCGTACCTCGCCAAGGAGGCGCAGGCGCGCGCCGACCTCGGCCAGGAGAAGCTGGCGGCCGCCGAGGAAGCGCGGGCTGCGGCAGCGGCCGAGCAGCAGGCTCGCAACTCCGAGCAGGCCGCAGCCAGTGCAGCAGCGGCCACCCCGGCAGCACCTCGCGGCGGTGGCGGCGACACCGGCGGTGGCAACACAGGCGGCGGTGGCGGCGATAACGGGGGTGGCAACACCGGTGGCGGTGGCGATACCGGTGGTAGCCCGGCACCGGCGGTGTCGGGCAAGGCCGGCATTGCCGTCTCGGCCGCGTACAGCCAGCTGGGCGTGCCCTACAGGTTCGCCACATCGTCACCCGGCGTCAGCTTCGACTGCTCGGGCCTCACCAAGTGGGCCTGGGGCCGCGCCGGCGTGGGCATGCCCCACCAGAGCGGCGCGCAGTACGGCAGCTTCCCGCACGTCTCGAAGGACGAGGCCCAGCCCGGCGACCTCATCTTCTACTACTCGCCCATCGGGCACGTGGGCATCTACATCGGTGGCGGCCAGATGATCCATGCGCCACAAACCGGCGATGTGGTGAAGATCTCGGTGGTGCACTGGAACAAGGTCGTCGGCGTCGCCCGCCCGGGCTGAGTGCTCGCGCCACTCGGCGAACTACGGTTTCCGCTCGTGCAGGGCATCGACATCGAACCGGTCAGCAAGTGGCTGGCAGCCAACATCCCGGGTGCGGTGGCGCCGTTCACGTTCCAACTGATCGCCGGTGGTCGCTCGAACCTCACGTTCAAGGTCGTCGGCGCCGATGGCACTCGTTTCGTGCTGCGCCGCCCGCCGCTGGGGCATGTGCTGGCCACTGCTCACGACATGGCGCGTGAGCACCGCATCATCGCCGCCGTCGGCCGCACCGACGTGCCCGTGCCGCCGGCGCTGGGCGTGTGCATCGACGAGGCCGTCAACGGCGCTCCGTTCTACGTGATGGGCTATGTCGACGGCATCGTGCTCGACAGCCCCGACCGCGCGGCGACGATGCCGGTGGCCCTGCGAGTGCAGGCCAGCGAGCATCTCATCGACGTGCTCGCCGACCTGCACGCGGTGGATGTCGATCAGGTCGGTCTCGGCGACCTCGCCAAGCGTGAGGGTTACGTGGCCCGGCAGGTGAAGCGCTGGAGCACGCAGTGGGCGCAGTCCAAGACGCGTGAGCTGCCGGCCATCGACGAAGTGGCTCGCCTGCTGGGCGAGCGGTTGCCCGAGCAGCGCGGCGTGGTCATCGCTCACGGCGACTACCGCTTCGGCAACTGCCTCACCGACGTGGCTGCCGGCCGCATCGCCGCGGTGCTCGACTGGGAGCTGTGCACCCTTGGCGATCCGCTCGCCGATGTCGGGTACCTGGGTGTGTACTGGTACGACGGTGAGGCCGCCAACACCCGCGCCAACGACCCCACGTCGGCGGGCGGGTTCCCCTCGTACCCCGATCTCCTGCAGCGCTACGCGTTGCGTACCGGGCGCGACCTCAGCGGCATCGGGTACTACGTCGCGTTCAGCTGCTGGCGCCTGGCGGTCATCAGCGAAGGCGTCTACGCGCGCTACCTGCACGGCGCAATGGGCAGTCAGGAGGGCGTCGAGTTCGAGACGTTCAAGGTGGGCACCGAGGGTCTGGCCGAGCGAGCGCTGGAAGCGATGAGGAGGCTGTCATGACGCAGACGGAGAACGATGCGGTGCTGCACGGCTGGGTGCGGTCATCGTTCGAGGCCGCCGGCTTCGCGCGCGACGTGTATCGCCGCGGGAGCGGTCCCGGGGTGATCATCGTCCACGAGATCCCGGGCATCACACCCAAGGTGGCGGCCTTCGCCAACGATGTCGTCGAGGCCGGGTTCACGGTGCTGATGCCGTCGCTGGTCGGCGAGCCCGGCCGAGCGATGTCGAACGGGTACGCGTTGCAGTCGATGGTCAAGGTGTGCGTGGCCCGCGAGTTCAGCACCATGGCGCTCCATCAGACCTCGCCGATCATCGGCTTCCTGCGCGCGCTGGCACGCAACCTGCACAACGAGCTCGGTGGCCCGGGTGTGGGTGCGCTGGGCATGTGCTTCAGCGGTGGCTTCGCCCTGGGCATGATGGTCGACGACATCATGATCGCCCCCGTGCTCAGCCAGCCGTCGATGCCGTTCGCGATGGGTGTGGGCAAGCGGAAGGCGCAGCGCGCCGCCGACCTCAACCTGTCGCCCGACGACGTGCTCACGGTCGCTCGTCGTGCTGCCGAAGGATGCCAGGTGCTCGGTCTGCGCTTCACCGGCGATGCGCTGGTGGGTACCCGCTTCGACACCCTGCGGCAGCTGTTGGGCGACGCGTTCATCGCAGTCGAGCTGCCCAGCGCGACAAAGCGCGATCACTCGGTGCTCACCGAACAGCGCGACGAGCCCAGCGTGGCGCAGGTCCTCCAGTTCTTCCGCGACAAGCTCCACCCCTAGCCCGACGTCACCCCCAAGCCTTACGTAAAGGCGGTTGAGCTGACTTGAGGTGGGGTGTCAGTGGCCGAGGCCGAGGGCGTCGTTGGCGAGCTGCTTGGTGGTGCCGTAGTCGGCCTTGCCATTGGGGGCGCGCGGCACCTGCGCGACGAACACCACTCGCTTCGGCGCTTTGAAGGCTGCCAGGTCGTGCTTGACGCCGGCGATCACGTCGGCCTCGGTGACCGTTGCGCCGTCGGCGAGCGACGCCACGGCAGTGACCGCCTGGCCGAACTTCTCGTCGGCGACGCCCACGACGAGGCAGTCCTGCACGCCGGCGACCCGCTTCACGGCCTCCTCCACCTCCTCCGGGAAGATCTTCTCGCCACCGGAGTTGATGACCTGGCTGCCGCGGCCGAGCAGGATGAGCGAACCGTCGGCTGCCACCATCGCCATGTCGCCGGGGAACGAGTAGCGCAGCCCGCCGATCGTGCGGAAGGTGCGTGCCGACTTCTCCTGGTCCTTGAAGTAGCCCAGCGGCACCATGCCGCCGGCTGCCACCATGCCCACCTGGTCGCTGCCGGGGGTGACCTCGCTGCCGTCGTCCATGAATACCTTGGTGGTGGGGCTCTGCGTGAACTTGGCGGTGGAGGGTGGCACGCCCTTCATCGAGATGCTGCTGCCCATCGAGCCCTCCGACGAGCCGATGGCGTCGACGAGGATGACGTGCTCGATGCGGTCGAGCAGCTGCTCCTTCACCTCGGCGGTCCACATCACGCCGGAGGAGACGATCATCTTCAACTGCGACAGGTCGTACGGCGTGCCGGCAGCGGCGGCTGCATCGATGGCTCGGATGATCGGCTTGGCGAAGGCATCGCCAACGATGGTCATGTTGGTGACCGACTCGTTCTGCACGGTGCGCAGCACTTCGTCGGGGTCGAGCGAGCGGCTCTGGAGGGTGACGACTGCGGCGCCGCCGAGCTGCGGGATCATCGCGCCCAGCCACACGCCGGTGCCATGCATCAGCGGCGCGCACGGCATCGAGATGAGCCCGCCACCAGCATCGATGATGCCCTTCACCAGTGGCGCCATGTCGGTGGCCTCGGTAGGGGCCGCGAGGCCCAGCATCGGAAGGCCCAGTTGGGCGAACGACTGGGTGAGGCTGCCCATGTCGTACATCACACCCTTGGGCATGCCGGTGGTGCCGCCGGTGTACATCATGTAGATGTCGCTCTCGCTGCGTGTGATGCGCGGCATCGGCACGTTGCTGGCGAGCGCCTCCTCGTAACGCCGGGCGACCGGCACCTGCCCGGCGCCACCGTCGTCGACTTCGATGAGCAGCTTCAGCTTCGGCAACCGCTCGCGGACGCGCTCGACGCGGTCGCCGAGCGACGAGTGGAAGACCAGCGCCTCGGCATCGGAGTTGTCGAGCAGGTACCACAGCTCTTCGTCCATGTAGCGGTAGTTGACGTTGATGGGCACGCCGCGCATCTTGAACGCCGCGTAGTGCGCCTCCAGGTACTCGTTGCCGTTGTACAGGTACAGCCCGATCTTCGAATCGGGGCCCAACCCTGCGCTGTCGTACGCAGCGGCGACGCGCGCGGCGCGCTCGTCGTACTGCGCCCACGTGTAGCGCTTGTCGCCGTGGACGACGGCCGTGTGGTCGCCGAGCACGTCGGCGAGCGATTCCCAGATGGTGGCGAAGTGGAACTCCATGCGCCGAGCGTAGTGCCGGCCGTCACATCACTGACCGATTCAGCGGTGAGTTCAGCCGAGCGGAGAGTTCAGCCGAGCACGTTGCCGTACATCTCGCCGAGAGGGTCGCTGATCAGTTCCAGCCGTTCGCCGTCGGGGCCGCGGAAGTAGAGCGACGAGTCGTCGACGTGCGCGCACTCGACCCCGGCCGCCTGCAACCGTGCGCGCGCGGCCTCCCACTGCGGTCGCGAGATGGAGATGGCCAGGTGGTGGTGCCCGCCCAGCACCTCCATGTACGGCTGCAGGTCGAGACCGGGGAGATCGAAGTAGGCGAGGGCGTTGCCATGGCCGATGTCGAAGAAGAAGTGGGTGCTGCCCTCGTAGTCGCGGTTCTCGAACATCTCGATGAGAGGGAAGCCCAGCACGCCGTCGTAGAACAGGATGGTGCGCTCGACGTCGCTGCTGATCATCGCCACATGATGTACGCCACGGGCAGTCGACGGGGGTCGCGTCGCTCGTGGTTTGAGGTGCTGTTCGGTCAGCTCGGCGCGCCGCGCGGTGAGTGCTGCCCGTTGCTCGTTGTCTACTCCGTGGCCCATACCGACAGTTCAGCACCTTCCGGGCCGGCTGTGAACGTCGGGGCGGCCACACCCGACATCGCGGTCATTCGTACGGCGTCACCGGTGCCCAGATCGCCGACACCCGCAAGCCCGCCGCTGCCGAGCGCGACGAACAGGTGCACGTGCGGCGCCGTGGGCAGCACCACCACTTCATCGGGTTGCAGTCGCGCCCCCCAGAGCACCGCACCGCGCTGGTGGATGGCGATCGCGCCATCGTGGCCCTGGCCGCTGGCGATGGGCACCAGCCCGCCTGCGGCGAGTGCGTCGTTGAGGTCGCGCTGTTCGTAGCCGGGCGCGATGCCTGCGGTGTCGGGTGGCACCCACATCTGCAGGAAGTGCACCGGTTCGTCGGGGCTGGCGTTGTATTCGCTGTGGCGAATGCCCGAGCCGGCACTCATCCGCTGTGCGAGACCGGGGTAGAGCACGCCGTGGTTGCCCTCGCTGTCCTTGTGCTCGAGGCGACCGGCCAGCACCCACGTGACGATCTCCATGTCGCGGTGGCCGTGCGTGCCGAAGCCCTGCCCGGGCGCAACGACATCGTCGTTGTTGACCAGCAGCAACCCGTGCCCCTGATGGGCGGGCGAGTAGTGGTGCCCGAAGTTGAACGAGTGGTGAGAGTGCAGCCAGCCGGCATCGGTGAAGAAGCGGTCTGCCGCTCGGTGAACGGTGAACGTGGACATGCTCATCCCAACATCATTGCGTGCGCAACTATTCCGTCAGGTGACGGGTAGCTCCACTGCGCGAGGCCTGGCCACCTCGGCCACCGCTGCCCACGCGGCATCGGTGCCGTAGCCCAGCGCCCAGAACACCACGCCTCCGATGCGCTCGTCGCGGGCGACGTCGACGCGCGCGCGCACTCCCGCCGCGTCCACGTAGTGCACCTCGCGAGTCTGCGTGCAACTGGTCGCGCCGTCGCTGCTCTCGCGCTGGTAGGTGAAGGTGGCCTCCTGCGTGGCCTCGTCGCGTTGCGGTGTTGCCGCGTACTGCGCCAGCAGTGCATCGACCTCGCGCTGGTTGGGGTCGACCTTGCCGGGCGCATCGGCAGGGCAGGTGCCGGTGGTGCCCACCACCCAGTTGCGGCCGTACAGCGGCACGCCGAGCACCAGCTTGCTGTCGTCGTCGACGGCATCCTTGGCCGCGCGCACGACGCTGCGCACCCAGTCCACGGGAGCGATGGGGCCCGGCCGGTCGGTGGAGTAGTCGTACGCCATGATGCGGATCTGATCGACGTGCTCGCTCATCGCCGCATAGTCGTAGACCCATGAGCCGCTGTCGGCGGTGCGATCGGTGTCGTAGATGGGGGGAACGGCCACCGTCAGCAGCTTGCCCTCGGCGTGCAGCGCACCGGCGAGCTCCGCCATGAACGCGACCCAGTTGGGGCGAGTGGTGTCCCACGTGGTGCGGTCGTCGGCGAACGCGAACTTCTCGTAGTCGATGTCGATGCCGTCGAACCCCTGCTGCTGCACCAGCGCCACGATGGTCTGCACGTGCTGGGCTCGGCTCGCCGGATCGGCGAGCAGCGCCGCCATGGCACCGGCCGGCATGCCATCGGTGATCGCCGGGATCACCAGCGCCCCCTGTGCGCGGATGCCCTCGACGAGCGTGAGGAGTTGGTCGGCGTCGCCGTCGAACGCAACAGCGGTGGCACCGGTTGCCGAGTAGCCGAACGGCGAGACCGCGTGCAAGGCGGCACCGTGGGCGGCCACCGCTGCGGTCGCGTCGGGCAGCACCCAGTACGGCGCCCAACCGCTGATGGGGATGTCGGGTAGTGGCGCCGGCTCGTCGCCGTGGCGCACTGCCACCGACACGCCCACGCCGATGGCGGCGACCATCAGCAGGCCCAGCAGCGGGCGCAGCCGGCTCTTGCGGCGGCGCGCCATGGTGGCACCGGTGCTCAAGCCCAGCTCGCTGCCGTCGAGCTCGCGCAGCGAGCGCACGACGGTGTAGCCGCGGCCGTTGGGGATGTCGACCACGTTGGGCACCGCAAAGGTTCGGCATCCGGCAGCGACCGCGCTGCGGACCCCCGTGGGGGAGTCCTCGATGGCCACGCAGTGCTTCGCTCGCACGCCCAGCCGGCTGGCCGCCTTCAGGTACGGCTCCGGATGCGGCTTGCCGTGGGTGACCTCGTCGCCGGTGATCACCACGTCGAACGACCCCGGCGGCAATGCCTTCACGACGGCGTCGGCAAAGCGAGCCCAGCTCATCGTCACCAACGCGCACGGAATGCCGGCTTTGCGCAGCTCGGCAAGGGTTTCGCGTGCCCCCGGGCGCCACGGCACCTTGCGTTGCACACGCGCGATGACGCCGTCGAGCAGACGGTTGACGATGTCGTCGATGGGAAGATCGACTCCGCCACGGTCGCGGATGATGGCGGCCGAGACGCGCAGGTCGTTGCCGACCAACGAATGCGCCTTCTCCTGGTCCCACTGCCCACCGAACTCGGCGACCAGTTCGTACTCGCACTCGATCCAGTAGGGCTCGGTGTCGACGATGGTGCCGTCCATGTCCCACAGCACCGCGGCGGGGCGCGGTGCAGCGCGGGAGGTCTTCGAGGGGGTAGCCATCCGGCGCCCAACCTAGTTGGCGGCGCGCGAAATGGGTCGGAGGGTGGGAAGTCGAGATCGATTGCGGCCGGCGCTGGGCGGACAACCGTCGCAGGATTGCCTCATCCCGGCTCGGATACCGGCCGATAACTGGACCGTGGAGAGATCTGCATCCGATTCGCCGTCGACGAGCCCGTCGACCAACCGCAGCCTTCACCTCCGCGCGCTCCAACGACGATTCACGCAGCGATGGGTGGGCGGGGTCACGTTCGGCTTCGTCCTGCTGCTGATCGACTGGGTGACACGGCACCGAATCCTGGCCGACATGCGGGATGAACCGGGGGCCTCGTCATCGGTGCTGTCGGCGCTCGATGGCTTCGCAACCTCGAACAACGTCCTCTCGGTGTGCGCGGCACTTGCGCTCGTGGCGCTCGCCATGTTCATGTTCCGGCCGCTCGACCGACACTTGCGCCAGCAGAGCGACCTGCTGGAAGAAGTCGAGGTGGCAGAGGCGATCGACAGCCGGCGGCAACGCTTCGGCACGCAGTTGCACGAGGCGTTGGAGATGGCGGAGAACGAAAAAGGCATCGGTCGGGTGGTCGAGCATGTGATGGGCACCGAGTTGGTGGGGTATCAGGCCGAGCTCCTGCTCGCCGACTCCAGTGAGGCTCACCTGTCGCGCACGGTGGTGCACCCTCGTGAGGGTGCGGCCGGTTGCGAGGTGGCCATGCCGTTCGAGTGCCCGGCAGTGAAGCGAGCGACGGCGCAGGCGTTCGAGTCGTCATCGGCGGTGAACGCCTGCCCGCACCTGCGAGACAGGCCGGGTGAGGCCCGATCGGCGTTGTGCGTGCCGGTGGCGTTCATGGGTCGCTCGCTGGGCGTTCTCCACGTGGCAGGCCCCGATGGATGCCCGCCCGGGGACATGGAAACGGATCGGGTGACGGTGCTCGCCGGGCAGGTGGGGTCGGCCATCGGCACCGTGCGCGCGTTCGCCAAGGCTCAGCTGCAGGCCAGCACCGACGGTCTCACCGGATTGCTGAACCGCCGATCGGGCGAGGATCAGATCTCGCGTCGCCTCGGTGACGACGAGCCGTGTTCGATCGTGATGGCCGACCTCGACCACTTCAAACTGCTCAACGACACCTACGGGCACGATGCCGGCGATCGGGCACTGCGCTTGTTCGCCGAGACCGTGCGCCGCTCGCTGCGCGCCGACGACATCTTTGCCAGGTGGGGTGGCGAGGAGTTCGTCATCGCCATGCCGCGCACCGACGCCTCGGCCGCCACCGAGATCCTCGAGCGTGTGCGCATCGTGTTGGCCGAGACGTGCGAGAGAGCCGAGACTCCGTCGGTGACCGCCTCCTTCGGCGTCACCGATACGACGATGGGTCGCTACTTGGCCGATCTGCTGCGGTTGGCCGACGGGGCGCTGCAGACGGCCAAGGCGCAGGGCCGAAATCGCGTGCGGACAGCGGTGCTGGTGAGTGCGAGCGGCTGAAGCCGCGCCACGCCAGCGCTCGCTACACGAACAACCACAGCTGCATCTCCGGCTACACGGACAGTGCGGCGCGGCGGGCTTCCAGCACCGCTTCGTGAATGGTGCGCGGGGCTACGCAATCGCCGGCCTGCGCGGTGGCCGCGGGAATCGGATCGGTGGGCAGGCGGAAACCACAGTCGACGAGCGCCGCGCAGTGCACGGTGCGGCGTTCGCCGCTGAAGCGATCCTCCAGCTCCACCTCGCCGGCACGAACGGCGCGGAGCAGGCTGCGCCGCTCGATCTGCGCGCCCTGCTGCTGCAGCCGCACGTTGGCAGGAGCGAGGTCGCCGGTGCGGGAGAGCTCGTTGCCCGCGATCTGGTCCTGCGTGATGAGGATCGCCCGGCTGCCCAACGTTTCCGCCAGCGCAACAGCGATGGGGCCGCCGATGGGGTCGAACAGTGCGATCGGGCCGTCGGGCAAGGGTGTGCCCCGGTGCACATCGACGACGTCGAGGACGACGGCTCCCGGCGCCACCTCGTACGAGCGGGTGCCGGGCCGGCCGCCGGTGCATTGGATGACGACGTCGTCGGGCCGGGGGGCAACCCGCTCGGTGCCCATCTCCACGGCAACGCCGGCTGCGGTGCACCCGCCGATGAGCCACTGTACGAGTGGCGCGCCAGGCCCGGCGAGCGCGGCGATGCCACCGAGCTGATGCGTGCGTTCGACGAGCCGCACCCGATGACCGCGCACGGCCGCCACCCGCGCGGCTTCCAGGCCGGCGATGCCGCCTCCCACCACCAGCACGTTGCGTGCCCGTGCAGTGTGCGCGTACCAGTCGGGGTCTTCGGTCTCGCGGCCACTGGTCGGTTCGCCCACGCACGTGACCACCGGGCTGCGTGCGTCGCGCACCTGACACGTCTGGTTGCAGCGGATGCACGGGCGAATCGTGTGTGCCGCGTCGGCCGACAGCTTCGACACCAGATCGGGGTCGGCGATCTGCGCACGTGTCATCTCCACCGCATCGCAGACGCCGTCGCCGAGGGCCCACTCGGCCTGGCCCCAGTCGACCACCGAGCCCTGCAGGAACACTGGCGTCGTCGGTAGCGCACCGCGCACCCCGCGGCAGACGTCGATGTTGAACCCGGTGGGTTCGTGGAAGTCGGGGCGGGTCTTCTCCGCCGAGAAGATGGAGCCGCGTGTCACCACGAGGTAGTCGAGGTCCTCGCCGAGCGCGGCGGCGATGTCGACGGCCATCTGCGGCGTGATGCCCGCCCACGGCGCCAGCTCGTCGCAGGACAGGCGCAGCCCGACGATGCCGGTACCGGCGGTGGCACGCACCGCTGAGATGACCTGGCGAGCGAACAGCAGCCGGTCGTGGCCCCACTCGTCGCCGCGTTGGTTGGTGAGGCCGCTGAGGAACTGACGCACGAGGCTGTGCTGGCCGGCGTTGATCTCCACGCCGTCGCATCCGGCCCCGACTGCCAGCGCGGCGGCAGTGCCGAACCCGGCGACCACCGCGGCGATGTCGTCGGCTTCCATCCACTTCGGCACCTCGCGCGAGTTCACCTCCGGCACGCGCGATGGCGCCCACAGTTCGCGCTGGCTGTACGCGCTGCTGCCCTGGCCGCCGGCGTGGTCGAGCGAGGCAACCACCAGCGAGCCGTGGGCATGGCATGCGCTCACGATGGCCGCCCAGCCGGCGGCACATGATGCGGCGAGCGGCGCACGCTCGTACGGCCAGTCGCTGTCGTGCACGCTGGCGCCTTCGGTGACGATGATGCCGCAACCCCCGCGGGCGCGCCGTTCGTAGTAGGCCGTGTGCCGCGGCGTGAAACACCGTTGGTCGTCGCCGAGGTTGGTGACGTGCGGGCCGAACATCACCCGATTGCGGGCGATCGCGGTTGCGAGGGGGAGTGGCTGCAGCAATTGCATCGAGCGCCGACGCTACTCGGCGGTCATTCGTCGTGAGATGCCGACAGCTCGCTGCCACCGAGCAGCCGCTTGATGTTGTCGAGGTGGCGCATCAGCACCAGCACTCCCAGCGCTGCGGTGGTGGCGACCTCCCACCCCGGGCCGCGCAGCACGGCCACGCCGATCGGCAGGCCGGCCATGATGCACAGCGAGGCCAACGAGGCCTTGCCGGTGAGCTTGCGCACCGCCAGCCACACGCCGGTGAGGATGACGAACAGCAGCGGCTGCAGCACCAGAGTGGCACCGCCCATCGTGGCGACCCCCTTGCCACCCTTGAACCGGCGGGTGATGGGATACATGTGGCCGACGACGGCAGCTGCAGTCATCGCATAGGCGGCGGGCGACGGCCGTTCGGTGAACATCAGCGCGACCGCCGCCGGGATGGCGCCCTTGAGGCCATCGAGGAAGAACACGAACACGCCCCACTTGGTGCCCATCGTTCGTGCAACGTTGGAGGCGCCGGGATTGCCCGACCCGACTTCGTGGATGTCGATGCCCTTGCTGCGCGCCACCATCACGGCACTGGGGAACGTGCCCAGCAAGTACGCGGGAACGAGCAGCAACCAGATCATGCGCGTTTCCCCCCTCGTCTCGCTCGCCCGGTGCGGGCCACCCTATTCGTCCTGGCGGCGAACACGCTGCAACCAGCTGTCCGGCGTTGACGGCGTCGGTCAGCCACTCTGAGCCGGCGGACCCTCTGTCGCCGCGGCGAGCTCGGCGAGGTCGTGCGCCAAGCGCTGCATCCCGAGCACCTCGGCTGTCTCGAGCGCGGCAGCGATCAAGGGCAGGGCTGCCTGGGTGTCGCCGCGTCGAACCAATGCCCGCGCCCACCAGTGACGAGTGCGCGCCGCGAGCGGTGCCGACCGCACTCCCTCCTCCTGAGCGAGGGCGGCAGCGAAGAGGCGGTCGGCTTCGGCGTGGTCGCCGTCGAGTGCGGCCAACCCGGCCAGCAAGCGGTCGATCGAGCACATCACATGCGTACCGGACGCGATGACTGCCATGGTCCCCTCGAACTCGGCGAGCAGCGTGCGCAGCACCGGGGCGTGCCGGCGGGCGTCGACGGCGATGGCTGCCCAGGCCACGTTGCCGAGCGCCAACACCGTCAGCCAGCCGCGGCCGACCGCAGCGAAGTCGTCGGGCGCGAGTTCGTCGAGCAGGCCTGCCGCGATCTCGAGGTGGCCTGCCTCGGCAGCATCGGCAACCAGCAGCGCCCTCAGCACCGGGAAGTCGGGCAGCATCTCGACGAGCTGGAGGCTGCTCTGGTACTCCTGCTCCGTACGTCCCGTCTCGCGGTGGAGCCATGCCGATTGTGCCTGGCACCCCAGCGCGAAGTTGCCGTCGTGGCCGGCGACCGTGCGGATCTCGGCGACGAGCGCTTTGGCCGTCGCCCAGTCGCCGTCGAGCAACGCCCGCATCGCTTGCGATTGCAGTCTGAAGGCTATTGCCATGTACACGCGCACCCGCGGCCCCAGCGCGAGTTCGAACTCCTCGATGCCCTGCTCGAAGCCGTCTCGGTCGCCGAGACCCAGGCGCATGTGCCCGATGAAGCGCTCGGCGGGCGATTTCACCGCGGTGAACGGAAGGAACTCGGCCAGCTTCGGGTGGTTGGCGAAGATCGAGTCAGCGAGGCGGTGTTGGTTCATGAGCACCGCGCCACACGCGACGCTCCAAGCGATCTGCGTCGAGTGCGGCTGGCCGGGATCGAGTTGGTCGAGGATCCTCTGGCTCCGTTCGGCGTGTGCTGCCTGGGTGAGGTGAGGGCTGAGCCGCTCGACCTCGAGGAGCCGGAACTCGAGCATCAGCTTCTCGGCGGAGCGGTCGTCGCCCAGCAGTTCGAGCGCGTGCTGGATGTGCCGGAAGTGCTCGGACGCGAGAGCGCCGGTGGTGGGCATGCCCGCAGTGAGCGCCGCCTTTGCCATCCGCTGGCCGTCGCCAAGTGCGACTGCGAGATCGAACGCCACCTTGGAGGGCAGGAGCGAGTGTGAGTCGTCGCGGACGTGGGCGAACGCCTTGGCAATCGCCAGATCGCACTCCACGAGCGGATCGGGGGCATCGGCCAGCTCGAGAAGTTCCAGGCCGCGCTCGGCCCACCGGATGGCACGATCGGTCTGGTACTCGT
>ERZ1026800.724-NODE-724-length-25608-cov-4.402417_pt1 | contig 25608 bp, 17 predicted proteins | sample MGYA00520873_ERZ1026800 | MGnify/ENA primary metagenome ERZ1026800 (study PRJEB33270, sample SAMEA104284475) | anaerobic digester metagenome | biome: Anaerobic digester microbiome; feature: mesophilic sludge digester; material: Anaerobic digester biomass | place...
ACCTTGGATTGCGGTTTTTATTGATTGCCGGGACGATCTTTATGGGGGTGTTTCTCACGGTTGTCTTGATCAATCGTCCAGTTGATATGGGGATTCGCGTCATCCCGCCCCAGCTGGAAAGCAACCTGGAAAGCCAGATTGCGCGCTACGTCCAGATGAATAAATATGAGGATGAAGAAGCCTACTTCTCCATGACCAGGGAGGAACAGCTCAAGTTTGACGAGGTTCTTACGCGCGTGATAAGTGAGGAACAGGGGTTGAACCTGCCTTACATCCAGCGGCACCTCCTTTGGACATGGAAAGCCTTGAAGCTGGATTGGGGGGTGTTGAAGGAAGTCAATGTGCGTCCCACGGCGACTTATGGATACGGCAGAAATTATGTAAATTTAAATGAAGCTGTTTTGCAGTATTTGAACCACACCCTGTTATTGGCGGGTACAGCCAACCTGCTGATTTTTTTGCTGGGAATTCCAATCGCCCTGAAGCTGGCACGCCATTATGGCTCCTGGGTTGACCGCTTGATGACGGTGCTTTCCCCCATTTCATCCATTCCCAGCTGGGTGATTGGCTTGTTGTTAATCGGAATTTTTGCCGTGGAATTGCGCTTGCTGCCGGCGGGCGGGATGTATGACACGATTCCGGCAGTGGACAAGTGGGATAAAACCCTGATGGTCGTCAGACACATGATTCTACCGGTGGCTGCCATCTTCCTCAGCCTGTTCTTCCAGCTTGTCTATTCCTGGCGGACATTTTTTGTCATCTTTGCCGAGGAGGATTATGTGGATCTCGGCAGGGCAGTTGGTCTGCCGCAAGGCAAGCTTGAGCGCAAGTACATCCTCAGACCCACCCTTTCGTATGTGATTACCAGTTTCTCACTCATGCTGATTTCCTTCTGGCAGATGATGCTGGCATTGGAAGTGGTTTTTGGCTGGCCGGGGATTGGCTGGTTGTATATCAATGTCGGTCTGCCCAATTTCTGGGGGGAGAGCATGTATCCCGGTGAACTGCGGGTGGCGCTCACCCTGGTGGTGTTGTTCGCCTACATCCTGGGTGTGGTTGCCTTCCTGTTGGATATCATCTATGTCCTGGTGGATCCGCGCATCCATCTGACCCAGGGGCAGCCGACCCTGCGATTAAAGCGCCTGCACCTCAGGAAACGCCCCGGCATCTTACAGAATCGGGGGACCATCCCCGCCTCCATCGATCCAAATCCATCACCCGGGGTTTCTCCGCCGGTTGAAAGGGGAATGGATGCATTGCGGGAAGATCTGCAGCATATTCTGAGTAAGCTTGCCGCCTGGTTGAAACTGGCTGCCCGGGAGGTGGGGCGCTACCCAACCGCCATAATTGGTCTGGTGATCATTTTGCTGCTGGTGATTGGTTCAATATATGCTGTATTTGGCATGCCGTATGAGAAAATTGGCGGCGAGTGGGGTCGTACCAGCCTGACCGGAAAGGCGGTGGTGCCCAAGCTGGCTAAACCCGCCTGGATCAACCTGTTCCGGTCCACTGATTATCTGTCCGTTCTCCGGCTTGATGGCAGCCAGGCTGGGGCGCAGCGCAGCGAACAGGCGCTTTCCAATGGAATGCGCCAGATTAACCTGACCTATACATTTGCTTACAATTATGCTGACTTTCCATCGGAAATTTTCCTGAACCTGGATAGCATTTATTCGGAAAAAAAGCCCTATGCATCCATGATCTGGACAACGCCCGATGGACGGGAATTCAAACTGCCGGGGATTTCCGTAATTCCGGGAACCCAGTATGATTTTAAAACCCAGATCCGCTACAAGCGGATGGTTGAACAGAATCCAAACTGGAAGGCATGGTGGGTTTTTGGTGAAGTCTTCCCCACTCCGGTGCATTATGTCCTGTTTGCCGACCCGGATTCCGACCAGCCCGGGGTGGTGCCCGGCACCTATACATTGCAGATTGAGGGGATCACCTTTGAAGAAGGCAGCGACCTGCAGGCGGAACTGGTTTTGCTGGGTCAGGTATATGGTCTGGCGGGCACTGATTATTACCGGCGCGACCTGCTGGTGCCTCTGCTGTGGGGCATGCCTTTCGCGCTTGGATTTGGTCTGGCGGGGGCGCTGGCAACCACGCTGATCTCCATGATGCTTGCCGCCGCCGGAGTCTGGTATGGCGGCTGGGTGGACAACCTGATTCAGCGGCTGACGGAAATGAACCTGGTGCTGCCGGTGCTGGCAATTGCCGTGCTGGCGTATGCCTTCCTGCATGTCAACTTGTGGGTGATCCTGGGGACTATTGTCCTTTTAAATGTGTTTGGAACTCCAACCAAGAATTTCCGCTCTGCGTTTATGCAAATTCGCAATGACCCTTATATCGAGGCGGCGCAGACCTATGGTGCCACCAACTGGCGGATCATCCGCAAGTATATGGTTCCCCGGATTGTGCCGGTGTTGACCCCTCAAATTGTCATTCTGGTGCCTTGTTTTATATTCCTGGAAGCGACCCTGGGATTTTTCAACATCAGCACAGGCTACCCCACCTGGGGAATGATCATATACCAGGCAGTTACCCGCGGGGCGCTGTATGGATCACGCTTCTGGGTGCTGGAACCGCTGGCTTTGTTGTTGCTGACCGGGCTGGCATTTTCCATGCTTGGCATCGCTCTGGAGAGGATTCTCAATCCCCGCCTGATTAAGGATTGATCGCCTTCAGGATTGTTGGTGACGGGTAAATATCAATATAATTTACCCACGATGAAACGTATGGAGGTCGTGGATGACTGATAACGAATACCTGGCGCAAGCCCGGCGGGGACGCAACAAATTCTGGATTTACCTGCTGACCATAACCGCCCTGGTTGTCACCAGTGTGGTGGTGACGGTCATCCTGATGCTGGGAGCCTACCTGGTCGAGCATACGTTAAATCCCAACGACTATTCCCTTCCCACGCTGTTGTTGGTGACCATGCTGCCCTTCCCGGCGATGCTGCTTGTCCTGCTGGGAGCGCAGCGATTTTTGCATGGGCGTCCCATCCGCACGCTCATCACCCCGGCGAGGCGGATCAACTGGGGGTTGGTTCTGCTCTCGGGCGCGGTTTGGTTTGCCCTGGCTGGTCTGGGCGATCTGGTGCTCTCAGCCTTGCAGCCGGGCAATTACACCTGGACTTTTGATGCCAACCGCTTCTGGAAATTTGCCTTACTATCGCTGATTCTGGTGCCAATCCAGACTTCCACCGAGGAACTGATCTTTCGCGGCTACATGACCCAGGGGCTGGGTCTGCTCACCCGCAGGTTCTGGCTGCCCTGGCTGCTGCCGTCGATCGTGTTTGGTCTGCTTCACTCCGCCAATCCGGAAGTGGGGTTGTATGGTTTTCTGTGGACAATGCCCTCCTATGTGGGGGTTGGTTTGCTGCTGGGTTGGATCACGTTGAAAAGTGAACGGCTTGAGCCAGCATTGGGGCTGCATGCAGCCAACAACCTGTATGCTTCGTGGATGGTTACCTTTGCGGGTTCCTCGCTGCCGGTTCCCACTCTTTTTACCATTCAGAAATATGATCCTGCTGTGGGTCTGCTGTTGTTTGCGGTATCAGTGGCAGGATTCCTGGTCATGTATTACCTCCTCCCTGCCTTCCGGCGAAAATCCGCCCCGGAATCCGTAACCGGAGGTCATCCCGATGAAAATTAAATGGACTTGTCGGTGGATTCTGGCTGGTGCGTTGGTTTTGATATTCCTGGCGGGGATGGGCGGGAGGGTTTCCGCCCGCTCCTATTCCGCTGACCGTTTTGATGTGATGGTGGAAGTCCAGCCGGACGGGTCATTGTTTATCACGGAAACCATTGATTTCCGCTTTGAAGGGGGACCATACACCTATGTCCTGCGGGAAATCAACCTGAACGAGCTGGATTCAATCGAAATCAGCGGGGTACAACTGGATGGGGAGTTGCTTCCCCGGGGCAGTCAAACCGGTCAGGTGGAGGTGGAAGGGGGGGATCCCGTCCGGGTGACCTGGCACTTTGCTCCCGCCAGCGACCGGGTGGTCACCACCACACTGCGGTATCATGTGACCGGCAATATCCGACCGGCTTCCAATGGGGATCTGCTTTACTGGCAGGCGATTCCGGCGGATCATGAATATGAAATCAAGCACTCAACAATCACGGTTGTTTACCCTGAATCGCTGGAGCTGACGGAAAAGCCGCAGCTGGATGGTCGGAGTGGAAATCTCACCGAATCCGCAGGTTGGGTTGTGTGGGAAATTGGTCCGGTTCCCGCCGACCAGTATGTGAGCCTGAAGGTGAATTTCCCGCCGGGCAGTCTGGTGGGTGCACCCCCGCAATGGTATGCAAAAAAACAGGCGGTGTTGACCGCTGCGAAATCCGCCCTGCCCTGGGCGGCAGGGATCGGCTTGGGGTTGACCGGTGTGACCAGCCTGCTGCTCATCAGGGCATTGCGGCGGAACCGGGGTGAGGAAATCCAGAAAATCCCGCTGGGGATTATCAACCGACCGCCGGGCGAACAGCCGCCCATGTTGGTGTCCGCATTGATGACTTATGGGAGATCAATTTTTCCATCCACCATCGGCGGGCTGTTGTCGCTCTGCCAGCGGGGCTGGCTGGAAATCCGCGAGACGGGCAAAAAAGGTTTGTTCGGCGGCAGGGACTTTGTCTTTGTCCAGACCCGTGCGGACGTGTTGGAATTGATGGAGCATGAACGCAGCCTGCTGCAAATCCTGTTTGAGGACCGCCAGGGCAGACGGGATGAGGTGCCCATCACCCGGCTGGGAATGGATCTCAGCCGTTCATGGAAAAAGTTAAACAAAATCCTGGAAGCGGAGTTGACCGGGCTGGGATTGGTGATTCCGGAACAAATCCACCAAAAAAAGAAGGTTCAAAGGCTGGGTCTGGGTTTGTATATGGTCACAATGATTTTGTTTACCCCTGCCCTCTTCATGATCTTCAACCCGGATTTAACTTTTTACGGTGTGATCGCCATGGGCATCCTGGCAGGAATGTTGCTGACGGGAGGGGTTGCCACAGTCTTTGGGACCCTGTGGAATATCCTGACCCCCCAGGGAAAAATCCTGCAGGGACGCTGGATGGCATTCCAGAAATACCTTGTTGAACAATCCCGTGCCAATATGCCGTTGCAGGTATCCTGGCTGGAGGAATTTTTACCCTATGCCGTGGCGTTTGAGTTGGGGAACCGGTGGGTGCGGGCGTTCGACCGCCAGGGGATGCGGGCAATGCCTGTCTGGTTGAAACCCTTGAATGCCATGGATGAAATGGCTTTGATGATGTTTATTGGGACAGCCTCCAGCATCGGATCAGGCGGAAGTTCAACAGGCACCGGCGGGGGCGGCGGAGGCGGCTCCAGCAGCGCCGGTTGATTTACCCGCCTTTCAACTTTGTATAGTTCCGGGGGGCGCTTCGAATAAGGGGGTGCCCTCCATCTACGATATAATAATTTTGCGCTTTCCCGGGAATGGCAGACATTGTCGGGATCTGTTTCGTGCATATCATCATCCAGGAACTGGATTCAATGACACCTTCCCCCGTATCCCCCTCTCCAAGATCAACCCGGCAGCCTGTCCAGGCGTTCCTGCTCTACCTGATTCTGATCACTTCCGCTTTTGTGGTGCTGTCCATCCAGATCCTGTCACAGGCATCCGGGAGTGTTTCCCCGGGGCATCTGCTGTTTCCGTTTGGCGTGGGTTTAATCCACCTCGGTTGTGCGGGGTGGGTTCTGTTTATCCGGCGCAAGGGAAGCGTGATGCCGGTTCTGGCAGTCCTGCTGGCGTCCGTGGGGATGGGTGTGGCGGGCTTGCCATTGCGGACGGCGGTTTTCATCCATCCGGTGTGGATTGTAGCAATGGGGGCGGCTGGCGCCGGTTTTTTTGACCTGGGCATGATTTTACCAGCAGCCGTTGCGCTGGTGAGGAAATGGAGCTGGCTGCGCGCTCTGCCCTGGCTGGCAGCGGTCCTTCTGGCATCATTGACGGTGATATTTCCCTCCCTTTCATCCCGCCTGGAACCCCTGTTGATGGCATTTGCCGGAGCGGGTTTATTGTTTTATTTGTTCATGTTGTCAATCCGGCGGACGGCGGGGGTGGAACGGGATCAGGTGCGGCTGATGTTTTGGAGCAGCCTGCTTGCGTTTACACCACTGGCACTCTGGCTGGTGGCATCCCGACTTGTCCCAATCAACATACCCTATGATTATTTCCTCCTTCCCCTGATGGTATTTCCGGTGGCGGCGGCGTATTATGTTCAACATATCCACCACCTGCGTACGGAAACCATTGTCACCCGCAGTGTGATTTACAGCGTGCTGGGAATTTTAACAGTTGGAGGATATGCCCTGTTGGTCTCGGGGTTGGGGATTGCCCTGGCAGGCTTTCTTCCTTTGGACAGTCCCTGGATCCCCGGCATTGCCTTCTTCATCCTGGCTTTGCTGTTCCATCCCCTGCGGAAATGGCTGCAAACCATGGTTGACCGGCTTTTTTTCCGCGGTGGACAGGCGTACCAGGATCTGCTCAAGACTTTTAGCGGGGATTTAACCGGGGCAATTGACCTGCAGACCATTGTGGACACCCTGCGGCAGTACCTGGAACGGTCGCTTCAGCCGGAACACCTGCATATTTTCCTGCATGATCCATTAAGCGATCTCTATTCAGCGGCGCTGGATTCAACCGGACGCCCGACCAGTGATTTACGCTTCTCACCCGGCGGGGCGCTGGTGGAGGTTTTACACAAGGAAAGATCCGTGTTGGTGCTGGAGAACCTGCGCGAGCTTCCCGCCACACTCCGGGCGGAGGAATCCCGACTGCGTTTGTTGGATTCCTCGATTTTTATCCCCCTGCATGGACGCCAGCGTCTGTTGGGGTGGATTTCACTGGGAAACCATCGTCAGACGGGGGAATCCTATACCACCCAGGAAATCAGCTTCCTGGAATCGTTGAGTCATCAGGCGGTTTTGGCGATTGAGCGCGCCCAGGTTGTCAACACCATGCAGCGCCGCATGCAGGAAGTCAACCTGCTCAGCCGGGTGGCGCAGGGTGTGAATATTAATATCAACATGGATGATATTTACGAATTGACCTATGCCCAGGTGATGAAGGTCATTCCGGCGGATGATGTGCGCTTGATGCTGCTGGATGCCAGTGGAAGACAACTGGTTCAGGTCTTCATGGTCCGCAGGGATGAACGCCTGTATGACCAGGAGAATGTGGTCATTCCCCCTGGAAATGCACTGGAGCAGGAGGTGATCCGCCAGCGTAAGGCGATATGCACGGATGATTACAACCGTGAGGTGCAGCGGCGCGGTCTGCTGTTGCCGGCGCATCCGGTGTTTGCCTGGTTAAGTGTCCCATTGAATTCAGGCGCCAAGACCATCGGCGCCCTCAGCCTGGGCAGTGATCAACCCGGTTTGGTTTACACACCCGAACAACTTAACCTGCTGCAGTCGGTGGCGGATCAGTTGGGGGGTGCGATTGAAAAATCACACCTGCTGGAGGAAACCGAGCGCCGCGCCCGCCAGCTTTCCAAGTTGAACGAAATTACGCGGCGGCTGACCTCCACGCTTGAGATTGAACCCCTTCTGAAGACGATTATGCGCGATGCCGTGGAAATGCTGGATTGTGAAGCCGGCAGTCTGATCATGGTTGATCAGCCCACTGGTGAACTGGTGTTCCGTGTGGTGGAAGGCAATGCCGCCGGACAGCTCGCGGGTGTCCGTATGCCGCCGGGCTCGGGTCTGGCGGGCAGGGTGGTGCGCACCCGCGAACCCCTGATCATCGATGATGTCACCCAAAACCCGGAATGGTTCTCACAAAATGACCACCAGACCGGTTTTATCACCCGGACGGTTCTGGTGGTGCCTTTGCTCGTGAAGGAAAATGTGACCGGTGTGGTGGAGGTCATCAACCCCCGGAATGGTTCCCTGTTTACCGATGACGACCGGGATCTGCTTGTGGCATTTGCCGCCCAGGCGGCGATTGCACTGGAGAATGCCCGCCTTTACACGCTCACCGACCAGGCGCTTGCGGAGAGGGTGGAGGAACTTTCGGTGATGCAGCGGATTGACCGCGAGTTGAACGCCTCGCTGGAACCCGCCCGCGCCATGCACATCACATTGAAGTGGGCAATGAAGCAGTCGAATGCCGGGGCGGGTTTGATTGGCTTGCTGGAAGGGGGAAGCTTGAAAATCATGGATGCCCAGGGTTATGCGAATGAACTGGCACCCTGGCATGAAACCTCTCTCCCGCTGGCTGTGATTGACCTGGAGGAAATCCTGGAGGATGCCCAGCCGTTGCACCGCATCCTCCCGGATGACAGGAACGGGTTGTTGGCAGGCGCCTGCAGCCAGGCAGCGCTGCCCATCCGGCGTGAGGGGCGCACCATTGGCATCATCCTGCTGGAATCCACGAAAACGAATTTTGTAAATGAAGATATGTTGGGTTTTCTGGAACGGCTCAGTGACCATGCCGCAATTTCCATCGCCAATGCCCAACTGTATGCTGCGGTTCAGGCGGCAAATGTGGCAAAGAGCGAATTTGTCTCCTTTGTGGCGCACGAGTTGAAGAACCCGATGACTTCCATCAAGGGTTATACCGAGCTGGTGGCAGCCGGCGCCGTGGGACCGGTGACCGAACCGCAGGCGAATTTCCTGGCGACCATCCGGTCCAACATTGACCGGATGAATATATTAATCTCCGACTTGAATGACCATTCCAAGATTGAAGCTGGCAGAATGCGGCTGGAATTTCAGGCAATCCCATTGGCGGAGGTTGTGGATGAGGCATTGCGTTCCCTTCGCAAGCAGGTGGAAGAAAAGAGCCAGGTTGTCACGGTGGAAATACCCGGAGATTTGCCGCCGACCTGGTCGGACCGGGACAGGTTGATGCAGGTGTTGGTTAACCTGGTCAGCAATGCCAACAAGTATACCGACAAAAGCGGGACAATTTATGTGGGGGCTGAGTGCTGCGAGAATCGCTGGGATCCGCAGGGTGCGGCGGAGGTGATTCACATCTGGGTGAAAGATTCTGGCATAGGAATTGCATCCGAAGATCAGGAGAGGATCTTCCAGAAATTCTTCCGGTCGGAAGATCCCAAAACCAGGGAGGCTCCCGGCACCGGGCTGGGTTTGAATATTACCCGCAGCCTGGTCGAAATGCAGGGCGGTCACATCTGGTTTGAAAGCGAATTTCGCAAAGGCACGACCTTCCACTTTACCGTACCGGTGGCACAACAATAACACCGGGAGGAGACTTGATGAGAGCATTCTCTGCCCTGGCTTCCATGCAGGGTCTGGATGGGGATGAGACTGGCGCGCAGGCAGCCCGGGAGGCGCTCCTTCAACTGGGTGCCGCCCCGCCCGCCTTTGGTTTGATCTTTGCAGGCTGGGAATACAGGTTGGAAGAAGTGATGGCAGGGGTTGAACGAACGGTTGGAGGCATTCCACTCTGGGGCATCTCAACCCGCTGTCCGCTGGCAGGCGGATCGGAACAACCCCGTTCAGTGACGGTGGTTCTGGCTGCCGGGATCAATTTGAAAGCAGCTCCGCTCTGGCTGCCGGATTATTCCCGTTCGGTGAAATCTGCTGCCCATGAACTGGCGCAGGCACTGATGGCGGAATCACAGGTTGTGCAGGCTGCCCTGCTCGCCCTGGATGGAAGGCAGGGTAACCCGCTGGAGCTTGCTCCGGCATTTGAAGGACTGCCCATTGAGGTGTCCGGCTGCCTGGTGGATGGTGCTCCCCGGTCGGGTCAGAGTGATCTGGGGGTTGGCGCCAGACAATGCGGCACCGGTTCCCTGGCTGGCATGTTGTTCGGCGGATCAATCCGCATGGGTGCAGGCTGGGGGCACGGCTGGATTGATTCAGGTGTTCATGTGAAAATTACACAGGCAGGTGAACAATTCATCACCTCGCTTGATGGTGATCTGCCGGTTGAATTTTACAGCCGGTGGCTGGGGCGAAAACCTGATGAATGGCAGAATCCGCCGTTAAATGAACTGGCACGGATGTACCCACTGGGCGGGCGGGGTGAAAATGGCTGGGTGCGGTCTCCGGTAAATGTGGAGGTGGATGGCAGCCTGCGGATTAATATTCCCGCACCACCGGATGGGGACACCTGCCTGATGATTGGCAGTCCATCCGCCTGCGAGGAAGCCCTTCGACAGGCGGCTCGTTCCGCCCGCCGGAGCCTGGGAAATGCCACTCCCTTCCTGGCTGTTGCGTTGGTGGATGCAGCCTGGCGGATATTATTTGATCTCCAGCCGGAGTTGATCCCGCAAATATTGGTGGAGGAACTCGGCGAGGTACCGCTCGCAGGCGGTACGACCCTGGGTCAGGTGATGCGCCTGCCCGACAAGCCATATGAAGTTCAAAATCAGCAGGCAGTTGTAATCCTGCTGGGTGAGATGATCCGATGATGACGCCGTGCTGGTCCGGCGCCAGCCTTTTGGGAGTTCCAGCATCCCCCGGGAGGATGATATGAACCCTGATGCTTATCAATATAAACGTTTGAAAGGGGTGCAGGATGATCTGATGATCCCCTGGTTGGAACTCTATGAGCAGGCGTTTCCAGCCCGGGAACGAATCCTGGTCGCTGATATTCTCAGCCTGTGGAGGAATCCAACTTCGCTCCAGCATGAATATCTGCTGGGTGTGCTGGACCCTGAAAAGAATTTTGCAGGTCTTGTGTGGTACTCCACGCGTCCGGAGTATGGTCTGGCGTTGTTGTGGTACCTGGCGGTGCAGCCCCATCTGCGTTCCCGGGGGGTGGGGGCGCAGATTTACCAGTACGTGGTGAGTCAATTGAATCCCAGGGAATATTCAGCACTCATCTACGAAGTGGAAATACCGGAGGAAGCAGAAACCCCCGAACAAGCGGATTTTGCCCGCAGCCGGATTGAATTTTACCGGCGCAACGGCGGCATGTTGTTAAATGGCATTCATTATGAGCAGGAAGTGGGCTCCCATGCTGCTCCCATTCCCATGCATCTGATGGTGCATCCGCTGAGTGCCATTACAGCCGAGCAGGCTTTTGCACTGTGCCGGTCGGTTTTGGGTGATGCAATTTCCCAGACGGGTGTGTTGACGTTGGATTAAACCGTTCAGGCATTCACCTGGTAACGGTAATAGGGATTCTGGCAGGGTGTGCCCCATGAAGCATACATGGTGCGTTCGGTCAGGTCCATCACCAGTGAGGTGATTGTTTTTTCCCGATCCATCCGGTTCTCATTACTCGAATCGTGATTGCAGATTGAGTCGGGATAATTGATATGATCCCTGAGGATGGTCTGAAGAGTCTCAACCGTATGCAGGCTGGTCTCGCGCAGCAGGCGCAGCGCCCGGTAATAGCGGACACGAGTGCTGATTAACTCATCGGATTCATCCTCAATGCCCAGCATGGTCGGGTGCAGATATTGATTGGTGTGCACCAGTCTGCCGTCTTCACCATAGAGCAGTGCGAACTGGCGGGCGGAAACCTCAATGTTGTACAACTCGCCGGATTCATGGACCAGCAGGTGATTGTAACCCGCCGCCCGGTGGGGTATCACGGTGCAGCGGATGGCGTCCGACGGGCTGCGCGCCCCCAGAACCGCCCGCGAGACAATCACGCGCGGGATGCCGATCCGGCTGTCGCGCGGGTACACTGTATCACAACACTGACAAAGCCCCGCCGCGTTCATGCCAATATTGGGAAGCAGAGCACCGTAAGTCATGGCGAGGAAAGGCGGTTCGTCCCGCGGGGAGGCATGAACAAGAAAGACATCCGGTTCATCCTCGGGCAGCCAGTCCTCGTTGTGCGCGGCCAGGACGTGCTGGTTGGCAGTGTGGCGCTGGTTGACCGCCATGCTGGTGCACTTGGTGAGGTGCAGGGCGTCCATGGTGACACCTTCCATGGCGTTGACGATGGCAACATCATCAAACGGCACCCGCGCCCCTTCCGCAATGCCGTACATTTCCTCGACATACTGGGGATAAGCTTCCTGGGCAAACGGAATATATTTACGGGATTGGATTTGGGCTGATTCCCAGGTGAGGTGAAGTTCTTCGTAGGTATCCTGGATCAACTGTTTGGCATTGGCTATGCTGTGCAGGATCTGTTCGCGCCGGGCTTCGCCAATCTGGTTTCCCATCTGGCGGTGGGTGCCTGAGATATGAACAATGGGTATCTGGCGGGGGAGGGCTGGTGTTTCCATAACTTGTTTCCTTGTCATTATTGTACACCTGAAACATGGAAAACCTTGACAGGAGGCAAAAAAGGCGCGATTATAAATAACGAACGTTCGCTATGATCAAGGATGGATCATGAGTCCAGTTAGTTCCCGCCAGCAGAGTGAAATTACCCGCCAAAAAATCCTGGATGCCGCTCATTCGCTTTTCCTCGAGCAGGGATATCATGCCACCTCCATGCGTCAAATTGGCGGCAGAGCCGGAGTGACCATGGGCGGAATTTACAATCACTTTTCCTCGAAGGAGGAGATCTGGGTGGCAATTTTTACCCAACGCCACCCGGTTTTGTTGGCTGCACCCATTCTGAACCAGGTGGAGGGAAAAACCACCGCTGAGGTGGTGCGCTCCGCCGCCCGCCTGATGGTGGAGGAACTCGACCGGCGTACTGAATCCGTTAATTTAATGTTGATTGAAATCATTGAGTTTAACGCCCGGCATACTTCCCTGCTGGTTGAAAGCGCCCTGCCGGTGTTTGTGGAATTGGGGGACCTGTTGCAGCAACAGCCGCAGGAATTACGAGACATTCCCCTGCCCACCCTGCTGAGATCGTTTCTCGGCTTGTTTTTCTCCTATTACATGACCCGCCGGCTTGTCCCGCAAGAGGTTCTCCCCATTTTTGGTGACGAGAGCCTCGATCTTTTCGTGGACATCTACCTGCACGGGATTCTCAGACAGGGGGCGCCGGATGAGGAGGTTGAAGATGCGTAACGCCCGCCTGATGGCTCTGATTCGAAAGGAATTCATTCAAATCATCCGTGATCCCCGCGCCCTGGTGATCACATTCCTGCTGCCGGTCATCATGCTGCTCATGTTGGGTTATGCCGCCACCAATGATGTGCGCAATGTGGAACTTGGCGTCTGGGACCAGGATAATTCCCCCGCCTCCCGGGCATTCATTGAAGCATATCAGGCAGCGGATTATTTCAAACTGGAGTACCGCGTCGGTTCAGAGGATGAACTGCGCACCTTGATGGACTCCAACCGCATCAGGGTGGGCATGATCATCCCGCCGGATTTCAGCCGCAGCCTGGCATCTGGAACAACCGCCCGGGTGGCATTTGTGCTGGACGGATCCGACCCAACCATGGCGGGGACGGCAATTGCCGCCGCTCAACTCATTGGCGGGGCTCAGTCTACCCGGGTTTTGGTGCAGACCATGAATTACTACGGACAGGCTGGCACCTTGTCCACCCCCATCGAAATCCGCACCCAGGTCTGGTACAACCCCGGCATGGTCAGCGCCCACTTTATGATTCCAGGTCTGGTGGGAATGATACTGCAATTCCTGACCACCTTTCTGACTGCCACATCCATTGTGCGGGAACGGGAGCGCGGCACCATCGAGCAGCTGATCGTCACACCGCTCAAGCCGTGGGAGCTGGTGGTGGGCAAGATTACCCCCTACGTGTTGATAGCCTTCCTGGACATGCTGGAGGTTTTGTTCGTCGGCATGATGCTTTTTGAAGTCCCCATCAACGGCAGCCTGCTGCTTTTGTTGTTGCTCTCAGCCCTTTTCCTGGTGACCACCCTGGGAATCGGATTGTTGATCTCCACCGTGGCGAATACACAGCAGGAAGCCATGCTGGTAACCATGCTGACTGTCTACCCGTCCATTTTTCTCTCAGGCTTTTTCTTCCCGCTGGCAGCCATGCCCAAAATTTTGCAATGGATCAGTTATGCGGTCCCGGTGCGTTATTTCCTGATCATCACCCGGGGCATTTTATTGAAAGGTGTGGGCATGGAATCCATCTGGCTGGAGGTTTTGGCATTATGTATCTTTTCGGTGGTGATGATGAGCTTGGCGGCATTACGCTTCCGCAAGCGGTTGGACTGATGATGTTGATGTTTTGATGAATGTGAGGTTCCCATGAATAAAAAGCTGCGTATCATTCCGGTGGTCATCGTGGTGCTGCTGGGGTTGTTTATCGGTGGATATTATCTTCTCCGTCCGGATGCCGCCGAAACCCGGATTGTCTCCGGAACGATGGAGGCACTGGAAGTGCGGATTATGCCGGAACTGGGCGGGAGGGTCGTGGAGGTGCTGGTGGAAGAGGGTGATGCCGTCCAGGCGGGCGATGGACTCATCCGGTTGGATTCTTCATTGTACCTGGCACAGCGGTCCCAGGCGGAAGATGCCTGGCAGGCTGCGGAAGCCAATGCCAGAGCCGTCCGCGCCAATGCCAGCCTGCTGGAGGCGGGTCCGTCGAAAGAACAGCTCGACCTGGCGCAGGCGGTTGTGGACCAGGCTCAGACAGCCGTGAACGCCGCCCGCGAAGCCTGGGAAGACCTGCCGGAAGACCGGCAGGATACAAGCGGAGGCAAGACCTTGAAGCAGCAGCTGGATGCGGCTGAAGCCGGGTTGAACACTGCACAGGCTCAGTACGACCTGACCGCCGCAGGAGCACGCCCGGAACAAATATCCGCTGCTCTGGCGGGGGCGGAAGCAGCCGAAAGCCAGGCTGCCGCGGCGAAGGCGGCGCTGGATGTGCTGGATGTGCAGATTAATAAACTGACCCTGACCGCACCGGTTTCCGGGGTGGTGCTGACGCGTGCTGTGGAACCCGGCGAACTGGCAGCCCCGGGCTCCACCCTGCTCATTGTGGCGCAACTGGATCACCTCACCCTGACGGTGTACGTGCCGGAGGATGAGTACGGCAAGGTTCACCTGGGTCAAAAACTGGATGTCACGGTGGATTCCTTCCCGGGTGAGGTATTTCCTGGAACAGTGAGTTACATCGCCGGGCAGGCGGAGTTCACCCCGCGCAACATTCAGACTGTGAAAAGCCGCAAAATCACCGTGTTCGCGGTGCGCCTGGAACTGGATAATATGGATGGGAAGTTAAAACCGGGCATGCCTGCTTCGGTAACCCTGCCCCTGGTGGAGAAATAATTTAATGAAAGGATTTGTTGAGAATCCAGTCCTGATCGCCCGTGGATTGCAAAAATTCTTCAAGGAAAATCATGCCATCCGGGATGTCAGCCTGGAATTACACCCGGCTGAAATCTACGGTTTGGTGGGACCGGACGGAGCCGGCAAGACAACCCTGCTCAGGCTGCTCTGTGGTGTGCTCAAGCTTTCAGGTGGAACGGTTGAAATTTGCGGGGCAGATCTGGAACAACATCCGGAGCAAGCCCGCTCCAGGCTCGGTTACCTGTCGCAGCGTTTTTCCCTGTATGACGATCTGACCGTGCTGGAGAATTTGCATTTCTTTGCTGAAATGCGGGGGTTGGAGGTGGACACCTGGCAGCCACGTTCGGAATGGGTGCTGGATTTTGTGGGCTTGCTGGCATTCAAGGACCGACTGGCTGGCTTGCTTTCCGGCGGGATGAAGCAGAAACTGGCGCTGGCGGTTTCACTCGTGGCGCGCCCGCAGGTGTTGCTGCTGGATGAACCCACCACCGGCGTGGATCCCATCACCCGGCAGGATTTCTGGCAGCTTCTCATCCAACTGGTGAGTGAAGAAAAACTGGGCGTGATTCTCTCCACCCCTTATATGGACGAAGCCTCGCGCAGCCACCGGGTGGGTTATTTACGCCAGGGCAGGCTGGTGGTTGAGGGAAATCCGCGCCTGCTGAGAAACCGTCTGGCTGGTCGCATCGTGGAAGCGGCAGTGCAGCCGCTGGAGGCGGCAATTTCAGCTGCCGCAGCCGACCCCGGGGTGGAGGCGGTTCAGCGGTTTGGCGACCGGCTGCATCTGCGCGTGGGGGATGATGACGTGGATGATCTTTGCACCCGGTTGTCAAACTCCATCCACGAAGCCGGGGGGACCATCCAATCCCTGCAGGTCGTGGATGCATTGCTGGAGGATGTTTTCATCGCCATGGTGGAAGGGGATAAGTTATGAGCGGTGTCATCCATGCCGTTGGATTAACCCGCCGCTTCGGTGAATTTGTGGCGGTGGATCACCTGAATTTCTCCATTCAGGCTGGAACGGTTTCCGGCTGGCTGGGTCCCAACGGCAGTGGAAAAACCACAACCATCCGCATGCTGCTTGGACTGCTGCATCCCTCGGAGGGCAGGTCCGAGGTGCTGGGGTTTGATCCAGCCCGGCAGGCGGAAGCTTTGCGGGCTCATGTGGGATACATGTCACAGCGTTTTGTCCTCTATACCGACCTGACGGTATGGGAGAACCTGGAATTTTATGCCGGGATGTATGGCATCCGCAATAAAAGCCGGATGCTGGAGGTGCTAAAGAATGCTGACCTGGCGGATGCAGCCGGTCTGCGTACGCGTGATTTGCCGGTCGGCTGGCGGCAGCGGCTCTCCCTGGCAGTGGCAATTGTGCACCGTCCCCGCCTGCTCTTTTTGGATGAGCCGACCAGCGGGGTGGACCCGGTGGCACGCCGCGCCTTCTGGGACCTGATTTATGCCTGTGCCGCCGAAGGTGTGACTGTGATGGTCACCACCCACTACATGGATGAGGCGGAATACTGCCAGCAGGTGGGCATCATGCAGGCGGGCAGGCTGCTGGCGTTGGATGCACCGGCTGGTTTGAAACACCGGCTGGATGGCAGGGTCTGGCAGGTGGTTGCTGATCCGTTGATTCAATCGCTGGAAGTGCTGCGAAACATGGCGGGCGTACTGCGGGTCGGGTTGGACAGTGATTCGCTGCGGGTGGTGACGCAGCCGCAGATGACCGCCGGACAGCTCGCCGGTGGATTGGTGGATTTTGGAATAACCGTTTCCCGGTTGGAACAATCCTTCCCCACCCTGGAGGATGTCTTTTTGGTGTCAGCGGGGGGTACCTTGCCCGGGCGCCAACAATCGTGATGCGGAGGGAGTAATGGCTTCCGGCTGACCTCGGGTGACAATTCATTCATCAGCCAAAAATATCAAATCCATGCTATGATACAGTTGGCGGGACGAATTTCAGCCCTGCTCCCAACATTCCACTTCCAGGATTATCCATGACTGCTGATCATCTGCTTGCCATTGACCAGGGAACCCAGAGCGTCCGCGCTCTGCTGTTCACACCGGATGGAACCCTGATTGCCAAATCACGCGTTCCCATTGAGCCCTATTTCTCCACCGCGCCCGGGCTGGCGGAGCAGCATCCGAATGTATTCTGGGATGCCCTCTGCACCGCCTGCCGGCAGCTCTGGGCAATACCCGGAGTGGACCGCCAAGCCATCGCCGGCGTGGCACTAACCACCCAGCGTTCGACCATGGTCAACCTGGACAAGGATGGCAATCCGCTGCGTCCGGCAATTGTCTGGCTGGATCAGCGGCGCACACCCGGATTGAAACCCATTGGCGGTCTTTGGGGGTTGGGTTTCTGGTTGACCGGCATGACCGAGACGGTGGCATATCTGCAGGCGGAGGCGGAGGCGAACTGGATCCGCACCTTTCAGCCGGAAATTTGGCAGGCAACCCACAAATACCTGCTGCTTTCCGGATATCTGACTTACCGCCTGACCGGCAAATATGTGGATTCAGTTGGCAGCCAGGTTGCCTACATCCCGTTCGATTATAAGAATCTGCGCTGGAGTGGCAAATCCGACTGGAAATGGCAGGCAGTCCCGCTGGATCCGTCCATTCTGCCGGAACTGGTTCCGCCGACCGGTCTGCTGGGTGAAATCACCGCTGAAGCTGCGGGGGATACTGGAATCCCGGCAGGCTTGCCGCTGATTGCAGCAGCGGCGGACAAGGCATGCGAGGTGATCGGTTCAGGCTGCGTGGATCCGCAGGTGGCGTGTCTCAGTTATGGCACCACGGCAACCATCAATACCACCCAAAAGAAATACATGGAGGTCATCCCGCTCATTCCCCCCTATCCCTCGGCAGTCCCGGGCGCCTACAGCCTGGAAATTCAAATTTACAGGGGTTTCTGGATGGTGAGCTGGTTCAAGCGGGAATTTGCCCACGAGGAACAGCGCCTGGCAGAGGAGCGCGGCATCGAGCCGGAGGATTTGTTCGACCACCTGGTGGAATCAGCCCCGCCCGGTTCGCAGGGGCTGACCCTGCAGCCGTTCTGGTCGCCGGGCTTGAAAGTCCCTGGTCCGGAGGCAAAAGGTGCCATCATTGGGTTTGGGGATGTGCACACCCGCTCGCATCTCTATCGTTCCATATTGGAGGGTCTGGCGTATGCCCTGCGTGAAGGGGCGGAGCGCACCCAGCGCGTCAGCCACAAGCCGATTCGTGAAATCCGTGTGGCGGGCGGGGGCAGTCAGTCCAATGGCGCCCTGCAAATTACCGCGGACATCTTTGGTCTGCCGGTATCCACTCCGCACGTATATGAAGCTTCGGGTCTGGGCGCTGCCATGGATGCCGCCGTGGGGCTGGGCATGCACCCCCATTTTGATCACGCCGTGGTCGCCATGACCCGCGTGGGTCATACGGTGGAACCGAACCTTGAGAATCACCGGGTATATGATGAACTGTACAACCGGGTGTACCTGAAAATGTACAAACGGTTGAAACCGCTGTACGAAGCCATCCGCGATATCACGGGTTTCCCGCCGCGCGGCTGACCGTTCAGTTTTTCGGGCAAACCCCGTTGAATTTCCGGTCAGGTCAATTCCGCAGGATGGATGTCATCATCCGCAGCTTTACCGGAAAAACCTGCCCTTGTCATAATAAAACATCAAGCCCAACCTGACACCCTGTGGATCGCACACAATCACTTTATTACCGGTCAGGAACCAACTTAACCGGATCATGCGCCGGTGGCGGCGGTCAGCCGGAATGATTCCGGCTGGTTCACCAGACCAATCCTCAACGGTGCTTTCGCCTGTGGATCTGCCGCGGCTATTGATGCCTGCCCGGATTTGTTATTAATCCAGTGATTCATGTCATTGGTTATGGGTGACAAAAATATTTTCCGGTGTGTAAAAATACCTCAATTTGAAAACGCCGCGCCAGAGTTGAACGGTATGGGTTAAAATAGAAAGGTTCATTTTTTTCTATGGATTCATCGAATTAATGTATTACACGTTCCGCGCATTCCGACACCGCAATTACCGGCTCTGGTTCATCGGGCAGGGAATTTCCCTCATCGGTTCATGGATGCAGACCATGGCGCAGCAGGTGTTGATCTACCGGCTGACCGGTTCAGCCGCTGCCCTGGGTCTGATGAGCCTGCTGGGATTGATCCCGCTGCTGCCGTTTGCCCTGTGGGGCGGTTCGCTTTCCGACCGGCTGCCAAAACAAAAAGTCATCCTGGTCTGCCAGGTGCTGTTGATGCTGCAGGCGTTTGGGCTGGCAGTGGTCGTGTGGACGGGTGTGGTTCAGGTCTGGCAGGTGTATGTTTTTTCAATTCTCCTGGCAGCCATTCAGGCGGTGGATCTGCCGGCACGGCAGGCGTTCACGGTGGATATGGTGGACGACAAGGCGGACCTGACCAACGCCATCGGCTTGAATTCCGCCATGTTCAATGGAGCGCGCGCCATCGGACCGGCTGCAGCCGGCATCCTGGTGGCGGCAACCGGTGAGGGAACCGCTTTTTTCATCAATGGTCTGTCCTTCATTGCGGTCATCATCTCTCTTTTAATGATGCGCAATCTGCCCCAATCATCGCGGCCGGTGGAATCCAGCAAGCTAAAGGGTCACATGATTGAGGGGCTGCGTTTCCTGTTCAAACAACAATCCCTGCTGGTGTTGATTTCATTGGTGGGGGTGAGCGCCTTCCTTTCCATGCCCTACAACACCCTGATGCCTGTATTTGCTGAAAAAGTCCTCTTTCAAAATGCCCAGCCGGTGGTCGGCGCCATCTGCGGGGTGATGTCCTGCCAGAGCCCGGAGGCGCTGCCATTGGGTTTGCTGCTGGGTATGATGGGGACGGGCGCCACCATCGGTGCGCTTTTGGTGGCTTCCCTTCCTGATCGAGCCAAACGGGGAGTCATGCTGACCATCGGCAACCTGAGCTTCCCGGCGATGCTGGTCCTGTTTGCGTTATCCCGCTCGTTTGGCTGGTCGCTTCTCATCATGTTGATGGTGGGGGTCAGCTTCACCTGGCAGAACGCGCTGGCGAACACACTTCTGCAGTTGAATACACCGGATGAAATGCGCGGCAGGGTGATGAGCTTTTACTCGTTGAGTTTCCAGACGATGATGCGCCTGGGCGGCATGCAGGCAGGTCTGGTGGCGGACTGGTTGAGCGCGCCGCTTTCAGTTGGGATTGGCGCGGTCATTTCGCTTTTATACGGTCTTTTCGTGGCAATTGCCTATCCCAAGGTTCGGCGCTTGACATAATATTGAACCTGATGTATGATAATCGTAAATAATTTCAGTGGAATATAAATATTATGGAAAAGATGTTAAATAAAAAGAAAGTTAAGCCGGGACTTATCGCGGGAGTTGCCATCTTTGCCATCAGCCTCCTGCTGGGTACAGTTTTCAACATTCTCGCAGTCTGGAGCGACGTGGAGGGGATGTCTTTTTGGAGTTATCCCGAGGTCCTGGAATACAATTCCATGCTCAAGACGGACGGAGAACTGGGCAGCCTGGAATGCCCGGTGATCCTATCCGCCCATGAGAGTGCCACCGTAAAGGTTCCGCTGATCAATCCGACAGACCGCCCAATCAAACAAAATATTTTGGCGATCTTCAGTAAACCCGGCGCGGAGGATGACCTGGAACGGGATGCCCAGGTGTACAGCCTGGAACCGGGTGAAAAGCTGGAGTTGAGTTGGCAGATTGATGGGTCCAACATGCTCCCCAACCACAAAATCCTCGTGAGGGTTTTCCTGGCTCAGAGTCAATATCATCCGCCGTCTGACACGCTTCATTGTGGAATAATGGTCGTTGAGCTGGGCAGGTTCAGTGGATTGGCAATCCTTGGTATGCTCATCGGAGCGAGCCTGTTGGGAATGGTGCTTGGATATATCCTTTACCTGAAGAATACCGGCGCCCTGGCACAGAAATCCAATCGAGCCGGCATCATCATGACATGGATGCTTGGCATCACGGTGATTTGCTGGTTTACCAACCTGATGGGCTGGATGGTGGCGGCTTCCTTGATGGTGATTTTGATCGCCCTGTCATTTATCGCCATGATTGAGGCTCTCTTTACCTCAAACTGAAAAGACCGATATTAAAATTCAAAGCGAACAGCCGGAATCATTCCGGCTGTTTTCTGTAAGCGTGATGGAGGTCAAACCGGTGTCCCCGTTTGCGGGTGGCATCCTCCTGCCGGCAGGCTGGGGGAATGCGGTCAGCGATTTAGCGGGTGCTGGTGGCGTTCAAACGCTCGGCAAATGCATCCACCAGCGGCAGGCGGTCCTTAAGGAAGACAAACCGGATTGATTTGGATCTGCCTTTTTTGGGAACGGTATGCAGTTCCAGAACTTCCACGAAAAGGCGGTGGCGCAGGTATGCGGCTGCCATCTCTGCCCGTGGAAGACGCCAGACCCGGCCGCGCCCCCAGGCTTCATAGGTGAACAAAATATCGTCACCCTGAATGGAGAGGAAACCATTGCGCCCGTTTGCCCCGCTGATGCCCTGTGCCTTGCAGGCAGAAGAAAGTTCCGGGTGCCGGTGCTCCAGGGCAATCAAATGATTGGCGGGCAGGCTTTCCGATTCCTCCACCTGGCTGATCAACCCCTTGAGCCAGAGGGCAAAAGCTTTCAGGTTGAACCAGCCCCAGGATATGATGCGGGGGATGAATAATATCAGGAAAATGAAGAGGACCAGGGCAATGCCAGCTGCTGCCCAGGGGTATTTCAGGGCTCCAAAAGCCAGCACGCCGACTCCCAGGTCTTCCACCACACTGAGGATGATGTTGGTGATATTCTCCATGGGTGAACTGACGTTAATGACCATGCGGGAGCCTGCCTTGCCGCTGTGCGAAACCAGCGCCAGCCCGCCAGCCACCAGGGCAGCCAGCACCGCCACAATCGGGTCCATTTGCACCACCACGGCAAATGCCACCAGACCCGCACCCAACGGGCGGATGAAGGTGTGAATCATATCCCAGACATTATCCACCACCGGGATTTTATCTGCGAGAAATTGCACCAGGTAGAAGACCGCCGCCACCACGATCACCACCCACGAGCCGAGCGGCTCCAAACCTGCCGGAGGGTTGGACACCCAGTTCAACCGGATGCTGAGCCCCACAATCAGGATGGTAGCATACAGGTTGATGCCGGAGGTCAGCGCCAGCGGCAGGAGGGTGGCAAGCAAACGCAAGGGTTCCATAATCAATCCTTTGAATCCATAACCGGATAAATTCTCAAGCGAAATTACCCAAAAGTATAGCACAGGTTGCCCGACAGGGCAAAAAATAATGAGCCAGGGGGAAAGCCGGCTGGAATGCCCCCCTGCTTTTGGGGTGGATTCCTGGTGAAATTGGCTTGACATTTGGCTGGATGATTGCCATAATTAATCCATTGGGGGAAAAGGAAATTCATAGAAGTCAACCCTCCATCACAATCAAATCATTTTCCGGAGGTTAATCATGAACAGGATCATTCGCTGGATCATGCTGGCGGCTTTGGCGGCAGGTTTCCTTGCCCCAACCGGCAGCCACGCCGCGCAGGCGCAGGGCTCGTTTTCCTGTGCCGATATTTCCGACATCCCGCAGGTGGAGTGTGAGGCGTTGGTGGCGCTGTATGACAGCACCAATGGTGCGGGGTGGCTGAACAGCACCAACTGGCTGGTGACCAACACCGCCGGCAGCTGGTATGGGGTGTGGGTTTCAGGGGGGCACGTCATTGAGCTGTGGCTTGGTTCCAACCAGCTGAGCGGCAGCATCCCGCCTGAGTTGGGGAACCTTGCCAATTTGACTGAATTAATGCTTGACATCAATCAGCTGAGCGGCAGCATCCCGCCGGAACTGGGGAACCTGACCAATTTACAATATTTAAGTCTTTATTTCAACCAGCTGAGCGGCAGCATTCCGCCCGAACTGGGCAACCTGTCCAATTTGAGCGACTTGTATCTTATGGGCAACCAGCTGAGCAGCAGCATCCCGCCCGAACTGGGCAACCTGACCAATTTACAATATTTGGGTCTTTCTTCCAACCAGCTAAGCGGCAGCATCCCGCCCGCGCTGGGGAACCTGACCAATTTACAATATTCGATTCTTTATTCCAACCAGCTGAGCGGCAGCATCCCGCCGGAACTGGGCAACCTCGTCAATTTGACCCGGCTGTATCTTGATTCCAACCAGCTGAGCGGCAGCATCCCACCGGAACTGGGCAACCTGACCAAATTGGAATGGTTGTATCTTTATTCCAACCAGCTGAGCGGCAGCATCCCGCCGGAACTGGGCAATCTTACCAATTTACGAGGTTTGGATCTTTCTACCAACCAGCTGACCGGCGGCATCCCGTCCGAACTGGACAACCTTGCCAATTTGAGCGGCTTATATCTTATGTTCAACCGGTTGAGCGGCAGCATCCCGCCCGAACTGGGCAACCTGACCAATTTACAATATTTAGGTCTTCATTCCAACCAGCTGACCGGCAGCATTCCGCCCGAACTGGGCAACCTTGTCAATTTGTGGAGGTTGAGACTTGATGAAAACCAACTGAGCGGCAGCATCCCGCCCGCACTGGGCAACCTGTCCAAATTATATTATTTATTCCTTGATTACAACCAACTGAGCGGCAGCATCCCGCCTGAACTGGGGGACCTGTCCAATTTGGAAAGATTGTATCTTGGGGGCAACCAGCTAAGCGGCAGCATCCCGCCGGAACTGGGGAACCTGACCAATTTACAATATTTGGGTCTTTCTTCCAACCAGCTGAGCGGCAGCATCCCGCAGGAACTGGGGAACATGTCCGGATTGATTGATTTGGATCTTTCTTCCAACCAGCTGAGCGGCAGCATCCCGACCGAACTGGGGAACCTGACCAATTTACAATATTTGTATCTTTCTTCCAACCAGCTGACTGGCAGCATCCCGCCCGAACTGGGGAATTTAACCGCCCTGGAAGTTCTGCGCCTGAACGATAACCAACTCAGCGGGGAAGTGCCGGCGTCCTTCGTCAACCTGGTGAATCTGTTTGATCCGGGAGCTTTCTATGATGGCAGTGATGGACTGGACCTGGACTATAACGGACTGACCGTACCGGACGGTTACCCGGTGGCTGGCAACCCGCTGCATGAATTCCTCTTTTCCAAGGATTCCAACTGGCATCTGCGGCAAACCATTGAAGAGGTCATCGGCAGCGGTGGCGGAGAACTGACCTCCCTGGATGAAACCGTCCATATCCAGGTTCCCACCGGCGCACTGGCGGGGGACACCACCTTCACCTTCACGCCACAGCGGCGTCCCAGCCAGGATATCGGCAAACTAGCCTTTGCCCATAACAGCTTCCAGCTGACTGCGGTGGACGGCGAAGGCAGCCCCGTCACAATTTTTGCGCAGCCGCTGACCGTGACCATTGCCTACGACGAATCCGCCGTGGGTCTGCCCGAGGAAACGCTCCGGCTGTATTACTGGGACACCACCGCATCCGCCTGGGTGGATGCCGTCACCACCTGCGACCCGGCAGGAGAATACATCCGCAACCTGGAAGGGGATACCTTTACGTTGAACATCTGTCATCTGAGCGAATTTGCAGTGCTCAGTGACGCCCCGCGCATTTATTTGCCTGCCGTGTTGAGGTAAATGTTGTAAAGCCTTGCCCGGGCAGGATCACAAGAGGGGCTTGTGGATGACCCACAAGCCCCTCATTCTTTCGGGGTTCCCTGGTGGATGCTCCCCTGGCAGGGGTTGGATATCACCCGGGAGCCGCTTTCTGGTTTTGCATCCCGCCCTGAGATGGGGTAAAATCAGGGGACGCAGGAATGAATCCTGAAAGGATGTAACATTGTTTGAGCTTGTTTTTCTTGGGACTTCTGCATCAGCGCCTTCAGCAAAGCGCAACCTGCCGGCGCTGGTGGTGAAACATGATGAATATCGCTTTTTGGTGGATTGCGGCGAGGGAACCCAGCGCCAGATCCTGCAATCCGGCATCGGCTTCAAACGCCTGAATGAGATTCTCATCACCCACGGGCACCTGGATCACATCCTGGGGCTGGCGGGGCTGCTTTCCACTTTCATGCGTTGGGAGACAATTGACGAGCTGCGGATTTATGGCAGCCGTTCGGCGCTGGATCGAATTGGTGATTTGTTGTACGGGGTGGTTTTACGCGGCGGTCATCCGCCCATGCCCATCGAGATGGTCTCCCTGAACTCGGGCGTGTTTTGGGGGGCGGAGGATTTTGCCGTCTCAGCGTTCCCCGTCATCCACCGCGGGGCGGAAAGCCTGGGTTTCCTGTTTGAAGAAAAGGGACGCAAACCCTTTCTGCCGGAGAAGGCGGAAGAATTGGCTCTCCCCGCCGGACCCTGGCGGCGGGACCTGGTGGCTGGCAAACCGGTAACCCTGCCGGATGGGCGCACCATTGAACCTGACCAGGTGCTGGGTGAGTTCCGCAGGGGCACCCGCCTGGCGGTGATTGGT
>ERZ1026800.734-NODE-734-length-25312-cov-4.111177_pt1 | contig 25312 bp, 16 predicted proteins | sample MGYA00520873_ERZ1026800 | MGnify/ENA primary metagenome ERZ1026800 (study PRJEB33270, sample SAMEA104284475) | anaerobic digester metagenome | biome: Anaerobic digester microbiome; feature: mesophilic sludge digester; material: Anaerobic digester biomass | place...
CCAACCAGATACAAAAATAGTTTGGCTGGCATTGTGCATCACAATTGCCCCAATTGGCACAACTGTGCTTGTATTGGAATAAATCCATTTCAGGGTTTTATATTTCGGATAATTGGAAGCTGTGCCAGTATCTCCGACTGTATGGGTATGCGCTCCAGCCGAAGCACAAGTGCCGCTGCCAGAGTGAGAGTGTCCGCCCACACGATTCATGGTTCCACCTTGGCTAACTCTTGCATCTGAGCTCACACTACTGCTCCCGCTCACATTCACGGGATGGTCGTTATGCGCTCCACTACTGGCTAAATCAGGCGTAGTATGGGTGTGGTTTGCAGCGCCTCGTGCAGTCAAGTCGGGCTCGTCTGCACCCATCACAAAATAGCCATCTAAATTGGTATCAAACTGCCAGTTCGTTGGGGCTGTAGCGCCATCAAAAAGAATGCGTGTGCCTAACGGAACTTCGTAATGCCCTTGCGGACTTTCAACAGTGATAACTTTCATTTTACAAATACCAACTGGACATCCAGTCCTTTCGCCGTATTACCCGCATAAGTTACATCAATGCGCAGACGCTGCCCTTTTGTAACAGTCGTTGTGCCAGCGCCTCTTGTTCCGCCCACACAGGTGTTATATACATTTATAGGCAAACTGGCTGCCGTTGAAAGGATATTGGCGCTGGTATCAAGCCGATAAACTTGAACTGAAATGGCTTCGGCAGTAGAGCAGGTTACAACGCCAATATCTGCCTTTGATAGTACTGCACCATCAACATCATAAGGCACAAATATCTGTGCCTTGCCCGTTCCGCCCGATACAACAGTATTCTCGTCAAACACGCGCACATTGATAATTGTGGGCTGGTTGATTAACTTTGCAGGTGTGATGATGCCATCGGCAATTTGGGTAGTAGCGCTTACTCCGCCAGCAGCTATTTTTCCAGCAATAATCGCTCCAGTTGCAATACCAGCTGAAGAAACCTGTCCAAACGCAAGCGTTGTTCCACTTCTGCGCAACACATAACCATCTGTGCCAGCAACAATATCAGCGGGGTCGCCGCTGGAATTAGCTGCCCGCCCAATTACAGAAAGAGCGGCACTATCACGCAATTTCTCATTTGTAATGGCATTATCGGCAATCTGTCCTTCGGTAATGCCTGCTGAAATTGTGCGCCCATCAATGGTGATGCCCTCTCCAGCAGTCAACCAAGTATTAGCCTGCAAAGGTAAATTGTTACCATGAATATAGTGAGCACCAAGTTGATTTGCTTCCCAGTCAACTACGGCTGGCAGGTTCGCATTAAGGGTTGTATCTGTGATAGAAAGTCCTGCGCCCAAACCCAAATATTTCAAGCTGGTAGCACTATCATCAAAGAATACAATTCTATCTGCGCCAGGGTCTATATTAATCCCATTAATTTTGTTATATGGCAGCAGAAAGTCAACTGCCAGGTGCGCCAAGTCAACAGCTCCCGCAGCAATATGCTCGCTGTCAATAGCGTCATCTTTTACTTTGCTTCCATCAACACAATCTGCGGCAAGTTTGGGGCCTGTAATAGCGCCATCTTTTATCTGGGACGTGCCAATATCTTTGACCACATTGACATAGTCCATATATTTATTTTGGAAAGCAGGGTCGGCTTCTTGCCTGTCAACAACCCAAAACCAAACCTGGTCTTCGGCGGTTGGAACGGCAACTCTCTCGCCCATTTGTGATAGTTTCTTATAATTTATATCTGCCATAATTTCCTCACAGTTTCTTCTGTAATGCTACCATCGCATCGTCTACACTTTGACACTCGTTCTCCCAGATGACAACCACATCTCGCCAAGTGCCACGCATGCGCGCATTGATCATCGCTTCTTTGAGTGCGGTTTCGGCAGCATATTTTCCCGTATGCCAATACTCACCATGCACAAGAAGGGGCGTTGGCTTCGGGACTGTATAGACCAGAAAGTCAATAATAAATGTGCCCCGCTCTTCGCTTGCACCCAGATATTTTTGATAGGCATATTCCAGTCCTATCTCATCCAGAGCTTTGGCAACATTATATTCTTCACGCGAGTCAACTTGAATCCCGTGAACAATAAGCTCTTCAGTTCGAAGTCTTGCCATTTAGCCCTTTACTTTTTTGAGGCGCGGGTTCTTGCGCTTGGCTTTGGCGCTGGCTGCCCGACTGCGTGCCGCTAAAATTGCAGCAGCCTTCTCTTTGCCATAGGGCTTTCCCGTGCGCGGGTTAGTCTTCTTGGCAATCTCGGATGCAATAGCCTTGAAGCCAGGATGCGCCTTACTTTTCCTTGCCATTTCAACTCCTGTTCCTAAATTTCATAAAGCACCATTGAGCCAATATGCTTATACTCTTTTTGACCAGAGCCGTCAGCCATTTGAGAAACAGCCTGGAATGTGCTGATTGAAGCTGGGTCTATGAACACGTGCTTATTATCAGCAATTATATCATTGGCGTTCATGATAAGCGGGGTTGGCATATCCGCAGAATTGCTCCACTCAAACAGCCTGTCATAGATTGATGAAGGGCTGTCCGTTAGCTGCCTATCCTGCAAATCCTTCATTGGTTCCAAAGTAAATGTGATTTGCCAGCTGCGCTTGACGGGCACACGCAATACCGCATTAATCACCACAGCCCGCAATCTTGGGGTTTCGTTATCTTCAGTATTTGAGCCCATAGCAATGCGCAATTTAATCCGCTTGCCTGCGCAGCTATTATCGTTAGTAAAATCAATCTCTTGTGAAGCATAAGCTCCGCCACGCCCAGCCAATCTCCAATCCTTATCATTATCAACTTTATAATATACGTAGATATTGTATTCTGTACCTCTGGGCTTTTCGGTATCGGTGCAATCAGAGAATAGCGTAACGCTCTTGAAAAACTTGTTGACATCCTTTAGCCCGAAATCAAACCAAGCAGTTTCAATATAGGGCTTCTGCCAGATATTAATATTATGTCCAAAGTAGCGATAACCAATCTGCATGATGGGATTTATGGCAACGGGAATTGAAACCAAACCAGTGCCCTCGCTAATCAGCATGCGGTCAGGATTATCTGCCCCAGGAATGGTTTGAATAACGGCATCGGTAATCATCTTGCCCACTGTAGAAACACGGTAGATTTCATGCCAGCCCGATTCGGTTGAACAAAGTATGGACGAAGTTCCATAAGCCCCAGCATTGATGGCCGCATAATATCTGCCTGCATACGGGAGCAGCTTTACCACTTCACCCTTACGGCTGGACGGCAGAGCATCATCGCCAGTGGGGCCGACATCATCCATGCGCTGGTCATAGTAACGCTCAATCATGCCGCCTTCCATGCTGAAGTAAAGATAAACGCCGTGCTGCATGGCAGCCTTGCCATTATTTTCTGAACGCACAAAGCGCATTTCGGCAATGGGCAGTTCCGCGTAAATATTGTTTTGAATTGAACCAATACTATCCTCTTTGAAAATATAGGGAATGGGTGGCGAACCATACATAATCATGCCTGTGATGTTAGAAGCCTCGCTCCCACACACAATATAATAAGGCAAGAACCGATAGTCTGTTGAGAGTGGATTTCCGTTGAATGTATCCGTGAGGTAATGTTTGATTTGGTGGTTCAGGTCTTGTATCATGCGTTGGTAAGAAGTAATGACGCCTTCATCTGGGTCTGTTTCGCCCTGTTCGGTTGCCAAATCCTCTTGTGTTCTGGCAAGTTCAATGCGCAGACTGTCCCGTTCGACCTTATTCACATCAAAAAAGAACAGGTCTATCTCGCCGTTCTCATAGCCACCCTCTGCCCATTTCTTCACAAAAGAATAATCTACTTTACTATCATCAACTCTGGCGCGCCACAGGACATTTTCGCCAGTAAGCAAGACGCCATTCTCAAGCAGGTCTGCATAAACCTGCTGGTCAAAAGTTTCTGTTGCGCCAGTCTGTTCTTTCCATTGATTGGCTTTGTGCGAAGCGAACTCGCGCGTCCAGGTGCCGCCATTATCATACTCGTGCATAATGCGGACAGGTGCTTTTACGCCTTGTGCAAAGACAACATAGTCTTCAACAACGGCAATATCTGTGATAGGCGCGGTCAATCCGTGCTCCGTAATTTCAGTCCATTTGTCTGTGCCAAGCACTACAAATTCAGTCATGCCTGACTGTTGCACATTCCATTGTGGTTCAACCTTAATATTCCCAGCAGCAGTATTAGCTACAATCTTGCGCCAGGGCTGTGCCTCTTCTTCGCCAGGGCCGTTGTAAATAAGAATAATCTTATCTACAAGCTCATTGGTAGTCATCTGGAGACCTGTGATAGTGTAGGACAAATTAGAGGCGTTTGATTTAGCTGCTCCACGATAGCCATTTATAAATAATTTCGGCGCACCAGTATCAGTTTGTTCATTTACAACCGCATACATTTGATGCTTATATTCAAATACTTTTATATAAGAGTTTGAGCCATAAATCAGAGAGCCATAGATAGAAGCCCAGGGCTTAATCGTAACCCAAGTGTCAGTCTGATATTCATCTATCTCGTCTTCAATCTCATCATCAATCACTATGAGATAGGCTAAGCTGCTGGTCGAGTTTTCGGCGGCAAAGATATATCCGTTCTCGGTCATGCCGCCCCAACCACCAGTGATTGAGTAGCGCACTTCCATGTCTTGGGAAAAGTCTTTTAACACCAACACAAGCGATTGATTTTTCAGAACACCAAGATTACATGGCAGGACAATCTCTTGCCAATACTCGCTATCAATCGGTCTCTCATCAAGGCTAAGCGTTGTAAATTCAAGTGTGCTTAAGTCTGGAATTGAAGCGCCCTGTGCCAATGCAAGTATTGAATATTTGAGTGTGAGTGGCGTGTCTGGAATTTCCTCCCAGTTTATATTGAAACTCACATTGCGAATGTTGCCAGCATTGACGATCTTGATTTTGAAGGCAATTGGGGCGCTTGCGCTGGTAAGTTCCAGTCTGGCTTCGTACTCACTTTCTATATCCTGATTTAGCGCTTCAACACCGATGCCAATCTGGTTGGTTTCCAAAGGGCCGCAAACAGGGAACTCTCTGGTCGTGTCCATCCTGTATGAGTCGGCATAGCGGGTTCTGTCTTTGGTGAAATCATCTAATCCCCTACCGCCAGAGAAGGTAGTTTGAACTTCGGTAATATAGGGCAGCTCCAAGTTATCATAGCCCGTGTTCCCTTGTGCCGTTTTCAGGGCGGTTCTGGGCATTGAACCCACAACGATACCGCGCGGGTCAAAGCGCCCACGCTTATCACACAGTATCAGTCCTAACTGCTTTCCGTCTACTGACCTCAGCTTTATATCGTGTGTGGGTGTTTTTACATTTGCACCAGCATAAACATTGGAGAACGAGTCTGCCATTAGTACACCGCCAGATTAGAGTCCCTTCCTCCCTGATAAACAGGGAATTGAACTTCAAGTTTGTTCATCGTCTGCATAGCATTTTGGAGCAGATAATTTTCTTTCTCATCAGAATTGCCCGCATATTGCATTCGGTCAAGCAGGAACATATAAGCTGCCGTCCAGACCAATCGCTTGAAATTGTATGGCTCTAAGATTTGGTCATCATCATCAAAGACACGCGGGTGCTGTTTCAGATAATAGTAACGGATAGGCATCCCACTTTCAAAGTAGAGGGGGGCTGGCAGCTTAATCTTGCCACCGACCTCTTTCCAGTTTGTAACCCGAAAATAGCGTGCGGTAGGCGCTTCATCAGCTTTAATTTCAATGCGCATCACATTGGAAACACCATCAGGAAGCTCAAGCTCTGACGACTCATTGACAAAGGTTAGGCTCTCGTCAAAATCTAAATAATTGCCCATGTAAATGAGTGCGCTGTTTACGGCGTGAACTAACTGCCCACGATTGGCGTTAACTACGGCGTACTGCGTTCCCTCTACGATAACATCGTCAAAAGTATCGCAGTAAAAACGCCCGTCAACATTCCGAAATTCAATCACGCGCCGTGTTTCGTTCAGGTTCACAGTGCCAGATAAGATAAATACTGTGCCATTATTAAAATAGCCATCGGTTTCCCAGCGCTTATTGTCATAAAAATGGTCGGCGTCCAGCTGTCCAGTTGTAACGCCAGATGCCAACACGCCAGTCAGGCGTGAGGTTTCTAACATGGCATCAAATAGTGTGCTCATTTTCGCCTCGCAATTAAGGTATGCACGGGAATTTCAATTACTTTTTCGCCAGAGCTTAGTCTGATAATATCATCTGTGGCGGATAAGGTTAAGAAGCCCGCACTTTCTATGATAGCCCGCAAGGCGGCCATCGTGTAGCAGGCGCGGAACGGGCGCTTGCTTGAGCCATAAAGCATGAACATAACGGGCGAATTGAACTGGTTGGTCAGCACAAGTTTGGCTGCAAATTCTGCGCTTGGAACTTGGAAGGTAGCCATCCCATCGGCCTTGAGCGCCTTGTTTATTCTCCCCAAAAAGTCCATTATCTTACTACGACTGACTTCTGGCAGGCTGGTGCAGATAACAAAGTCTACAGATTTTTCTGGCTCATTAAAAGAGTCGGCGTCCACACGAACAACAATCTCGTCCTCTTCCTGTTCGTAGTGAACATCGCCGATAAGCACAATTTTCTTTTTGTCGCTCATAACAATCCTGCCTTGTGCAATTGATATGCTTCATAGTCTTTTTCTGTAACTGTTGACAGCCCGATATGTTCACAGGTAACAGAAGTGTCTACCCACGGTCTGATGCCAACATGTGCAGCCAGCTCACAAAATATAATATCCTCAGTTCTGTCGTTTTCCAACGCATAAAAAGGATAGTTCTCGCCTTCTTCCAATTCTGTTGGGAAAGCTGGCTCATGTAATATCCCATTTTCAATATACGGATCGAACCTTTCTGAATTTACTGGTTCTTTATCCTTGATTTGTGAATTGGGAAATGCGAACAGGGTTTTATCCATTCGCCTGTAAAGCGTATGCCCCTGCATAATACGCTCGTATACGCTGCGGTGAATGAGGCAGCAGCCCATCCCAACTATATCAACAGGCATGATAGCCCCAGGCGAATAGCCCGCTATTGCTCTGTATCCTCCGTCATCAGCTTTGAGCATAGCCACTGGCGCGTGCTCTTCTGCCTTTGAATAATAAAGTCCTGATATAAAATCATGTCCAGATGAAAATAACTTAGTAATGGCTAACTTGGGCGGGGCAGTATCGTCATCAATCCAAAATATCCATTCTGCTTCTCCGCCCAAAAAATCGGCTGTGATTTCTTTGCGATTAGAGTCAACATAATTTTCTCTTTTTTTACCCACTGATATTACATGGTTCTTATTGCTATCAACCAGTGCCGAGCTAACGGCTGTAATTTTATTAATCTGAACCTTTCCATACCGTTCCTCTGATAATATCAAGCTCATTATTTTAGGCCACCACTTGGAACTTTGATATGGTAAGCAGGGAATAGCAATGTCTACAAAAGGTCTTTCAGCGGGTTTTGATTCGTGTGCCACTCGTTTAACCTTCCTTCCTTCGCCAAGTAATTGTATTCTTGTTGACAACGATAACATAAGGCATTTTCAGCAATGCCCTTAAATAATTGCATTAATAATTTCCCGTCTTCATCAGAGACACTGGTTTGTAAGTTGCTTATGGTAACAGGTCTGCCACAATGCACGCATCTTACAACGGGGGTTGTGCTTAGCTTAGACAAATATTCCTCCTGATTGGGAGGGGCGTAAGCCCCTCCCTGATTGTGTCGGGCTTAATCCTAACTTAATTGTAGGACAGCCATACTCTTGGGCAGCTTTACAGCGAAACCAAATTCGCCAACGAGCTGCTTGCGTTCATAGTCTCCACCTTTTGCCAAGTCTTCAATCTGCCACGGGCGGAGTGTCAACATGCCCATATTCTCAGGCTTGATAAAGTAGATATAGTTTGCTTTCTGCCAGCGGTCGAGCACAAAGTCTACATTGCCAAAAGGCGTGACGATTGTAGCTGGCACCATCCCCACACGAGTCTGTTCGGGTGGGTAGCGGATAAATGAGCTATTGTTATATAGCGCTGTAATCCGCTGGAAATCAGTCGGATTGATAATCGCCGTGAATTGCCCAGACGCGCCATCTTCGTATGCCAGTTTAATCGCATTTTCAATATTTGTTATGGAAAGTGTGGTTACGGCAGCCGTAGTGATATTGGTTGTCAGGAACACATCTACACCACCCATTGCACGTGGCACAGTGGTTGGATGCTCTACGTCTCCAGTACGTTTGCCCTCTTGCAGTGTCAATTCAATTAAACGCATCATTTCGGGCATTAGCTTTGCAGCTTGATATTCGTAAGGGTCAACAAAACCATATACATCTTGTATGGGTGCGGAGCCCGTTAACTTAATCTTGCGCTCGAAAATCTGCGAATAGTTGTAATCACTGGTGAAATTGGTAAAGCCCAAATCGCTGGAAACGGCGCCTTCCAAGCGCGCCTCACTAACGATATTGATGGGCACACCGACTGTGTGTGCAGCTGCCGTTGTACCGCCAAATCCGCGCGTAATAGTTAGGGTTGTGTCACTTACATTTGAAACCCACACTAATTCATCTCCGATTTTAAGCACATGTCCTGGCTGAAACATATTGCCATCGGCCACACCAAGTGTGGTAACGGATGCATCTGTAACGGCGGCAGTTAATGCGCCCACAAGCGGGGCAAGCGTATCCTCTAACCATTCACATTTAATGCCAGAGGCGGTGAATTTGAATTTGCTGGATGCGCCATCCAAACCCCCAATCGCTTCCACAAAGGGAGCATCAGAGGGGTCAAGCATGGCAACATAATCAGTTATTACCCTTTTTGTGTAATTAGGGTTTCTATAAGTCCCTGTATTAAGGGGCGGGGCTAAGTTAGTCATAGTAATCTCCTAATATTTATTTATATTTCTAATCCCCGCTTTCGGTACTCGGATTTCAACCTGAGCACTGCATCGACATCGCCTCGTCTGATTTTAGGGTGTGTGCCAGAAGTTATCATCTCGATTTCTTTTTCATATTGCGCTTTTAACCCAGAAGCAGAGAGACTTTGACCAGATGCGGGTGCAATTGAAGGCATCCTAACTTCTGGCGGGGTCGTATTCCCTGCTCGTTCACGCGCCAGCTCCTCGAATTTCCGCAAGAACACATAAGGGCTATCTGTTTCTCCAATTAAGGCTCGCGCCTCTTCTGGTGAGATATACACCTTTGTCTCGCTCATAATTCTACGAACTTCGCCATTCACGAACTTACTAATTGGGTCTTCGCCCTGCTCCTGCTGTCCCTTTGCCTCTGAACTGGCAGGCTCATCAACGAGCAATGCTTTGTCGGTTTCACCACGCATGATTGCGTGCTTCTGTTCCTGAGTAAGCGTAATCCCATTTTCTTCAATGGTCTTAATCGCAATCTCAGCCCGCTCTTTTGCTTCCTTGATGCGTTGGTCAACGCGAGCGCCCAATTTGTCTGTCATGGATTGTGATTTGCGTAAAATTTCTTCCATTGCAGACTTGAGTTGTTCCTGAGTAACTGGCTCATTCCCTTTCTGCTCCTGTTGTTCGACGCTGGCAGCATCCTTAACTTCAGAAACAGGTTCAGCAGATACAGGTTGGGGTGCCGACCCTTGTGCACCTGCTTGGTAGTAAGATTGTTCACTCATTTTCATATCTCCTTGATTTGGTATTATATCACAACTTATCGTTTAATTCCAAGATAGGCATCCAGCCAAGTCCAGAAATCACCAGGCGCGCCATAGGATTTCCATATACGCCTGAGTTCTGCCTCAGCACCACCGCTTATCTTTTGTCCTGAATACATGTAGAGACCAATGGCTATGCCAAGCTGGTCATCTAACTTGCTAATATTGGCTTCAACTAAAGCCTTCTCCTGTGGAACTAATAGTTCCTCATCAACGTCTATATATCTTTCTGACCTATCTGTAAAGTAAGCGTCCAGCAACGGGTTCTGCTGGCGCGCATATTCCTTTTCATGCCAGTACATTTCCAATTGTGGGTTCTTCATCAAGAACATATTCCGTTCATTCTCTGGCAAGGAATAATATACATCCTCTAACCAGTAATAGTCGGGATATTTCTGATTGACATAGTCGTACCATTGTTGGGCAGCCTGAGCCACTTCTGGCCGATATAGTCTCGGCTCGGTGATTGTTTCGCCTAAAGATGCCTCAGTTTCTGGGGTTTCAGGCACTTTGGCTTTGAGCTTGCGTGCCCACTGAACCATTGTATCAACATCTACTTCATCATAGTTCCTCGTCTCCTTGTTCACAAAATAGGTTTCAAAATCCTCGCCAAGCTCGCTCTTGAGTAATGAGCGGTTAGCTTGTGGCAAAGCCATATAAGAGTCCCAGATGTTATTTATCAACCAGCCTTTAAGCCGCTGGTCGGGGTCTTTGAACAGCGATTGTCTAATCCCGTATTCTGGGTTCTCATTGTAAAACTCCTCTAACGCCTCGTTATCTCCCATCAGGAATTGACGGTAGGCATCGCTGAAGTCATCAGACAGCCCCCTCTCTTCCATTTCACCAGGCGGGAATATACCCGCAGGAAACAGCGTAGCCACAAATGCTGACGGCAGATACATCATCCAGTTTGCGTTCTTATCTTCCTGAACTTTTTGAATGACCTGCGCAAGGGCTGAGCCAGGATAGCGGTATGAGAGTATCTCATTGGTTCTGCGGCGGGCTTCATCGTATATCGGCCCTTTCTGTTCTATCATCGCAAGTTCAGCGTCCTCTGGGTTAATACCATCAGTTACAACCATTTCGGCTATCCGTGAGTTGATATAGTAATCCGTGAGATAGCCCCATTCGTCATTGCCGATCCACTTCTGGAACGGCTCGCCACCGATTGTTGAGATAATATCGCCCACCACGCGCAAAGGCCCTTCTGGGAACTGCCCGCTAATCGCGTTGCCATACAGTTGCAATGGCATTGGTGTGATTTTCTCGGCAGCAGTCTTATCGCCCTGCCAGTAATTGACCAGATAATAGGGGATTGTAAACCACGGCGCAGGCTGCATAAAGGTTGAGACCATGCTCATCGGGTCTATTTCCTCACCAGAATTTTGGCGCGCTTCCATCAAGGCGTCCAGCCACAGCGCACCGCCTTTGGTGACAGCCTCGTTGTATTGGTCTTGAGTGATAATTCCCTGTCGCATCTTGTCTTGTAGTAAACGCTTGGCGGCTTGGCTGGAACTCTTGCTCATATATTGTAAGTTAGAGATTGGTTGTGATAATGTTACAGGCCCGAACATGTTCGTCCAGGGATTTATCCAGATGCTATCCCCTGCCCATTCTGGCAGCCAGGGCGCTAATATCTGATACTTACCAGCAAAGCGGGATGGCAAATTATGCGTTCCAGTTCGGCGTGCCAGCTCTTCCCGCTTCGCCCACCAGGATAGGATGCGTGGTTCTAAGGCAATCTGGCGCGCCCACTCCATCATAGATTGGGTGTACCAGAACTGGAATGGGAAGATGGTTTGTAGCAGCATGTCTACGCCACGCTTCTCGGAGTAGTTGAGTAAGGCGTGGTCAGTTTGGGCTTTAGCATAATCAATTGACCAGGCTCTACGGCTGGCGACATCTTGCTGCCAAATGCCTGCCTGCTTCATCAGCGGATCTCTGACGGCATCAGGAATGCCTTCAAAGGTTATGGTGCGGGCATCATTGCGCGCATCGTAATAATATTCTACGGCGCGGTCTAACACAGGCCAAAGTTCACTGTAGGTCAGCTCACCCCAAGCATCAGACACATTCGGATTGCGCTGGCTTTCACCTGGCGGCGTATCGCCAATGGCTTGCGCTTGACGTGGTTCATAAGGAAGTGGTGGCTGTTGGGCGTTTTCGTCTATCACACTCTGGTAGAGCAGGTTGTTGTCGTGAATGCTCCAAGTACCTGGATTATAGGCCGATTTTACGCTTTTGAAAGGATACCAAAATTCCTTACCATTTATTCCATCATAATTTCCATAAGGGGCTATAATTTGCCTAAAAGAGTCAATAAATCTCCAATCGGCCAGTTGTCTGCCAGACTGCTCCATATAAAATTTTCTGCAGGCTTCAAAAAAATCGCCATTGGTTTTATTATTAGCAAAATATTCACCATATAATTTTTCAATTTCCGCATCGCTGGCTTCATAAGGCCCCCATTGTTTTATAAATTCTTTGGCGCCGTCCGTTTTAACAACAGCGTCTATTGGCTCTCCTAAATCAAACGGATTTTCAATTTTTGCATAAAAGGCATAAGCTCTGCGGTCGCGGATTGCATGGGCTGCTCTTTCGATATCAGGAGTAAACCGCCAGTCTTCCAAAAATGTGTGCGGGTAATAATAAATAATTAGGGGGTTTCCATTTTCATCTACAACTTTACTCGCGCCAAACCATTTCTTAAAATTATAAGACTTTGTTCGCTCTCTGGTAAGGGCTGTAAGTGTTCGCTCAATCTGTTCATCGCCTCCCTTTGGTAGAGCTTGCTCTCCCTCACGAATAGCATCATCAAGCCGTTTTATAAAATCAGCATTTTTCTCGGCGGTTGGGTCTGCCATAGCTGCATCACGCAAGGCAATGGCTTCTGTGAGCAGGGCAGTTAGCTCATCAAACTTATCGGTATTATCTGGAATAGACTTAGCGGCCTCAACCTGTTTTCCTATTTCCTCATCACGTCCAGCTGATAATGCTCGTTGATATTCCCATTCGTTTAATTTCTTATTTATGCTATCAACGGCTGGCTTCAAGTCTAAATCGGAAACAGTTTCCAACAGTTTCATTGCGCCAGCCACGGCCACAGAAAGCGCCTCATTTATGCGGGCAGGGTCTTTTAAGTTCTCTGAACTATTAATCAATTTCTGGTATTCTTTGAGAGCATAATCAATAGACATTATGCGTCCCTGGTCATTTATGCTTGCTTTCCAGTCCTGCCCAAAGTTGCGCTCAATTTCTTTTGCGGTTTTTTCTATGTCTGTTTTTACAGCTTTATATTTTGCGTTCCCAATCTCACTGCTGACCTTACTCAGCTTGGCATCATAATAATGATTGAGCTGACTTTCAAAAGCCTGCAAGTTTCGCAGATAACGCTCTCCTACCTTCGTGCTTGTAAATTCTTTGAAATAAGCATCCTTGTAAATGTCATTGTGAATGACATCCAGAGCCATTTCTGGCTTGCCATAATCCAGAGCAGTATAAGCTGAGTTGAATTTGAGCTGGAACAATGCCAGTTGAGCTTTGGCTATTTCTGGCTCACCTGGCGATACGGTTAGCTTGCGGTTGGTCTGGTCATAGGCATCAAAGAGCGCGTGCACCTGTTCAAGCGCAGCCAAGTCCAATCTTGTGGTCAAGTTGCGGTCGGTAATTTCAACCTTCTTGCCAGCCATCTCGTCCAGCATTGCGTCAACTTGTTTGCCATATTCGGACTTAATTAGCGCAGAATAAAGCGGGTCGCTCTTTATCACTTCAATGGCTTTAGCAACCATAGTTTGGTCAGTAGGCCAGCTTTCAATCAGGTCGTTCAGCAAGTTTAGCTTCTGATTGATATAACCTTTCAACTGTCTGCCGTCAACAAAAGCCCTGCTTTGCTCGGCATCAGCCTTGCTGGCTTTCAGCTTGCTTATACTTTCTACGCTGGAGACCATTTTCTTGTGTAGGGATTGACGGACTTCTGGCTCAACAGGTTTGATTTCTGGCTCTGGCTCTGGCGCTTTTTCAATGGATTTAGTCAGAATTTCCAAATCTTTGGCTTCTACTGGGGCAGCTGGCAGCTGTTCTTCAACTGGTTCTTCGGGTGGCTTGATGCCCAAATTGTCGGCAACTTCCTGCTTGACTTGGTTGACAATCTTTTCAGATGGTTGCAGCACTTCGTCTGGTGTGTGCAGGTCAATCAGCGGGTTCTGCGGTTCTATCTTGCGCCCATTGGCAAGCACATTCTCTTCGGGCAGGTCAAGCTCATAGAGCCGTTTATACACGCCCTTCATCTCGTCAGACAACACAATCCGATTGCGTCCCAATTGTCTAAATAACTGTTTCAGGAATATGCCCACCCGATTGAACGCAGCCTGGAGTGGCTGGCTGACAAACTGTCTACGCTCGCGCATAAAATATTCTTCTAACCCTTTGGCGAAGCGCTCGTTAATATCCGTGAAGGTCTGATATTTCTGCTGCTCATCAGCAGTCCATTCGGAGCGTGGTTTTGTCCACAAATCCTTTACGCTCTCAAAGATATTGGCAAATTCATCTCCGCTGATGCCCCCATAGGTTCTGGCAACGATTTCAAAGTCCTGATTGAAGCCCTCAAGCCACAAGCGTTCCAACATCCCAGCATAGACATGGGCAACTTCGTGGAAAGCAGTGGTAAAATCACGGGCTTCTGCAAAGTTGATAATCGCCTTGCCATCAAAGAGCGCATCAAAGCGCGTCCCGCCACGCACTATTTCGCCAGCCCGATTGAAGGCATCCTTGTGATAGATGTTGATTTCTGCAAAGTTATCGCTATAAAATGATTCAGCGGGTTTACCAGTTAACTTGGCATATACTTCTGCGGTGGCATCCAGACAGGCAATAAGACTGTTGAGCTTGGAGCGCCCGTGATACATCGCATCAGCACCGCCAATAATGGCAGCCTTAAGTGCATCGTGGACTTGTTGGCGGGCAAGCACACCGTCGGTTTGGCTGATGGCAAATTGTTCGGCAGCAGCAGCTTTTGCACGCACATTGTCTTCGGCAATGGCTGCTTTCACATTATCAATGGCTTGGTCTACATTGGTTCGCTCAACTCTCGGCGCCACATTGACTGGCTCGGCTTCGGTTGGAGCGTTCCAGTAGGCATCAAAAGCCTCTCTCTTGTATGAATCGCGGATTTCTGCCAAAGCAGGTCTGTAGACATCCTCATAAAACTGATGGCTCAGGTTAGCGCGCTGAGCAGGGTCGGTTATGTTCTCAATGCTCCGATAGAAGTTATCGGTATTGTTTTCAAACTCGTCCATTCTGGACATTTGCTTGCGCATAAAGGCGGTGGTCTTGGCGTGCAGCTGGTCGCCGCTCAGCCCATTGAAGGTTCTCCCACTGGCAGCCGCCATCTCTGAAAATAGCTCAGCCATTTGCCTGCGCAGGTCGGACTCAACCTTTCTGAACTCAGCAGTGCGCTGGTTTATCTCTTGGTAAAGCGGAATGCGAATATCTTCTTCGGCTTCAGGAGAAGAGTGCTTCTCACGAATGGCGCGCGTGTCGTCAAAGTAGGTGCGCTCATTATTGAACTGTTTCTCCATCAACACTTTGAAACGATTGCCAAAGTCATCATTGCCCGCTTGCTCCATTGCAGCAGCCAGCGTTGACACGCGGAAGTTATATTCACTCTCGTATTGAAAATCAGTTATCTCGCGGGTCTGTTCATATAAACGCTTAGCACCCTCGTAATCTCTATCCCTTTGGACGAGCTCGTCCATCTTGCTGAGCACAGTTTCCCAACGCTCGTTGATAGAATACTGCATGTTCAGGCGTCTGGCGTCCAGCTCGTTGGAAAGATAGAGCAGCCCCAACATCCCTTCTTGGCTGCTGCGGATTTCATTCACCCGATTGATAATGGCATTAGCTTGCCCAGCCTTAAATGCGTCTAAATATTTATAATAAATGTATTCCTTGACTGCATCGGCAGTGGCTCGGTCTGTTATGGTTGGGAGGAGTCTTAATAAGTCCTCGCGCAAACCATACTTGTCCATTAAATCGTTGATAATCAGGACTTTGTTTGGGTCGCCCCCAGCCATATCGTTGATAACTTTGGCGATGCTGTCAAAAGAAACTTGGTTGTATTCTATCTTCCCGTTCAGCGCATCTATCACACCTTCAGGAGTAGTTGCATTCTGGGCAGCGAATTGCCAGGCTTTTATCTGTTCGTCTGACGCCCCGCCAGCGCGCATCTTAGCTGCAAGGTCTGGCTTTGTCTGACTAATCGGGGCGCGTGAGCCTTCGGCAAAAGCACCAGCATAAGCCTTTAGTCTGGCATTGTTTTCAATGCGTCCATAAGCCTTGCCGACACGGGTCAGGTCTTGGAAGCGACTGATACCCTTTTTGGTCTTGGTAATCCAATCGTTCTTATTGTCAAGAGCCTTAGATAACGACTTGCCCAAGCCAGTCAGGTTCTTTTGAAAGCCAACCTCATCTCCAAGTAAGTAAAGCCTGGCATCCTCAATACCTGCCGATTTAAGGTATTTCACGGCGGCACCAGCTGTTCTTATCACATCATTGCCAATGAACATATTCATAACCATTTCATTGGACAAGAAGTTGTTAATCCAGGCTTTGGGGCTGTAAGTAATCACGCCCATTGCCAATAATTGTTTCAATAATTCTGTGAATCTGAGAGCGGTCGGCTTGGGCTTAATCCCATATTTTTCGATGGCGACCTTGTCCAAGTGCTCTATCATCTTGACATAGGTGTTGGCAATGGCTTCATTGTCGTATAGCGCCAGGGCGTCCTTGCCACGAAACGCTGACAATAACCGTTTCACATCAGCTTCGGTGGACTCACCCCATCTGTCAGGCGCGGCTGCTTTTAATTTCTGCAGAATATCGGCATCCTTCATGCCCAACATGTGCTCTGCCTTTACACCAATCTCATCTGCCATTGTGAGTACAGTGGCACGGTTGCGGGCACTGGCACGCCATTGGACTAAAATATCATCTAACTTACCACCCTGCTTGACAAAGCCAGACAGCCCTTCGTAGACTGATTTCACCATCGGGCTGGCAGCTAACTTCTTAGCCAGCTCGTCCACTTCACCAACATCAGCTCCGCCCAAATACTTGATAATACGGTAGGTGGTTTCAAAGTCGTGTTTGGCAATGACCTGCGCCTCAAGGAGAACCTCTGACAAAATCCGTTCCATACGCTCAGCTTTGGCAACAGGGGTTAGGTCAGCCAGTTTGTAGAATAATTGCCCTATCTTTGAATCTGGAGAGGGCGTTATTTCCAGCTTCCTATCGCGCATATTGGCATCCAGTTGGACGATGGATTGCCAGACAGGCTTCTCGCCCAGCATGTGAGCCAAGTCGTTGTAAAGCATGCGCTCTTCATCGGTGGCAGCCCTTAATCCCTCTGGCAAGGGCATATCAGCATAATATTCTGAAACCTTGAAAATGCTGCGCTCTTGTAAACTAACTCTCGGTAATGTGTCCTGCAAATCAACTACAGTTCCATCGGCATACTTTTTAGAAACAGCCACATCATCAGCCTTACGGATAGTCCATGTGACCACTTGGTCATCTTCAATCTGGTTCAACTCATAGAACGGTTTATTGTCGCGCACCTGTTCAAGATTGATGCGCCCTTCGCCAATTCTTTTGCCGTCTGGGCTGTAAATATAAGCTGCTGACCTATCTGGGTCGCCAGGATAATTATCTGGATATTCTTCTTGGGCTTTGGCAACGCGCTCATCCACTGCTCGTGTCCACTCGGCGATGTTCACAGAGCGGAGTAATTTAGCTTGACCTTCTGCCTCTAATTGTTGGAGTGTCTTGCCGTAAGTTGCTTCAAAGTCTTCTGGTCTGTATAAGGTTTGTCTCTTGGTTTGCGGGTCATAGACGACCAGCCTGCCATCGTTCAGCTCAAATACGCCCTGTCTTACGGCTGGCTGCCCTTCAATGGCTGGCAAATCATACATCCTGCCTGTTGGAATGAGAGTGCCAGAGAAAACTTGACCGCGATAAGCCTCCATCACCTTGCCAATATTCTGTGTACCACGCAGAAATTCAGCTGTTTTAGGAGAAATTCTGCGCATCCCTTCGCCAGCAAATATGCTTTCAAAGATGTTCTGGATGGGGAACGGCAGGGCATCTGTAAAGGGCTGGTGCGCAATAGCAGCTTTGGCTGTATTAGAAAGCGCTTTCCAGCTCTGGGCTTCAACGAAGTTATTAGCGTCCATCGCCTTTTTAGCCATATTGTCAGCGTATTTCGACAAGCCCAAATCCTCAAAGGCGGGCAGATAGTTTTGTACTGAGACGAACATCTGACCCAAGAAGTTATTCATTGAGCCAGAGTAGCCATATTTGTCAATATATTTAGCGATGGTGGCGTCAAACTGGGCAAACTTTTCGTCCTCACTAAGTTCGCCAGCCTTTTGTTTCTGGTTGATTTGAGTCAGCTCGTTATAAACATCATACATCCCCATCGGGCTAAGACCTTCTTTAGCCACAGGAACGGGCACGCCCCGATGGAAGTCCCATACGGTTTTGCCTGTTTCGGAAATCGGCCCCCCAGAAACAGTTGAGAGCAGGTCAAATGTGGCATCGCCCAATCCGACACCAGCCGTTTCCCAGAACATACTGGACGCTTTCCAGGCTGCACTCCAATCAAAGGGTTCTGGGGTTGGCTGAACAAGTTCCTTTCCAGCCATAATGGTTGTGCCAATAACACGCTCTGTGCCTTCGTCAAGAACATTGAAAAGAGTATTGAACTTATCAATTTGTTCGGTCAGCGCATTGGTTTGCCCTAAATAAGCGCTTGCTCCCCGATATGCGCCAATAGCCAAGCCAATTGCAAACGACACGCCAAATGAAATGGGAACTGAAAGCCCGCCCGTAAACGGGGCTAATGCCATTCCGATTAACTGTGAAGCTTTACTGATGGCAAAGCCCCAGCCAAGTCCAGACATCAGAGCGGGCACAGCCACAGTTCCTATCAACTCGCTGCCAACGGGTCTGCCTTCTATTTCGGTTTCAACGCCTCGCTGGGCTGGCGAGAACAGGGTTATCATAGCTTGTTGCCACCAGGGCAATTCTTTGTAGCTGACCTTCTTATAGCCCAGATAATATTCGTCTGTTTCTGGGACGCCCACCGCTTCTGTGCCCATTTTCTGCACCCATTCTTTGGCAGCTTGGGGCGAGAGCACTTCACCAGCCACTTGATTAGCCAGCTCTGGTGAGATTTTTGCCAATGTCTCTACATCGGTGTTATATTGGTTTAGCGTTGCTATGGCAACTTCGTTGTATTCCTGCTCGGTAATCTCTTGGTTTTTGGCTTGCTGCTCCAACTGGTTCAGCTTCTCAATGTCAGCATTGACCTTATCAACCACCCGTATCAACTCGCTGGTGCTGGCGCCTGTTTGAGAGGCGGCTAAAGCGGCTGTCATTTCTTCGGTGCTGTATAAATTGCTATATCTTTGGTAGGAAGAGACGCCGTCAGCGTCTGGCTGGAAAAAGGTTTGGTAAGCAGCGTCCTCGCCAAAGGGCAACGGCTTCCATTGGTCTGGGTCAAGATTGCCATTATAATATTTCAGGGCAGAATATTGGTTCTTGACAAAATCTGGGTCAACGAAAGCTTCTGGAATATAGTCAGACTCTTGGACGCGCAGGTAGTTATACCAGCGGATGATATTCTGTGGGTCGTGCCAGTAATTTTGAATTGTTTTAGTAGTATCCCAGATAGCAGGTGGTGCGCTTGGGTCGGCTGTGTAACGCTCTGCCGTACGCCACAAGACCATGTTTGGATTGTCGCGACTGAATGAATACCAAACTTTCCTATATCCGCGTGGCTCCCAGCCCTGCGGCACGAAGCGTTGCCAATCCGTGCCTGTATAGTCAGTTGGCACATAGCCCTCGCGCTGTGCCATCTGCATCCTCCAGCGTTCGACCTCTCTTATGTTCTGGTTATATATAGCACCCTCATAAGGCAGCGTTCTGGGTTGCTCTGGTTGCGTAGGCTGTTGTGGCGCGGGGGGCTGTTCTGGTGTTTCGTAATATTCTGGCGGACGAGGAAGTGCCATTATTTGACTCTCCAGGTTAGATAAGTTTCATAATAAGTCGGCTTGCGTGTAGCTTCAGCGTTCCGATAAAAGGGATTAGAAGTGTAATCATACGAACCGCCACCACCCCAACCACCAAAGCCATAATCTGGAAAGGTATAATCTGGCAGATAAGCTGGTTGGTATGTTTGACCTGTATAAGGTTGGATGGGGCGCTCGTTGACATTGAGTGCAAATCCAGCTGCTCCCTGTTGTTCCATAGTGCCAGTCCACCAACGGCGCACATTCTGCCCGCCATAGGCAGGCGTTTTTGCTTGATAGCGGGGTAGATTTTCTACAGCTTGTAGATAATTAGGAATAGAATAGCCAGTTCTAACAAGCCCTTCAAGAACGGCGCTACCTGGTTTGGCGGCTAAAATAGAGCGCACATAAGGCGAAGCACTAATTGTTTGCTGAAATTGTTGGTTATAGCCATAAAGCGGACTCATTGTTCCGCCATAAGTACCAGATACCAACGTGGCTCTGCGATTAGCAGCTGCCCATTGTTCCATCAGGCTTGATTCCATCATCTCTAAATATTTCTGTTGTTCCAGCCTGGTCTGTTCGGCTTTGCGTTCCCAATAGGATTGCTGTTCCCAAGTTGTTGGAGGAGTTGTTGGTTTTGGGGGCGTTGTTGGTTTTGGGGCAGTTGGTTTGGGAGTTGTGGTCTTTTTGGGGGGCTGGTAATAATTCCCACCCTCATCCATAATAATCTGTGGCATTTCAACCTCCGAATTGGCTCAATATTGACATTGTTTCAGGATGCTGCTGGGCAACCTGGCTCAAGTTCTTGTCGCTCTTAATCAGTCCAGCCAGCATAGCTACGGCAGCATCAGCCGCTGGCAGATACCAGGCTTGTTCCAAGACAGTAAATTGGCTTTTGGTATTCGCTTTTGCCATCAGATAAATATCTGCAACCTGCATCACATCTAACATATTAACCCTCTTGTGCTTCTTGAGCCTCTCCTGTGGCGGGGATAGGCTGTTCACCCAGCCCTGGGATTGCTCCCGTTGTGATTTGAGATAGGCCGCCCATAGCAGGATTAAACTGTTGATTAGGTGCGGCAGCTCCAGCGGTCATACCAGCCAAGCGTTCTAAACCACCTGGCGCGGCTGAACCAGCCTGCTGCTCGGCTAATCGGCGTTGTAATTCTTGCACATAGGCGGCCATCTGCTGCGACTCCATTGATTGTTGTTGAACAGCCTGCGCTTGTTGCGCAGCCTGTTGCTGCATCATGGCCATCTGCTGTTGTTGAGCCTGTTGGGCTTGTTGGGCTTGTGCTTCCATTTCGGCGGCGATCTGCTTTCTAATCTCAGTTTCCATAGCCTTTGTAAAGTATTCCTGTGTCATCTGGCGCTCGAACATTTCTTGGGTAATTTGCTTGTCCATGTCCTTCGACTGGCCGATATTGAGAATGTTTTCGCGGATCCACGATACCGAAGCCAAGCTCTTGTCCACCATCATGGCGGCGGTGTTAGCTTGTTGTAACTTGTCTTGTGGCAGGCTCATATCCAGAGACACATCAATTATCAAATTCTCTGGGATTTCAATTGGGTCAATTTCAAGTTTGCCCTCTTTGGACAGGGCAGTCCGTTTCTTACCACTATCGCGTATCATCTGGAACATCAGCTCAAAGGCAGTCCCGATGCCCCACCCGCCTGTGCGCTGGGTAGCCACGAGAGGCAGGCGTCCAGACTGGGAGAGTAATGCCACCGTTGAATAAGCCTGATTAGCCACAGTAGGCCCGCCGAGAGTCTGTTTGTAGATGCTGGACTCTTCCATCATCTTGCCTAACAAATCCATACTATACAGCGTGTCCTTGTTGAACACATTAAATTCAGCGGGCTGGAAGTCCTCGCCAGGCCCCAGATGCAAGATGCCGCCTGGCACAGACCAGTCCACTTCCATTTCGGTTTCGCCAGGAACGGCCTGTTTGTGGATGAAGGTAGCGTTGGAAGCTACGGCGAACAAATTAGTGAACAATGCGGATAGCTGTAGGTTATGCCTGTCCCACAGCTCACCCTTTTCGATGGTATATAAAAACGGCTGGAACTGTTTTTCGGGTTCTTCGTTCAGGCGTGAGCCTTCGCCGCCCTGAACCACGATTGGAATGCAGGGCATATTATGTTTTCCGCCGATAAGCGGCTCGTCCATACCTTCAACCCAAGCGTAATGTACATCCAAGTCCCAATAATCGTGATAAGTGGTGGTATCGGTGGGTGCGCGCTGTTCCCATTCTGGTAATCTGCCAAATTTTCCGAACAAATAGGCATAAGTTACGCTGGTTTGGCGGTAATAAGCCCGCAGTCCGTACTCATCAAACTCGGCAGAGCCACATTTAGGGTCAAGTGGCTCGAGTAAGTATGGAGTAGCCTTATTTATGTGTTCGTAACGTTTTCTGGCGGCTTTGGACATGTTTTTATTGGACTTTTGGGCTAAATTAAGCAGGTCATCGGTGTCGATGATAGCCAAATGGAACTGTCCATAGCGTAAAAGGGATGAAACCAGGTCATAATGCACGGGTTTTTGCATGATTCTGCCGCTTTGGTAGATGACGGCGTTGCACAGGCGTTCGATTAAGTCAGCTTTTTCGATTGAAGCGCGATCGTTCTTGTCAGAAGGCACGTTAATAATTGGGTCTGTGGCAGTTAACAGCCTCATTGCGCCCAAAAATTCATTGCGGGGCTCTGGAGAGATGGTAAATTTGAGATTTTTATTTTCGGGCTTGTTCTTCCACTCCATAAAAATCATCTCGTCCATCTTATCTTGCAGTTTATGCAAGTTAGAATAGCGGTTTAACAGTTCTTCGCCGTGGGCTTTAGCTTCGGATAGAGTTAGCATAATAATTAAATCCTTTCAAGTTGGGCAAAGGGAGACTTTTCAATCTTTGGCAGCTTCTTATGTCCCATATAATCGCGCACGTTAGACAGGGCATACCTAAGTGCGTCGTAGGCATGGTCTTCCATGTGGGTGTCCACGTCTTCTTGTTTATTCTTGTCATACATTAAATGGCTCATTTGGTTGATAATATTCGGGCAGGTATTGAAAAATAAAATGCCTGGCTGTCCGTCTTCCATAGGCATCAGTAATCTATCAATGACCCGTTTACCATTGAGACGATTATTATTGCCTTTGATAATTATACACCCGTTGTCAACATAGGTTTTAGCTGCCGAAGTGGATGACTCGTCGCCCCGATTGTTCCACATACTGGGGTCAGCGAAGCGGATGATATGCAGTTCCTCGTCAGTTGAGTTGTCCAGGATAAGGCGGGCTTGTTGGCGGTCGGTGAGTCCAGCCTTATACAACTCCTTATACACTACTACCCGTCCGTTATCTGGGTTGCGGGCGATCCACAGGGCACAGAAGGGAGCATTCGTGCCGAAGTCAATCCCGACTGTGCGTGTCCAATAATCGGGGATTTCAAAAGGTTCTACAACGTGTTTGGCTTTATTAAAGTTATGGAATGCCAATCCCTTGAACACGTCCCAATCGCCTTCGAGCCAGGCGCGGCGCAGGTCTTCGGGTAATCCGCGCAGCATCATCCAGTAGTTTTCGTCCAGATGGTTATTATCGGCGGGCAGCGCTCTGACAAAGTTGAACTGGTCGGAGTATGGGCGCATTTCCTCAGGATAGATATGGTCGATGAAATAGTTTCTTGTCCACTCGTTCCCGATACCGTCTGGGTTAGAGCCTGCGATAAAGCGGGTATCAGAGAAATTAGGCCAGCGGAGTGAACCCAAGATGATATTGAAAACGTCCACGGCATGTTCGGTCAGTTCGTCAATAGCTATCAGGGCAAACTCAGCCGACTTATATTTAGCAGTGTCATCAATGTTACGCAGGCAGATCACGCCACCGCCATACTCTTTGTTGATGTAATAGCCCAGCCCCAATGTCTTACCTTCCCGCAAAGTGCCCAGCCAATCGGGGAACTCGGAGACGATCTTGCTGATTTGGCGGTCGCGCAGTTTAGAATAGGTTTCGGTGAACAGTCCAGCGACCAGACCAGGGTAGCCATGATTAGACCAATATAAGAGCCAGCCGAGAGAAGCCCAGCGCAGCCAATAACTCTTGCCAGGCCCGCGGCTGCCCCCAAAGAGGGTGAAGCGGTATTTGAATAGTGAGTCCCACGCCTCTTGTTGTTTAGGCGTGAAATTTGCCATCTTTGAGAAGTTAAAAGTTTCCGACACTATTCCTCTTGTTCCTCATCCTCTTCGATGGTCTCATAACTTGCATCGGTGATTTGGGCGGGTTGGACATTCTGGACGACAATATCATCATCGTCATCATCATCCCCCTTCCGCTTGACGGGCATATCAAAGATGATGCCCTTAGTTCCTTCCGACAGACCGATTTCGGTTACAGGCGGTTCGATGTAGCGTAACAATTTTATCAAGTTAGAGAGCCACTCATCGGCGCTAAACTCAAAATGTTTCCCTGGGCGGAGTCGGCCACGCCTATCAAAAGAGCCAGGCAGGTACACTTCGCCAGTAGTGATAAGCTGGGCGAGGGCGTCTGCCATAATGGCTTTACGTTTGCGACGGATGCGGTTATTTTCGTCAAGCGTATCGACTGTATCAACGCGGACTTCAAAGGCATCTTTAATTGCTTTAGCAAGAGACTTGGTAGTAGTCCCTCTACCAGTCTCTTTACGCATTTCAACCATTGGGCCTGGTTTAGTGCCTTTGACAAACCTCCCCGTCTCCTTATCTTTCAGATAGCCAGACTTATCGTAATAAGTTCCAGGTGGTGGTGTAGGCAGGTTATTATTATCTGACAATTGTTCTCCTCCACAAACATTATACATAGGCATTATATCACAAATTATGGATTAAAATAGGGACATCTAAGCCTCCTTTTTGAATGGCAAGCCAGCCCTATTAAATCAAGTGCTGGCTTGTCTGATATTCCTTACACTTACACTTACACTTACAGTGGGCTACGCACCAGGATGCTTCGCTATAAAAGTCGGTCGGGGCTGGAATGAACCCAAACCCCGACCATACTGCCGCGCGGCGCCTCAGGCGTCCCTGAGGATAAACAACCAATCTTAGAAAGGCTGTAAGAATAGTATACCATATTCTATGTAAGAAATCTGTCAAGTTCTGATGTTTTAATGACAGTAAATATCATACAAAAGCCAGCTTTTTACGGCTGGCTCCAGAGGCAACTGCCTCCCACCTCCAGTTTGCTGGATTGCCCTAATTATAGCAGCATTGTAAAATTATTGCAAACCGAAAATAACTTTGAAAATATTGCCATGCTTTTTTCGTTCCCAAAAAGAGCATGACCGTATCATGTGAAATTAATGGCGAAATCTTTACATGAGAATAGGATAATAGACAAAAATTGACTATTATCTTATATGAGGATTTTGGTAATTCGTCACTTTTAGCTGGTTGGTGACGAGTTGCGATTATTCAACTTAGCCATTTGCCAGATATTGAAAGCAATATGGTGGACATTGAAAAAAGCTTTTCTGTCCTCATAAGTTTTAAGACCCAACTTCTCATAGAGTTCC
>ERZ1026800.744-NODE-744-length-25074-cov-3.613781_pt1 | contig 25074 bp, 19 predicted proteins | sample MGYA00520873_ERZ1026800 | MGnify/ENA primary metagenome ERZ1026800 (study PRJEB33270, sample SAMEA104284475) | anaerobic digester metagenome | biome: Anaerobic digester microbiome; feature: mesophilic sludge digester; material: Anaerobic digester biomass | place...
GGGCAAGGTCGAGCCGCCCAAGCCCTACTTCCTGGGCTCGGACCTGTACGAGGAACTGGACAACATCAAGGCGAACCCGGTATAATCGGGTCAGCGAGATTGATCCTTGGCCGCCGGGCCGCGGGGGATTCGTTTCCCGCGGTTCGGCTGTCTGTATTTTAGCCCCCTGGAGGGGGGAGAACCATGGAGCACACATTCTGTACGGACTGCTGCCTTCGGGACCAGCCGGCTTTCTGCACCGGGGCGTGCCCTTTCGGGCTGGACCTTAGGGACATGATGGAAAAGCTTCAGCGGGGCCGGTTTGACCCGGCTTATCGGGCGCTGTTCGGCGTGCAGGCCGGCGGCATTGCGCCGCCGGGTGGCAGATGCTAACCGGTTCGGGTATGAGTGGGCCTAAGAGGAGTACGCCGACGGCCTCAACTCCGTGGCGGCCGCCGTATCGTCGCGAAATGGCGACGTGGTCGCTGCGCTGCACGTGTACGGGCCGGCCTCGCGCTTCCCCGGCGAGCGCAACCCCGACGAGTTGGGTGACTTGGTGCGCACGACAGCGGCAAGGATACGGATCGACTGAGTGATAGAGAGCACCGTGGAGCGTTACGACTACATCATCGTCGGCGGCGGATCGGCCGGGTCCGCCCTGGCCAACCGGCTGAGCGCCGACCCCGCCAACACCGTGCTCGTGCTCGAGGCCGGCCGCCCCGACTACAAGTGGGATGTCTTCATCCACATGCCGGCCGCGCTGATGTTCCCGATCGGCAGCCGCTTCTACGACTGGAAGTACGAGAGCGAGCCCGAGCCGCACATGAACGGCCGGCGCATCTACCACGCCCGCGGCAAGGTGCTGGGCGGCAGCAGCAGCATCAACGGCATGATCTTCCAGCGCGGCAACCCGCTCGACTTCGAGCGCTGGGCCGCCGACAAGGGCATGGAGACATGGGACTACGCCCATTGCCTGCCGTACTTCAAGCGGATGGAGACGTGCCTCGCCGGCGGTGACGAGTGGCGCGGCAGCAGCGGCCCGCTGGTGCTCGAGCGCGGCCCGTCGCAGAATCCGTTGATCGAAGCGTTCCTGCGTGCCACCGAACAGGCGGGCTACCCACGCACCACCGATGTGAACGGCTTTCGCCAGGAGGGCTTCGCCCGCTTCGACCGCAACGTGCACCGCGCACGCCGCCTGAGCGCCGCTCGCGCGTACCTGCACCCCGTGAAGCGGCGCCCGAACCTGAAGGTCACCACGCGCGCAATGGTCAACAAGGTGCTGTTCGAGGGCAAAAAGGCCACCGGCGTGGAGTACACGGTGCGCGGCAAGCGCCACGTCGCCCATGCCAGCGAGGTCGTGCTGTGCGGCGGCGCGTTCAACACCCCGCAACTGCTGCAGCTCAGCGGCGTCGGCAACGCCAAGGAGCTCGGCAAGTTGGGCATTCCGGTGGTGCACGACCTGCCGGCCGTGGGAGAGCACATGCAGGACCACCTGGAGGTGTACGTACAGCACTCGTGCACGCAACCCGTCTCACTACAGCCCAGCCTGCAGTTCTGGCGGCGGCCTCTCATCGGCCTGCAATGGTTGTTCCGCAAAGGCCCCGGCGCCAGCAACCACTTCGAGTCGGGCGGCTTCGCGCGCAGCAACGACGACGTGCGGTACCCGAACCTGATGTTCCACTTCCTGCCGATCGCGGTGCGCTACGACGGCTCGGCACCAGCCGGCGGCCACGGCTACCAGGTGCACGTCGGGCCGATGTACTCCAACTCGGAAGGCTCGGTGAAGATCGTCTCCACCGACCCGAAGGCCAAGCCCGAACTGCGCTTCAACTACCTGTCGACCGACCAAGATCGTCGCGAGTGGGTTGAGGCCATCCGCACCTCGCGAGCGATCCTGGGGCAAGCGGCGATGGACGAGTTCAACGGAGGCGAGATCTCCCCCGGGCCGCAGGTGCAGACCGACGAGCAGATCCTCGAGTGGGTGCGACACGACGGCGAGACCGCGCTGCACCCCAGCTGCACCTGCCGCATGGGCGCGGAGGACGACGACAGCGTGGTCGATCCGCTGACGATGAAGGTGTGGGGTGTGCAGGGCCTACGCGTGTGCGACGCATCGGCCATGCGGTACGTCACCAACGGCAACATCTACGCGCCGGTGATGATGATGGCGGAGAAGGCAGCCGACCTCATCCTCGGCAAGACTCCCCTGCCACCGGAGAACACCGAGTTCTACCGTGCACCGACCCCGGAGGAAGCCACGTGAGAGCGTCGAGCCAAGTGCACGCCGCGACGGCGGGCTGAGCCAGCCGGCGCCACGGCGGCCGAGAAGCCTGTACGTTGCGCCCATGACGCTCGAACTGATCCCCCTCTGCACGGCTACCGTCTCGCTCGCCGAGACCATCAACGTGTCGTCCACGTTCCTCATCGGCGAAGTCACCGGCATTCGCCTCGAAGGCGAGCGGCTGCACGCGTCGATGAAGGGTCATGCAGCGGCCGACTGGTTGCGCGTCTCGCCGGAGGGCTACGGCACGCTCGATGTGAAGGTGACCGTCGAGACCGACGATGGTGCGGTCATCCACGCCACCTACACCGGCCGGCTGCAGTTCGACACGATGACCGTGTACGCGACCCCGCTGTTCCACACCGGCGACGAGCGCTATGCGTGGCTCAACCGCATCCAAGCCGTCGCCAAGGGAACCTTCACCCCCGAGGGCACGTTGATCTACGAGATGTACGAGCTGCGCTGAGCCTGCTCGGTTACGAGCGCAGGCGCTCGTTGGTGGGATCGAAGAGCGGTTCGCAGCCGACGGTGGCGGCCTTCATCTCACCGAAGATCTTGATCTGCACCGCGGTGCCCTCGGATTGGAACTGCGGGCGGATGTAGCCCAGTGCCACGCTCTTGCCGAGCGTGAAGCTCCACCCTCCGCTGGTGACGATGCCGATCCGCTGGGCGTCAGGCCCGTCGCCGTCGAAGATCGACGAGCAGAACGGCGCATCGGCGTCGCCCGCCTCGTCGAGCGTCATCGTGACGAATCGCCACGGCGACCCTGCCGCCTTCTCGGCCACCAGCGCAGCCTTGCCGACGAAGTCGGCCTTGCCGAGGTCCACGAACCGGTCGAGCGACGCATCGAAGGGCGAGAAGCCGATCTCCAGATCTTGCTTCCACCCGCGGTAGCCCTTGTCGAGCCGCAGGCTGTCGACCGCGTAGATGCCGAAGTCGCGGATGCCGTACTGCTCACCGGCGGCCCAGACCGCCTCGTACAGGGCCACCAGTTGCTCGTTGGCGGCGTGCAGCTCCCAGCCCAGTTCGCCCACGTAGTTGACGCGCAGCGCACGCACGGCACCCACCGCGGTGTCGATATCGCGCACCGACAACCATGGGAACGACGCGTTGTCGAGCGGCGTGGACGTGACCTGCGCGAGCACGTCGCGCGACCGCGGGCCGACGACGATCAGCGAGCCGTAGTCGGCGGTGACATTGGTGATGGTCACCGAGCCGTCGGCCGGCAGCGCTGCTTCCAGCACGTCGAGGTCGTGCCACTCGGCACTCGCTGCGCCGACCGCGTAGAAGCGGTCGGTGGCCAGGCGGCTGACCGTGAGCTCGCTGAGCACCTTGCCATCCGGCAGCAGCGCGTAGCACAGCGACACTCGGCCCACCTTGGGCAGCTTGGTGCACAGCAAGTGGTCGAGGTAGGCCTCGGCGCCGGGGCCGCTCACCTCGAACTTGCTGAAGCCGGGCAGGTCGAGCACGGCGACGCCGTTGCGTGCCGCAGCGCACTCCTTGGCGACCTCGGTGCGCCAACCGTTCTTGCGGAAGAACGACAGGCTGTGGTCGGTGACCACGCCGTCGGGGTCGAACCACGTCGGCCGCTCCCACCCACCGCGGGCGCCGAAGTGGGCACCCTTCGCCTGCAGCGTCTCGTACAACGGTGACGTGTAGGCCGGACGACCGGCCGGGCGCTCCTCGAACGGGAAGCCCATTGCGTACTCGTTCTGGTACACCTCGACGGCCTTGTCGATGGTGTACTGCGTGGTGGCGTAGTCCTTGTAGCGACGGCGGTCGATGTTCCAGATGTCGAACTCGGGCCGGCCCTCCAGCACCCACTCGGCGATGGCCTTGCCGGCACCGCCCCCTTGCGCGATGCCGAAGCTGAACGTGTTGCAGTGCCAGAAGTTGCGCAGCCCGCGCTCGGGCCCCATGTAGGGGTTGCCGTCGGGTGCGTACGGAATCGGGCCGTTCACCACGCGGGCGATGCCGGCCTCGCCCAGCACGGGCACTCGCTCGCTGGCATCGAGGATCTGCGTCTCCAGCCGTTCGAGGTCTTCGCTCCAGAGCATGTTGGCGAAGTGGTCGGGGATGCCATCGCGCCACATCGCAGTTGCCTGCCACTCGTAGGGCCCGAGGATGTAGCTGTTGCGCTCCTGGCGCAGGTAGTAGCTCGTGTCGGGATCGCGCAGCAACGGCAGCGGGAACTCGCGAGCGGCCAGCTCGGGGATCTCGTCGGTCACGTAGTACTGGTGCGACATCTGAGCGATGGGATGGTGCCGCCCGATGAGGGCCATCACCTCGCCGGCGCGGTAGCCGGCGGCGTTGATGACGTGCTCGCAGTCGACGGTGTTGGTGTCGCCGTCCTTGGTGCGCGTGGTGACGGTCCAGTGCTGATTCGCGTGTTGCGCCAGGCCGACGACGCTCTCGAAGCGGCGGACGCGGGCACCCAACGCGCGAGCGGCGCGGGCCATCGCTTGCGTGACCTGTGAAGGGTCGATGTCGCCGTCGAGCGGATCCCACAGCGCGCCGACCAGGTCGTGGGTCTTCACCAGCGGGTAGCGCTCGACCAGTTGCTCGGGGCTGAGCATGTCGTAGCCCATGCCCTGCGCGTTGGCCATGCTGGTCACGTGCCGGAACTCGGCGATGCGCTCGTGGCTGTGCGCGAGACGTACCGAGCCGGTGACGTGGTAGCTGATCGGGAAGTCGGGGTCGTTCGCCAACTCGCGGTAGAGGGCCGCCGAGTACGACTGCACCTTCATCACGCTCCAGCTGGTGCTGTACGTGGGTACGTTGCCGGCCGCGTGCCAGGTGGAGCCGGAGGTGAGCTCGTCGCGCTCGAGCAGCAGCACGTCGGTGCAGCCCATCTGCGCGAGGTGGTACAGCGCGCTGCAGCCGGCGATGCCACCTCCGATGATGACGATCTTCGCTTGCTCGTGCATTGCGTGCCCCCTCGACTGGTCCCGATGCGTGGCGCGCATCGTTGTGTAAAGATAGACGAAATTACACAGCTCGTGTCGCACGCGAGCGCGCAGTCGTCGGAGGCAACTTCACCATGGCCGAACTCCCCAGTCACGCACAGGTCGTCATCGTCGGCGGCGGCATCGTCGGCTGCAGTGTTGCGTACCACCTGGCGTTGCGCGGTGTCACCGATGTGGTACTGCTGGAGCGCAGGCAGCTCACGTGCGGCACCACCTGGCACGCGGCCGGCCTGGTGGGCCAGTTGCGCGCCACGCACAACCTCACCCGCCTGGCGCAGTACACCACCGACCTCTTCGCCACGCTCGAGCACGAGACGGGCCAGGCCACCGGCTTTCGTGCGCGCGGGTCGGTGAGCGTGGCGCCGACGCTCGAACGGTTCGAGGAGCTGAAGCGGGGTGCCTCGATGGCGCGAGTGTTCGGCTTGCAGGTCGACATCATCGACCGCGACCGCATCGCCGAGCTCGTTCCGCTGGCCCGCGTCGATGATCTCGTCGGTGGCGTGCACCTTCCCAACGACGGCATCACCAACCCGATCGACACCACCCAGGCGCTGGCCAAGGGCGCGAGGGCGCGAGGTGTGCGCATCCAGGAGAACGTGAAGGTGCAACGCATCATCACCGAGGGCGGCCGCGCGGTTGGCGTGGCGTACGAGATGGACGGCCCCGGCGGCCTCACGGTCGGCGAGATCCACGCCGATGCAGTGGTCAACGCCGCCGGCATGTGGGGCCGCGAGCTGGGCGATCAAGTCGGTGCTGTCGTGCCGTTGCACGCTGCCGAGCACTTCTACATCGTCACCGAGGGCGTCGACGGCATCTCCCCCGACATGCCCGTGCTGCGCGACCCCGACGGCTGCGGGTACTTCAAGGAGGAAGCCGGCAAGCTGATGGTCGGCTGGTTCGAACCGGTGGCGAAGCCGTGGGGCATGTCGCCGCGCACCGGTGTCAGCGGCATTCCCGAGTCGTTCTGCTTCGACTCGTTGCCCGAGGACTTCGAGCACATCGCCCCGCTGGTCGAAGCAGCCACGCATCGCATGCCACTGCTCGCGAACACCGGCATCCGGCTGTTCTTCAACGGCCCGGAAGCGTTCACCCCCGACGACCGCTACCTGCTCGGCGAGTCGCCCGATGTGAAGGGCCTGTTCATGGCGTGCGGGTTCAACTCGATCGGCATCCAGTCGTCAGGGGGCGCGGGCAAGGTGCTGGCCGACTGGATCATCGATGGCCACCCACCGATGGACCTGTGGGACGTCGACATCCGCCGCGTGATGCCGTTCCAGCGCAACGCCGGCTACCTGCACGATCGCACTGTCGAGTCCCTCGGTCTGCTCTACGCGATGCACTGGCCGTTCCGGCAACCCGAGACCGCGCGCGGCGTGCGCCGCTCGGCACTGCACGATCGCCTCGCCGCGCGCGGTGCCTGCTTCGGCGAAGTGGCCGGCTGGGAGCGCACCAACTGGTTCGCCCCAGAAGGTGTGACGCCCGAGTACGAGTACTCGTACGGCAAGCAGAACTGGTTCCCGTACTCGGGTGCGGAGCACCACGCTGTCCGCAACGCGGTGGGCATGTTCGAGCAGTCGTCGTTCGGCAAGTTCGTGCTGGAGGGTGCCGATGCGGAGGCCGTCCTCAACCGCATCTGTGCCAACGACGTCTCGGTACCGGTGGGCAAGATCGTGTACACCCAGTGGCTCAACGAGCGCGGTGGCATCGAAGCCGATCTCACCGTCACCCGCGAGGCGCCCGACCGATACCTCATCGTCACCGCCGCGGCCACGCAGGTGCGCGACTTCAGCTATCTCAAGGATCACCTGCCGAGCGACGCCCGAGTGGTCGCCACCGACGTCACCTCGGCCTTCGCGGTGCTCAGCATCATGGGGCCGCACTCGCGCGCGTTCCTCCAGTCGCTGACACCCGACGACCTGTCGCACGCGGCCTTTCCCTTCGGCACGTCGCGACACATCGACCTGGGATATGCGCGAGTGCGCGCCAGTCGCGTCACCTACGTCGGCGAGCTGGGCTGGGAGCTGTACATCCCCACCGAGTTCGCCACCGGTGTGTTCGATGTGCTGGTCGCGGCGGGTGCCGAGTTCGGTCTGCGCCATGCCGGCTACCACGCACTCAACTCGCTGCGCATGGAGAAGGGCTACCGCCACTGGGGCCACGACATCTCACCCGATGACACGCCGCTGGAAGCCGGGCTCGGCTTCGTCGTCGCATGGGACAAGCCGGGCGGTTTCATCGGCCGTGAGGCCCTCCTCGCGCAGAAGGCGGCCGGGCTCACCCGCCGGATGGTGCAGTTCGCCCTCACCGACCCCGAGCAGCTGCTGTACCACAACGAGCCGATCTGGCGCGACGGCGTCATCGTCGGCAGCATCACCTCCGGCATGTACGGCCACACGCTCGATGCGTCGCTGGGCATGGGCTACGTGTCCGCTCCCGACGGTTCGTCGTGCGATCGCGAGTACGTGTTGTCGGGCAACTACGAGATCGAGGTGGCCGGTGAGCGTGTGCCGGCACGGGTGTCGCTCGATCCGTGGTACGACCCGAAGTCGGCGCGAGTGCGCTCGTAGCGCACGGTCGTTTGAGGCGTAGCTTCTCGTCATGGCGATCAGGGCGCTCAGCACCGCACAGGAGGCGACGTCGCCGGGTGGCGACGGCCACTACGACGCGGACACGCACATCGGTGGTCGCATCCGCGAGCTGCGCAAGGCGCACGGGCGCACGCTGGCCGATGTGGCGGCGGAGGTGGGCATCTCGGTCAGCTACCTCAGTCAGATCGAGCGCGACGTGTCGCGCCTGCCCATCGGCGTGCTCAAGCAGATCGCCGACGCCCTCGGCGTGCACATGAACTGGTTCTTCCACAGCGGCAACGAAGGGCCCGAACGAGAGCGCGATGTCATCGTGCGCGCCGCCAACCGGCGCAACCTCACGTTCACCGGTCTGGGCATCACCGAGGAGCTGCTGTCGCCGACGCTGTCGGCGCCACTGGAGCTGCTCATCAGCACCATCCACCCGGGTGCCGACAGCGAGTTCTACGCCCACGATGGTGCCGAGGCAGGCCTGGTGATGCAGGGCACGCTGCAACTGTGGGTGGGCGAGCGTCACTTCCAGCTGGCCACCGGCGACAGCTTCGCGTTCGCGAGCAGCGAACCCCACCGCTGCGCCAACCTGGGCAAGCGTCCGGCAAAGGTGCTGTGGGTGATCACTCCCCCGCACTACTGACCCGACTCCCCCCACTCCCCAACGGCTCTACGGAAAGCCGGGAGTGGGGAGGTCGGGGTCGTTGGCGATCTCGGTGCGCAGCCAGTTGCGGAAGGCGGTGACCCTCGGATCGTCGCGGCGGTCGTTGCGGCACACCAGGTACCACCGTCGCGGCTGCGGCACCTGCAACGCGAACGGCGCAACCAAGCGGCCGCTGCGCAGGTCGGCCGCGGCCAGGAAGCGGGGTGCGATGGCCACGCCCTGACCGTCGATGGCCGCTTCCAGCGCGAGCAGGTAGCTGTCGAAGCGGGGCCCGCTCTGGCCGACATCGGCCGGCAGACCCGCGGCGCGTAGCCACACCGACCACTCGTCGGCCGCCGTGTACAACTGCAGCAACGCATGGTTCACCAGATCGGCCGGCTGGCGCATGCCGATGCCACCGTGCAGCACCGAAGGGCTGCACACCGGCGTGAGCTGCGCGTCGAACAGGTGAGTGGCGTGCAGACCGGGCCGCTCCGGCCGAGCAGTGCAGACGATGGCGACGTCGCCGGCCGTCTCGTCGAACTCCCAGTCCAAGTGGCTGGTGTTGAACCGCACCCGAACCTCCGGGTGAGCGGTGGTGAACGAGTGCAGCCGGGGAATCAACCAGCGCACGGCGACGGTGACGTACACCTGCACATCGAGCTCACGAGATGGCGCCCCAGCGGCCCGCACCAAGGCGGTCCCCTGGGCGATGCGGTCGAACGCCTCGCGCAAGTAGGGGTGGTACTGCTCGCCGGCTGGGGTGAGCGCGACTCGCCGGTTGTGCCGCTCGAACAGCTTCGTGCCCAGGCGGCGCTCGAGCTCGGCCACCTGATGGCTGATCGCGGATTGAGTGACCGACAGCTCGTCGGCCGCCGCACGGAAGCTGAGGTGGCGGGCCGCGCTCTCGAACGCACGCAGCGAGGCGAGCGGCGGCAGATCTGGCACGAGCGCAGACTACATGAACCATGCTCATGCATGCATGAGAGAGATTCGCTTGTCGATGGTCGTCTACCTCGTCACACTGACGCACGCAGTCGGCAACGAGTGGAGACATACATGAGCGACGTTCAGCAACAGTCGGGTCGGCGGGGCGGGCGGGCAGCGCGCGTGGCCCTGCGCTCGGCACCGCTCGCCAACGACGTGCGGCCGGTGAACCCGGGCATGCCCTCGGGCCGCTACCAGCCACTCACCGACGCCGAGGTGCGCAAGGTGCACGAGGCCGCGCTGAACGTGCTGGAGAACATCGGGCTGGCCGATGCCATCGACAGCTGCCTCGACGTGCTGCTGCCGAAGGGCTGCACGCTCTCCGAGGACGGCCGCTTGCTGTTCCCCCGGTCGCTCATCGAGGACACGCTGGCCATCGCCGCCCGCAACTTCACGCTGCACGCGCAGGACCCGCAGTTCGACATGGAGCCGTGGGGCAAGAAGGTCTACTTCGGCACCGCGGGCGCGGCCGTCTACATGGTGGACCCGATCACCGGCGAGTACCGCGAGTCGCTCTCGCAGGATGCCTACGACATCGCCCGCCTGGTCGACACCATGGAGCACATCCACTTCTACCAGCGCTCGGTGGTGCCGCGCGACCTGCCCGACCCGATGGAGATGGACGTCAACACGTGCTACCTCAGCGTGGCCGGCACCACCAAGCACGTGGGCACGTCGTGGGTGCATCCGGACCATCTCGAAGCATCACTGAAGATGCTCCACCACATCGCCGGCGGCGAGGACAAGTGGCGCGAACGGCCCTTCGTCAGTCAGTCGAACTGCTTCGTGGTGCCGCCGCTGAAGTTCGCCGCCGACGCATGTCGCTGTCTGGAAGTGGCGGTTCGCGGCGGCATGCCCGTGCTGCTGCTCTCTGCCGGCCAGGCGGGTGCCACCGCCCCGGCTGCGCTGGCGGGCGCACTCGTGCAGGAGGTGGCGGAGGTGCTCGCCGGGCTGGCCTACGTGAACGCGATCAAGCCGGGGCACCCCGCCATCTTCGGCCTCTGGCCGTTCGTCAGCGACCTGCGCAGCGGCGCGATGTCGGGCGGTAGCCCCGAGCAGGCGCTGCTGTCATCGGCGTGCGCGCAGATGGCCCACTTCTACGACCTCACCGGCGGCACGTCGTCGGGCATCAGCGACGCGAAGATGCCCGACGCGCAGGCGGGCGCCGAGAAGGGCTACAACCACGCTCTCGTCGGCAACGCCGGCGCCAACCTGATCTATGAAGCAGCCGGCATGCACGGCAGCCTGCTCGGGTTCTCGCTGGAGGGCGTGGTGCTCGACAACGACATCATCGGCGCGGCGCAGCGCACCATCAAGGGCATCGAGGTGAGCGAGGACACGCTCTCGCTCGACGTGATCCGCGCCGCCGTCATCGACGGCCCCGGTCACTACCTGGGCTCGAAGCAGACCCTCGACCTGATGCAGACGGAGTACATCTACCCCGCCATCGGTGATCGCCTCAGCCCCAAGGAGTGGAACGAGGTCGGCCGCCCGAAGATCATCGATCGCGCGATCGCCAAGGTGCACGACGTGCTCGCCACTCACTACCCGGCGCACATCTCCGATGAGATCGACGACCTCATCCGCTCCGAGATCCCCATCCGCCTGCCACGCGAGCAGATGCGGCCGCCGCGCTGACGGCGCCGCTCGACGCCGGCGACCATCAGGCGGCCGGGCTCATTGCAGCACTTCGGGAAAGCCCGGGGCGCGCAGATCAGTACCCAACGCGTCCTCCAGCAGCTTGACCACCTGGCTCGACCAGGCGCCACCGCCGTACTGCGAACGGGCGCGGATGAACGTCTGCTCGGTCTGGCCGGCCAGATCCAGCGGCACGCCGAACTCGCGGCCGAACTGAGTCGCGAAGCCGAGGTCCTTGCACGCGAGATCCATGGTGAAGCCGATGTTGTAGCTGCCGTTGAGGATGACCTGGCTCTCGGTTTCGTGCACGAAGCTGTTACCCGAGCTGTTGAGGATGGCCTCGAACGACTTGGCCAGGTCGAGCCCGCCGCGCTTGGCCAACATCAACGCCTCGCCCACCGACACCAGGTTGATGAAGGCGAGCATGTTGGTGATCACCTTGATGACCGCGGCACTGCCCAGCGGCCCCATGTACAGCACCGGGTCGCCGATCGCAGCCAGCACGGCGCGGTGCTCGTCGAACACCGCTTCATCGCCGCCGACCAGCACGGTGATCTCGCCGGCGGCGGCCTTGTGCACGCCACCGGTGACGGGCGCTTCCAGAGTGCGTACGCCGACCGCCTCCGCCAGCGCTGCCAGGCGCAACGTCTCGTCACGGTCGTTGGTGCTGTTGTCGATCCAGGTACCGCCGGCGCGGAGGCCGGCGAGCACACCGTCGGGGCCGCACATCACGGCGTTCACCGCAGCCGGCGAGGGCAAGCAGGTGAACACCACGTCGGAGGCTTCGCCCACCGCCTTGGCCGTATCGGCCCAGTGCGCCCCTGCCGCCAGCAACGGCGCTGCTGCCTCCGGGTGCAGGTCGGTCACCGTCACCGTGTGCCCCGCACGCAGCAGGCTTGCCGCCAAGTGCACGCCAAGGTTCCCCAGGCCCACGTACCCCACCGACACGGCTCGATCAGTCATCAGTTCCCTCGCTGGCAGGCGAGGGCCTCGGTGCCGCATCGCACCTCCAGTATCCAGCGGGCCCGAGCAAGCGGCAAGTGAAGTGTCGAGACCCTGAGGTGGCGAATGGTTGATGCTCGGCGCAGTACGGTGCCGGCATGCGCACACCGATCCCGGCGTTGATCGACCTCGAGGCCTTCGAGTCGGCGGCGCGACACGGCAGCTTCGTCGCCGCCGCCGGCGAGCTGCACCTCACCCCTTCGGCCATCAGCCATCGAGTGCGTTCGCTGGAGCGCCAGCTCGGCGTGGTGCTGTTCACCCGCCACGCTCGACGCATCGAGCTCACCGACCACGGCCGCGCCTACATGCCGTCGGTTCGCCACGCGTTCGACGAGCTGGCTGCCTCCACGGCGGGCCTGTTCGGGTTCGTGCGCCCGGTTCGTCGCCTCACGGCCCGCGTGCCCATCTCCTACGCGGTGACCGTGGTGGCGCCACGGCTGCACGAGTTCAAGCAGGAGCACCCCGATATCGAGCTGCGGCTGGTATCGGCCATCTGGGCCGACGCGCTGGCCGCACAGGACGTCGACCTCGATGTGCGCTTCGGCGCCGGCAACTGGGCCGGGCACCAGGCCGAACTGCTGCACCGCGAGACCGCAACTGCCGTCTGGGCGCCCGCGTTCGATGCCGGCCCTGGCGACGGCGACGTGCTCGCCACCCTCGCCCGGCAGCCACGAGCGCACGTGCTGGGCATGGAGAACCTGTGGTTCCAGCTACTGCAACCGACACCCGCGGGGCTCACCAGCGCCGATGTCACCGTCGACACCTCGTTGGCGGCCATCGAGCTGGCCTGCAGCGGCGGGTTCAGCGCGCTGGTGCCGACGCGCTTCGTCAGCCGGCACCTGGCCGATGGCCGGTTGCGCACGGCCGCAGGGTGCACGGTGACGATGAGCGAGGCGCACTACCTCGTGCACCCGTCGTCGCGCACAGCGTTGGGCACGGAGGCAACGCTGTTCGCCGACTGGTTGCGAACGCTCGCCGAGTAGCGCTCGCACGCGACACGGCGGCGACAGCGGCCCGAAGGCCACCGCCGCCGCCGCGCACCGTGCGGTGAGGAATTGCTCAGCTCAGGCGAGCCAGGCCTTCCAGATGTCGGGGTTGGCGTCGACCCACTTCTTCGCGGCCGCCTCGGCGGTGAGACCGTCACGATCCACGTAGCCGGCGATCTCGCTCTGCTGCTCGGTGGTGAGCGTCATCTTCGAGAGCATCGCGAACGCCGCGGCGTTCTTGGCCTCGAGACCGGCACTCGCTGCCTTGTACAGCTCGTCGATCGGGTAGTCGCAGGCGTAGGCGCCGTCGGCCGCTGCCAGCGAGGCTTCGCACTCCGGCGTGATGTCGGGCAGCTTGACCTCGACCAGCTCCACTTCCAGCTGCTTCCAGTGCGGCTTCCAGAACTGCATCAGCACAGGCTTCTGGTCGGCGATCGAGGTGTCGATGGCGGTGAGCAACGCTGCTTCGGTGCCGGCGACGACGTACCTCAGCGGCAGGCCCAGGTTGGCGATGATCTGCTCGTCGTAGGTGACGTAGCTGGGGTCACCCATGGTGAACTGACCCAGGTCGCCCGACTCGGCGGTGGCGAACAGCTTCGCCAGCTCGGGATCCTTGAAGCCTTCCCAGGTAGCCAGCTCGGGGTGCGCATCGACGATGAACTTGGGCACGTACCAACCGATCTTGGCGGCCGGACCGAGCTTGCCGAGGTCGAGCACCGACTTCTTGCCGGTGATGTAGGTCTCGTAGTCGGCAGCGTGACCCGACGGCCACACTTCCAGCACGGCATCGATGCTGCCGTCGTCGAGCCCCACCCACGTGGCGTTCTCGTCGATGTCGATGATCTCCACCGGCGAACCGAGGTTGGCCTCGATGACGGCTTTGGCCACGTAGGCGTTGACCGCGGAGCCGGTCCACGGGTTGACGGCAAGCGTGATGGCCGCACCCGACGTGGCCGGCGCTTCGCTGCTGGACGACGAGCTGTCGTCGCCGCATGCCGCCAGCACTGATGCGAGCAACACGCCGGCGACGGCGAGATGCCCCTTCCTGCGGATGGATGTCATGTACTCCCCCTTGTTGAGAACTTGCGGTGCACTCTATGCGCCACCATCATCCTCCGAGCGGGTACCCCACGCTTGCGTGAGCCGGTCGAGCATGATGGCGAGCAACACGATACTCAAGCCGCCGGCCACTCCCTGGCCGAACTTGAGGTTGGCCTTCTGCGTGGCCTCGTAGGCAACGAGGCCCAGTGCGCCGGCGCCGACGAGTGCCGCGATGATCACGGTCGCCAGCACCATCATCAGCGTCTGGTTGATGCCGAGCAGGATGGCCTTGCGTGCCAGTGGCAACTGCACCAGGCGCATCTCCTGGGGGCCGGTGGCCCCGAACGAGGTGGCGGCCTCGCGAGGCGCCTGGGGCACCTCGCGCATTCCCAGCGCAGTGAGCCGAATGCAGGGCGGCACGGCGTAGACCACACAGGCGACCACACCCGCCGAACGACCGATGCCGAACAGGAACACCACCGGGATCAGGTAGACGAACTGTGGCATCACCTGTGCGATGTCGAGGAACGGGCGCAGCACGCGTTCCACTCGGTCGGAGCGGCCCGCCCACATGCCCAGCGGCAGCGCGATGAGCACGCTGATGGTGATGGCCACCAGCACCAGGCTGAGCGTGTTCATGGCCAGGTCCCACATCGAGATGGTGCCGGTGCCACCCGGAATGGAACCCATTGCGCCGATGAGCACGAGACACGCGGCAACGGTGGCCGCCAGTCGCCAGCCGCGGCTGAGCCAGCCCACGAACGCGACGAACACCACCACCAGCAACCAGGGCAGCCCGATGAGCCACTCGTAGAGCGGGTCGATGATGTTGCCGACCAGGAAGTCGCTGATGGCTTGCGTGCCACCGATGATGGGCACGTCCTTGCGCAGGTTGTCCTGCACCCAACCCACCGCGTCGTCGATGGCGGGCGCGATGTCGTACTGGAGGCTGCTGGGGAACTGTGCGGCATCGAAGACACGCGCGGCGAGCACCGCAAGGACGGGAACCCCGACCGCCAGCGCGGTGGCGATGTGAGGAGGAACCTTCGGTAGCCGCCGCGACAGCTGCGACGGCACGGCATTGCGGTCGCCAGTGCTGACGCGATCGAGCGCGACGGCCATCAGCACGATGCCGAGGCCCGAGGCGAAGGCCACGCCGACCTCCTGCTTCTGCAGTGCCGCCAACACGTCCTGGCCGAGGTCGCCGGTGCCCAGCAGCGATGCCAGCACCACAATGGCGAAGGCCATCATGATCACCTGGTTGAGACCCAACAGGATGGTGCGCCGGGCGATCGGCAACTGCACCTTGAACAGCTGCTGCCGGCTGGTGGCGCCGAACGACTGGCCCACCTCGTTGGCGACCACCGGCACCTGCCGCAGCCCGAGGTTGGTGAGGCGCACGGCCGGCGGCAACGCGTAGATGACCGTGACCACCACGGCCGGAGCGAACTGCAGGCCGAAGAAGATCTGCACCGGGCTGAAGTAGACGAAGATGGGCATCACCTGCGCGGTGTCGAGCAGCACCCGGATGACTCGCTCGGCGCGATCGGAGCGGGCGGCGAGGATGCCCAGCGGCACGCCCAGCACCAGTGCGATGACCACCGCCACGGCCATGATCGAGAGCGTGCGCATCGCGTTGTCCCAGTCGGCGATCACACCGACGCCCATCATCGCCGCGGCACCCGCCAGCCCCGCCCGCAGGCCACCGGTACGCCAGCCGATGGCACCGGTGAGCGCCACCACACCCGGCCAGCGCAGCGCCAGCAGCAGCGACTCGGCGTGCTCCACCGCCCAGGTGAGCCCGTCGCTGATCGGGTTGAAGAAGTACCTGAAGATCGGCGAGCTCTGCCGGTTGACGATGGTCCACTTGTACCGGTCCTGCGCCCACTTCTGGATGTGCAGGTCGAGCCACGACGGCACGTCGTGAGCGAGCACGATGGCCACCACGGCAAGCACCGCGAACACCGCGAAACCCAGCAGGCGCCGCTGTCGTCGAGCGCGCAGCACCTCCTCGGGCACGTGCGTGGGCAACGACTCGACGGATACCGCCATCAGAGGTCCTCGGTGGCGATGACCGACAACACCCCAACCCGATCGATCGTTCCCACCGTGCGCCCGTCGGCGACCACACGTACCGGCAGCTCGCTGCGCGCCACCAGCGCGACGGCCTCGCGGATCTTGGTGCCCGCGGCCACCTCACCGGCGAAGGGACCATCGCTGGGCGGCGACATCACGGCGTCGACCGGCACCACGTGCGAGCGGGGCACGTCGCGCACGAAGTTGGCCACGTACTCGTCGGCAGGCTCGAGCACCACCTCGGCGGGCGTACCCACCTGCACGAACCGACCGTTGCGCATGATGGCGATGCGGTCGCCCAGGCGCAGCGCCTCGGAGAGGTCGTGGGTGATGAACATCATCGTCTTGCCCAGCTCGCGACGCAGGCGCACGATCTCGTCCTGCATCTCGCGGCGGATCAGCGGATCGAGCGCGGAGAACGGCTCGTCGAACAGCATGATGTCGGGGTCGGTGGCCAACGCGCGGGCGAGCCCGACACGCTGCTGCTGGCCGCCGCTGAGCTGATGCGGTTTGTAGTCGCCCATGTTGGGCAGACCAACCAACTCGAGCGTGCGCGCGGCGGTCTCGCGGCGCTGCGGCTTGCCGACGCCACGCAGCTCCAGCCCGAACGCGACGTTGTCGAGCAACGTGCGGTGCGGCAGCAGGCCGAAGTGCTGGAACACCATCGACACCTTGTGCCGGCGCACAGCCAGCAGCGCGTCGTCGGTGGCGGCGGTGACATCCTGCCCTTCGATGATCACCTTCCCGGCGGTGGGCTCGATGAGGCGGGTGATGCAGCGGATGAGCGTGCTCTTGCCACTGCCCGACAAGCCCATCACCACGAACACCTCGCCCGGCGCGACATCGAGGCTGACCTCGCGCATCGCGACGACGTTGCCCAGCTTGGCCTGCAGCTCGCCACGCGGCAGATCTGCCTCGGGAGAGCCGACGATGCGCTCCGCGCGTGGCCCGTAGACCTTCCACAGGTCCCTCACCGAGATCATCGGATCAACCACTGGCACGCTCCCCTGTACGACTTACCCCAACGTGCGGGGCAGCTTAGACCGCTGCGCTCGAAGCCTGAACGACTGTTCCGTGAACGTCGGGTGCGCCCGCAACGGGTCACCCGGCAGCGAACCGTGAATGCAGTGGTCGCGACGTGTGCACCATTGCATTCATCGTTCGGCCCCGAAGGACCATTCGAGTTGTCACACGACGACGACCTGTCCGGCCCCGAGCGCGCGGCGGTACTTGGCCGGTGGTTGGGCGTCGGTCACCAACCGGTCGTCCCCCCGCATCGGGAGCAAGGCGACCAGACCGGCAAGGCCGAACTTCGACGAATCGACTGCGAACACCCTCGACTCCGCCACCTCGCTCATCGCTGCCGACATCTGCGCCTCCGCATGTTCCTGCACCATCAGCCCCCGCTGCGCGTCCACGGCAGATGCAGACAGGATCGCCAGCCGGACTCGCATCGACCGCACGACGCTGAACGCCTGCGCGTCGAACGACGCACCATCGTGGTTGCGCAGTTCGACGCCCGCCATCAGCACCTTGTTGCCGGGGATGGTGGCCAGGCTGGTGGCGATGAACGTGGAGTTGGTGACCACCGTGAGCCCACGGCGTTGCCGCAGCGCCTGCGCGATGAAGCCGGTGGTGCTGCCGGTGTCGAGCGCGATCACGTCACCGTCGCTCACCAGCGCTGCCACTCGGCCGGCGATCGCCACCTTCGCTCGCTGGTTCACCGCCATGCGAGCCAGGAACGGGGCCTCACCGAGGCGCGTGCGGCCCACCACCGCGCCGTGCACCTTCTCCACCTCACCACGCTCGACCAGTGGCTTGACGATGCGGCGCACGGTCTGCTCACTGACGTTGAGCAGCATGGCGAGCTCGCGCACGCTCACCGACCCGCGCAGCGCGACCGCGTGCATGACGTCGTCCTCGTAGAGGGGCATGGTGAGCATTCCAACACAAAGCAACACATCCGGCCATCTCTGTTGCTGCGCGCGCGAGGATTCCAGCCGTGGCTCTCGAACCAACCGCACTTCCCACCGCAGCCCGCACCGTCGTCATCGGCGGCGGCATCGTCGGCTGCTCCACTGCGTACCACCTGGCGAAGCTGGGCTGGACCGACACGGTGCTGCTGGAGAAGCACAAGCTCACCTCCGGCAGCACCTTCCACGCGGCCGGCTTGGTGGGCCAGCTGCGCACCAGCGCCAACATCACCCAGCTGCTGGGCAACTCGGTGGAGCTGTACAAGACCCTGGAAGCCGAGACCGGGCAGGCAACCGGCTGGAAGATGAACGGCGGCCTGCGCCTGGCGTGCAACGAGGAGCGCTGGACGGAGGTGAAGCGGCAGGCCACCACCGCCAAGAGCTTCGGGCTGGAGATGCACCTGCTCACCCCCAAGGAGGCACAGCACCTGTGGCCGCTGATGGAGATCGACGATGTGGTGGGCGCTGCGTTCCTGCCCACCGACGGGCAGGCCAACCCCAGCGACATCACGATGGCCCTCGCACGCGGTGCACGCATGCACGGCGCGACCATCTGCGAAGACACCGAGGTGCTGCGCATCGAGGTGGAAGCCGGCGTGATCAAGGCCGTCGTCACCGTCGCACCGGATGGCAGCGAGGGCCGCATCGAGTGCGAGAAGGTGGTCGTGTGCGGCGGCCAGTGGACTCGCGCGCTGTGCGCGACCGTGGGTGTGAACGTGCCGCTGGTGCCGGTGGAGCACCAGTACGTGATCACCGAGCAGTTCACACCCGAGGTACCGCGCAACCTGCCCACGCTGCGCGACCCCGACCGCCTCACGTACTACAAGGAGGAAGTCGGTGGCCTGGTGATGGGTGGCTACGAGCCGAACCCCATTCCGTGGGCGGTCGCCGGCATCCCGCGCCCCTTCCAGTTCCAGCTGCTGGAGAGCGACTTCGACCACTTCGCCCCGATCATGGAGCTGGCGATCGGCCGCGTGCCCGCACTTGCGAACACCGGCATCCGCACGCTCATCAACGGGCCGGAGAGCTTCACGCCCGACGGCAACTTCATCCTCGGCGAGGCACCCGAGCTGAAGAACTTCTACGTCGGCGCCGGCTTCAACGCGTTCGGCATCGCCGCCGGTGGTGGCGCCGGGCAGGCACTGGCCGAGTGGGTGCACGACGGCCAGCCGCCGTACGACCTGTGGGTGGTCGACATCCGTCGCTTCGGCCGGCCGCACACCGACACCGAGTGGGTACGCACTCGCACGCTGGAGGCCTACGGCAAGCACTACACGATGGCGTGGCCCTTCGAAGAGCACCACAGCGGCCGCCCGGCGCGCACCTCGCCGCTGTACGACCGACTGCTCGCCCGCGGCGCAGTGTTCGGCGAGAAGTTGGGCTGGGAGCGCCCGAACTGGTTCGCATCCGCAGCACTCGGCGAGGCCGACCACGACGTGTACACGTACGAGCGGCAGAACTGGTTCGCCGCCGTGGGGCGCGAGCACACCGCGTGTCGCGACGCTGCCGTGCTCATCGACCAGACGTCGTTCGCAAAGTTCGCGCTGAAGGGCCCCGATGCGCTCACCGCACTCGACTGGATCTGCGCCAACAACGTACGCCGGCCGGTGGGCTCGCTCACCTACACGCAGATGCTGAACGACCAGGGCGGGATAGAGGCCGACCTGACGGTGGCCCGGGTGGCCGACGACGAGTTCTACATCGTCACCGGCACCGGCTTCGCCTCGCACGACTTCGATTGGATCCGGCGCAACATCCCGTCGGGAGCCAACGCCCAGCTGTTCGATGTCACCTCGGCGTATTCGGTGCTCACCCTGATGGGGCCGGCGTCGCGTTCCATCCTCTCCACGGTCACCGCCGCCGACCTCTCCAACGAGGCCTTTCCCTTCGGCACGTTCCAGACCATCGGCATCGCCGGCTGCCCCGTGCGCGCGCTGCGCATCACCTACATGGGCGAGCTCGGCTGGGAGCTGCACCTGCCGGTGGAGTACGCACCCAACGTGTACGACACGCTGATGTCGGCCGGCACCGAGCACGGGTTGACCAACGCCGGGTACCGCGCCATCGAGAGCACACGGCTGGAGAAGGGTTACCGCGCGTGGGGCAGCGACATCGGCCCCGACCACACCCCCATCGAAGCGGGTCTCGGATGGGCGGTGAAGACGAAGAGCGGCATCGCCTTCCGCGGGCGCGAGGCCATCGAGGCTCAGCGTGCCGGAGGTGTACGCAAGCTGCTTGCCGCTTTCACCGTCGATCCGTCGGTCGTGGGGCGCGACGTGATCCTGCTGGGCCGCGAGACCATCTACCGCGACGGCGAGCGCGTGGGGTGGCTCACCAGCGGCGGCTACGGCTACACCATCGGTCGCTCCATCGGGTACGGCTACGTGCGCAACCCCGCGGGCCTCGACGCCCAGTGGGTGCTCGCCGGCGCGTACGAGCTGGAGGTCGCCGGCGAGCGCGTGCCCGCCACCGTCTCCTTGCAACCGCTGTACGACCCGACGAACGCACGAGTGAAGGCCTGACCCCGATGAGTGATTCGCTCCCCACCCGCGCCCGCATCGTCGTCATCGGCGGTGGCATCCTCGGCTGCAGCATCGCCTACTGGCTCACCAAGATGGGCGAGAACGACGTCGTGCTGCTCGAGCAGCATCAGCTCACCGACGGTGCGACGTGGCACGCGGCCGGCCTCGTCGGCCAGCTGCGGTCGTCGCGCAACACCACGCGCATGCTCGAGCAGTCGGTGGAGATGTACCGCGGGCTGGAGGCCGAGACGGGGCAGGCCGTCGACTGGCACGAGACCGGCAGCCTGCGCCTGGCTTGCTCACCCGAGCGTGTGTTGGAGCTGAAGCGGCTCACCACGATGGCGAAGAGCTTCGGCCTGCCGATGGAGATCGTCTCCCCGCAGAAGGCGCAGGAACTTTTCCCGCTGATGACCACGAACGACGTGCTCGCGGCCGCATTCCTCCCCACCGACGGCTACATCGACCCGGCGTCGGTTACCCAGGCCATCGCTCGCGGGGCCCGCATGCGCGGCGCGAAGATCCACGAACACACGCGGGTCGCCTCGATCACGGTCGATGGTCGCCGGTGCACCACCGTGCACACCGTCCACACCGCCAACACCGACGGCACCGGCACCAGTGCCGACATCGAGTGCGAGATGCTCGTCAACGCGGCCGGCATGTGGGGCATGGAGGTGGGCCGCATGGCGGGCGTGCGCATTCCCGCAACTGCGGTGGAGCACCAGTACCTGATCAGTGGCCCGATCGAGGGCTACACCCCGGTGGAGCTGGGCAAGATGCCCACGATGCGCGACCCCGACCACCTCGTGTACTACAAGCCCGACGGCCCGGGCCTGCTGATCGGGGGCTACGAACCCGACACTGTTGCGTTCGGCACCGGATCGGGCAACGACGGCGGCATTCCGGCGTCGTTCCAGCGTCAGCTGTTCGAGCCCAACTTCGACCGTTTCGCACAGCTCGCCGAGCTGGGCACCAAGCGCACACCATGCCTCGAGTCCGCCGGCATTCGTACGCTGCTCAACGGCCCAATCCCCTACAGCGCCGATGCCGACTTCGTGATGGGCCGCGTGCCCGAGCTCGACAACTACTACGTGGCCACCGGTTTCCTCTATGGCATCGCCGCCGGCGGCGGCGCGGGGAAGATGATGGCCGAGTGGATGCTCGAGGGCCGTCCGTCGCTGGATCTGTGGCCGCTCGACGTGCGCCGCTTCTCGTTCCACCACACCACTCGCCGGTTCATGGACAAGCGGATGGTCGAGATGTACGCGCATCACTACAAGCTGGCGGCCCCCGGCAGCGAGAAGGTCACCGCTCGCGGCATCCGGCGCAGCCCGCTGCACGACACCCTCGCTGAGCACCGCGCGGTCTACGGGTCGCGCGGCGGGTGGGAGCGCCCGAACTGGTTCGCTCCCGACGGCGTCGAGCCCGTCGATCAGCCGTCGTTCACCGAGCCCAACTGGTGGCCGCACGTCCGCGCCGCGCACCTGGCTGTGCGTGAAGGCGTCGGCCTCATCGACCAGACCAGCTTCGCCAAGTTCGAGATCACCGGGCCTGGCGCGCTGGCCGCAGCGCAGTGGCTCAGCGTCGCCGACATGGACAAGCCGGTCGGTACCGTCATCTATACGCAGCTGTGCAACGTGCGCGGTGGCATCGAGTGCGATCTCACCATGATCCGCACCGCACCCGACAGCTTCTACGTGGTCACCGGCTCTGCGTTCGGCGCACACGACATGGGCTGGATCCGCACCAACTCCCCCGACGACGGCTCGGTGATCGTGCGCGACCTCACCTCCGCGCGAGCGGTCGTCAACGTCGTCGGCCCGAAGAGCCGCGACGTGCTGCAGTCCGTGTGCGAGGACGACGTCAGCAACGAAGCGTTCCGGTACGCGAAGGCGCGCGAGATCACCATCGGCTCGGCGCCCGTGCTGGCCGTGCGCATCGGCTACGTCGGCGAGCTGGGCTGGGAGCTGCACATACCCACCGAGTACGCCGCGCACGTCTACGAGTTGCTGCACGAAGCCGGCCAGGCACATGGCATCGTCGACGTGGGGTATCGCACCATCGACACGATGCGCATGGAGAAGGGCTACGTGTACTGGAGCACCGATATCACCCCCGACACCACGCCGTGGGAGGCCGGCCTCGGCTGGCGGGTGAACCTGAACAAGGGCGACTTCCTGGGCCGCGACGCGCTGGTCGCGCAGAAGGAGGCAGGGGTCGCGCGCAAGCTGTGCACGTTCACACTCGAGTCGATGGCGTACCCCGTGAGCGGCGAAGCGATCATCGCCGACGGCGCCGTGGTGGGCTTCACCACCAGCGCCAACTTCGGCCATACCATCGGCAAGCCGATCGCCTACGGCTACCTGCCGGTGGAGCTTGCCGAGCGCAACGACTTCGTCATCGAGGTCTACGGCGAGCCGATCCCGGCCACCCGCCACGACCGCCCGCTCTACGACCCCGACAACACCCGCCTGAAGGCGTGAGCGCCTCGCGCCACGTCCACTACGGTGCGCAGATGACCGAGAACCTTCGCATCTACACAAAGGCGCTGTACGGCTTCGACCACGTGGTGCGCATGGTGCCAGCCTCGGCATGGTCGAATCAATCGCCGTGCGAGGGGTGGACCGCACGTGACGTGCTCGGTCACGTCATCGCCGTGCAGGGCTACGTCGAGTCGCTGGCGCGTGGCGTCGAGCCGACGCTCAACCCGTACGGCACGCCAGGCGACCTCGCAGGTTCCGATCCGTTGCGTGCGTGGTCGGTCGCACGCGAGTCGGTGCTCGCAGCCCTCGACGCTCCCGGCGTGCTCGACCACACCGTGCAGACGTTCCGGGCCGAGGAGACGGTCGACAACTTCCTCGCGTGGAACGTCGTCGACACGCTCGCGCACACGTGGGATCTGGCCCGCGCCGGGCGCGTCGCCGACCAGCTCGACGACGACCTCGTCGCTCACGCCACCGAGCAGGCCACCCCGGTGATCGCGGCGATGCGCCAGCCGCCGTTCTTCAGCGCCGACGTGGTGGTGACGAGCGACCCATCACCTACGGCCCAGTTCCTCGCGTTGCTGGGTCGGCGCACCGACTGAAGCAATGCCGGACGCGGCTGCGTCAGGCTCGGACGAGCGGGCCGCTCCGCATCTGCCGAGAAGACCGTCCTCGCTCAGCGAGCGTCGAGGCCGAGCACCATGCGCACCTCGTCCTTGCACGGGTCGGACGGCAACGGTTGGTGCTCACCGGTGACGCGAAACCCGATCGATTGATACAGCCGTTGAGCGGGCTCGTTGCCGCGCGTCACCCACAACCCGACCGACGACGAACCAGTGTCGATCGCCCAGTCGATGACGGCCTGCACCAGCAGACGCCCGACACCCGAACGTCGGGTGCTCGGGGCCGCCCACATCGACACCAGTTCGACGGCCTCCGGCGAGTGCTCGGGCCGGTACCCGCCGGTGATCCCGATGGGCGTGCGATCTCTCCAGGCCAGAAAGGTGACGCTGTCGCTCCCCGCCGACGAGCGCTCCGCCCGCACCTGCCAATCCTGGTCCGTCCGCTGCACCTCGGCCTCATGGGTTGAACCGAAAGCGAACGGAGAGTCGAGCAACGCGGCCAGTCGAATCTCCTTCAACATCGGAGCGTCGCTCGGTCGTACCCGACTCACCACAGGATCCATCACACGATCCTGACCAACCGACGCCTCGACCAGCAAGCGGATTTCGCATCAGGGCCATGCTGCCCGAGCACCCACGTCCCTGCCATCCCTCGACGCGAGCCCGCTCGAAGCAGTAGGAGTGGGTGGTCGAGCGCTGGGGTGCGCGAGGAATCCTCAGACGGCAGCACCCCAGTGCTCGATGGCTCGACCACCCGAGACGCGAAGAATGTCGATCGTCTCGCGTGTGGTGTGCTCGCCGTTGCTGCGACGGCCGACCCATGTGATTCTGGCCGCCACGCGATCACCGGATGCGAACAGGTCCTCGATCCGCACTTCGAGGTGTCGATACGACGCGAAGTTCGCACGAACCACGAAGGCGAAGCCGTCGACACCGTGGAGGGGACCCGCTCCGAGACCTTGGTGGTCAAGATAGGCCTCATCCACAGAGGCAGACGCTTCTGAAGGATCGCCGGAAGCGAACATCGCCACCATCGCTTCCATCACTGCGGTGGCCCGCTTGTTGTCCATGGTGGAGATGATGTCAGCCGAGCACATCCGTACCCCGCTGATATCCGGCGATCCATGGAGAGCCGAGCACGACGACCGCTGTCCGCTGACCGCTGGCGGAACACACAAAGCTCGGTGCAGCCGCAACGCCCACCGTGTCGAGATGGCCGGCCACGCACTCAGCCCCAACAGTGCCGACACGAGGCGCCGGCTCGTGAGTTTTCCGCCCGACAGCGCCCGTGCGAACAG
>ERZ1026800.746-NODE-746-length-25015-cov-4.444793_pt1 | contig 25015 bp, 17 predicted proteins | sample MGYA00520873_ERZ1026800 | MGnify/ENA primary metagenome ERZ1026800 (study PRJEB33270, sample SAMEA104284475) | anaerobic digester metagenome | biome: Anaerobic digester microbiome; feature: mesophilic sludge digester; material: Anaerobic digester biomass | place...
ATATCACCCGGATTAACCGGAGAGCCGCGACCCGGGTAAGCCTGGCCGTCAACAACCTGACCGGATACCTGCAAAAGTATCGAAACAGTCAGTAAAATAACTTTATTCATGGCAGCGAGACGAATTGAAAAAAAGAGTTATTTTTGACCGCTTTTTACAGTTATAAAAATAAAAAATTATTTTAATTCTGACAAATCATAAAATGAAGACAGCAGTTGTCGGAGCCACGGGAATGGTAGGCAGAACAATGATTAAAGTTCTTGAAGAAAGGAATTTCCCGGTAACGGAATTATTACCCGTCGCTTCGGATCGTTCGGTGGGAAAGGAGATCATCTTCAGGGATAAGGCTGTTAAGGTTATCAGTATCCGGGATGCTGTTGACGCGAAACCTGCTTTTGCAATCTTCTCGGCCGGAGCCACAGTGTCGAAGGAATGGGCTCCCGTGTTTGCAGCAAACGGGACAGTAGTGATTGACAACTCATCAGCCTGGAGAATGGATAAGAACGTTCCCCTGGTCGTTCCCGAAATCAACAGCCATTCCATAAAAAAGGGCAACAGGATAATCTCCAACCCTAACTGTTCAACCATCCAGATGGTAATGGCCCTGGCGCCTCTTCACAAGAAATACAGGATAAAACGCCTCGTGGTGGCAACTTACCAGTCGGTAACCGGCACTGGAGTCAAGGCAGTAGCCCAGATGGAAAACGAAAGGGCGGGGATAAAGGGTGAAATGGCCTACCCCCACCCCATCGACCTTAACTGCTTCCCCCACGGCGGAAGCTTTCAGGATGATGGCTATACAACAGAGGAACAGAAACTTATCGATGAAACCCGCAAGATATTAGACGACCAGTCGATAATGGTTACTGCAACAGTGGTAAGGATACCGGTTGTAGGCGGCCACTCCGAAGCCGTGAACATCGAGTTCGCTAACGAATACGATATCGACGAGGCCAGAAGCCTTATAAGCAGCTTCCCGGGAGTGGTGGTATATGACAATCCGGCCCTCAACGAATACCCTATGCCACAGCTTGCACATAACAGGGACGAGGTGTTTGTGGGAAGGATAAGAAGGGACCTTTCAAGGGAAAAATGCCTGAACCTGTGGATCGTTTCGGATAATATCCGCAAGGGCGCGGCAACAAACGCGGTTCAGATAGCTGAATTCATGGCAGAAAACGGACTGTATTAAAAGTCTGCCACCCTGTAAAATACATCAGGGGTCTGCTCACACGGGCAGACCTTTACTTTTCATAAAGGAAATCATTATAGGGATAACGGGTGATGTGAATGCTTTTCACCTCTTCGTAAAGCAGACTCATCAGTTCGGGAATATTTTCCCTTGTCTTTGCAGAAATGAAAATGGTTTTGTGATTCCTGTCGGAGGCCATCCAGAAATTCTCAAGATCAGCAAGTGAATAATTCTCCCTGCCTGCAGGCGTCAGATCGTCTTCATCCTTTGCAGTATAGGAGAATGCATCTATCTTGTTGAATACAAGTATAAGCCGCTTTCCCGAAGAGTTCAGTTCCCTGAGTGTCTCATCCACAACGCTGATCTGCTCCTCAAAACCCGGATGCGAAATATCAACCACATGAAGCAAAAGGTCTGATTCCCTCACTTCATCAAGTGTCGACTTGAACGATTCAACGAGATGATGGGGCAGCTTCCTAATAAAACCAACCGTATCTGAAAGAAGGAAAGGAAGGTTGCCTATCACCACTTTCCTGACTGTTGTATCGAGTGTTGCAAAGAGTTTGTCCTCGGCAAAGACATCCGATTTGCTGAGAAGGTTCATGAGTGTCGACTTGCCCGCATTAGTATAGCCCACAAGAGCCACCCTTACCATCTTCCCGCGGTTCTTGCGCTGGGTGGCCATCTGCACGTCTATCTTCTTCAGCTGTTCCTTCAGAAGAGCTATCTTATCCCTTATTATCCGGCGGTCGGTCTCAATCTCCGTTTCACCTGGACCTCTCAGGCCTATTCCCCCTCTCTGTCTCCCGAGGTGAGCCCACATCCCCGTCAGCCTGGGCAGAAGATACTGGTACTGGGCAAGCTCCACCTGAGTCCGGGCATGTGAAGTTCGTGCGCGGCCTGCAAAGATATCCAGTATAAGACCGGTCCTGTCCAGAACACGGCAGCCAAGCTCTTTCTCTATGTTCCTGATCTGGCTTGCCGAAAGCTCATCATCGAAAATCGCGATGCTGATCTCGTTCTCAGATACAAATGATCCTATCTCAGCTATTTTTCCTGAACCGACATAGGTCCTGGAGTCGGGCATCTGAAGCTTCTGAAGGAATCTTCTGACCGGTTCGGCGCCGGCGGTTTCGGCAAGAAACGACAACTCATCAAGGTATTCCTGAGCCTGGCTCTCGCCCTGCCCGGGATAAATCAGTCCTATAAGTATTGCCCTCTCGCTCGTTCTGCCCGTTTCAATCATCAGTCAATGCTTGTATGCAGGTGTTTTTCATCCCGCCCTTTAAAGGAGAAGAAAAACCAGCATATGAGGACACAAATTTATATAATATATCGCTTGTTGCCCCGGATGGCATTGTTTATAGCCTGTTTCAGCGCATCGGAACACCTGAAGATCATTTCCATGTCGGAAGGGAAAGGCACTGCCTTTGTTTTTGTCTTTTCAATCTGTGCCGGGCTCAGAGCCTGAAGATCGCCAAGTGCCCTGGCAGAGATCCACTCGAAGCCTGATTCCGCACCGAGAGGATCCTTCTTCTCAAGCTTCCCGGACTTCCCCTGGATGATCTCTATATCGCCTGAAATCATGCAGCTTTTGGACTGGATCGTCTCAATAAGCGCGCACTGAAGAGTCTTGTACCTCACGGTCTTGATATCGTTGCCAAGCGAATCCTTCATCACATTGCCGCGGCTATCGAGCTGGTATGTGAAACCGTCTTCGACATTCTTCTTCACAACAGTGTCCTTCTGCATGGTCTGGTCGGGACTAACCATAACGTTCCGGATATTCACATTTACAAAATAATCGAAAGCGGTTTGATTGCCCGGGTCGTATATATGGTATTCAACCCATTCGCTGTTGAGAGCCGGAAGATTGATCGACAAAAGCTCCTCTTCAAACTCACTGTCAAACCTGATTACCGATCTGTTGTTAAGACTTATCAGCACCCTGCTCATGCCGAGATACCTGGCTTCTTCTATCTTTTCGTCGATACCTTCATAGTTGCCGACATACTCCTTGGCCCTTACAAACTCATAGAAAGCCTGGCGGTAGTTCTCCTTAAGTTTGGTTTCCATGAGCTCGTTTCCGTGAGCGTAGTAAAAATCAGCCGACTCGCGTTTTGCCGCCACCATTTCGGGAAGATAGTCGACATAGGGGTAATCGATTGTCCTGCCGTGAAGTTCGAGAGGCAGAACAGTCCTGACGTAGGCCTGCCTGTCGCTCATCGCCTTGTTCAGCTGGTATATCTCATCCCAGTTTTCGGGCCTGCCTTCCATTTTCAGGAACCTGATACGCTCATTATCCTGATCGTTCAGTATCTTGTACGACCTGTCAAGAATGGAAATCTGCTTTGAATCATTCCTGTTGCGGCGAAGTTGTTTAACAGCCTTGTCGAGGGCCATGGCATAGTTGCCCTTCTCCATCTGCTTTTTTGATGATCCGCATGATGACAAAATGAATAAAAGAACGAGTGAAAATGCTGCTATTCGTTTCATAATTGTATATTTCAGGGTTGTAGGGATATTTCCTAAATATTTACAATAATAACTCGGATAAATGCCTGTTATTATTTTTCATTATATAAATGTGAGCGGAATCTGGAAGCGCACTCTCACCGGCTGACCTCTCTGCAATCCGGGCGACCATTTAGGTGAAGATGCTATGGCCTTCACTGCCTCATCGTCGAGAATGGGGTGAACACCTTTTATGACAGTTATATTGCTTACCGATCCGTCTTTCTCAACAATAAAAGTCAGGTAAACCGTCCCGTTTATCTTATTGACAATTGCTTCCTCGGGATAATGTGTACGTTTCATAACCCAGTTTCTGAAGACATTGAGGTCGCCTCCCCTGAATGTAGGCATAGTCTCCACGATGAAGAGAGGCTCTTCACTTCCAAAGCCGTCGCCGCCGGGAAAGAGGCTGTCACCGAAGCCCGAGCCCGGATTTTCGATATCATCTCCCCCCGTGGCTGACAGTAGTTCATCGGTTGAAAGCGTAGCCAGCTCAATGGGCACAATTGAATCGACAATCACGGGAGGAACATATTCAACTACTTCCTGAATCTTCCGGGCCATTGAGGCAGAGGGAAGAGGAGGAGGAATATAAAAGTCCTCGGGCGGCGGCTGAAGGTTTTCAAGGCTTAACTGGTAGTATCCGGCGCCTCCCACAACTACCTTATCGACAGAAGGACGGGAGTAAAAAGGTATCAGGACAGCGATAAGGGCAAAAGATATCGCGATGACCAGACCGGCAAGAACAACACGGTTGTATCTCTTGCGGAGCTGGTAGGCGCCGTATTCCCGGTTCCGGTGTTCGAAGACAAGATCGTCAAAATCAGCTACTACAAACTGCTTATCAACCTTGTCGCCGGGATGTCCGCTGTTCTTATCGGAAAGTCTCACTTCTCAATGTTAAGAAAATACCTTTTTCCATACCGGATGTCAACAATCGTTCCACTTTTTGAAGCTGACCGTTCATATAAACCGGTCTGATCCAAAATTGCGGCAAAATTACCAAATACCAACATTTCTGCAAAGTAATTAATTTGCCGGCATGACAGGTGTTTTTTTATTGTTAATTATTTCTTAAGTTTGCCGGAGATTTACCGGGGGTTTAGCTCAGTTGGCTAGAGCGTTTGACTGGCAGTCAAAAGGTCAGGAGTTCGATTCTCCTAATCTCCACCCTGACACAAGGCATGTTAATGCAAAATCCTGTAAACATAACGTTCACGGGATTTTTTGTTTTTAGCTCCCTTGTAAAAAAGTCACTTTTTGCATATCCCGGGTAAACTGTCCGGGAGCTTTATGATGCGATGGAATATAAGTCCGGGGTAAAGATTAGCTCATTCACAACGGCTGTGCTAATGTTGACCCCATTGTTTATTTGGCTCCGGTCCCATCTCAAATATCAGTGTACTTCCGTTCCTGATCTCAGAATGATCGAACCAGGGATCGGTTAAAGGCTTTCCATTTAACGATACGGATTGTATATATTTATTTTCGCGGGAATTATTTCTTGTTTCGATAGTGAACTTATCAGCATTGTAGAAGTTTTTATCGAGGTTTATGGTTATTTTATCGAATACCGGACTTCCCAATGCATAAATATTCTGACCGGGAGTCACCGGGTAAAATCCCATTGAACTGAAAACAAACCATGCTGACATTTGTCCCATATCTTCATTGCCACATAATCCGTCGGGTTGTGAATGGTACAGGCTATCCATAACTTGTCTGGCGAGCTCCTGAGTCTTCCATGGGGCTCCGGCATAATTATACAGGTAAATTGTATGATGGCTGGGTTCATTGCCATGAGCATACTGGCCGATCATTCCGGTAACATCAGAAACGGTACTCTGTACCTCAGAGCTCATTGTGAAAAGGGTATCAAGTTTGGAGATGAATCTTTCATTTCCTCCTTCAATATCTATCAAACCTTTGATATCATGTGGTACAAACCAGGAATATTGCCAGGCATTTGCCTCGGTGTAATGCCGTTCCTTCCCTTGTCCTATGAATGTCGGAATAAATGGTTCAAGCCATGCGCCGGTACTGTCTTTAGGCCGGGCGAGTCCGGTTGAAGGATCAAAGAGATTTCTGTAGCAGGCAGACCGGTTAAGGAACATCTCGTAATCATCAGTTTTCCCGACCGCCTTTGCAAGCTGAGCAACACACCAGTCGTTATAGGCATACTCAAGAGTACGTGATACTGATTCTCTTTCTTTGTCGTAAGGTATATAGCCAAATTTTTTATAATAATCCAGTCCCACCCGGCCCCTTGAACGATGTCCGACAGGTTTTTCCATGGCATTTTTTCTTACAGCCTCGTAAGCTTTTTCCACATCGAAATTGTTTATTCCTTTCATCCATGCATCCAGGATAACAACAACCGGATGATCGCCTATCATATCATTGGTATAGCAGTTCCCGAATTGCTGTGGTGTCGGCAGCCATCCTCCCTGTTCATATTGTGCGATCATTGTCCTGACCGAGTTTAAACTTAATACTGGCTTTATTAAAGTCAGAAGCGGCATTTCTGCACGGAAAGTATCCCACAATGAAAAATCACTGTGATAAGTGAAGTCATTTTCCTGGTGGACCTGATCATCCAGTCCGATGTATTTTCCGTCAGCATCTGCAAAAAGTGCCGGGAATAACAATGAATGGTATAAGGCTGTATAGAAAGTGATCATTTTATCCTTCCTGTATTCATCATTTATGCCTGCAGTAAATTCGACTTTTATCCTCCCGAGTTCATCATTCCAGATCTTTTCTGCCTGATTCCTTATCTTATCGAACTGCCAGCCGGATGATTCTGCCTGTAAATTCAACCTTGCCTGATCTATACTTGTATAAGAGATCCCTACCTTGATTTCGACAGATTCATTCTCTTTTGTATTGTAATTTACAAATGCGCCTATACCGTATCCGGACTCTTCTGATGATCCATGGTTAATATCATTTCCCTTCCATGTGCCGAATGATTTGAAGGGTTTGCTGAACTGAGCACAAAAATACACGGTTTGTTTCTTTACAAATCCGATTGACATCCTGTATCCTTCTATCTCTCTGTCATTCACTATCTTCACCATGGCACCCGTACACGAATCTCTTATTCCGTGCTTCATATCTATCAGAATACGCGATGAAGCTGATTCAGGGAATGTATATTTATGATATCCGGTGCGGTTTGTGACCGTTAATTCAGCTTTAATATTATAATCTTTAAGGGTAACGGCATAATAACCTGGAGTAGCTATCTCATCATCGTGAGAGAAACGTGAGCGGTATCCTTCATCAGGATTTGATTTTTTACCGGGAACAATTTTCAGATCTCCGGTTGTCGGCATAATAAGAATATCGCCCCAGTCTCCTGCACCCATCCCGCTCCTGTGTAAATGGCTGAACCCCATTATTGAACTGTCACTGTAATGATATCCGGAACACCAGTCCCACCCGTTGATATCTGTTTCAGGGCTTAACTGCACCATACCTGCCGGAAGCACTGCGCCAGGGAAGGTATGACCATGATAATCAGTACCGATCATGGGATTTACAAAATCAACCGGCTTTAAATCTCTGCAGCCATAACCCGATAAACTTGTTGCAATGATTACAACTAATAATGGTTGAAGAATATGGATTTTTGTATTCATCATAATATAATTTTGATTTTAATGGTATGATAGCCTGCCCCGCTCAAGCGGGGGAACCGCACATGTTTGAAAATTATATAGATACGTGTTTGTGTATGCAATACATGTGGGTTTCATGTTTGTTAATTAAGTTTCAGATAAGATGACTTCAGGATTCTTTATTTATTGACCCTGGCAATGAAAAACGATATGACAAGTAGTGCAAGCGAAATAAACAATGCAACTGAAAGGCTCTGCTGGACAGTAGATCCGACGCTGAGATTACCGATCAGTTTCGGGATAAATGTGCCTCCAAGTAAACCGGTAGCAAAAACAATTCCGAATATGCTTCCATAAAGACCTGGTTCGAATTTGGAAAAAGTGACACCAATGATTGTAGGGAAAATGGGAGCGAAAGCAATACCTGCAAGGATTACCCCTATGATTCCCACTACCGGTCCTTTGGCAACGATCATAAGGATGATTGAAAGAATTGCCAGAATTGTTGAAAAAATTATCACTTTTGTTCCGATAGCTGTCATATTCTTTATTGAGGACAAAAGAAATCTGCCGGCCATCATAGCCACTCCGAAGAAACTCAATACCACACCAGCCTTTGCAGATGCGTCAGTATTTGAACTTATGCTGAAAAGTTCTTCCATGAGGTTTTTAATCCAGGTAGTTACCGATGACTCCAGGGATGTGTAACAAAACATTGCCAGCGCTGCAATAATTACAGCCGGATTGAGAAGTAATTTAACAGCCATGTTAAATTTGAATCCGGTAGATGCTACCGGAAAACTTGTCATCAGGGCAAGTATCATGAACAAAATACATAAAACTGCTATTATTATAAGCGCGGTATGGTAACTTAATCCCAGTGTTTTTATTATGAATACAATAAGTAATGGTATTAAGATGTAACCAAGACCAAAGAATCCGTTCCCGAAATTACTTGCCCTTGCCGGATCTTTTCCTTCGAAAAGCACTACCGGGATCAGAGTATTTCCGACTGTATTTACTGACATAGCTCCTATACCAAGTATGATACATGCTGCCAGGGCAGCACTAAAACTTGAGGCAAAAGCGAGCATGATCATACTTATACTGACAGCTGCAAAACCAATAACCGCAACAGGTTTATGACCGATTTTATCGACTACGGGTCCAGTAATCAGTTGTACAATACAACTTGTAAAAAACAAAGCTGTAACAAGGGTCCCGAACTGCCCTGAATCAATTTCGAGGGCTTCCATTAATTCAATTGAGATTGATCCAAGTATGATGAGACAGATGGCTAAGGTGAATACAGCCACCAGGGCGACGATTGCAGTCATTTTTTTCATTTCAGTCTTTTTATTAGTGTCTCTGAGAGATTAGTGTCTCCGCGAGAGCTGTGGTTTAAATTATCAATTATCAGTATCAGAGAGGTTTTACCTGTATGTTTTTAAAGTAAACAATACTCTTTGGATCATGCCCCTGAAGGCAGAAAGTACCGTTGGAGATTTTCCGTCCGGGATGCCCTTTATAATTCACTTCCGGAGGTTCAGTATAATCAATGACTGTCTGATCGTTCAGCTTTACAATGATACGTTTGTCCTGTACGATTATATGCATTGTAAACCATTCATTATCTTTTGTGGGAACTTCTTTCAGATCCATTACATCATATAACCCGGCTGTCCTTTTCCAGTCGGTATGGGAGTTGTTTACCTGAACCTCATATCCTTTATCCGGCCATCCGGTAGCCTGATATTCAGTATGAAAATAAACGCCTGAATTCGATCCGGGCTCAGTCATGATATCAGCTTTGAATTCAAAATTTTTAAAATTATGATTTTCAACCGGTCCGACATAAAACAGGTGGCTACGATTCCCATGTACGACAATCATCCCGTCCCGGACGGTAAATGTGCCCTCTTCATCGCTGAATTTCCAGTTATTAAGAGTTTTGCCATCAAAAAGAGTGTACCAACCGCGTTTGGGTTTTTTATCAGAACTGATTTCTGATGACTTTTGTGCTCCAAGGCTATTCAAGCAGAAAAGAAGCATAACAAGTAAGAATGGTTTTTTCATTTGAATGAGATTTTAATTACCTGTACCAAATATATCTATTCGACTTTATAAAAGCAAAATATACAATCGTATAAGCTCACTGCATATATATCACAAGGGCGCTGGATTAATAATATCTGTGAATATAAACATTAATTTATATTTTTATAACCACGGGGATTTTTTATGGAATGTTATTTTAGTAAATGATGAAAAAGTATTATCTTGAGTCTGGTTAAAATATTTGCTAATATGAACAGGAATGAATTAGAAAACTTAAAGAAAGAGTCAGAATATCATTTGGTTAATGAATTATTGCCTTTCTGGACAACCCGAATGATCGACAATATAAATGGGGGATATATTACTCATTTTGATAAAAATGGAATGGATTCGGGGGAAGATGAAAAATCCCTGATTGCCCAGACACGTTCCGTTTATACGCTCTCATCAGCTCACCGTGCAGGGTATGGTGAAGGAAAACTGGCTGACATGGCCAGGTATGGAGTGGATTATCTTCTGAATAAAATGTGGGATAATACACATGGCGGTTTCTACTGGATGACAGACCGTAAAGGGAACGTGAAGATCGATCAGAAGATTATCTACGGGCACAGCTTCGCAATTTATTCTCTTAGTGAATATACACTCGCCACAGGTGATCCACGTGGAATAGAATATGCTGAAAAAGTATTTGATCTTCTCCAGAAGTATTGCGTCGATACAATGTATGGCGGTTACTGGGAAATGTTCCATCGTGACTGGACACTCTGCGGCCCGGGAAGCCAGGGTGGCGACAGAAAAACCCTCGACGTTCACATGCATCTGATGGAAGCTTTTACAACTCTTTATGAATGCACGGGAAAAGAGGTTCACCGACGGAAATTACTTGAAGATATTGATCTTCTCCTTAACCGTCTGATACATCCGGTTTACAAGACAGGAATTCCTCAGTTCTTCAAAGACTGGACTGTTGCTCCTCAGATAAAGTTCGATATTATATGGGGGTGGGACAGGTTCTCCGAGGAAGGCCAGAAAGGTAATGCCACTGATAATACATGTTATGGCCATAATGTTGAGTTTGCATGGCTTCTGATCCATGCACTCAAGATACTTAAGATCAATCCTCTTGAATATTCCGACCTCTTCAGGACTATTTTTGATCACACGATAAACAACGGTATAGACTATGAGTTCGGAGGAGTTTTTGTTGAAGGTCCTCATTCAGGAGGCGTATATGACAGGGAAAAGGAATTCTGGCAGCAGGCTGAAGCACTTATAGGTCTGCTCGATGCTGTCCTTATGTTTGGTGATGAGAAATATTGGCTGGCATATAAAAATGTTCATCGCTTCGTTCATGATAAGATGATAAACAAGGAAGTCGGCGAATGGTGGCCTCTGATGACAAGGCATGGAGAACCAATATGGACACATATGTCTCATTCATGGAAGGTGAATTATCATACGGTCAGGTCGATGGTTCAGAGTATTAAACGATTAAATGATCTGTTGTCTCATAATGCCTGATAATATTTTATTCTTTGATTTTTTTCCGGATTATTAATACTTATACTAACTGAAATGAAAAAGAACTCAAAAATCACACGAAGGGACTTTTTAGGAACAACTTCTGCAGCTGCTGCCGGGCTTTTCATAGTCCCTTCGAACACAATCTCAGGTTTGGGTTATAAAGCTCCGAGCGACAAACTGAATATTGCCGGTGTGGGGATAGGTGGAATGGGCAAGGGCAATATACAGAGAATGGCCGGGGAAAACATAGTTGCATTATGTGATGTTGAATGGGGTAAGAATAAAAGGACTAATGTTGCTGAGGTTTTTCAGACATACCCGAAAGCAAAAAAATACTATGACTGGCGCAAGATGTATGATGAAATGGCTAAGTCGATCGACGCGGTAATGTGTGCCACTGCCGATCATACACATGCCATCATTTCGGCACATGCCATCACTCTGGGCAAACACGTGTATTGTCAGAAACCACTGACTCACAGTGTATACGAATCACGTCTCCTGACAAAGCTGGCTGAAAAATACAAAGTCGCCACACAAATGGGAAACCAGGGCTCTTCAGCAGAGGGTGTAAAATTAATCTGCGAATGGATATGGAACGGCGAAATAGGTGAGGTCAGGAAAATAGAAGCCTATACAAACCGTCCAATCTGGCCACAGGGATTAACTGCCCCGACAGAAGCCCAGCCTGTACCGGAAACTTTACAATGGGATCTTTTTCTGGGACCAGCAAAATTCAGGCCCTATAATGAAGCTTATACACCATGGGTTTGGCGTGGCTGGTGGGATTTCGGAACCGGCGCTCTCGGAGATATGGCATGCCATGTAATGCATCCTATCTTTACATCAATGAAACTGCAATACCCTACGCGGGTTATTGGCAGTTCCACACCTTTTACAAAGGACAGTCCTCCTAATGCAGAAATCGTACATCTGACATACCCGGCACGAAAAAAACCGGCTGACATAAAAATTGAACTGCCCGAAGTTGAGGTGACATGGTATGACGGGGGGTTGAAACCAAAATTCCCGGAAAACTGGCCTGTTGACAGAGTACAGAATTCCGGGGTGCTTTTCCATGGAACAAAGGATATTCTTGTATGCGGTGAATATGGTACCGATCCTATACTTCTTTCAGGAAGGGTTCCCAATGTTCCTAAGAAACTTCGTCGTATCGAAGGTACTCACGAGCAGGATTGGATCCGCGCATGTAAGGAAAGCCCTGAAAGCAGGGTCCCGACTGCATCCGACTTCAGTGAAGCAGGCCCCTTCAATGAAATGGTTGTAATGGGAGTTCTTGCAACCAGACTTCAGGCTCTCAATAAAGTACTGCATTGGGACGGACTGAATATGACATTTACAAATGTTACTGATAATGATAAAATAAGCATCAGTAAAAATGAGTCAGTATCAGCAAAAGCATTTGCCGACGAACTAATCAAACATACATACAGGGAAGGATGGTCGCTACCCGATATGCCCGTATAATAACCGCGGATGCGGCCACGGCCGTGATGTTAATTTGGTATAAATTTAAAGAGACTGCCCCTAAAGACAGTCTCTTTAAAATTTATTTGTAAAAAACAAAGTACATCATGGAGCTGCCTGAAGCACAATTTTTATTATGCCTGAATCTGTTGCTCCGGAAAACACAACGGTTACAGCATCACCAACATTTATCAAATTTGCTTCCGCTAAGGTATATGTCACTGATGTTTTAAAATCATTCCCAACCGTAATGTTTTTATCGCTACCTGCTATTGGCAGAAGTTGTTTGGCACCATTTGGATCCCAACTGGGTACCTGCTGTTGTAAAACAGTAGCCTTCATTACATCTCCCGATTTTGCATTTGGAAAATAGCAGTTTATGGTGAATGAAGCTTGTCCAACTACAACAGGATCTGCAGTTATCTTCGAAATTTCAGTGATGTAAACATTCCCGTTTTCATCATAAGGGATGTCGAAATAAGGTTGTTTCGTACAACCCAACATTATCGCTATTGCAGCGAAGAATGAAAGTGTTAGAATAATTTTTGCTTTCATATTTTTTTAATTAAATAATTTTTAAATGCAATACTTAATCTTGTACAGGCAAATACCCACTATTCTGTTGCGCGAACCTGTTTCTGGAAATTTCATTGCTGGGAATAGGTGATAATAAATGCATTGGAGCAAAAGCAAAGTTGAAAATCGCAGGCTGATGACCGACGAAATTCTGAATACCTGTAATTTCTCCATCGCCATATACAACGCATCTTCTTGTTCGACGCTGATCCCAGATCATTTTATTTTCAAAAATCAGTTCCCATGCCCTTTCAGCTAAGATTTCTTTCAGACCAACCTCACTTGCCGTATAAGGAGCAAGTAATGCCCTGGCCCTGACTTCGTTAATTCCTTTTACGATGTCATCGTCAGATACCGCCTGGCCTAATTGCTTTAATGCCCAGTTTACTTCCGTGAGCATCAATAAAATATCTCCATAACGATAATGTGACCAGTTGAGACCTGAACCATCTGTTCCTTTAACAGCCGAAGGAACATATTGCTTGTAGAGATATGGAACATCAAAACGGACTGTATCCTCAACATTGTTATACTTAGTATCCCATGTGAAGAAGAACTGACGTTCCTGTTTCCGCAAATCTTCATCAGAATAGGAATTATAATATCCTACCCATGGAGTAAATGTACCGTTTTCTTCTTTCGGGGAAATCCCGCTTAGCAAAGGAAGAGATGGTTGTATAACACCATTACCCCCGAGTGTCGCGTTATATTGCACCTGAAAAATTGCTTCCCCCTTATTGTTCATGGCCGGATCGCGCAAATCATCATAGGTTCCCAATGTATATTCATTATTATACAGTGCCTCAAGTTGTGTTTGTGCCTTTTTTAAGAATTCAAGACCACTTGCAACGGGATAGGCATGCGCTGACCAGGCTGCTGTACCGCACCAGTCTTTAGTCGGATCGGTAGCCACTTCCTGGTAAGGATAAGCGGCAACGGTCATATATACATCTGCAAGTATTGCCCGTGCTACATCCTTTGTTACGCGACCATTCGTGGATCTGCCTGCCGGAAGATTGGCAACTGCGAATTCAAGGTCAGGAATAATTATCTCATCATAAATTGTCTTCAGGCTGGTACGGGGCATCTCTGTTGCCCACACATCTGTAACTGGTTCCGTTACAAGAACAGCATCACCCCAGTAACGCACTATACAAAAATAATAGAATGCCCTTAGAGCACGTACTTCTCCCAAAGCTTTATTAAGTTCTGTCTCACTCATATTAATCAAAGGAAGCTGCTTGATAGAGAGGTTACAGTCCTGTACGCCTGAATACCAATAGAACCATTGATTATTGAAATCGTCGAGCAAACTACCTGTAACCTGATTTGTCCTGAACTTATCGAAAAGAACGTGTGGCTCATCTGTGTATGCTCCACCGGTGGGGTATTCAAGTGTAGAGGGAAGGTTATTTCCCCAGTCTCCCGCACCACTGGTCCAATTCTGCAACCGTCGGTAAGGTCCAATTGTAAAAGGTTCTTTATATTCAATACTTGTAAGATCTGCTGAGGTGGTAAGCTGATTTGTAGGCACTTCGTTCAGGAATTCAGTGCAACCACCAAGCGCCATCAGGAATATCACCATAAGCATGGTGATTCTTAATGTTATATCGTTTTTAAATTTGTATTTCATAATATAAAAGTTTTAAAATTAGAAAGTGGCATTAACACCCAAACTGAAGGTTGTAGGAACCGGATGCATATATTTATCAATATTTGGTACCCTTGTATTGATTTTCTGTATTGCACTTCCTTCAGGATCGTAACACGGAAGTTCTATCGCGGTCCACAAAAAGAAATTGTCTGCAGTGGCATAAACTCTTAATCTGTCAATACTACCAAGGTTCCCACGGAATGTATAACCTATTGAAGCCGTCTGTCCCCTGACGTAGGCAGCGTTATAAATCATATGGGTGTCAGGATATGAGTCGTAGCGTCCACCGGCATTACCTGCACGAACCTGGGCTATCATTGTTTCCTGATGATTAGGACGCCATCCATTCAAAACTTCATTCATCATACCATTTACAAACTGACGGTCATGAGCAGACTCATGCACGATTGCTTTGTCAACTCCGCCTACAAACATGATGTCGATACTTGCATCAAAGTTTTTATAAGTAAAGGTGTTGTTAAAACCACCGTAGAATTTCGGGTACGAATGACCAATAACATCACCGTCAGTCAGCAGTTCAATCTTACCATCATTATTAGTATCCTCAAATTTCAGATCTCCCGGTACTCTGCCATAACGCGCTGCTTCTACGGCTTCCATAGTGCTCCATGTTCCCATTCTGTGCAATCCAAAGAATGTACCGATTGGTTCTCCAACTCTGTAAACACTGGTTCCGTTACCCGCACCGGTATCCGTATAAATGTCGGCACCGGTAGGGCCGAGTTCCGTAATCTCATTTTTATTGGATGATATTGTAAAGAGAGTTTCCCAGGTAAAATTCTGTGATTGGAAATTAACCGTGTTCAATGATAACTCAATACCGGTGTTTCTAACCGAACCAAAGTTTACCCAGGCACTACCTGTTGTAGTTGATTGAGGTAACGGAAGATTAAACAACATATCTTCAGTATTTTTATGATAATAATCAACCTCAAGACTAACTCTGTTTTTAAACAAGCCAATATCTAACCCAATGTCGAACTGGGTTGTTGTTTCCCATTTCAGGTTATCGTTACCTGTAGAACCCGGATAAAGACCTGAATTGTAACCATTTGCCAATAAAACATTGGCGTTGCTGATATACGTTTGTGTTATAAAATTACCAACTTCCTGGTTACCAGTTTGTCCGGCACTAACACGCAGTTTAAGGTTAGATATTGCTGAGATGTTGTTCATAAAACTTTCCTGAGAGATTCTCCATGCAACACCAACCGATGGGAAAAATGCATATTTATTGTTTGTTCCGAATTTTGATGAACCATCCATACGCCCGGTTGCTGTTAACATGTATTTGCCCTGGTAATTATAAGTGGCACGGGCAAAATAAGAGTTTAACGCACCCCTTGTATTGCTGGAGCCTACTCTGGATGGATTGCTACCCGCGCTTAGATTGTTCCATTGGTAAAAACTTGAAGAGAATTTGTATGCTTGTGCATTTAAATAGTTATAAAAATTTTCAGACCATGAAAGCCCAAGCAGACCGGTTATTTGATGATCACCCAGGGTTTTATTATAGTTGAAATAGTTTTCGCTTTGCCAATACTCCCATAAAGAATGTTCTCCTCTTGCATCTGGAGTACGTCTGCCCTGATAATCTCCACTATACCATCTACTCGACAGATTCCTGTTATCCACGGAGAAATTAGTTCTAAAAGTCAAGTCTGGTGTAATTTGTGCTGTTAGTTCAAATGCTCCGGTAAGTTCGTATTCCTGGTAATAGCCTTCGTCCTGATTCAGCATAAAAGTTGCACCTGGCCTGTTTTCTCCAACATTAAAGTCCCTGCCAGTAGCAAATGTTCCTGCATAAGATCCATATATATCAGGATCATTAGGATACCGATATGGTGGGAAAATAGCAAAGAATTCCGAGGTATTTCTCATCAAATCACTGCTCATCCGGTCTCGTTTACTTTTTGCATAGGCTACATTGGCGCTCAAATCGAGCCATTTGGCAAGTTTAACATCCATGGTCGCCCTTAGGTTCAAACGGTTGTTGTATGATTCTTTCAAAAGCGATTCCATGTGGTTATTACCTATAGCTAAAGAGTATCTGCCTTTTTCCGTTCCGCCGCTCACTTCAACACGGTTTTTATATGATAAAGCATTTCTGAAAACTTCATCTTCCAACAACGTGTTAAATCTTGGTTTATAATAGTTTCCATCGTTGCCCATAAAATTAAGCCCGGGTAAATACGAGTCTTTTGGAACCTGTACAAATAAATGTGGCATCTCTGACCATGATAATCCTGCTGCATTTGGGCCGCGAAAATCCTTTGTTGTTACCAGGTTTCCAAACTTAGGCGTATTGTTAAATGCCTGTTCATAGAGGTACATAAACTGGTCGGCATTTACCGCGTCGTTTCTTCTTGTCTTGATACCAAGCGAGACTGATCCATCGTAGTTGACTTTTATGTCGCCTGCAACCCCACGCTTGGTTGTTATAATAATAACGCCGTTTGCTCCACGTGTACCGTAGATAGCAGTAGACGACGCATCTTTTAAAACGTCCATGGTTGCAATATCTTTGGGATCAAGGTTTTGCAGGGCATTCATCACACCAACAACTCCATCCACTACAAACAGAGGATCAGAACTGGTATTAATGGAGTTTGTACCCCTGATTCGAATTTGAGGCCTACCTCCCGGATCACCGGCAGCTTGCCTGATTACCTGAACACCCGCGACTCTGTTCTGGAGTGCTTCTCCAACGTTTATAATTGGCCTGTTAACCAGTTTTTCAGGTGGTACACTCGATACGGAACCGGTAAGGTCACTTTTTTTCATTGTACCATAACCAATAACTACAACTTCATTAAGACCAAATGCCGTCTCAACCATGGTTACGTTAATCTGGGTTGATGCACCAATAGTAATTTCTTGTGGATCCATCCCGATAAATGAGAATGTCAGACTTTGTGATCCGGGAGGAACCTCAATGCTGTATTTCCCGTCAATATCGGTAATCGTTCCCACATTTGTTCCGGTAACAACAACGTTTACACCTGTTAGTGTTTCACCAGTAAGAGCATTCGTGACAGTTCCGGATACTTTGATTTGCTGCTGATCAACAACTGATCCGGAAAGATCATTACCATAAGAGTTCTCTGCACTAAGTGAAAAGAAAGGAAGCATCAATCCACAAAACAGAAGAATAGTCACAATTTTCAGAGTTCGTAGTAACTTGTGAAAATTGACATCTGGCCTTATAAGGCCAAAAGTAATTGAGATTTTTTTCATACGTGGTAATTTTAAATCGATTATAAAACTGAATTTGAGGCTACATGTTTGATGCTGAGCTAATCGTAACTGCAGCAAAATCAAACATAGTAATTTGCAGGTTAGTTAAGCTAATTTCAATCTATCATAGGCATTAAGTATAAAATTTGTTATTTACAGAATATTGTTGACGTAGTGATTTCGAAAGCGCTACCACCAAAAGTAACACACCATAGAAAAAGTAGAACGAATGCAGCCAATGGAATCCTTGCAGGAAATAGACTTCCATGTAGACCCAAATAATAAGCGCGAAGCCTGTATAAACTGACCATGACCACGACCAATGCATATCGGGATAAATATTTACCATCTGTGCTAACTTACAATCCTTACGTTTCAGTAGTCCCCAAACTACAAAAACCGGCATCAGTCCAAGTACAACAAACAATATCAGCCCGGGTATCAGAAAGTTTTTAAAAGGCGAATGTTGCAGAATTAATTCGGGGGTCATTCCCATCCACCCTTCGGGGAAAAGTAAAAAAGCACCACCGCCAAATAAAGCTCCAACTGAAAGGAAAAGCAAAAGACCAACCAATAGATTCCGGGTTTTCATATTTTATAGAATTTAACTAGTCGGCAACTTGTCGCTAATAGACATATCACCAATTAATTATAGCGCCCATCCAGGAAAAGCTGATCAATCCTGATAATTCGGCAGTTCTGAGTAATCATTTGAAAAAAATATCTGACCATTGATAATAAGTTTGTATAAAAATAACCAAATTGAATTTAAAGTACAACTGAAAAGGAATTAAGTTTTTGTTAATTATTTACTCAAATACATTAAATTTTATTCTATCAGTCGTTCCTCCCGGACTGCTCAACCGTTTCTTCCCCAAAACCCAGGTTTAACCGCGAGGGATCAGAACCCTGATTCTTCATATATGCTTTTAGCTGCCAAAATTATAGCCCCAAATCAGGAAAAATAATGTGCATCAAACCGAAGGGATACGATTATCACTTGTATTTCAGAAAGCATTAAACCAATCAAAATGATTGGCATGACACTGGTATTTTATTTTTCAATATTAAGAATCTGACATTCTCCCGGTTTATAAGGAACTACAAGATTAATTCCATCTATAGTGCATTTTATCGGCTTTTTATTATCTGTAAAATCAGTTCTTCGTATCAATACCCGGTTATTCAGTTTTAAACCTGAAATCACACTTCCTTCCTGAGCCGGCACATCGAAAAAAACCGGACGACCTGACTGGATCCATACATTGTATTCAAGAGAATTGTTATATACCTCCTGCAATAAACTCATTTCAGTTGCAATCTCTTCTCTCATGCACCAGGAATAGAATATATCAGTCCCACGTAAAAGTAAGTGCCAGAGTAATTCCTTATAACTTTGCTGAGTCATTTGCTTTACATCAGGCGATGGATTTTCAGGGGGTGATGTTGTGTGCCAGTGAACAAAAGTGGCAATCGGGATGCCGGATGGAGTGGATTTTCCTGCATTGCTCCCGACTTTGAGCATATTGTAGAACCAGCGATAATCTGAACTATAGTCCGGGTACCAGTTGAATATGGGATACCATGTGTAAACAACAGGCATGGCCATAGTGAATCCGGTTTCTGTAAATTCATTGTACCACGGACGATATAATGCTTGCTGATCTTCGCGATTAGGCAACTCAGGCCGGGGATATTCAAAATAGTCATACCAGTATCGCCAGCCATCATTTGGATATGTTGCATAATTTGTAACCAAAGCATCCGGATAACGTTCCAGGAGGGGCATTGAATAACACTCCTTCATTAATTTGCCGCGCGTTGACCTTATCGTGGCCTGAAATGCATTGAAATCATGGATATTTGGAATATGCTCCCGGCAATTGACACACAGTTTGGCATTTTCCCATGCCTCATTCCATTCATGAGGACCGTCAATCTCCCAGTCAGCTGTGACAATATCAATATTTACTCCGGCTGTTTTATACGCTTCAGCATAAAATACCACTCGGCTTTTTATGACAGGTACTCTCTCGTAAATCGTGAATGGACATCCCATCCAATGGCCGGCAAATGAGCTATCGGAAAATATTTTACCTTCATCGTTTACATGTGCTGTTGACGGTGTGCCATCATAAAATCCGTAAAGAAGCCTGCTTGCATCAACTGCAACTGACAAACCCAGATCTTTTTGAATTCGTGCAATACGAATACCTTCATTAACACAGGTTTCCATTGCTTCTCCTTTTTTCCAGAAGGTAATCACTCCTATTCCACGTTTTGCAAGCTCATTAATAACAAACTTTGCATCTTCGTTGGATAAACTGCTCAAATCACCGACAGAATACTGATATATCAATTCGCGCTTATCTCTGTCATGACTTAAAGGCTGTAAAGTTTCCAAAAGTATGCTGATATTTTGCGGTATATCCTGTGAAAATGCCTTATAAGAAGCAAATCCACCTGCAATTATCAGGAGTAATGTAAATGATACAGTACCCTTTTTCACCGAAAAAACACCAGTTCTTTTCATCGATATTATAATTTTGATTTTAATGATATGACGCCTGCCTGTCGGCAGACAGGGAACCCGCATGCTTGAAAATCATATATCCACAAGTGTTTGTGCATGAAATACATGTGGGTTTCATGGTATGTTTTAAGTCAGCTTAATTCTATAACAGTTTTTCATGCTTCATGCTGATAGCTCTTATTATTCCGGCACACTGGTGTCCGATTAAAAAATAGATAAAAGGACTACTCCCCGGATCCCGATTTACCGGGACTCAATGTTGTAAATTGGTTTTGCCAAAATCATATACAACATGGGTAAAAATACGGAAATATTATTTGTCGGACAGCCGGTTTTCAAACAAATAATGAATTTGGGTGAAAAGAGCCGACATAAACGGGCTGATACGAAAGCATAAGAGTGATTATTAATACAAGTCATTCAACACTCGGACAAGAATACTGCATGTGACGGTTTGCGTAACAGAGGGGCAGTCTATTGATTGTTGCGGGCTAAACGGGGAAGGTACAATTATTAACCACGAACAGCTGCATTGCAGCTGGCAAAGAAGTCACGCTCCTTTGGAGCTTAACGTCCGGGGGGGTGCCGTACCTCCGGTTTCACCGGAGGTTATTAAAATCCTTCTCCTTCAGAGAAGCTGCCGGCTGATGGATGCTCCTTCGGAGCATGTCATTCCCAAGGAGTTTTGTGATGGGAGTATGTCAAAGTGATTCTCATGGCCCTATCTCAGGATGTCAGTATCAGGACGTTTTGTGACGGGAGTAAATTACAGTAATCCTGTTGGTTATGTCCCGGTATGTCAAGGCCAGTTAGTTTCGTGATGGGAGATCTTTTCCAATTTTACGATTATCAACCCCGGAAAATGATTGTGCAAGAGAGGGATTTGCTGAGGGAAGTTAAAGTTTCAATCACGAACAGCTGCATTGCAGCTGGACAAAAAAGTCACGTATGTGACTTAATTTTAATAACCCCCGGTGCTAACCGGGGATAGATTAATCCTATATGGTTTTAAGCCCTGACGGGGCGTGACAGTGAATAAATAGAAAAATGTCGGTTACTGTTCTGACAACAGCCATATTTGCCATTTTGATGCATTATTGGTTTCCGAATAGCCAGCATACTTGTTTTCTGGTAACAGGCATTAGCATTTGTGATCAATTGGGCAGTACTGTGAAAAATGGTTTAAGACAATTATATTTATATTTATAATGTCATAAACAATGACACCCTCGAGGGAGAAAATGGAAGCATTTTATTTCACATGTAAACAGTTACCGCACATTTTAAGAAATTATTCTACGCAAGATGAACGAACAGAAATACTCAGTAAATCAACACCTTATTGAAACAATAATAACTTGGGTGAAATCAGGAGAAATTGCAATTCCTGAAATCCAGAGACCATTTGTATGGGATTCCTCAAAGGTAAGAGACTTAATGGATAGTTTATATCAAGGCTATCCTATTGGATATATAATTGCCTGGAGAAATCCAAATGTAAGATTAAAGGATGGCACATTTTCAGAAGGAAAAAGAGTGCTAATTGATGGACAGCAAAGGGTAACTGCATTAACAGCAGCAATTTTAGGACAGCAAGTTATAAATAAGGATTATAAAAGGGTTAGAATTCAAATTGCATTCAACCCGATTGAGGAAAAATTTGAAGTCCTTAACCCAGCAATTGAAAAGGACAAAAAATGGTTGAATGACATTTCTCCTATAATTACAAATGAAGTTAGATTATCAAAAGTAATCAGGGATTATTGCGAGCAAAACCCTGAAACTAATGAAGGAGAAATTGAGGATGTTCTTGAAAACTTAAAATCAATTACAAAAAAACAGATCGGTTTGATAGAACTTGCAGGGAATTTAGATATTGAAATGGTGACGGAAATATTCATAAGAATAAATAGTCAGGGAGTTGAATTAAGTCAAGCTGACTTCGTAATGTCAAAAATTGCAGCCAATGAAATATATGGCGGAAATGTTTTACGGAAATGTATTGATTACTTTAGCCATTTAGCTGTTGCTCCCGAATTTTATTCGAACATCGCTGAATTTGACAAAGAATTTATTAAAACAGAATATTTTCCAAAAATATCTTGGCTGAAAGACGAAAATGATGCGCTTTATGACCCAAACTACAAAGACGTTTTAAGAGTAGCTTTTACTTATAAGTTTGCAAGAGGACGTTTAAGCGATTTGGTTAGTTTACTGTCAGGAAGAAATTTTGAAACAAGAGATTTTGAGGAAGAAATAGCTATAAACTCTTATGCAAAACTGAAAGAGGGTGTTTTGGAATTCATAAATGAAACGAATTTTAAACGTTTCGTAATGATAATAAAATCATCAGGCTTTGTTGACGAGAAACTAATTCGTTCCCAAAACGCATTGAACTTTGCCTATATTCTTTACTTAAAACTTAGAGAACAAAAATATAATCCTGCCTTGATTGAAAAGTATGTAAAACGTTGGTTCATAATGTCAATCTTGACAGGAAGATATTCGAGCTCACCTGAAAGTGCATTCGATTTTGATATTAAAAACATCGACACAAGAGATTGTGGGGAATATCTGAATGATGTTGAGACCGCAAGATTATCTGATGCTTTTTGGGATGCCGAACTAGTTCAGAAACTTAATACTTCAGTTGCAAGTAGTCCTGTTTTTAATGTGTTCCTTGCAGCGCAATGCAGATTCAATGACAAGGGATTTTTGTCGAAGTCAATAACAGTTAAGGACTTAATTGAACAACGAGGTGATGTTCACCATTTGTTCCCAAGAGAATACTTGAAAGGAGAAAAATTTGAGAGAAGTCAATATAATCAAGTTGCTAACTATGTCTATACTCAAAGTGAGGTAAATATTAAAATTGGGAAAAAGGCACCTGTTGAATATTTCAAGGAAATTAGAGAACAAAGCAATGGTGGAGAATTAAAATATGGAGGAATAACAGACGTTCAGGAATTACTTGAAAATATGGAACAGAATTGCATCCCTACTAGTATCTTTGAAATGACATATGAGCACTACAACGATTTCATTGTTGAGCGTAGAATATTGATTGCAAGAAAAATAAGAAAATATTACGAGACAACATAAAAAGACGCGAGGTAAAAAATAGAGGGTATAAAATATAGCGGTTTCAGCGGGTTTTCGAGCGTTCCGTCCCACCTCACGGGTTTGTCACGAGGGATACGCCACCGAAGGCAACAAAAGCATTTCACTTAAGAAGGTACAATGGTAGAAGTCATGAACACAAAAACCGGATAGAAAAAGAGAATGTATTTTATGACTACCATATCCATCAGGCAACCGAGAGGTATCAGCGTGAAGGATCGAAAGAAGAATATTTTGCAGAAATAACAGGAAGATATACTACTCCCAGAGAAGCACTTAATTGTTTAATATCTGATTGTAATGTTTCTTTGCCACATGAATCACAGTTAAAGTTGGGTTTATAATGGAAATATTGACCATAGAAAAAGAATTTAAGGCAAAAGTCTGCAATGAAATTCGATTGTTGCAGGAAGGTGTTGACAGATTTAGAGTCTTCACCCCTTTCCTATTTGATGATGGTGATTCATTTGCAATAGTACTTAAGAAAATTGGAGCTGACTGGGTACTATCTGATGAAGGGCATACTTTTATGCATTTAAGCTATGACATTGATGTCGACTCTCTTGATAAAGGAACGAGGGCAAAAATAATCAGTACAACTCTAAATACTTTCGGTATTAAAGAAAAAAACGGCGTTATTTTTGCTTCAGTTACTGAAGAAAATGCGGGTAATGTGTTTTATTATTATGTTCAGGCTCTTATTAAAATAACCGATGTCTCATACTTAAGCAGGGAAAGAGTCAAGTCAACATTCTGGGAGGATTTCAAAAGCTTTATCACTCAGAGAATACCTGCTGACAGATTTTCATTTAACTATTACGATAATATACATGATCCAAAAGCAAGATATCCTGTTGACTGTCGTATTAATAAGCTTGACAGACCTCTGTATGTTTTTGCTATAAACAGTGATGATAAATGCAATATCAGCACTATCAATATACTTCAGTACGAAAAATGGGGACTTCAGTTTAAGGCACTTGCAATATTTGAGGATCAGGAAGAAATAAACAGGAAAGCATTGGCCAGATTCAGTGACGTTTGCGAAAAACAGTTTTCCAGCTTAATTGCAAATAAAGAAAGAATAGAAAAGTATTTAAAAGAAAGTTTACAGTAGCTTGCAGGCATATTTATGGAAGCCTTTATTATTAAATAATATGAGTTCGATATAGTTTTTCACTGGTGTCCGATTAAAAAATAGATAAAAGGACTACTCCCCGGATCCCGATTTACCGGGACTCAATGTTGTAAATTGGTTTTGCCAAAATCATATACAACATGGGTAAAAATACGGAAATATAATTTGTCGGACAGCCGGTTTTCAAACAAATAATGAATTTGGTGGAAAGAGCCGACATAAACGGGCTGATACGAAAGCATAAGAGTGATTATTAATACAAGTCATTCAACACTCGGACAAGAATACTGCATGTGACGGTTTGCGTAACAGAGGGGCAGTCTATTGATTGTTG
>ERZ1026800.749-NODE-749-length-24939-cov-3.819523_pt1 | contig 24939 bp, 24 predicted proteins | sample MGYA00520873_ERZ1026800 | MGnify/ENA primary metagenome ERZ1026800 (study PRJEB33270, sample SAMEA104284475) | anaerobic digester metagenome | biome: Anaerobic digester microbiome; feature: mesophilic sludge digester; material: Anaerobic digester biomass | place...
CGTATTCCCCTCCTCCCGTCTCGCCCGTCGTTTGGGCGAGTAAGGGAGAGGGGAAAGCGCCGAAGGCGCAGGGGTGAGGCGACGTAGCCGTACGCCGTGCCGTATTCCCCTCCTCCCGTCTCGCCCGTCGTTTGGGCGAGTAAGGGAGAGGGGAAAGCGCCGAAGGCGCAGGGGTGAGGCGACGTAGCCGTACGCCGTGCCGTATTCCCCTCCTCCCGTCTCGCCCGCCGTTTGGGCGAGTAAGGGAGAGGGGAAAGCGCCGAAGGCGCAGGGGTGAGGCGTCGTCGCCGTATCCGGCACCTTGACAGCCGTCGGGCATCCCCCTATGATTGATCGGATATAAGATCATATGATCTTCTGACAGATCACTTCGGCTGAGTCGCCAGCCAAGAGCGTGGTCCCCATGTGGCTCCGCAGGCCTCTCGATGACATCCTGTCGACCGCCGCGAAAGTGGCCGTGCTCCGCGTCATGCTGCGTGTGAGCATGCCGCTCAGCGGGCGAGAGATCGCCCGCAGGGCCGGGGTGGGATACAGTCCCGCCTACAACGCCCTGCAGGCTCTGGTAGCGTCGGGGGTGCTGGCCAAGCAGGATCACGGCAGGGCCACCGCTTATAGCTTGGTGCATCCTGAGTCTCCGCTCATCTCGGGGCTGAAGGACCTGTTCGAACGGGAAGACCGGCGGACCAGAGAGGCCTGCTCCGCGTTGGCCTCGAGCATCCCCGACGCACGGGCTATCATCCTCTTCGGCAGTGAGGCACGAGGAGAGGCGAGGCCTGGGAGTGACACGGACATCCTGATTGTCATCGACAGTACCGACGAGGCGACGGAAGGACGCGTGCGGGACGCGTGCCTGGCCCTGGCTGAGGCACACGAACTAGCCCTCTCCTGGCACGTGGTGGACCTCGACCAGGTGCGCGAATGGGATCAGGCGGGGGATCAGTTCTGGCAAAGCGTCGTGCGGGACGGCATCTGGCTGCAGGGCGACTCGATGGAGGCGATGAGACTCAAGTGGCGACTTGGCAGGACTACCTCAGGGAGGCTGACCGCTTCTGGAATGTAGCCCAGGCGATAGATGCGCCGGGCTACCGTAGCCAAGCGGTTAGCAACGCGATCCATGCGGTGATCGCGGCCAACGATGCCGTTTGCCTGTTCCACACCGGCCAGAGGGCCAAGGGGGATTCCCACGCCGAGGCCGCCGCGATGTTGACGCGGGCCTGCAAGGGGACGGCGTTGGAGCAGCAGCTCCCGCAGCGGAGCCGACAACTGGCCGATGTCCTGCAGCACAAATCGGCCTCGCAGTACTACGGTAAGCAGATCGACCCCGACACCGCCCGGCGTGTGATGACACAGGCGGAACGGTTCGTGCAGTGGGTGCGGGACACGCTGACGCAGCCGGAATCCGAGCAGCCGCCCGGAGACGAGTGAGGGGCCCAGAGCGTACGAACGGACACAGGCCCTCGTCTCCTGTGCCCACAGGTCTCTGCTGACCGCTCGGCGATCCGAGCCCGGGCCGACCTTCTATCTCCATCCGGCTCTACCATCGGGGCCCGACAGAGGCCGGGAACGTCAGCCCGAGTGTTCCACTTCCCCACATTGCCTTTCCGTCGTTGCCGTCCCGCCGCTGCCGTTCGCCCCCTCCTCCCGTCTCGCCCGCCGTTTGGGCGAGTAAGGGAGAGGGGGAAAGGCCCGAAGGGCCAGGGGGTGAGGTGCCGTTGCCGTGCTTCCCCTCCTCCCGTCTCGCTCGCCGTTTGGGCGAGTAAGGGAGAGGGGAAAGCGCCGAAGGCGCAGGGGTGAGGCGTCGTCGCCGTACGCCGTGCCGTATCCCCCTCCTCCCGTCTCGCCCGCCGTCTGGGCGAGTAAGGGAGAGGGGGAAAGGCCCGAAGGGCCAGGGGGTGAGGTGCCGTTGCCGTGCTTCCCCTCCTCCCGTCTCGCCCGCCGTTTGGGCGAGTAAGGGAGAGGGGAAAGGCCCGAAGGGCCAGGGGGTGAGGTGCCGTTGCCGTGCTTCCCCTCCTCCCGTCTCGCCCGCCGTTTGGGCGAGTAAGGGAGAGGGGAAAGCGCCGAAGGCGCAGGGGTGAGGCGACGTCGCCGTACGCCGTGCCGTTTGCGGGAGTAAGGGGGCAGGGGGGTGAGGCGCCGTGACCACAGGCCGAGGAGCTATCATGAGCCGAGAGCAGACGGTACTGCAGGCCCTGATCGAGCGGCTGCTGGCGGCTGCGGCCTATAACCCGGCGGATGAGGTCGCTCCCGTAGCGGTGCTCTGGCCCGATGGGGAGAGCCAGTGGGTTGAGCTACTGCCTCGGCTGCGCGAGGCGCTGCCCCAGCTACTGACCCTCGGTCTCTATGATCCGACGCTGCGTACAGGCCCAGGCATCTGGCTGCGTTGCATGGTGGAGCGCACATTGCCCGAGGCCGACTGGCCCGCGGATGCGGTGCCCATCGTGTACCTGCCGGGCATCAGCCGACAGGCGCTGCGGGAGATCAAGGGGCTACACTACACCACCGCGATCATCGTGGAGCTGCAGTTCCGCGGAGTCGTCTGGAAGCATCCGAATGGCAGGGACTGGAGCATTGCCGGTCTTCTGCAGTCCCGCGACGGTGGCCTGGGGCTGGATGTGAGCACGGATGTCGAGACGCGAGAAGCCATGCGACGGGCACTGCCGGTATTGGCTGATACCGCCATCGCGGCACTACAGGGCCACCGTCTGCAGGCCGCCGACTTTGACGAGCTGCTCCATCCCGACGAGTATCGACAGGTGCTGGACTGGCTCAGTGACCCCGAAGGGCTCCGGGCAAGATGGGGTGAGGCGGAATGGGATGCCTTCCGCAGCCTGTGCGCCCGGAGCTTCGGCTTTGACCCGGAGAAGGACGGTGCGCCGGTCGCGGCCGGTAAGTTTGGAGAACGGGAAGGCCCATGGGCCACGGCCTGGCGACGCTTCTGCGAAGCGCCGGCCAACTACCCCGGCGTGCCGGCTATCTTGCGCCAGGCGCGCCCCCAGGGCGATGACAACCTGTTCATCGATCACTCCTCATGGCCCCAGGACAACGAGCAGGACGAGGATGCACTGCGGCAGGAGTTGCTGAAGCTTAGGGACCTGCCGGCGAGCGAGGCGCGCCAGAGTTTGGGACGCATGGAGGGCGGCCACGGCCAGCGTAGAGAATGGGTCTGGGCCAAGCTCGGCCAGGCCCCCCTGGCAATGGCACTGGCGCCGCTGAGCGAGCTTGCGCAGCTCACGGAGAGAGCCGCCGGCGGGCTCTCCGCCGAGGAGATGGGCCAAGCCTACGCCGAGGGCCTGTGGCGGGTGGATGCCTGCGCCCTGGAAGCCCTGGCGGCCGCTTCCGGTCCCCAGGATGCCCCGGCCATCGCCGCGGCATTGCGCGCGGTCTATGCCCCCTGGCTCGAGGATGCCGCCTTACACTTCCAGGACCGAGTGCAGGCCGGACCGTTCCCCGGAGCCCACCGCGTCTCCCCTACCCTACCCGAACCAGGCACCTGCATACTGTTCGCCGATGGTCTGCGGCTGGATGTCGCCCAAAGGCTACGCCAGGCCCTGGAGAGTGAGGACTGCCAGGCGGAACTGCAGTGGCACTTCTCAGCCCTGCCTGCAGTGACGGCCACCACAAAGCCCGCGGTGTCACCGGTGGCCGCGAGACTATCGGGGGGGACCGGTGGGGACTTCTTGCCGGCCATCGATGGCCAGACCCTGACCACCGACCGCTTCCGCAAACTGCTGGATGAGCAGGGCGTCGCGTTCCTGACCGCCGGCGAGATCGGGGACCCCACCGCCTCAGGCTGGACCGAATGCGGGTCTCTCGATCGCCAGGGCCATGACAGCGGCTGGAAGCTGGCGCTCCGAGTAGATGAAGAGCTCACCACGCTGGTGGCCCGGACTCGCGAGCTGCTTGGCGCGGGGTGGAAGGAGGTCATCATCGTCACCGACCATGGCTGGCTGCTTTGCCCCGGTGGACTTCCAAAGCATGACCTGCCCGCCTTCCTGACCGCCACCCGTTGGGGTCGCTGCGCCGAGCTGCACCCCGGCGCCCAGGTCCAGGTACAGACGGTGCCCTGGCATTGGGGATACGAGCGGGTGGTAGTCGTGGCCCCGGGGATAAGCTGCTTTGTGGCCGGCAAGGACTTCGCCCACGGGGGGCTGAGCCTCCAGGAGTGCGTCGTACCGCGCCTGCGCGTAGGTGCTCGGGCCGGCGCAGGCCCGCAGGTGACGATAGAGCAGGTCCGCTGGGTCGGCCTGCGTTGCCGAGTGAAGGTGACGGGTGGCCCGGGGCTGACGGTGGACCTGCGAACGCGCGTGGCCGACCCGGGCAGCTCACTTGCCCAGAGTCCGAACCCGGTGAACGCTGAGGGGGATGGATCGGTGGTTGTGGCCGACGACAGGCATGCCGGCGAGGCGGTGCACGTCGTGGTGCTGGACGGCACAGGGCAGTGTGTGGCGACGGTGACGACGACGGTGGGGGGATAACGGCGACGGCGCCTCACCCCCCTGCCCCCCTCTCCCTTACTGCGCCAAACGGCGGGCGAGACGGGAGGAGGGGGGAACGACAAACGGCAACAGATGGCGCTCACCGCCTCTCCGGAAAGCATGTGTGAACCGCTAAGCGCGCCGACGTTGCCGTACGCCGTGCCCGTATTCCCCTCCTCCCGTCTCGCCCGCCGTTTGGGCGAGTAAGGGAGAGGGGAAAGCGCCGAAGGCGCAGGGGTGAGGCGACGTTGCCGTACGCCGTGCCCGTATTCCCCTCCTCCCGTCTCGCCCGCCGTTTGGGCGAGTAAGGGAGAGGGGAAAGCGCCGAAGGCGCAGGGGTGAGGCGACGTTGCCGTACGCCGTGGCCGTATTCCCCTCCTCCCGTCGCGCCCGTCGTCTGGCGGAGTAAGGGAGAGGGGGAAGCGCCGAAGGCGCAGGGGCGAGGCGACGTTGCCGTACGCCGTGGCCGTATTCCCCTCCTCCCGTCTCGCCCGCCGTCTGGGCGAGTAAGGGAGAGGGGAAAGCGCCGAAGGCGCAGGGGTGAGGCGACGTCCGCCGTCAGACATGGAGTTCAGGAGCAGCGACCATGGAGCTCGATGCGCTGGACCTGTTGGCTGCCAAAGCCTTCGAGGGTTTCATCGTGCGCAAGGACCTGGTGCGCGCCTTTCAGGGGCGCTACCCGGTGCCCACATACGTGGCCGAGTTCCTGCTGGGGAGATACTGCTCCAGCACCGACCAGGCCGAGATCGATGAGGGCATGGACATCGTGGAGCGCCAACTCGCGGAGCGCTCGGTGCGCGCCGGTGAGGAAGAGCTCTACAAGGCCCGGGCGCGCGAAGAGGGGTCCGTCCGGATCATCGATCTGATCACCGCTCACCTGGACACGAAGACCGACTCGTACCTCGCCACAATGCCCAGCCTACGCCTGAACAGCGTGCGCATCTCCAGCGACCTGGTCAAGCAGAATGACCGCATGCTCACCGGCGGCTTCTATGCCGAGGTGGAGCTGGAGTATGACGCCACCATCGCCCTGGAGACCTCGGGGCGCCCCTTTGGCATTGTGAGTCTGCGCGAGATCCAGCTCCCTACCCGGGATGTCCTGAGACACCTGGTCGCAGGGCGAGCGCTCTTCTCCACAGAGGAATGGAAACGCTTCCTGGTCCGCAGCGTGGGGCTCGAGCCGGAAGCCCTTACGGAACGGGCTATCGACGTGGCTCTCCTGCGCATGGTGCCCTTCGTGGAGCGCAATTACAACATGGTCGAGCTCGGCCCCCGGGGCACGGGGAAGTCCCACCTGTTCCAGCAGGTCTCTCCGTACTCGCATCTGGTCTCCGGTGGGAAGACCACGGTGGCGAGGATGTTCGTGAACAACGCCAACGGCCAGCGCGGCCTGGTCTGCCAGTATGACGTGGTGTGCTTTGATGAGATCTCCGGCGTGTCCTTCGATCAGAAGGACGGGGTCAACATCATGAAGGGCTACATGGAGTCCGGAGAGTTCAGCCGGGGCAAGGAGAGCATCCGCGCGGACGGTAGCATCGTCCTGGTGGGGAACTTCGATGTGGATGTGGAGCACCAGCAGCGGGTCGGCCACCTCTTCGGGCCCCTGCCCCCGGAGATGCGCAACGACACGGCCTTCATGGACCGCCTACACGCCTACCTGCCCGGCTGGGACATGCCCAAGATGAGCCGGGACATCCTCACCCCGCACTTCGGACTCGTGAGTGACATGCTCTCCGAGTGCCTGGATCGCCTAAGGCAGCAGAGTCGAGCGGGAGCGATGCAGGGGCGGGTACAGATGGGGGCTGCCCTGAGCGGCCGGGACGTGAACGCCACCACGAAGACCGTCAGCGGCCTGCTGAAGCTGCTCTACCCGGACCCGGAGATGCAAGTCGCCGAAGAGGACCTGGAATGGGCCATACGCCTGGCGCTGGAATGCCGGCGGCGCGTGAAGGAGCAACAGAAGCGCATCGGAGCGGTGGAGTTCCGCAATACGCATTTCAGCTACACCATGGGCCCCGATGGTATGGAGACCTTCGTGGCTACCCCAGAACTCCAGAGCGACACCAGCATCGGCTCTGACCCGCTCCCCGCAGGGCAGGTCTGGGCCATGGGACCCGGCGGCCTAGACGAGAGCCTGGGACTATACCGCATCGAGGTGAGCGTAGGCCCGGGGAACGGTGTGAGGCTGCTAAACCGCCCCATTCCCCAGGCATTCCAGGAGAGCCTGCGTTTTGCGGAGCAGAACCTCTACGCCCGGGCAACGGAGCTCGTCGGCGATCGAGACCCTCGCGGGCATGAGTTCACCGTGCAAGTGCGAGCTATGGACGCCGCGAGAAGCGGCCGGGGCCTGGGCCTGCCGGCACTACTGGCGCTCTGTAGCAGCCTGTTGGGTAAGAGCCTGCGTGGTGGCCTGGTAGCCGTTGGGGCCCTCAACCTGGGTGGGAGCCTGGAGCCTGTCCATAACCCAGTACCCATCGCGGAGCACGCGGTGGAGAAGGGCGCCAGTACGCTCCTAATGCCCGTCTCTGCTCGGAAGCAGCTCTTTGAGCTCTCCGATGACATGGCGACCAAGCTCGATATCCAGTTCTACTCCGATGTGCGGGAAGCGCTGGTGAAGGGGTTGGTGGAGTGAGTCGGTCATGAGCATCAGATTTCGAGTATCTGGCCCTTGGCCCTTGCTTCCCGGAACGTCGCGAAGTCGCTCAGAGGGTTGTCCCTGACCACAGCGAGTATCCCGTCCAGAGCGTGGTCTAGTTGGACGTCATTTTGCGTATCAACACCATGGGCAAGGACGCTGAATAGCTGGTCAAGCACAGCCCGGCGCTCTGCGAAGCGTTGGCTGAAGTACTCTTCCAGCAGTGCCTTGTTTGCCACGATCGCTGCGACAGCCACGTCTCGGTTGGCTCTGATCTCCTCGCGCCGCGTCTGCTCTTCCTCCGTCTTGGAGCGAAGTTCAAAATAGGCGCGCAACACGTCCAATGGATCCAGGTTGCGCAAGGCGGTATTCCCTATCTTGGTCAGGGATCCGGTGACAACCTTGACGACCTTATCGCTATTGCTTCGCATCGGGCAGCTCCACGCTCACAGCGATTGGTCTTCCGTCCTTGTCCAGCACAGGCACCTCCAGAAGATCAGCAAGGGTCTTGGCCGTTCGTGCGACCATATAGGCGTCTGCCTCGCTGCTGGCATCTGCCTCCTTCAGGAGTTGTCTCAGCTGACGACGCACCTTGGTTGTGCTCTTCTGCAGTTCTTGGATCCGCAGAGACATGACGTCGAGTGCAGACATGATATCTCTCTTCTGTGCCTCATCTCTGTCCATCGCCGCGATGTGTCCCTCGAACGTCGCCTCTTGCTTCGCAGCCTGCCAGTCGGCCACCCAGCCAACGACCAGGATGGCCGGACCGGCAGCGAGACCGCCGAGGACAAGCGTGCCTGCCGCAACACCTCCCCCGCCTGCGGCAAGTGTGCCCCCGCCGAGCCATGCTAGAGTTGCGTTGGTGGCCGCGGCCCCAGACAGCGTGGCGATGGCCGTCCCAGTGGACGCTGATGCCAGCGTTCCCACCAGCCCATAAGCCGCAGTCGCGGCTAACGCGCCAGACGACGCTGCCGTTAGCGCGCCACCAAGGAGTTCCACTGCGTTGACCGCGGCCTTCTGCCAGGCCACCAGCTCGCCCGGGGTGATGTCGACCCGTTCGTGGAGATCACGGTCTTTGAGCTTGGCGCGTTCCAGGAAACGCACTGCCTCCCCAACCGTGACCATGGCTCGCAACCGCAATGTGGCGAGGCCCTTCATCTCAGTCGCAGCAAGCTCGTGCCTCGCTTCATACTTGGCATGGAATGCCTCGTACCGCGCCCTGCGTCCCGCGTAACGCACCTTCACTTGCTTGACGCGCCCACCGGCCTTGATTGTCTTGACCGCCCCGGCGATCGCACTTGCTCCGATACCGACTGCCCACACGACAAGCGGTATTGGCATCCATCCCACTCCTGTGCCATATCAGTTATCTCGCGTTTGCCGGCCCTACGGTCTGAGTGATGACCGAGGCATCAAATCTACTGCAACCGAATTCGCCACATCAACCGTGGTAGCCTTCCGTTTGGCTCCATCCGTATGCAGGCGATAGTCAGTCTGTCCTTCGGTTGTACTGCTGTATCTTGATCTGTCCTGGTGGCTATCATCTCATTGATGAGGTCCGCATACGCTCCCAAGATGCACCATTGCCCGATTTGATTGGCTGCCGATTACGCTAATGCGCGTTTTACCCAACGTAACCTAATGGCCAAGAAACCCCTGATTCCCAAGGGGTCATGCCTTCGCAGATCCGGGGCATTGCGTCGTTTGGGGCGTTATGCCGATTTATCCCGATCCATCGGGAGCGGTCTCCGGCCCGCAATACCAGCGTGCAGACCGGGTACGCCCAACGAGATGAACCTGGCCCTCTTCTCTCAGTTTGGTGAGCAAGTGCTGGACCTGTCCGACCGATAGACGCGGCACTATCTCGCAGTTCTCACGTGGCACGATGCGTCGCGTTCTCCCGTAGCCAGTACGCATCATATGCCCAAGACCCATCTGATCTGGCAACCGCGGCTGCAGTCTATCCGACGCATTTGGCCGCGCTACCGGACGGGCCGAGTCCTCGCACGGTTCTCCCCTACCCCAGCCCTGTAGAAGGTTGTATAGGCTCGCCCCATCAAACATGCCCCGCGCTGCGCCTGTATGGGCCCAGGATCGCGCGCCACGGCTCTTCCCTACCCTAAGCCGCCTTTGGGTCTCTCAACGCGTAGAGTGGCCCAGATTCTGGGTCAGGGCGTTGACGCTCTCTTCTACCTGCAATTGTGACCCTGAAGCGTCCAGGCTCTGTCTGTGGTCGTCGTGTCCCCGCTGGTAGGAGCGGGCGGGTAGCGACGACGGCCGATGCAGCGGACATTTCTGCTTTGCGCCGACGCAGATGGGTGAAGATGGCGAAGGTGGTTTACCCGCGGAGCGTTCCTGCCTATAATGAGTAGGCCTGACCCAGGTAATCGCCCCTGCAGAGGGGTGAGGTTGGCAGGGAGCTAAGTTCCCCAACGGGGCAGCCCGACGGTTCTCCCGGATAACCTGGCACACGTCTTCGCAGAGGGCCACCTTCCGGGGTGGCTCTCTGTGGTTCTACTCATCCAACAGGACCCCTATCTTCCTCTTCCCCACAGCGTTGCGATGGTCCATTGGGTACGCTGTGGTGAAGTTCGCGACGCCCTCCCCCGTTCGGTCTATCACCACGAGGTACCATGGCGCAGCACGGTCACCCATCCGGCAGAAGAGGTTGAGGCGCGACGTCCCGACCCGGTAGACCTCGGAGGGGTTCTCCACCGTGTAGCCTATCCACAGCAAACGCTCTGCGCGATCCGGCTTCCAGACTGTGCGGCGCTGTCCCTTGTCTGGCTCCTTGAAGAATGCGTGGTCGAAGTGGTGGGGATGGAAGACCACTCTCAGGGTCTCGATGCGCGGGGGCGTGACGTACCAGCAGGCCCCGACATAGAGGTACCCGAAGAGAGCCCGGAAGTCATCGACGTTGAGGCCGTGGCCTGTCTCATCGCAGCAGGGGATCAATGGGGGCGGCTTCACGGGGACCATGGCCGCCCTGTTCCTGCTGACGGAAATGCTTACCTCCCAGACGGACGGCCTAATGCGGGCAGGCGCCGCGCTACTGCATCTACGGACAATTCCCCGATCGCTCGTCTCCTACGCGCAGATGGCCTTGACATTGCCACCGCCCCCGCTTACATTGTCGCCAGTAAACGCCATTCAAAACCATCCCTCACCAGGAGTGGACATAGAATGCCGCTGCTCAACACGGTGAAGGCCGCAGAGTACCTAGCCATGAATCCCAAGGTCCTGCGCATCAAGGCCTCCGAGGGCAAGGTTCCATGCGTCCGCATGGGGGGGCGCTGGAAGTTCTCCGAGGAAGTGCTTCAGGATTGGATCGCCCAGGGATGCCCCGACCGCACGGTGCAACCATCCCTGTGGGACCAGGAGGACCTAGGGTGATCATCGCCATCGCCAACCAGAAGGGCGGCACCGGCAAGACCACCAGCGCCGTGAACCTCGCCGGTGCACTCGCCGCTATCGGCCGCAGCGTCCTGCTCCTGGATTGCGATCCCCAGGCAAACGCCACTGTCGCCCTGGGGCATGACTACAACGATGTCCCCCACACCCTGGCCGATGTTCTCGCTGGCCTGCCCATCACCCAGGCCACCCTGAACTGCCAGGCGGTTCAGAACGCTCTGAACGCCCGGAGCGCCCAGGCAGCTCCAGACGTCCTGAACGCTCAGAACGTCGCGGGCGTTCTGCACCTCGTCCCTTCTCACGTGGCCTCGTTAGCCAATGCCGAGCGCAATATCAACGCTGAGCGGGGTGATCAGTTCAGGCTCCGCGAAGCTCTCACGGGAATCCGTAACCGCTACCATTACATCCTCCTTGATTGCCCGCCGAGCCTCTCAGGTCTCACGATCTCCTGCCTCATCGCAGCCCAGCACCTGCTCATACCTGTCCCTTGCGAGTTCCTGCCCATCGAGGGCGTAGGGCAGTTGCTTGAGACTGTCGACCAGGTCAGGCGCTACTTCAACCCGACCCTCTCCGTCGTCGGCATCCTCCCCGTGCGCTACGATGGCCGCTTGGTCTCCGCACAGGTGGTTCTCGGCATGCTCGAGGGCTTTGGTGTTCCGGTTCTCCAGACCCGGATCAGGGCCACTGTACGCATCACGGAGGCACAGGGCGCGCAGGAGCCCATAGGTGTCTACGATCCGGACGGCTATGGCGCGCAGGACTACACCGCCGCGGCCGCCGAGCTGGAGGCGATGCTCTGTGCCACCACGTAAGAGCCCGAAGGATTTCGCGCCTCCCCCATCGGCTCAGGCGGCCCAGCGCGAGCATCCGGTGGCGCTGCTTGCCCAGGAGGCCGCTGGCGGTTCAGGACTGCCTGGCAATCAAGAACTGCCTGAACGCTCAGAACTGCCCGGTAGTTCAGAGCCACCCGAACGCTCAGAGCGTTCAGGACGCTCGACCCGCACAAGTGCCGCCGGCGAAACCGTTGAACGGTTCACCTTCTGGCTCACACCGGAGGACAGCCAACTCGTCGAGCAACTCCGCCGCGATGTCGAGATCCCTGGCATCCCTGGCCTCCCAGATCGGTCCGCCGTGGTCCGCCATTGCATCCGCCTAGCCGCTGAACACCGCGCGCTCGCCGCAAAGCCCTAGGGCTGATAGCACGCGCCGAGAGGCGCTACCCGGTGGAGATCACGATGCCCGAGCATGATGACGCAGCCGATCGCCTCCAGGGCTTCAGCGGCTACCAGATCCCCCGGTACACCCCGATTCCGGACGAGCTTCTCGATGCTCATCTGGACGTCCTCACCGGCGGTGAACTCAAAGTCCTGCTCTACATCGCCCGCCACACCCTCGGCTACAAGAGGGGCGAGGACAAGATCAGCGCCAAGCAGATCGCCGAGGGCATCACACGCAAGGACGGCACCCGCGTTGACTACGGCACCGGCTTATCCATCCGTCAGATCCGGACGGTGATCTCGCGGCTCGAGGAACTCCAGCTCATCCACGTCGCGCGGGAGGAGGGGCCCGCGGGATCTGAGCGCAACTGCTACGCATTGGCTGTGCAAGACAGCGCAGGGGGGGGTGAAGCCCACTTCACCCCCCCCGTGCAGTCCACTTCACCCCCCCGGGGTGAAGCCCACTTCACCCCCCAAGAACAGACGTTATCAAGAAGGGACTCTCAAGAATCTCTCTCCCCAGCTCAGCGGCTTACTGAGGCTTGGTTCATCGCGTTTGGGCAGGAGAAGCCCAGCAGGAAACAGCGAGAGAGCTGTCTTAGGATCATGAACGACCGCCTTGCCGAAGGCTACGCCGTCGACACGGTCATGGTGGGGATCACGCTGTGTGTACAGCGAGGCGCGCGGGGCCCCCAAATGCTGGAGTACGTCATAGGGGAAGCGCATGCAATCGCGGGACAGAATGCTCAACGCGGCGCACAGGAAGCCCGTAGGCGCGTCGAAATCGAGGAAGCCGACCAACAGGCCACCGCAGCCTACCACGACGCTCAGAATGCCCTGGAACACCTCACACCCGCTGAACGCGCCGAACTCGAGGCAGTCGCTATAGCAAGAATGCCAGAGGGGTGCTCAGACCGCGCTCTCACAGGCATGATGGCTTACCTGTTGTCCACACGTACCCCATCAAGGCAGGGGGGGCCAGGGATATAGGCACTGAGAGCAGACCCATAGCTTTCGATGCTGCCGCGGATCAACGCGGGCATTGGACCTGCTGCAAGCCCGCGAGAAGATGCCAACAGCTCTACTCGGAGCCCATCTGCTACCCATAGTGCGTGGCGTCGCAACGGTTGCGACGGGCGTGGAGTTCTTCCGCGGGGTGATCGAGCAGCATTCGGGGGACATTCGTGACGCGCTGGAAGAGGTCTCAGGGCAGGTGGTGGAGCGCGTCCAAGTGATTCTTCTCGACGAAGTCGGTTCTGACGGATGAGATGCATAGTAGGGGACCGATGGAGCCACGGGTCAGCATCCCATGTCGGTCCCAGCAGGCCTCCCAGTACTGCGGGCCCTCACCCAGAACGACGCTCTACGTGGTCGTCATCGCAGACACGGGCGACGGGGCTGTAGGGGTGGGCGGCAACGACACACGCCATGTGCGGGTCAGAGAAAGCGCGTAGCCCGATGATAGGGGAGAGGCCGCCCTGATGGCGGGGTGGCCTTCATGACTCGTGGATATGGCGGTTACCGTCGCGACGCTCCCCGACGATCGTGATCCCCGGGAAGCTCACATACGGCTTGTCGGGGACTGCGCTTGACGCCACCTGCTGGGGGCGAGACCGATGCGCACGCTTCTTCGCCCAATCACAGAGTGCGGCCCTCAGAGAAGACCCTACCGGCTTCGTACGTGGGTGCCCTAGCCTGGTGGGGCACAGATGGTAGGACGATGCAGACTGACGCCGGCGTGCTGCCACGTCGCAGCGGAACCATTGGGAGACCTGCCTCGCTGGCCACGAGCCTCACGCCGGAAACGCCATGGTGATGACGCGCTCTTGGAGTACTCCACCGGAGAGGTATGGTGCGGAGATCGACTCGGTGTGCCAGCGCACCATGCGCTTTCCCTCAGGGAGATCGCAGTCTCCCACAATGGCATGGTCTGCAGAGGAGCATAAGGAGAAAGGGGCACCATTGGGTGCCAGGGCGTTTCTGGCAAAGCGATGGCCACGCAAGCCTGCGCTTACCGCCGCGAAGTGTATACGAAGGGCTGGCTGAGGGCGGTATGCCTCCATTTCAGGGAACATCGTCTGGCGCTGCTGCTCCTTGCGCTGTTCCGCAGATAGCTTTTCGTGCCAGACGATGATAGCACCTTCGAACGCGCCGCACTGGGTACAGCGGATCGCAACCGCTTCCAGAGATACCTCGAACAGATCGGATAGATACTGAAGCGTCGCGATATTGGCACCGTGCTGGATCACCTCATTCTGGAAGCGAGCCAGAGGCAATAGCAGTTCCGACGCCGCCCGATCGCACAGACTCTCCTCTTGCCTGCGTGGCCAGTACTGCCCTGTCGCCTGATCCTCCCTAAGCTTCGGGTCATCTGTGTACGTCGGTATCAGCAGATGCCCGATTTCATGGGCATGGGAGAAGCGCTGCCGTTTGATGTGCTCCTGGGTATTGAGCTCGACAAGGTAGCCATTGGGCCCAGGGATTAGGCGTGCCGACTGCCGCATCTTCCTCCTGACGACCTTGGCGATGCCAACGAATGAGCCCACCAACTCTAAGTCGGTAGGCGGTTCGTCGATCTCCGCTCTGGCGAGAAGATCCTGAGCGGCAAGCTGTATTGCCGCGTATGGGTCCGACACATTCCATCGGTCCATGAGGGCCTTGGCTGCCTCGCCGTACTTCCTCCTACCCACGCGTCCCCCCCCCGATTGAACGCTTGATGGACTCATAAAGGAAGCGCCAATCCTCCACACTCTGAGGCTGGCGTCCCCGATAGCGGATCTGCGCGAGCATGTTCACTTCGTGGTCCTCGAGCTGGGCGTCCTCTGCGAACTCTCGCAGGGACTCGCAGATCCGCACTTCCGTGGCGTTAGCCGGAAGTGCTTCGCCCAGGAGCGCGGCAACGGTGGTTCCCAGCGACGACGCGATGTTGAAGAGCGTCTTCGCCGAAGGGCTCTCTACTTGGCCGGTCTCGATCTGGGAAAGGTAGGCCTTGGAGATACCTGCTTGTCGGGCGAGTTCGCTAAGCGTCAAACCACGCTCATCACGCAAGGCACGCATCGTCTGTCCCAGTTGGCTGGCATCAGACATCCTCTCACCTCCACCATGGTAGTCCAGAGCAGTGTGCCTGTTTGATAAGGCGAACACATAAGTTCGCTATTGTTGACATCGCGCCGACGGCAATGGTATTCTATACCAAACCGAAGCGTTTGTCATTGTGTACATGCGCCCCGTGGGCACGTACTCCGCAGATCATCGCCAGCTCGACCAGCAAGGAGGCATCGCGCTATTTCGACATCTCCCCAAGTACCGCATTTTCCCGAATTGAAGGGCACCTTCGCCGAGCTATTCCCGCAAGCAAACCTTGATGCCGTGGCCCGGCGGCTGGAGGAACTCTATTTCGCACCTGGTTTTGCGCACTTCGCCACAAAGGGCGGCAAGAGAAAGGAGAGCGCCCATTGGTATCGCTACAAGATGGGCCCCGACCGCATCGGTTGGTTCTTCAGCAAGAGGACCAACAGCGAGGTGCATCACCACTTCGACCTCACGGAGCACCTGAGGACCCCTGTCTACTACGGGACGTGCCTCGACGACAAGACTGGGACGCGCTTCGCTGCGCTCGATTTCGACGACCTCTCGAACCCGGATGAGCGGACACAACTCCGGGAATGCATTGAGCATGCCCGCCGACTCGGGCTCACCCCCCACCTGGTGTATAGCGGGAACAACCTGCAGTTGGGTCATCACCTTGGGGCGCACTTAGAGCTGTTCTTCGATGAGGTCGTGAGCATACGTGATGCCTGCCGCCTGCTTGACCACCTAACCGGCGGTCGCCATGACCAACCGGGAACGTGCTATCCGGAGGCACTTCCCACTGCGAGTGGTAAGGCTTACCGACTGCCCTTCGCAGTGCATAAGACCACCGGTAACTTGGCCGTGTTTGTGATTCCTGATACCTATGAACTCATTGCCAAACAGGATGATTATGTGAACTCAATAGCACAGAATAGCTTTCCCTATAAGTTGTCTGCGTCCAAATTGTCTCGACGTGTCGCGGACGCCCAAAGCACCCCTGTGCACGGGCACTACTCGTGCCCCAAGGCACTAACACCCCACCCCACCCCCCCCCACACATCCTACGTTGCCGATTTCAATGCCCACTTGTCGTCATCTGCGTATTCCTATGGTCAGCTAGAGCGATGGTTGAATGAGGGGTGCTGTCCTAAGCACAAGTCGTTCTCCGTAGCGGAAGCTCTCGCCCAGATGTGTGCTGTGCATTGGCACCTGCCCAGGGGACTTGCCGAGAATCTGTTGATGGAATGGACCGCCAGGCTTCCTCAGACCAATCACAGCACTTCTGAAGAGCAGCGAAAGACGGAGATCGGCTGGCTACTCACCATGGCATATACGCCGAGTACCCGGGGCGCCGCTCGCCAACAACTCATGGATGAATGGGCGCACGGCAAAGCCAAGACCGAGGCGAAGCGTATGGTGATGGAACACCAAGAGCTACTTGATCGACTCAGGAACTCCGAACCACGCCCAGAGTGTACCCGCAAGGCGATCATCGACGTGTTGAGTGTATTCGTCGCTGCCGAGTCCTCCATCGCGGATGTGACTGGTACATTCTATCTCAGCCAGCGGATGATAGGGTCGACCCTGGGGTCTGGCTCCCACCGTGTTAACCGGGTGATCCCGTATATCACTCTGCGGGAGCAGCCCTGGGGAGAGAACCCCTTGTGTTCTGGGTACTTCTACCGGCAAGTCACCTATCACGCCTGGTATACGAAAATAGCACCGTCTTACCAGCGGATAAGCAAGCCCTGAGCGCCCGGGGCTCTCGACCGTCGACGAGTGGGAGGGGTCCCGTCTCCGGGAGCGGCGGACGAACAGAGCGCAAACACGCGATACAACGCGTCATAAGGAAGGCCTCTGGAGCATCATGTCGGGGCTTCCATGTCAACGCGATAGTACAAGATCGGAAGCAGGACAGATAAGCCTATAGAAGGGACCTGCGTACGCACTCGCAAAAAGGGGAACCCCCATGGAACTCGTCATCCGAGGGTAACCCCATGACCGATCCGGTATCGCTGCCAGAGCGGTCGTGAGATCACCAGAGGTGGATAGCAATGGCAACGTGTGGCGCGAAGACACGTGCGGGAACCTCATGCCTGCAGCCGGCCGGCTGGGGCACGGACCATCCGGGACGCGGGAGATGCAGACTCCATGGGGGCTGCAGCCTGCGGGGTCACCTGCACCCCAGGTACAAGAGCGGACGGTATGCGCTCTACGAGATCGTGGTACATGCCAATGAGGCACGCGGGATCGTCGACGTCAACGACGCGAAGGTGCTCGTCGACGCGAATGGTCGCTGCCGTGGCATTGTGCAGGTAGGCGACGGTCCGTCGCTCGATCCGCCGGTTCGTCTGCGGCCGCAGGACATTGATGTGTTCCGTGGGATGCCCGGCTATGTGGTCTCGACAGAGGATGGTCTGGGTGCCTACATGCAGGAACTCCGTCGTCTCCGGGGGGCACGAGCCGCCCGGTCGATGTGATTAGGTGCCATAGTAGGGGAGAGCTGCTCGTGGGGTCTGTCCTCGACCACGATGCTCGCACGTCGGCGTGGTGTCACGGCCATAGGAGAGCCCGTTCCAGAGAATCCAATCTGGTCGGCGAGCACAAAGGCGCGGGCAAGCGGGATAATCATCGTAGGACAGTGGAAGAGAGGGGTGAGGTCGGCGATGGCACGCGGTTGGGAGACAGGCAACAGATGGCGGACGGCTCGACGACGTCGGCTGTGGACAGGTCATGCAGTCCAGGATAGGCGCTTCCCTGGAGATGACGCGCCGAACACGGTGGGCTCTTCGAAGGCCTTGATCCTGGCGCGGAACTGCGTGGGGACGCTGCAGACGTGGGGTGCTATGGTCGTGACAGGCCTGGACGGGCAACCTGCTACCTCGAGGCGGGGGGTACTGCGAGCTCTGTTGCGGTCTGTAATGACGGCGGTGCTACTGGGCATCGCCAGGGAAGCGATCTAGCCGCTCGTAGAAGCAGACAGAGACGATAGCTCTCCGTGGCCCATGAACGGCACGAGATGCGCTACGAGTGTATCTCCGAGGGGGGCAGATAGGGGACGTTCAATGGGAACCAGTTGCTTTTATATTCGGACGCGACACCGATGCGAGAGCCGACCGCCGGCAATGTCTCTGTTGGCACCGATGGTGAGAAGCACACCACTGTCGTGGGACGGCTGTGTAGACGGTGTGGGCGGGGCCCCATCCGCCCAGGGATGAGGTGTGGATGGTGCCGGTGCAAGGCACCGAAGGCCAATGCGAACACATAGTAGCGGGAGCGCGGTGACAGCTGGGTGACGCTCTCGCGAGCCGTTCGGGGGGAGCTGAGAGCCCTGTTGCGGTGTCCCGCTGAGATGCTTCAGTGGGACGCCACTTTCCGTGCAGCAGAGAGCGCCACCCCGAGGTCCTCCACAGTTGTCAGGACGACTGGGCGGGCGGACCCAACAGTGGCCCCGATGGGGGCGAGGTAGCTCTCCAACCCGGAAAGAGAGGTCTTGCTGTGTATCACTGGCACGGTGCGGCGACTTCTGCTGCCGCAAGAATCACCTGAGACGTCCAAACCACCTACATGGATCCCCTCCATCCACTCCTGGAAGCGCTTGCCCATGTCGCGCCTGGCCGTGACCCGGAGATCGAGCTCCCGGACCCACGGGCAGTCTAGGAACGCGCGCACCGCATTGCCCATGATGTCAAGGACACCCAACGGCCTGCCGCCGAGCTCCTGCTCCGTGATCATCATCGAACTCTGCACGGCCACGAAGCCGCAGTCGATGCGCGTGCCGCGCTGGAAGAAGAGGCTGATCACGCAGAAGGGAGTGAGGCCGTACTGAGTGCCGGCGATCCCCTGCACGATGTGCCAGTGGCCCCGGGTTGCGTAGGCGGGGAGGCTGAGGTGGGCTTCGATGATGAGGGGGATCTGCGGCTCGTCGCCGGGCTTGGGGTCAGGGCTAGAAGTACTACAGCCGTACATCGCAGGGAGGCCCGAGATTGCTCCGGCCGCTTCGGGTCGGCTGGGTACTTGCAGGGCAACACGCTGGTGATCGACGACTTCCGGTTCTTCACAGACCATCGTTCATGCTCTCGAGATTACGCACGACCTGGCCCTTGGAGGCATTGACATCGAGCCAGTTGGGGGGCTGGCGGCCAGCGGCCAAGGCTGTGCCGAGGATCTCCATCGGGTCATCGAGGTCGGCGTAGTTACCCAAGCGCCGCGGGCACCTCATCGACGTTCATCGCGTCCTTGGCCAAGCCGTCGATCTGCAGTCTGTTGAGGTCGACAATGGCGCAGACCCCGTCGAATCCGACAGTCGAAGGTATCCCAGTCGCCAAGGGCGAACACTAACGGCGTCTACCCCTAGACCGGGACTGTTCAGGTCCTGATGCAGCAGGGTCCACGACTATGCTGAGTCGTGGGCCCTGCTGTTGCTCTGAACGCATGCGCTACCCCTAAGCCAGCAGCTTCTTGACGACTGATGCTATGACTTCGCCAGCCGACGGCCCCAAGCGGACAGCTATCAGTACCGTCAGCAACGCGAAGGCATACTTGACCCAAGACTGCGTGGGCTTCCTGCGACGCATCTTGCTACGGGGCCACCAGAAAGTGATGCTCATTCCCGACATGCATTGCATGGGGCACACGTCTCCTTTCGCTCTGTTTCTACTGCAGCAGAAGAAAGGAGCCAGTTCAAGCCCCGTCTACCCCTAGACCGGGACTGGTCAGGGCCCCTCTCCGAAGAACTGATCACCTCGCTTTCCTATTGTGGTTGGCGATGTCCATGGCGAACGCCGCGTAGAACTCCTCCGTGGGTTCGATGAACTGCGCGAGCGCTGGCATGAGAGCCATGCCGGTACCCTCCCTTGTACCTGCCACGTAGTTTCTCCGTCAACACCTTGAAACCTTCCTTCCGGTATAGGCGAGCGCTCCTCAAGCCCCCTCATTCACCGCCAAACCATGCTGGTGGTTGGACCTCTCGCCTGCGCGAAATAGCCCCGCAGCCCGATGGAAGAGTATAGGTGGAAGCTAGAGAAGCCATTGGGCTCCTTGGTGTTCTGGCAACGCCAGACAGAGATCGTTGGTGAGCCTATCAATCCACCGACGCAATTGACCGCACGCATGCACAGCATGTTCTACTCGGCAATGATAGCGCTGAAGAACCACTCCGCGAACTACTTCCAGAACCACTCGGTGCGCGTGGACTTGTCCAGCCGGCCTCGTACTCCATGTTGTTCGCAAGGGGCTGGTGAGTCAGACGATGAGCGTCTAGATGGCAGTATTGATCTGGGCATAGATGGGGAACTTGCCGCAGAAGCCATAGCGGCGCACGGCGGGGGCCATCTTGCCCAGATTGTCGGTGAAGGCCTGGATGAGGACGGGCTCACCGGCGTTCTCGAGCGCTACGGTGATACCGTTCTCGTCGCCGAAGTTGGGAAGGCAGAGGAGCACGCTGCCAGTCTCTACCGTATCCACTCCTATGGTCTCGCGGTTGAACACGACGATGCCCTTGGATCCATTGATCTCGGACCAGTTGTGGTCTTTGAGGCCGGCGGCCAAGGCCGTGCCCAATACCCTCATTGGGTCGTCGATGCTGGCATAGTTCCCGAAGCGCCGCGGGCACCTCGTTGATGTAGCGCTCAAAGGACATCAGCACCCCGCCTCATCGACGATCTCTCGCTCGACCTGGCCGTTGCGGTCGCTGCCCCAGTCGATGTTGGCGCCCTTCCAGATCTGCAGGGCCTTGCTGGCGGCGCACAGCTTCTCTACCAGCTGGGGCGGCGTCACTCATATGATCACCCACAAATTGATGCCCGAAAGCGGGGACAGCGGGACGTCATAACCCTCGAGGCTCATGTGGTCATCGCCCAACGGGGCGCTGTTGTCAATGAAGATGCCGGCGCACTCGCAGAGCCGCTTGCCCGACGGCAGCGCTTCTCGGGGTGTCTACCCGCCCGATAGGGAATACCTGGCGCCATCGAGTGCCTTTTCAGTGAAATGCGAACAGCCATCTCGCATCGGGCTGATGGCCAAGATAGTCAGTAGGGCCAGCAACGCAAAGAGTGATGTGACCCACGATGGTGTTGGAGTCTCTCTGCACCCATCCCTGGAGCGTGCACGAAGCTGCAGGTCCATGCCGAGCATCAGGCCCACGTGCTCTTACCTCCCTTCTCTGACACCGCTCTGCGTTTACCTCGGACTTTAGGAGCCGTTACATGAGTCGCGGCTTCTTTACAGCACCAACGGCAGGGGGGACTGCCAACTGTAGGTCATAGCGTGCAACGGCATGTAACGGCGTGTTGGCGTCATTGTCACAACCACCTGCACGCTCCCAGTGTGCTTCGCTGACCGTGACGAGCTGGCATCGGCGGCCTGTCAGTGGCGGGAGCTTCACTACTGGAATGGCATGGTTCTGTACGATGCATTGGAAGCTGATGGACCTTCGCCAGAGATCGACTTATGTAAAACACGCGCGGACGTCGCCATCAGACCCATCCAAGGACGCAGTCCCCCGGCGTGCCTGAGCTGGTCGTAGTACGAGGCCTAAGGACACCAAGGTCCGGCGGCCGACGCGCTCCCGAACGTCTGGTGTTGCGGTTCTCTCTGCGAACTACCGTCGTCCAGGAGAAGTGTGCCCAAAGCCGTCAACACAGGGGGCCAATCGAGTGGCAGGGCCGCTCGGCATAGGCAGGGCGGCAGGGGGTGGGGCAGCCTGGGCTGGATCGGCAGTTGTTAAAGCAATCGTCCTTATGCTTTAATAGTGTTCGGCGCTATCAAAGCAGACCTAGATAGCACACAGGCACAGCCTGGACACGCGGTACTGTAGGGGGCGACCCTCCATGGGCAAGACACCAACAGGCGAGTTGGTCAAACTCCCGGGCTATGATGGGACCCTGGCATTCGTACCCCATGCTCTGCCCCCGGAGCTCGAGTATACCGAAGACCTCGCACTGCTCCTGGCGGACGCCGAACGCGCAATGGGAGGGGTCGAAGCCATCGGCGACTTCGTGCCGAACCCATGGCTCTTCATCGAGCCATTCCAGCGAGTGGAGGCCGTGCTCAGTTCACGGATTGAGGGCATTGAGTCCACGGCCGACGACGTGTTCCGAGCCGAAGCCATCAGCATGGCCAGTGCGAGCGAGGATACCCAGGAGACAATCGCGTACCGTAAGGCGATGGACCTTGGCCTCGAGCGTCTTGCGCAATCCGCCGGCGGTCTGACGCTGGAGCTCGTGTGCGATTTGCACAAGTCACTACTGGCGACGACCCGCGGGGCAGATCGCTCGCCGGGACGCTTCCGCGAGATATCTGTATGGCTCGCGCCTGCCGGCAGGTCGATCTCCTATGCTTCCTACGTCCCCCCACCATGGCTCCAAGTGAAGCCGCTGATGGAGCAATGGGAGTGGTACGTCCAAGGATGTATCGAGGGAGCGCCGGAGGTCAGAGCGTCAGCGCTGGTCCAGTGTGCTGCCATGCATGCGCAGTTCGAGATGATCCACCCGTTCCGCGACGGCAATGGCCGTGTCGGACGTCTTCTGATGGTGCTCTTCCTGATTGCCACCGGCCGGCTCTCAAGGCCCACTCTGTTCCTGAGCGGCCACTTCGAGCGCCATCGCAGCGAGTACTACAATCGCCTGCGCTCCATCAGCAACGAGGGGGATTGGGGAGGCTGGATCGCGTTCTTCCTCGAGGGTGTTGCCGATCAGTCACGACGAGCGGTTGCGGCGGCCCGGCTGATCTTGGACCTGCGGGACGAGTGGAGGGGACGTCTCCAGCAAGCCAAAGCTTCGATGAACTTGCTGGCTCTGGTGGACCACCTATTCAGAAACCCCTACATCACCATCGAGCAGGCGATGGCCGAACTCCAAGTCAGCTTCCCCACAGCCAGCAAAGCGATCGCGCAGCTAGAGACGATGGGACTTCTGCACGAGGTGTCCGGACGCAAGCGGGACCGCCAGTTCTGCGCCCAGGAGATCCTGGGCCGGATCTCTGCCTTGTCTGAGGAGACTGCAGACCGCGGGGAGACCACGTGATCCGCCCACCGCGATAGGGCAACCCGACGCATAGCTTCGTCCAGGTCTGCCAGGGCTCCAGTGAAGAAGGCCTCAGGCCGATCTCGCCCACCTGCACAAGGCTACTCCTACGGCGCCCCTGTGGGCTCGGCCTCGATCCCCAGCTCATGCGACCTCCTGCCATGAGCGCGTGACCAGAGCTGTGGGCACGACCAGATTCCAGCCACGCAGAAAGGTGTTGTCTCCGTCGTCATTGCGGTCGACGTAGTGAGGGTGGCGCGGGGCATACGAGCGGAGACGCTGCAGGTGCACCTCGTCCACGGATAGCGCTTCCATGTGTTGCTCCAGGAAGAAGCCCACTTTCGCTGCCGTGGTGGAGTTGTCCAATAGGAGCGCGTACTTGATCACAGCCTCCAGATCAAAGAAGCTGACGGCCTCCAACGACCGCCAGAGCTCTTCCCAACCGCCTCCGAGCTCGGGCCGGGCCAGTACGTCTACCATGGTCCGTTCCAGTGTGGTGACCCGTGCATCCAGGCCGGCTCGGTCAACCGTAGTGACCTGAGCGTCGGCCGCGTCCTTCTCAAGCAGCGCCCGGGGCACCGCAACGGGACGGTACTCAACCGACCTGAACGACCAGGGGCGGGATGCATGACGGGTAACGAAGAGCACCCTCTCGTAGGCGGAGTACGCCACGCCGTGGACTTCCAGGGCGGTGTGGTAGGCCAACGCCGCGTCGTCTGTGCTCCTGGTGGCCAGCAAGTAGGGATCCACTGGGGCTGCATCCGGAGACATGCCGGGCGGCACGGTAGCGTATAGCCCGCGTCGTGCGCGCAGCAGATTGCCCGCCTTGACGTGGTAGGCAAGGAGAGCCTCGGCCGATCGTAGGCCCTGGGTCCCGCCGGCCGCGCAGAATGCAGCAAACTCATCCCACGTGAAGACGGGGTGACGTGCGAAGAACCTGTCCACCTTCATGGCCGCACCATACTTGATCCTGATCGCTTGAACCCATAGGAATCTTGTGGGTAGTGGTCGTTAGAGTCAAGCAGGTACCAGGTGCTCGGACAGCACACGGCCACTGCACTCGATCCCCGTTCACGGCTGCTGCCCCCACGGCCCAGGCGCCTTCCACACTCCCTCGAAGGGTCTCTCGGTGGCGATGTGATCAGCGACCGGGCTCAGGAAGCGGGCGAGGTCCTCGACTACTTCGGGGAACGTCTCGGGAATTGACTGCAAGCGGGCCTTGCGTAGGAACCCGCGCCATTGTGCGGTCTTCGCAGGATCCTCAGCGAAGGCCCGCGTTAGTGCCACCGGTTGAGACGGCACGGTCGTACCACGACTGGCGAACGTCCTGCGAATGGCAGCCGCCAGCCCCGCGCCCTCGAAGTCGAATTGCCGTGAGAGCGTCCAGACGTCGAAGAAGTCCTTCAAGCGACTGTTGACCGTTCCCCGCCGAACCATCGCCTCGAACTTCTCAGCGATGGCGCTCTCCCGGCTGTAGACCCGGAGCCTGGGAGCGGGCAGGTCCAGGATGGTGGGGTACTCCATTACCTCGGGAGCAGGGAAGACAGGGTCTCCGAACCCAACGTCCAGCCGAAGGGCCACTCGCGCTGTCCCCAGATGAGCGCGTAGCTTGATGCGCACCCCAGGGTACTCGGCTTCCTCGTTGATGGCTGTGCCCTCAATGCTGTCGGCATCGTAGTCCATCCCATCCGGCTCGACTTCCTGGATGCAAGTGTCTCTGAACATGGCGGCAATAGTCGCGATGTCGTTGTCGGCTCGGCCCAGAAGATCGATGTCCATGGTTGAGCGAGATGGCGTCTCCTGCCAGACGGTCAGCATCAGAGCTCCCTTGAGGACGAAGCGGTCCGAGTGCTGGGAGCAAGACAACCGGTACAGGAAGCGCTCGATGGCGAAGTGCTGAAGTAGCTCGTTGAATGAGCGCCCCGTGCCAGGCACCTGGTTGAGGAGACGCTGACGGACGGATGCAGGGATGTCTTTGGGTGTGTGGGGCATCACGCCAGTACCTCCAGATAAGGGCGCATGAGCTTCTCGACTCGGCAGACCCTCGCGAAGTGCAGGAGCTCCTCGATCTTCATGTGCCCGCGGTCTCTATAGAGCTTGAGAGC
>ERZ1026800.750-NODE-750-length-24912-cov-6.773452_pt1 | contig 24912 bp, 28 predicted proteins | sample MGYA00520873_ERZ1026800 | MGnify/ENA primary metagenome ERZ1026800 (study PRJEB33270, sample SAMEA104284475) | anaerobic digester metagenome | biome: Anaerobic digester microbiome; feature: mesophilic sludge digester; material: Anaerobic digester biomass | place...
CCCGTTCCCATACCGAACACGGAAGTTAAGCCCTCCAACGCCGATGGTACTGCCAAAAGGTGGAAGAGTAGGTCGTCGCCAGGCCTTTTTATTTAATCATCATTATTACCTACCTTCACCACCCTCTGGTTTCCCTAGCCCTATGCGTCAACTCATTCCTGACTTGTACCCATAGTTATGAAATGATAGTATCACGCCGATGATATCCGTTTTTTCTCCTTATATTACCCGTAGAGACATGGATCTCGTTCTTAGCAGAATGGTGGAGGATGCTGTAAGCGAAGATGTATTTAACAGGCGCTTTGAAAATGCCGTAAAAGAGCAGTTTAATCTTGAATATGTGATATCAATGAGAAGCCCTTATAACGCTCTCCAAAAGGCACTTCAAGTTTTTGGTCTGGAAAGAGGTGCAAAGATAGCTATTTCCGCGCTTGCACCAGCATGGCAAAAGGATGCCTTAGAGGACAGTGGATTCACACCGGTAATTCTGGATATCGATCAAGAAACATTTCATCCAAAACCGGAAAGCATTTCCCTGGCCAACCCATCGGCGATTATTCTGTTCGATGCCCTTGGAAAGTCCCCTTCTGAAGCTCTGTTAGAAAGAATCGATATACCTATTATAGAGGACATTTCGCAGACTTTGGGTATGATCAAAGTGTCAGATGAAAAACATCTATATGGGCACTTTCTGATCTGGAGTCTAGAGTCAGATTCTGCAATTGCAACTGGAGGAGGGGCTCTTCTTTGTGCGAGCGGCAAGAGAGACGCTCAAATACTTCGATTGCTGGATGAATCTATGCCAAGAGAGCTAAAGATGACCGACTATAATGCGGCACTTGGCATATCTCAGATGAAAAGCTATCCTAAGATGATAGAGCGAAGAAAGACAATCTACCGGAGATTGGTAGGGCAACTTTTGCGGACTCGGCATTCATATTTGCAGCAAGAGGACTCTGAGTCCTGTCCCTTATATGCCTTTCCGATATTTCCTGAAACAAGCGTTAAAGAGATTATAGACTATGCGATGAAGCATGGTGTAGAAAGCAAGCATGCATTTGCTTCTTGCATATCCCAGAGATTATATGAGAGCGAGCCCGAACAAGAAGCGGTATTCCCAATCGCACGGTCGGTAGCATTGCGCTGTATTTTATTTCCTATGCATCATAAACTCACAAACCAGCAAGTAGAACAGATAGGCAAGGTAATTGCCACACTACCATAGGAGATTCTTATGTCGGAGAGCAAATCTACACTAATTTTCGCAAATTTGAACAAAGATGATGCAGGTCATGCAGCACAAATTGTGCAAGCTGAGCTGGAACAGAATGGCTGGCATACAGAAATCCTGGCATTTCGAGGCTCAATATCGGAATACCCTGATTTTGATCGCTATAGCCTTATCGTTAGTCTTGGTGGCGATGGCACTCTTCTATATGCTGCTAGATTTGCCGGTCCTCGTGGCATACCCATACTTCCAATAAACTTAGGAACTTTAGGATTTATAGCCGCTAACAGGATGGAAACCTGGGCTGTTACTTTCGAACATTGGCAGAAAGGAGCTCTGGATCCATCAAAGCGCTTGATGCTGCAATCTTATGCGTATAGAGGAAAGAAGATTTTGCACAAAGGAATCGCGCTGAATGATATAGTCGTATCCTCTGAGAGCGGCGCTAGAATGATACGCATGTGTCTGTCAATAAATAGAGAATGCTTTGGTTATTACAGAGCCGATGGTCTCATCGTCTCCACACCTACCGGATCTACTGCCTATAATCTGGCAGCGGGCGGGCCAGCCTTACATCCGGAGATCAGTGCCCTTATAATAAACCCAATCTGCCCATTTACGTTGGCATCCAGGCCTTTAGTTATACCCGCTTCTAATTACATAGATATTGAAATCGATGAGACCAAGAAAGCAGGAGCTCTTCTGATCTCGGATGGTCATATAGTGGCAAATCTCGAGAAGGGCGATGTGATCCGGATTCGAAAATATGAGAAGAGTGCATTCTTAATTGTTCCTTCAGGCAATGCCTTTTTCTCTGCCCTAAGGACAAAACTGGGTTGGTCGGGAGACAACGATGCTTGAGCAGCTTTCGGTGCGTAATTTCGCCATTATTGAGAGCATAGATATAGATTTATCTGCCGGAATGACGGTGTTCTCAGGAGAAACCGGAACAGGCAAATCATTGATCGTCGATGCTCTAGGATTTTTGCTTGGCGCACGAGTCGACAATTCAATAATCCGCGAAGGAGCCACAGAATGCTCCGTATCAGGGCTTTTCTCTGCTTCGAGCAATGCTCAGGTCGGGCTCTGGCTTAGAGAAAAAGGCATCGAATGGCAGATCAATGAAGGAATTTTGCTGCGTCGAATTCTCAAACAGAATGGCAGAACACTGGCATGGATTCAAGATCGACAGGTTTCCAGGAATGAGCTCCTGGAATTCACTCAGTACCTTGTAGATATACATGGTCAGCATGAACATCAAAGACTTATTGATTCGTCTACTCATCTGGACATGTTGGATGCATATGCTAACCTAGAGGATGAATTGCAATCGTATCAAGTGCTGTATTCGGAATGGAGAGAAGCGACTCGTCAACTGCAGGAAGTACTGGAACAAAAAGCAAAGCGCTCGCAAGAAGCTGATTATCTCGATTTTGTAATTAGAGACATTGCATCGATAAAGCCCAAACCCAATGAAGACAATGAGCTTTTGACTGAGGAAAAGGTACTCTCCGAGCACGAGAAGCTATTTGGAGCAGTATCTGAGGCATCAGTGCTTTTGGATAGCGGGGAAGGTGGCGATGTGCTCCATACCCTAAAAAGGATTCGAGCAAGTATCGAAACTGCGCGCTCAGTCGACATTCGGTTAGGATCTTTCTCTGAAAGGCTTTCTGCAGCCTACTATGAGCTGGAAGACATATCAGAATCTTTGAATAAGTACAAGGCCGGCCTTCGATTTGATCCCGATCGTCTGGAAAAAATCGAAAGGAGACTATCCGATTTTCAACGCTTAAAGCACAAATATGGGCCAAAGCTTGATGATGTTTTGCAGACATACGACAGGGCAAAGATACGACTCGAAGCGCTTGAACATGCTGAGGAGAATGCTGAAGAACTGGAAAAGAAAGAAAAATCGCTCGAGAAAGAAGTGTTGAATAGAGCGTATCAGCTGTCTGAAAAGCGAATGATGGCAGCGGTTTCAATGTCATCTTCGATAAGAGAGATAGTTAAAGATCTAGGAATGCCAGAAGCGCAGGTAAACCTTCGTCTGAAGAGAATTGTGGACGAGAGAGGAGGAAATAGGGCAACGCTTCGCGGCATAGATGAAGCGGAATTCTTCATTGCTCCAAACCCTGGAGAACCGGAACTTCCCTTGTCTAGAATCGCTTCAGGAGGAGAGTTGTCGAGATTCGCTCTTGCAATCAAGGCTGTATTAGCTTCTCATGATGAAGTAGAGACCCTAGTGTTCGATGAAATCGATTCAGGTATAGGAGGCCAAGTTGGTGTTGCCGTTGGCGAATACCTGAGGCAATTGAGCCAATATCGCCAGGTTCTATGCGTTACACATCTTGCGACCATCGCGGTGCGAGCTGATCACCAAGGCAAAGTCGATAAATTTGTATCAAAAGGCAGAACAGGTGCCTCCATACGCTTTCTTTCTGGAGAAGACCGGGAAACCGAGATTGCACGGATGCTATCCGGATTTTCAGAAAGCGAAGCCTCCAGAATTCATGCTGCTGAACTTTTGAGAAAAGCCATTTCACATAATTGAATAGTTTAAAAAGAGAACATGCGAGCCTATTTTCATAGATTATAGGTTTCAGGAACTTCTCAATTCCTAGCCTCGACAGGCAAGCTCATGAAGAGCATCATGAGGCAAAAGCTCACCGACAGTCGAACTTATATATGAATCTTCGCTGTTGCCGAAGATTACCGGAGCTGAGGAGTGCATGAACTCTGATATCACCTGTCGGCACGCTCCACAAGGGCTGACAGGGTAATCTGCATCCGGCGTTGCTATGACTAGTGCTTTAAATCGCTTCTTGCCAGAAGCGATAGCCGCGGCGATCGCATTGCGCTCGGCGCAAATTGTCAATCCATAGCTGCGGTTTTCAACATTGACGCCGGTAATGATGCTATCATCGTCGCAGAGCAATGCCGCACCAACCCTAAACTTAGAATAAGGGGCATAACTCTGTTCACAGGCTTTGAGAGCATGCTTGAATAGATAAGTATATTCCGTTGTCATGTCAGTTAAGATCCTTTTCCAATAATATATCCGAAAATGAACAGAATTGAAATGCGCCATGCGGTATTGACTCAAAGACTTCAGTCATGCACCATAAAATACAATGAGAAGGCGATTTTATGGCCTTATTATTGGTATAGCTGCGATTATCTTTACGCTCTTTTCAATAAGAAGCACTTTGCCGGAGAGAGAGATCACATCAAGCGTTTTTTTGACATTTGCTGAGGCTCTGGATGTGTCAAGAATTCCTAAAGCAAGAAGCGATCAGATCGTGCCCTTTATTGCAGAATCCTTCTTAGGTTATGCCGATCCATTAGAAGAGCTGCTCTATGTCCATCCTTTCAAGGGAAGAGCAGCAATAGATAGACTCGGTTGGATCACATATGATCGGCTTGCTACCGATTTGAAATTATATGACCTGAATGGTGGTGGGCAGCAATTTCAAGCATATGCTTATCCATGGTTTAAGGCCTCATGGAGAGTATTGCTTCGAGCCGATCAGATGGGCATAGCGGTAATGGACAAGACAGGATTGATTAGGTGGGAGAAGGAATTTCCGACGCCGATAACGGCGATCGATGCATCTTCTCTGTTCCTCGCCGTTGGAACACTTGACGGATCGATCAGCGTATTCGATCCAAATGGATGGGCTATCCTTTCAATGCAAAATAGTCTTCAAGAATTTCAGACAATCTATGGTCTAGCCCTATCTGCGGACAGCAACTATCTCATTATCGTAAGAGGTATCTCACCCAAGAAAATTGAAACCTACAGGTTTACAGACAATTCCTTTGCAAAGGTATCCGAGTCTTCGTTGATGGTAAATACGACTTTCCAGGCAACCATAGCAATAGCCCGGGACAATTCACACGCAATAATGAGCTTTGGTGATATGATAATATATTATAATATAAAGAATAAATATTATAGAATTCTTGAAGCAGGAATGGCAGGTGTAGAGTTATCAGAGACTCAGGTTGATTTTAGGTATTTTGTACTTGGATCCTTAAAAGACTCGCTCGTTGCGATCCTGAGAAGCGATCTGGAAGGAAAAGCAAAATCTGATGTTATCATTCTTAATCATGGCCTTCCAGTACATATTGCTCCCGGAGCTTTTGGCGCAATTGGCGATGAAGAAGTAATCGGATTTGTATATAAAGATGGCCTGGAACTATTAAAAGGATGGCGGCCATGAAGGGGAAATATCCTTTTTTAATAAGTTATTTATGGCTCGCTACCTTGCTTGGTGCATTGGACTTCAAGATACCTGAAGTTATTGATTTATCAGGGTTTGGAACAGTCCTTGGCGATCAAGCTAAGCAAGGGGTTTCGTTAGAATATGATGTAAGAGAAAGATGCTATGGCATGATTCCAAGAAGCGATGTTCAGCTGATATCGTTAGATACAACGTTTGAAGCACCTTCAAGCGGTTCTATTTTTTATTCGCAAGTTGAAGCAGATTTGCCAACAGTCTTCTCTTTTCCATTAGGTGGAGCCCTGGCTGTTATTCATCCCGATAGATTTGTGAGCATAACTTCAGGGCTCGATCCTATTCAGGTCATAAAATCAACTTCCCGATCATCGAAAGAAGTCCAGAATAGCTTTGCAATAAAGAAAGGAGACAAGCTTACTGGAGGAGATGGCTCGGGCGTATACCCATCCAAAAATTTCGGTGTTAGACTTTTCGACGCAAAGAACGAATTATGGATGAATACGATTTTTCTTGCTCCCTGGATCAGGGATAATACATCTCCAATCATGCGCAGCGCAAAACTGATCATGACTGGCACAGATAAGAAGGTATTGTTTGATTTAATGGAGACGAATAAAAAAGAAAAACTTATTACCTGTCCTCAGGGAAATTATTCATTGTTTGTCGATGCGCGAGATATCATCATCACAAGTTCGCGTTACTATTCTGCTCCCTATTGCATCAAGGTCATGCTTGATGGGGAAACCGTAATCGATGCTTCATTCATAGCCGCGCGCGCAAGCGGAGAAGGGATATCATTTCTGGGCAATCCACCCCCCTCGCGAGGATCCATAGGAGAAGGTTATTCAGGAGAGGGTTATTCATACCATGTTGGTCAATTCTTGATTCTCAGAGGCAAACACGATCTTATGCTTCAAGTGAATGATTTTGCGGGGAATCAGACTACTATGCGAACTTCCATAACCGCATACTAGAAAAGCTTGCCCCGATTTCGGTTCGCTGATAGGATTCTAGATATGTCGAATAATAGAGCGACCATTGCTGATAATGTGACTATCATAAAAGAACGGATTTGGCGCGCGGCAGAAAAGGCCGGGAGGTCTTCCGATAAAATCGATCTCATGGCTGTGACCAAATTCCAGCCTATCGATGTTATTCGACAGGCCTATTTGGCAGGCATTAGAATCTTTGGAGAAAACAGAGTACAGGAAGCATCTGCGAAATTTCCTTCTCTGGAACCAGAGCTAGAAGGTGCTAGCTTGCATATGATTGGCACAGTTCAGAAGAATAAGATCAATAAAGCTTTGACAATCTTCGATGGGATTCAGGGGATAGACGATATAGAAACTCTAGAGGCTATCCTTATAAGAATCAAGGCCCCAAAAAGACCAATAAAGCTATATCTGGAGCTGCATACGGGAGAGATTTCGAAATCCGGCTTCCCTAATATAGATGAGCTCCTGCGAGGGTGCGAGGTCTATGCAAGATATCGTCAATCAGATCCTCAGTGGATGACAAAAGCCTTGCTCTGCGGTCTTATGACCATGGCCCCTTTTACGCAGGATATTTCATTGATCCGTAGATCCTTCAAGATGCTCTCCGCTGCAAAAGAAAAAATAAAGAGCAGCTTTGATTTTCCAGAATTTAGCGAGCTTTCTATGGGCATGAGCAATGATTTTGAGATTGCGATAGAGGAAGGTTCGACACTCGTGAGGATAGGAACTGCTATCTTTGGTGAGAGGAACGCATAAAATGAATAGGCGCTGCCTTTTATTGCTCATTGTTTTTCTATGCGGAGACCTCTTGGTTTATTGTTTTCCAGCACAAGCTCAAGAAGAAAATCCTGGCTCAGAAATTGTCGCTAAAGAAGAAGAGAATTCTCAAGAGGCGTCGGAAGCGTCTGTAGCTCCAGAAGCGCCTGCAGCGCCAGAGGCGCCTGTAGCTCCGGAAGCGCAAGAAGCGCCTGCAGCGCTAGAAGCGCCAAAAGTGACTCTACCAACTTTTTCTTATAGTGACACTAAAGAAGGCATGTTTAGGCGCAGCCTTGTGATCTCTATTGGGCTTTTTCCTTTCAGCTATTTCTATACTAATTTTGCTTTCGATTTGGCTCGCTATATATCGCATGGCTTCGATACGGCTTACGCGCCTTGGCCATTCAATACCCAATATGGTGTTGCCCTGACAAATAGCGAAGTATGGACAAGAATCGGTATAGCTTCCGGAGCAAGCATATTGCTTGGTTTCTTGAGCGTTATCATAGAGTGATATACAAAAAGCACTGTATTCTGTATACTGCAGCGTAACCTTTCTATAAGGTAGCGCCATAATTTCCATTTTTGAGAGAGGCTAAATATGGCGAATGGCAGCGATTTTAGAGGCGATTATCAAGAATTCAACCTCGATGATGCAATCCGCAAAATTCCGGATTTTCCCAAACCGGGCATATTGTTCTATGATATTACAAGCATCCTTGCTAACCCAAGAGCATTCAAATATTGTATCGATTCAATGTTTAAGCTATATGGAGATACTGAATTCGATGCGGCAGCTGCTATTGAATCCCGAGGATTTGTGTTTGCCGCACCCTTCTGTTATGAGCGGAATATCCCTCTGCTTTTAGTTAGGAAAAAGGGCAAATTGCCTGGAAGGACCATTTCCTGCGCCTATGAGTTGGAATATGGAACTGCCGTGTTGGAGATGCATATTGAAGATATCAAGCCAAAGGCTCGTTTTCTGATTATCGACGACCTCATCGCTACAGGAGGCACTATTAACGCTACCTGTGAAATGATTAAACGCGGTGGGGCGGTGCCTGTTCGCGCGTTCTCAGTGATAGGCTTACCATCTTTGAAATACCAAGAGAAAGTGACAGATGTTGGTATAGATACACTCATCGAGTATTCTGGAGAATAGGTGAGTAAAAGAAGCCCTTTGGGGAAAAGAGCTCCGAATTTGGTTTGAGCCAGGTAATAACAGAAAAAGGAGCAATCTATGCTTGAACGATTAAAAAAAAATCCTAATTGGAAAAATAGAGAAGGTCCATTAGTCCTTGTGATAATGGATGGAGTAGGTTACGGAACTTACAAAGAAGGTGATGCAGTCCTTGCAGCGAGAATGGATCATTTCAGGGAGCTTGAAGCCAACTGCCCCAAAACGCGGCTTAAGGCTCATGGAACTGCCGTAGGCCTTCCCTCCGATGATGACATGGGAAACTCGGAAGTCGGTCACAATGCGATTGGTTGTGGTCGAGTTTTTGCCCAAGGTGCGCGCCTCGTCAATATTTCTATTGAATCAGGGATAATATTCGAAGGGAAAGTCTGGAGAGAGCTTATTGCCAATATAAAGGAGACCGGAGGAACACTCCACTTTATTGGCCTTTTCTCGGATGGTAATGTTCACTCGCATATCGATCATTTAAAAGCCATGCTCGTTCAAGCACAGAGAGAAGGTATCAAACGAGCGCGGATACATATCTTGCTCGATGGGCGAGATGTTGGAAGCCAAAGTGCTCTTGAATATGTCCTTCCTTTTGAGACTTTTCTTGAGGAATTTAGAAATCAAGGGTCGGATTATCGCATCGCCTCTGGAGGTGGAAGGCAATACATAACGATGGATCGTTATGGTGCCAATTGGCAGATGGTCAAGCGCGGTTGGGACTGCCATGTTAGAGGCATAGGAAGGCAATTCGCCAGTGCGGAAGAGGCAATCTCGACTTATAGAAAGGAGATTCCAGGCATTATTGATCAAGATATTCCCGAGTTCGTCATTGCCGAAAATGGCAGACCCATCGGTACAATCGAGGATGGAGACTCGGTTATATTCTTCAATTTCCGGGGTGACAGGGCGCTTGAGATTACAGCAGCCTTCGAGCAGGATAATTTCGACAAATTCGATAGAGTCAGGCGACCAAAGGTATATTATGCAGGTATGATGCAGTACGATGGCGACCTCAAGGTTCCTTCCAATTTTCTGGTTTCACCACCCGCTATCGACAGAACGCTCGGCGAATACCTTGCTTATACGGGCTTAAAGACACTCGCTATTTCAGAGACACAGAAATATGGTCATGTTACCTATTTTTTCAATGGCAACAGGTCAGGGAAATTTTCGGAAGAACTGGAAGACTATGTCGAAATACCTAGTGATCGTGTGCCATTCGAGCAAAGGCCATGGATGAAATGCGCAGAGATAGCCGATTATGTCATAAATGCAATCGAAAATGGCCCATATAGATTTATTCGCCTCAATTTCCCAAATGGCGACATGGTAGGGCATACAGGGGTCTTTCAAGCTGTGGTGTGTGGTCTGGAAGGAATGGATATCCAGCTAGGCAGAATATATGAGGCAGTGCGAAAAAAAGGCGGAATCCTCTTGATAACGGCCGACCATGGAAATTCCGATGATATGTATGAGCACGACAAGCAGACTGGAAGAGTTATTTTAGGTCCCGATGGCAAACCAAAGGCAAAGACAAGCCATTCGCTCAACTCTGTCCCTTGCGTAATATACGACCCGCAATATCAAGGCGAGTACAAAAAGGAGCTTCGGCAAGGAATGGGAATATCAAGCTTGGCCGCAACCTGTGCTGAACTTCTGGGTTACATCCCGCCTGATCATTATGATCCATCGGTGTTGGACATGCCTATAGAGAATGAGGCATAGCAGAATAATGCAGAATCCAGAATATAGCCATAACCTGGAGATAGAACTTAAGGCACGAGTTCAGCAGAGAGAGGAAGTGGAATCTCGCCTTTCCAGTTTCATGCACTATATAGGACCCATCAATAAGCTAGACGAATATTGGGAAGTATCAAATGCAAGATTAGGGGATTTTGGTGGTTTTAGATTTCGCGTTCGCCATGAATTGGCTAGTACTACTATAACATTCAAAGAAAAGACCTTCGATGGAGACGTAGAAATCAACCATGAATTCGAGTTTAGTGTCAATGGTGAACCAGCTTTTAAGGCCTTCATAGAAAAAATGCACGCACATCTGATCTACCAAAAGCAAAAGAGAGGTACCCGCTGGGAGGATGGTACAGGCTTGGTTGCGGAGGTAGTCGAAGTATCTTCGCTCGGTCTTTTTCTTGAAGTTGAATGCATTGGCGATAGTCGCGTCACATTGCAGCAAGAAGAGGCCAAATCCCGCTTATATAGGGTTATCGATCAATGTGGCATTTCAAGAAGCGCTCTTGAGCCAAGACCGTATTCGCAGTTGCTAGGGTATTGAAAGTTGAATAAACAAGAATTATCGCGCTGACGGACTTGAATCCCCGACCTACCGGATGAAAATCACAAGTTGCACAAGGTATATATAAAATATTGCATTATATGCTCAAAACTAGCTTCTTACTAATTAATAACTAATGATTGTGTCCAGTCCTTGTTGATAGTGTCCAGTCTTGTTCGCGATTTACTGCTAAAAAGATCATTAGGAATCGTCTCCATTACGCTACTGTATATAATAACGCCTGAACGAGTCCTCAAGACCGTATTAGATTTATTGTCTTCCGCCAAACTCACGGCTTATTTCCATATAGCCGGGGTATGGGATCATCGCTTTACCAATAGAAATAGAAGGCTTTAACTGGAGGGTTAGTGTAGAGGGTATTTCGGATGCACCAGCTAAATTAAACAACAAATTCAGAATAGCATCTTGTGTATTGTCTTCTTTTAAAGAAAAAAGATCGAATGTCACTTTTAATGGAATGACTGCAACACGATTGCCTCCAGGAACCTTTACAGAATCGGTAGTGAAACCACTAAATAATGGTTCTCCATCAAGGGCTACAGCATAATCTACACGGTCTACTGCTACAGTCTGGGTATTCGGATTTCGGATTTCTACAGCAAGAGTCATGGTTACTGGCAAAGAACCTTTCTTAATGGCTAGAGTAATTCTACCAGCATCCAAAAGGCTCAACTCAGAAATTGATTTCTTACCACTAATATTCACTCCTGCAGCAACAACATCCTTAATCCCCTGCATTCGAAATTCACATCTCTTCAGTGTAGTAACATCGCTTACGGTAGCACAACTTGTCATCACAAGAATACTGATAAGTATGACACTAGCCTTTTTCATACAACAAACCTCCAGATATATATATATATGATATTTTTCGCGCTCAATTTTAGGCATTGTCAATCGTTGAGAATGTAAAATACCGGATTCAGGCGCTTTTTATTATAGCCTTTTCTTTCATACTGCCTTGTTTTCCAGCCAACTCTTATAAGCCCTTATCTCCCGCTCAATCTTCGAGCTAGTTTCTTTGATGATTCTTCCGCGGAAATAGGCAGCAGGCAGGTTGACAAGTGAGCCAACGAAGCCTTTTCCGTTCATCTTATAGATGATTCTCATGATATAACATCTTCTTATTCGATCCGAATCTTATTCGAGTAATTATTATCGATGTTCATTTCGTCCGGTATGTTGCTTATCTGCCTCCAATGATACGATCTGATTGTTGAAGAAATTTGCAAGCGCTTTCCAGGTTTGCTTTTACATCTTCTCGCCTTGCTTGTTCAACCTCACGACCAACTTAGTGAAGAAATCATCCTTCATTTATACATGTATTCTATTATCTATCAAGGTGTCGAGTCCCTCCCTCGTTGTCTTATAGTCTTCAGACTTCTGTCTTACAGACATCGATCCATTTCTCTGCGCTTGCGATCTCTTCCAGCTCTTGGCATGTCATCTCTATTGCCGAATTGCTGCTCCCGCAGGCAGGATACACAGTGGTAAATCTCTTGAGAGAGACATCCAAATACACTCGTACATTCTCATTGATCCCGAATGGACATACTCCGCCGATGTTGTGGCCGATATACCGTTCGACCAGATCTTTATCGATCATCTTTGCCTTTGTACCGAAAAGTTGTCGGTATTTTCTATTGTCGATTTTTGCGTCTCCGGCAGCGACAATCAATATGGCAGAGTCATCGACCATAAAGGCCAATGTTTTGGCGATTCTCGCTTGCTCAATACCAAGCGCCTTAGCTGCCAGTTCCACCGTTGCGCTCGATTCATCCAGCTCTCTTACCTGTTCGTCTTTGTTCCACTTTTTTAGGTGTTCTTTTGCCCTTTCTAGACTCATAGATCAGTATCTCTCCTGATTGCGATTTTTACGCCGTCGTCAATGGGCAGTATCGCGCTCATGACTCGGTCTTCATGTATCAAAAGGTTGTTGAGCTCCTTTATATAAGGTATTTCTCAAGGTCTTTCTTTATCATCTTTCCGATTTCGCTATGCGTCACCTTAGTGAGATCATGCCGGCTCTCGAAAAAGAAGGGCATCATAATCAAGTTTAGCCTGGGTTTCTGGACAACAAAGAGCCCGTTGTTGGAGCCATTTTGCGTACCCGTCTTCATCTATTCGATAATCTCGGCTTCCATGCCCAGCCGGGATGCGGAATAAATCTCGATGATAAGGCAATTGCAGGATTTTATCTCGATATAGTCCTTGAACACAAGCGAGGTCTTTTGCATGGTAACGGTTAAGTTCACTCGGCGCCGACGACCGACCTTACGAGAAGCCCGACAAGGAAGGATAAGAATGCTACGCCAAGGCTAATGCCGGCCATCTCGAGGAAACGTGGCTTGAAGGCCTCGCTCCTGGCCACCGATACGTAAAAGTTGAAGCCTGCAATGATGCCGACGGCGATAAGGAGGGTTATCCCGAGGCTAGCGTAGATCCAGAAGCCGGTCTGTGGCACGATGAGATAGGGCAGCACCAGAAGTATGACCGTTATGAGGTAGGCTCCTCCCGTGTAGAGGGCTGCCTTTTTCGCCTTAGGATCGTTGTCGGCCTTGGAGGCAAGATAGTTCGAGGCCGCCATGGACAGGGCGGCCGCTATGCCCGTTATGATACCGCTGACCGCGACGAGCTTCCCCTTCTGGAATGCAAAGGTCAGGCCCGCCAGAGTGCCCGTCAGCTCCACCAGAGCATCGTTCAAGCCAAGGACGATAGATCCGACATACGAGAGTCGCTCCTCGTCGATCATAGCAAGCAGAGCATCCTCGTGCTGTTCCTCTTCTTCGCCCATTTTTTTGGCGCCAGGATGAATGGAAGCCACGCGGGCATAGTCGGCCGCTGTTACCTCTTCGCCCTTTTCGAGGAGTTTGAGTGTAAAGGTCAAACCGAGGACCTTGGCCAGCAGGGTGAAAAACAAGATTCGCCCTCTGCTGGGAGCAACTTCCTGTCCCGAGATGCTCTTCCAGAATGCGTAATGTCGTTTTTCAGCCTCGGCCATGTCGAAGAGGACAGCAGCATTGTGCTCATCCTTGCATTCTTTTGCCAGTTTTTCGTAGAGAAGAGAGCCGGTGATTTCCTCGCCCTGAAAGCGAAGAACATCGTTCAGTAGTTTTTCATCAGATTGATTGTTCATGACATACACTCCTCACAATGTTGCAATTAATCATACTTCATCAGCCCTTAAGACTCCAGAGTCGGAAGGGTGGCGAAACTCCGATCGATTGAAAAACCTGGTGAGAGATCACGGCCTCTTATACAATTTACTTTGATTCCGAGCCATTACTTTGTGTCACATCTCGACCATATGATGGGTTCTGACTCAGACCTGAATCATAAGGATAAGGTCTAAGTCGTCAGACTCTTGCTATGCATGAACTCTTGCGTCCGCTAGCTGTTTCTAAAGAGCCTATATGTATTGATGGCTTTGTCAGTTTTGATGGCTCTCAGTACTTTACTGATAATATTACCATGCGGAGATAGCACCAATTCCAATACAGGATCATCGCAATTCGTATATTCTCCGAAAATCGGCGCCCGTAGCTAGGTTGTTGTGGAAGTGAGGAAGCCGTTTTCCGGGGATACGGGGATAGCCTTGCGCCCTAGCAGGAAGTCGGGCTCAGGAACTATAAGTCAGGGGCCAATTTGATGTTTCTATATGCTTTTCCTGGCTACATGGATTCGGAGAACTGAACACGTACCCCGTCTGGGTCCAACACATAGAAAAATCTTATATGTTCATATTTGGTCGAAAAGGACCGCTCTCGACATCTATCTTTTTCGAAGCGACGAATTCGAGCGTGGCATCTAGTGAATCAACTGCGAATCCAAGGGAGATTCTGTTTCCTGTCACGACAGCCGCATGAGGATTTTCAATGAGTTCAATGTTTGTATCGCTATCTCCAAGAAACACAATGTTACCATGGGCTCCAGAGAGTTGCCTAACGATAGGCAATCCTACTATATCACAATAGAATGCAAGGGAACGTTCCAGATCTTTTACGATAATTGTAGTCCAACAATATCTCATTCTTTTAGTCCTCCCATTCCAAGGATACTCGGTGCTCCCACAGTAGGGCAACCATGATACATTTGAAAGAGGAAAGAATCCGGCTAGATTGCATCGCAAGAATCTAGGCTAGGCCGTACTCTCGACACTCTACCTCAAGATGGGAATCAGGATTTTTCTCAACAACCGCAGGCTCTCCGCAAATTATGGTGCGAACCTCAAGGCTATCTTTAAGAGACTCATCCTTGGTAGAGTACCTTTTTCGATTCTGGGCATGGCTAGTGGGAGAATAGGGGTATATTCTCTGAGAATACTGACTATTCGAATGAAAATGTGCACCGCGCACTCGATTATTTCCTCGAATAGAATCCAGCGCTCCTTCAGCATCTACACGAAGCTCTGACAGCTCATTATAAGAGAGATACGGCCTACTATAGTATGATTTGACGAATTACTGCTTTGAGATTCGAGTGTCTCTTTTTGCTTCATGAAGTGCGAATCGATGCATCTTGATAAGCTCAATGGAGACTATTCCCAATGATCTTTTTAGCAGCAAATTGCGAAAAAGTCTGGACAAAATCCAGCCTGTACTCCTCTCTAACGAAAATCACATCAAAACTTATTTCCTCATCTGCTTTATATCTTTAATGTTCATGTGCCTTAAGGTGATTTTCGTTATTCCGATTTCTGGAATGATCTCAACGCCAATAGTTCTTGTTTTTCCTATTAAAAGTTTATCATCTCATTCAGCATTTGGTGGTACTCAATAGCGCAAAAATGAATCAGAGGCCAATGCCAATCCATAATCCATATATGATCCCCATGTTATGAAAAACTGTGATTTAGCAATTCTCTTTGTCTTTCATTCCCATTGACAGTCAAATTCGGATTATGCGTTATCTTATGATTCCTTATGGGCGCTGACGGATTTGAACCGCCGACCTACTGGGTGTAAAGCGATATGTTAATAAAGAATTGCATTGCATCCAATGGAAAACATACGCTTTCCAATTAACGGTATAATATATATATATTGGAATTTGTCAATGTATAGAATTGCATGTAATTGCATCGGCATGAATGGCCAATACATCAAAATTATCGGTACCACCCCTGTAGTACCATGTGAAAACTGGCCGTGAACTAGCAATTCAGCGGTTAGATAAGTACATGATGACTGTATACTTTTTGTATACACCTTTGCGATTGCCTATTCCGGTACACGTGTGCGCGGTGTACTGCTGTAAATTTGCCCGCAGATAGCTCAAGGATGCTCACTATTGCACGCGCTTGCGATATGGCTATAATTCCCATCAATACCAGCACATAACGCTTATGTAAAGGCCATGCTCAAGCGCATGGAATTGCTGAAGCCGAAAGCTGATAACAACAAAGGCGGGTGGAAGGGAAATCAAGATTATGCAACCCCTTTTCTGTAAATTTCAGTTAAAGCAGGTCGATCGTCAGACTCCGGCAAGTAACGTTTTTCGCTCTGCCATTGATCGTTTTGCTCGATCAACATGGAAGCGGCGAGGCGGAGCAAGCTGTCTGCATTCGGGAATACCCCGACTACCTTTGTCCGCCTGTTGATCTCTTTCATCTGGCGTTCTGCCAGATTCGATGTCCGCAGTTTCCTCCTGTGATTTTGGGGTATTGAAAAGACACTTAGCCCTTCCCGAATGTTTTCATCCGCCCACGCGGCAAGGCGAGGGTTGGTTTTCTGATACTTGTCTACAAGCTGCTTTAGATAGCGCTCGGCGTTCTCCCTGTCGGGCGCATTGAACACCTTGCGGATGTCGTTGGTAACGACCGGGATATCGTCTTTCCGAGAGACATATGCACGAGCATTCTGTTGCAAGTGGAACTGACAACCCTGCCAGAGTATGCCGGGGAATACCGCATTGATAGCCGCGCGGAGCCCCACATGGTCGTCGCTGGTTATCATCTGCAGCCCGTGCATGCCGCGGCGGATGAGCCCTTCGAGGAAGTTGCGCCAGTTGATTTCGGCTTCGCTCCCAGCGACCGCAGTGTCCAAAATGTGCCGATTGCCGTTGTAATCTACGCCTATTGCCACGAGAAGGGCTTGTTTGACGACTGAAGCGTCTTCACGGACCGACTCGTATGTTGCATCAAGTACAAGATACTGGATCTGTCCTAAGGGCAGAGCTCTCCAGGCAGAGACCTCTTTGTCCAGTTCCTTACCCAGGCGGCTTACCTGTGAGGAGCTTACTTCGGTACCGCACAGGATCTCGACGATATCCGATACGCGGCGAGTACTTACGCCTTTGACATACATTTCAGCTATTGCCAGCTTGAGGGCACGCTCGCTGCGAATCCCCTTTTCGATGCAGCTAGGGTAGAACTCAAAACCCCGTACTTGCGGGATTTTCAGTAATACCTTGCCTGTTGCCAGTGCGAGCGTTTTATCCTTGAAGCCATTGGCGTATCCGGTACGTCCCCCCGTCCGCTCGTAAGGTTCGGCATTCAATACTTTCGCTCGCTCGAGCTTCATGGCCTCATTGATTACCTTCTCGATAACGCGGGAAAATTTGTTGTCTCCATTCGCCGCCAACATCTGGATAACATCCTCTAAAAGTGTATACTCTGTTTCGTAGGCCATCGGGTTCTCCTTATGGTTTGTTTAGTCACTCACCATTTGAGCCCGATCGGCCTGCTTTTTTCAACCCAATTTACAGAAAAAATTGTACACTAACCAGCAAGGTAAAGATACTTTCACCCGAGAGTGTTATTGAAGAATACAAATTCTATTTACAGGATTCTTTGAGGCAATATGAATAATAATTAGGTGAAGAAGGTAAATGAAGGATGATAATCTATATCGATAGACAACTGTCCGGTTTATAGTACACATTATTTGATATTATTATTTCAGGGGAGGGTAAAAGATTTAAGAAAAAAATATCAACGGCAACACCGGCGCACTGAAATTATTGTGAAGATTAATGCAATCTAATATTTATAGTTGGGAAAGAATGATATGGATAAGAGTGTTTTGGAAAGATATAAATATTTGAAGTCTATTGTTTCAGAGAGAAAAGAGCAATTTGACAGACTAATCAGTTTTATTGAAAAAGAAACCACTTGGCTTACTGCACCTGCAAGTACTAAATATCATCTTTGCAAAGAGGGAGGGCTTTTAGAGCACTCTATAAATGTTGCTGAAACAATACTTAAAGTAAAGGCTGCCATTGCTCCGGAAATTACAGATGAAAGTTGTGTGATTGTGGCTCTATTGCATGATTTAGGCAAAGTGGGTATGCCTGGGAATCCCCAGTATATTAGAAATGAACCTTCCGAAAAGCAGAAAATGTATGGGTACAAACCGGATTATCCATATCGTTTTAATTCCGAACTTACATATTTAAGTGTTCCGGTCAGGAGTATATACCTGGCTCTCAAATATATCAGCCTTACAGAGGAAGAAGTCCAGGCGATTGTTTATCATGATGGACAGTATGTAGAAGATAACCGTTCTTGTGCTACACATGAAAAACCACTTACACTGCTTTTACAATATGCAGATAGTTGGAGCGGGTTTGTAATTGAGAAGAGGTGATTTTATGAAGTTTGGTATGAGAAAACCAAGTATTAGAAAGAGTATTGCAGCAAGAACAAGCGTAAAAAGATATATACGTCATAGCTTAGGCTTGAAAGCACCAAGGGGCTGGGGCTGGCTTACGAACCCCAAAAAGGCTGCGTATAATAGGATCTATAACAAAACTACTTTTAGTATGTTCGATCTTTTCAAGATTTTTAAAAATAAGTAATTAGTTCTATATTATTGTGTGTTAAGCAGGGGGTGATAATTTGATACAAGCTGTACTTGGTGGTAAATCGTTAGGTTACGAGTATACGGAGGATATCTTGACCTCAACGATTTTTGGTTTGTTAAAATACTTAAGGTCAGATATGGTATTGATTCCCTTTATTGAGTCAGCTTTTTTATATGACAAGGAAAGAACTACACTTTGGGAAAAACTAAATATTGAAGGAATTGAGCTGAGGTGTTACCGGGAAGTGGAGTATATATTCTGGGCCTGGAATCAAAATTATGGAGAGCCGGATTTAATCCTTATTTTCAGAGATCATGTACATGGCCTTGACGATTTACTTCTTGTTGTTGAAGCGAAATTCAAATCCGGGAAGAGTGGAATAGATGAAAACGATCAATTAGCGCGTTATTTCGAAGCAATAAATTCTGACATAGAGAATTTTACAGAATCATCAGTCTCCAGCTTTAGGGGCAAAAAGGGCTATATTATTTATTTAACTGAAGCTGAAGCATATTCTGATATTATGGCAACTACTCAATTAATACAGAGTAAACATAATGAAATAAAAGAAAACGTATTTCATCTCAGATGGCATCAATTGTACAAGACACTTGAGAAAATGTACCCATACTTTTCATCATATGAAATAGATATAGTATTTGATCTGATGAAATACATGGAAAAGTTGGGGTTACGTGATTTCTCGGGGATATCTTTACCGGATGAGTCTTTGAGTTCAGCGTTTTCATTACCGTATCCGATTTTTTACAATGATGGTAAGTGTATTATGGAGAAGAATACTTATTTTGATCAATTGAGCAACTTAAATATTAGAATAGATAAAAATATCTTTTATAGGGGGAGTCAGTATGAGTGATATTCAAAAAGGTCAGCAAATTACATCAGCTTTTCAATATATTCAACAGGTTTTTAAGGAATGCCAGCGATTAATATTTAAGATTGATAACCAGCTGGCTCCTGAATGGAGTAACCTGTATGGCAATAGGATTACGAAAGATGTAAGTGCAAGCTTGCAGGAGCCTGAAAGATGGCTGCCAGAAGCTATTTTCCGTGTTTATCAAAGCGGCAAAGAAAAAATGGTTAATAAATGCATTACAATTACTTTTTGGGGAGATGAAGTTGAGCAGCCAATTATTACTGTCGGGAAGATTATATACTCTGACATAGATAAAAGGGATCATTGGGATTTATGGAATATCTGGTTTTCCTGGAACGATGTGAATGAAGGCAATAAATATGAATTAGATGGAAAGGTTAATAACTTCCGATCCGAAGAATGCAAGTATATTGATGAAGCGTACATTTTTAGTTTACCACTTATTAGCATTACAGATGATGAAATCTTGATGGAAAAGATAATTAAACCGTTGAAAGAGATTTAATTTCTATAGGGGAAGGTGAGGTTGGATGGAACTAACAGATAATATTAGGGCTGTTCTTAAGTTCTATTCTTCTCTTGGTAAGAGTGAAGCATTTTGTAAATTGAAGCATTATAATGGAAATACAGAAGAATATATTTATTCCCGGCTGGAGAGAGCAGCCTTTGACCAGCGCGATGGAAACAATGTTGCTACCTTTTCAAGATATGCTATATGGGCAGATGATGTAAGGTATCTTATAAAAAGTGCCATGGAAGCGATTAGTCATCAGGACACAGAAAAAGCTACCGAGGAACTTACACTTGCATTGAATGCAATGGGTGCATTTGTTGATATACAGAATATGTTTGACGCTCAGCCAGGAAGAATGCAATTTGAGAAACCTGAAGATATTTTAAAGGAGTATGAGGAGTTTAAAAATCACAAATAGTAATTGTATGACACCATATAAAAGATTAAAGGATTTCTCAATTATTTGAGCAAGCTTTGACAAATTTCAACATAGCTTTTAGTATATAATAGTAAGTGTGATCAAAATAAATATAATCGATAAAGGCAAACTTGTTGAAAGACAAGGACGCAAAGCCTCGGGTCTAAAGCGGTTTACCGCTATGATGGCCGGGTTGCCGGAACTAAGTTGCTTTAGGCTCATTGGTGTTTTATAACATCCGTGAGCCTTTATGTATATAACCTGTATTACTTATAGTAACGACTTCGAGCCATTATGACTATGATTTGCCGGAAAGGTGTTTGCAAGTTTGCCAAGGAATCCTGAAAGGATGTGGTGAGTTTGTTGCCGGTTAAAGTTGTAATGGCTGATGATGAACCTGGAGTAATGCTGTTACTCTGCTCGATTCTTAGTAAGCTTGAAAGGGCTCTGGTTATAGGAGCAGCAGATAATGCTAAAGATGCAATAGCACTTGTAAGAGAGCATAACCCGGATTTAGCTTTTCTGGATATTGAGTTACCTGATATTAAAGGAATAGAGTTAGCTGAGAGGCTGAGAGAAATAAAGCCGGATTTAGCAATAGTATTTATAACCGCACATCAGGAATATTCTCTTGATGCATTCAAACTGTATGCTTTCGATTACATATTAAAGCCAATTGATGAGGAAAGAGTAAAATCTACTTTTCAGCGCATATATAAGATGCTGGAAATATCAAAAAAGAGTAATACTTTTCCAAATACGGAGACCTGCAGAATTTCAATAAAACTGATAGGAACTGTCATTTCGGGATTTTTGCGGTTTTGGGTCAAAATTCGGTTTTTTCCCCGAACTATGACTTTTTACAGCCCGAACAACTGATCCAATCACAATTTTTCGGCAACGCCGACTGGGCGAAGTATAATCCCAGTCAGTTTGTGCCGTAAAGCCCTGATTTGCGCCAATCTGACAAAGTTCCAAGGTATACCTCCCCCGAAGCTGTATAAGCAACGATTTTGAGGTGTTATCATGTTCCGCATAACCTTCGTTTTTGGGTATTATACCGACACCAGAGCAAGCTCAGGAGGTGAACGAGCACAGACGGCCACTGGATGCTCCCGTTCCTGCTGCTTTGCCCAGGTAATAATCTTGGCAAGCTCCTTGGGATCCTCGATTATCGCCACAACCGACATTATCCCCTGGCACTTCGGGCACACGAAAGGATCGACCTCGTAGACTTTTTGTAACAACCGTGCCCAGCTTTGCCGCCGCAGCTTAGACCAAGCATCGGGAGCTTGGTCAGTTTCCTCGCTTTCTTGCGGCGATTTCTGCACAATCAGAGACTTGTCAGGATGCCTTTTTTGCCAACCCTCGGGTGCAAGGCGGTTAATACTGGGACGTTCTTGCCACTGCTTACGAACTTTTCCTGCATATACCCCATAACGACGAACCAGTTGCACTCTTCGCGGTGGTAAATGGGCCACAAGCTGGTCAACGAATTCAAAACCCTTGAAGGTCTCTGTTTTTCCTTTGTAGAAACCCTTAGGTGCAGCTGTCCAGAATACGGTGTCGGAAGCTGGATCATACTGGATTTTTTCTGCACAGGTAGCGCCGCGAACGACATACTGACCGAGGGCTTCTCGATCAGCCTTGCTGAATAACCGGGTATCGCTCTCGATACTGAAACCAGAATGCTTCCAGTCCTTGAGCATGTTTACACGGGCTTGGTCGATCAGTTTTTTGTGTAGAAACAAAGATAGTATTGTGGCTTGCCAGACCTTGAGCATCCCTTCGTCGGCTCCGATTGGCAAATATACAAAACGGTCGTACTTGGTAAATCCTCCTTCCAGAACCAGTACGTGCCAATGGGGGTGGAATCGAGCGAATTCACCAAAGGATTGGTAACTGACAACACAGGCACATAGTAGTTCTTGCCCGGCTACCAGGGAAAAAAATTCGGATAGCAACGAGAATATCAGCTTGGACACTTCTCCAAACAAGCGCTTATCGGATTTAAAGTATGGACGGAGAATCTTGGGAATCGTAAACACAAATTGCCGATGCGGTAGATCAAGAAGCAAATCCTCGGCCAAGTATTCGGCATACAGCAAAGTCCGTTTCTGGTCGCAGGACGGACACAGGTGGAAAACCTTGCACGAGAAGGGGCGAAAATACGAATACCCGCAAGCGGGGCAGCGTATCCGGGCAACCCCCTTTGACCAGTCTGCACAGCCCGTGAACTGCTCCAAACGATCAAGAATGGTTTGCGATGGACTTGCATAGGCTTGGTACTGGGTAAGCGAACTGCGAACTATGGTCTGGATTATCCCTTCCCGATGGGGAATGTAAGTTCCCATACCTATACATACGCAGGAATATGATCATTTGCTTGCAATTGGGAAGAAAAATGTGGAAAAGGTGGACTGGCGCCACCGCTTTCTGCCAGATATAGAAGCCACCTTAGTTAGAATGAAGGATGGGTGATCTATGGCTTGATATAGCGCACAGTTTCGGAATAGGGTACTTAAAAAACTCCTGCCTCCAGAGAGCCGGTCGGCGGTCTCGTCGGCCCGAGAATACAATCTTTCAGTGACGACCATCTATGGCTGGAAAGCAAGGATGCGACAGGGTACACTGCAAGAAGATGAAGGAGTGCTTTCAAACCGAGAGAGGCCATTGGCAGAGATGCTTTCGCTCTTGCTCGAGACCCGAAGGGTTAGCGATGGTGCAGGACCTCAGGGACGACTGGTAGCCGAAGAGCGACGGATTGCCCTGCGAGATTCGATCGAGGATGCGGTGAAGCACGGTGCGCGCCTGGCTCCCATATGCAAAGCGCTGGGTATTCATCCATGGACCTAAGAAGGTCCGGTAATCAGGTGATAACTTGCTTGACAAAGAGCGGTCTCTCTCTTGATGAGGATGAAACTACAAGAGAGATGGTCGATACTCTGGGTAAACAGAATAACGTTCTTCAACTCTTTGCGCTTCTTCGATTCGTGCCAGCTCAATTTCTAATGTTCGAATTGCATATTCCATATAATCTCCTTGCGCCAATTTGGAGCGTGTCAGCGTAACTTGTTACGCCGCTAAAGCGTCCATTAACATTTGCTTAACTGGCAAACGGCTTGTCCGGCGGACGTACAGCGATTATCGGGCCATGCATGGCGACATTGCCGGCAAAGTCCAGGACAAGGCAATCTTCCTTTTAGCTGCACCATGAGACCCTCTTGATGGCATATTCACTCCTTACCAGACTATAACGCCTACTTCATTTTGTGGAGATGCAAACTGAAGTACCTGCATACCATTTAGGGGATCAGACATTACGTTCTATCACAATCCTGTTTGCAGATATTCGTTCTTTTACAAGTCTTTCAGAAACCATGAGTCCTCAGGAAAACTTTAACTTCATCAATTCATACTTTAATCGCATTGGCCCAATTATCCGTAATTATCATGGTTTTATTGATAAATACATCGGTGACGGTATTATGGCCCTCTTTCCTGAAAACCCACAGGATGCGGTGCGGGCCAGTTTGGCCATGCAGGAAAAACTTAATGAATACAATAATGAGCGGCTATCCTATGGACTCCAGCCAATCCAGATTGGAATAGGCATACACACAGGACCGGTTATGCTCGGAATAATAGGTGAACAGCAGCGAATCGAAAGCACGGTTATTTCCGACTCGGTCAATCTGGCAAGCCGGATAGAATCCTTAACCCGAACCTACAATGTTCCCATTTTGCTTTCCGGTGCTATGCAAAGCTATGTAAAGGAAGCGGGTTTCCAAAGTCGTCTGATTGATACGGTTCTCGTTAAAGGAAAATCTCAGCCCTGTGATATTTATGAATTACGAATTTCGATTGAATCCACATATGGAACGAAATCAAACTACAGTTAGCTATGATGAAAAACCTGGAATCCAGGCCATTAGTAATATAGCTCCGGAACTGTCACCGATACCAGGGAAATATCAAGCTTGGAGCCGCGATTACGAATATAAACGTCTGGGTACAGTTTCTCTACTTGCAGGAATCGATCTCCACGATGGGCGTGTAATAGCTTTAGTTAAAGAACGTCATCGCAGCTTAGAATTTACTGAATTTCTAGGACTTCTCCATCAACAATACCATGAAAGCTGGCGAATTCGAATTATTTTAGATAATCACTCTGCACATATTTCTAAAGAGACTATGCAGTGGCTTAAGCAATATCCACAAAGGTTTGAGTTTGTATTTACACCCAAACATGGTTCATGGTTGAATCTTATCGAAGTCTTTTTTAGCAAAATGGCGCGGTCTTTTTTACGTTCAATTCGAGTTAATTCGACAAATGAGCTTATAGAACGGATTTACAAATATATTAATGAAGTCAACGCCGAGCCAATTGTTTTTAAATGGAAATATAAGCTAGATGAAGTCATTGTATAAAAATACTTTTTTTATAATTTATTTAAGTGACGAACTACTAGCCTTTCAAGGCTGCTATAGAAATTGTAAGAGACGAACTTATATAATAGAACCGTTTTTATGAAAGGATTGATTTTATGAAGTTATAT